>Ga0302326_10010320_pt1 | contig 20253 bp, 17 predicted proteins | sample Palsa_T0_3_FD_202264 | JGI IMG/M metagenome (GOLD analysis project Ga0302326, IMG submission 202264) | Peat permafrost microbial communities from Stordalen Mire near Abisko, Sweden - Palsa_T0_3 | ecosystem: Environmental > Terrestrial > Soil > Palsa > Peat permafrost | place: Sweden: Abisko...
GCGGGTCTCACGACACGCATCCGCGACTCCCGCGGTCAGTCCCACCTCGTGCAGTACACCTCCGAGCTGTTCCGATCGCTCGAGGCCGAGACCGGTCAGGCAACGGGCTACCGCGAGAACGGTGCCCTTTACATCGCGACGAACCCGATCCGCCACGAGCTACTGAGACGTCAAGCATCGGCCTCCAAGCTCATGGGGGTGCGGGTCGACGCTCTGGCCGCCGGGGAAGTTAAGGAACGCTGGCCCCTCCTTCACGTGGGCGACGTGCTTGGCGGCGTGTTCATACACGGCAACGGGCAGGTCAACCCGCTCGATGCCACGATGGCCCTGATAAAGGGGGCCCGCCAATGCGGGGGAAGCGCGTTCGAGCACACGCCTGTTGAGGACGTGCTGGTCCGCGATGGCCGGGCAATTGGTGTGCGCACATCCGGGGGCGACATCGCCTGCGATCGTGTGCTTCTCGCCGGAGGGCTCTGGAGTCACAAGATCGCGAAGCGCCTCGGGGTCGCGGTGCCGCTGCACGCCGCTGAGCACTACTACATTGTGACGGAGCCGATGCCATCGCTCGCCCGCACGACCCCAGTGCTCGGAAATCCCGACGAACGCGCCTACTACAAGGAGGATGCAGGCAAGCTCCTCGTCGGATTCTTCGAGGCGGTCGCCAGGCCCTGGCCCCCGAAAGGGGAGGAGATTCCGAAGGATTTCTCGTTCGCCGAACTGCCGGGGGATCTGGAGCACATCGAGCCCCAGCTAAACCTGGCGTTCCGCCGCGTACCAGCGCTGAAGGACGTCGGAATCAAGCTCTTCTTCTGTGGTCCCGAGAGCTTCACGAGCGACAGTCGAGCCCTGATGGGTCCGACCGCCGAGGTCCGCGGACTCTACGTTGCGGCCGGCTTCAACTCCTACGGCATCCTGTCCTCTGGCGGTGCCGGCAAGGTGATGGCGGCGTGGCTGATGGACGGACTGCCGCCGCTTGCGATGACAGCGATGCATGCGCAACGGGCGATGCCATTCCAGGCCAATACCCGGTACATGCGAGATCGGGTGGTAGAGGCCCTTGGTTTCAACATGTCGCTGCACTGGCCCGGGCACCAGCTCAAAACCGCACGCAACATCCGCCACTCTCCCGTGCATGATTGCCTGATGGCCGCAGGCGCGGTCATGGGAGAGCGGGCCGGATGGGAGATCCCGCTCTACTACGATATCCCGGGCGCGACGCTCCCGAAGACGCCGAGCCTCGCGTACCAGGAGTGGTTTCCTCAACTTGCCGCCGAGTGCGCGGCGGCACGCGACCGGGCGGCGCTCGTCGACCAATCGTGCTACGGAAAGCTCCTCGTCAGCGGGCCCCATGCGGCCGAGGCGCTCAACTGGGTGTCGGCAAACGAAATGGACGTGCCCGTGGGTCGCTCCGTGTACACGCACTGGCTCAATGTCCGTGGCGGCATCGAAGCCGACGTGGTCGTTATGCGCCAGACATCGCAGCAGTTCCTGATCGTCACTGGACCTGGTGGGCAGGTGCGCGATCGCTGTTGGTTCGAGGCGAACATCCGTCCGGGCCTCAATGTCCAGATCCACGATGTGACCGCGCTTTACGGCATGTTCTCGGTGAATGGGCCAACCTCGCGCGAGATCCTGCAGGCCCTCACCGACGCGGACCTCTCAAATAAGGCACTCCCGTTCGGGCATGCTCAACTGATCGACGTCGGGTATGGCCGGGCATGGGTGCTGCGCCGGTCATACTTCGGAGAACTCGGCTACGAGGTGTACCCGACGAGCGATCTATGTCGTCATGTCTTCTCTGCGCTGATCGAGGAAGGCAAACCCCGCGGTCTCGTCAATGCCGGGTTCTTTGCATTGCTGCATTCGCGGCTCGAGAAAGGATTCGTCCACTACGGGGCCGACATCAGCGAGGATGACACGCCGCTCGAGGCGGGACTGAAGTTCGCGGTCGCATTCAACAAGTCGGGCGGCTTCCTTGGAAGGGACGCGCTCATTCGCCAGCGCGATGCCGGAGTGCTCGAGTCACGCATCGTGAAGCTGCGCGTGCGTGAGGCCACCCAAAGCGCGGGTCCCTATCTCTACCGAAACGAGCCGGTCTGGAAGAGCGGCGAGATTGTGGGCTATGTGACCTCTGGGGCTTGGGGATTCCGGCTCGATCGATCGCTCGGCATGGCGTCTGTCTCGCACACAGGCGGTGTGACGCCCGAGTGGTTGGCGGAGGGCGATTTTGATGTCGAGGTCGCAGGGGTTCGGCATGCGGTCGATCTGCAGTTTTCAGGGTTTTACGATCCCAAAGACGAGCGTCTGCGCAAGTAGGGCTGCGCGCTAGCGCAATAGCCCTGGCGCTTGAATCTCCCGTTCCGCTGCAGACCCGACGGTCAGATGGCGAGGCCTGCCGCCTTCACCTCCGCAGCCACGCGGTCGATGGCGCGACCGAGGCGCTCGACGATCTCGTCTGCATCCGCCTTTGTCGCGACGAGCGGGGGGGCGAGGGCTGCGATCGTCCGGTCATGGCCACCGCGCACGAGGAGACACTCCTCGAAGCAGGCCTTACTGAGGAGGCTGCTAACCTTCCCGTATTGCGCAAAGGGCTTGCGCACCGCGCGATCGGCGTCGAGCTCGACGCCGATGAGTAATCCCTTGCCGCGGATCTCGCCGACGAGCGGGTGGCCCTGAAACCGCTCCCGCAGCCGTTGCATGAGGTGCGTTCCGACCCGCGCCGCGTTACCGGGCAGATCCTCATGCTCCAGGATGTCGAGATTGGCGTTCGCAATAGCGGCACCGACCGGATGGCCGGACCAGGTGAAGCCGTGCGCGAACATTGCGTGTGGGCTCTTGTCCGCGTAGAGCACGTCCGCCACCCGGGCCGAGAGCAGGCACGCCGACATCGGGAAGTAGCCGCTCGTGAGGCCCTTCGCGATCGACACGAGATCGGGCCTCAAATCCAAGGATTGACTCGCAAACCAGGCTCCGGTGCGGCCGAATCCGGTGATGACCTCGTCGGCGATCATGAGTATGTCGTAGCGGTCGAGAACGCGCTGTACCTCCCGGAAATAGCCGGGCGGTGGCACTAGAACGCCGCCCGTTCCGGTGATCGGCTCCGCAATAAAAGCGGCGATCGTATGCGGGCCCTCGGTCTCTATGAGTCGCGTCAGCTTGTCGAGGAGGTACTGCGTGAACTCTTCGGGTGTCGCGATGTTCTTCGGGCGACGGTGATAATCGGTAGAGAGCGTATGCAGGATCCCCGGGATCGGCAGATCGAAGGTTTCGTGCATCATCGGAAGACCACTCAAGCTGCCAGCGGCAACCGTCGAGCCGTGGTAGCTGCCCAGACGCGCAATGATCTTCTTCTTCTCCGGGCGGCCGAGCAGGTTGTTGTAGCGCCGCACGACCTTAATCTGGGTATCGTTGGCCTCGGAGCCGCTCGAGCAAAACATCGCGCGGACCATGCCGCCAGGGGCGAGCTTGAGGATGCGCTCGGCAAGGCAGATGAGCGGCTCGTTGCTGAAGTATCCAAAGCTGTGGAAGTAGGGCAGCTTCGCCATCTGCATGGCGGCGACGTCGGCGATTGACTGGCGACCGTAGCCGACGTTCATGCACCATAAACCGCCGCCGGCGTCGAGGAACCGCCGGTCGCGGTTGTCGATCACCTCAAGGCCGCTCGCACTTTTGATGACAACTACATCATTTGTCGCTTGCGCGTGCAGCGTCGAGAATCCATGCATGACGTCGGCGCGGTCGAGATTCTCGACGTCGGATATGGAAGCGGTGTTCGTTGATGTGCTCACGGCGACGAATTCCTGGACGTCCATCCCGGCCGGCGGCTCCGCTGCAGATCATCAGTCAGGCCAATATTGTCTGACAATCTGGAAGGTCAAATCTGTAGGTCGTCGCAGCAATGATAGCTGCGTGTCCGAAAGCACGCCAGTCCTGCGGCCGATCCAACCCCCATCGCGGTATCGCGCATCACCGGCCGACACGCCGACGGATGCGCAAAAAGCGACTCAGTCATCCGTCCTTGGGAACGCCTCGTCCGGCATCTCGAGCAACGCCTTGAGGACACGCCTGTCGTGTGCCGCAGAGGCTTTTTCGGCTGCGGCAGGGTCGCCGGCCAGGACCGCCCGCGCGATGGCTGCAAAGTCGTCTACATCTGAGCTGCGCCCATCGGAGCTGCGGTACGACTGGGTCTGCAGCCGCAGCAGATGAATGCGCATAGTCGGGAACAGCGACGGCATCTGGCTGTTGCCCGTGATCGCGATCAGGAGGTCGTAGAACTGCTGCCGCTGCTGCGGCATGCCGGCAAGGTCGTAAGCCCGATCGCGATACGGCCGCAGGGCGCGCTCGAGCGGGACGAGCTCGCGGCCGCCGTCGCGATTCTTCACCGCCTTTGCGGCGAGCTGCGAGGTCAGCATGTCGATACCCTCGATCGCGATCATGAGGTCGACAGCTTCGGCACGGCTCAGCGTCCGCACGCAGGCGCCACGGTGCATGATGCGCGAAAGTATCCCGAGCGCGTCGAGCCTGCGGAACGCCTCGCGAACCGGGCCACGGCTCACACGCAACGCGCGCGTGAGGTCGGCCTCGACGAGACGTTGGCCCGGTACGTAGCGCCCGGCGAGAATGCTGGCGGTGATGTGATTGACCACGCGATCCGTAGACGATACGTCGTCGGTGCCAGCGACGCTGGATGTTGCGGCCGGGGCGGTCGCGCGACGGGTCGAGCGATTGGTCGCCCGAGAGTTGCCTGCAGGCATCCGTGGACTCCACAGCGGGCTCTGCGCACGCACTTCGAAAGGCGGTGAGCCGGAACTTTCAGCTGCGCAGTCTACAGGACTCGATGCGGTGGTTGCACCGTGCGGGCGGCGCTTGTTTCGCCGCCCATGCGGTGACAGTTCCCACCGCTCAGAGCGCTCGAACCTCTGAGCATTATTGTCCTACAAAAACGTCGGCAATCTGATTGACACTCCCAGCGCAGAGGAGTTAGCGTTTGCTGCTACCGGCGCCGCCGGATAGAAGGATGCCATTTGAGCGCCCAGCCCGAGGCCAGTGCCGCCCTCGACGTTCGCCTCCTGATCGATGGGTCGTGGGTTGCGGGCCGCGAGGGTCGAAGCCTCCCCATCGTCGACCCTTCGACCGGCCGAGCTGTCGGGCGGGTCGCTGTCGCCGACGCCGTGGACCTCGAGCGCGCTGTCGTAGCTGCGACCCGCGGGTTCGCCGCATGGCGGTCGGTCGCGCCGTTTGATCGCGCCCGGGTGCTGCGCGAGGCCGCTACGTTGCTGCGCGCGCGTGCCGGGGTGATTGCGCTGATTCTGACTGCGGAACAGGGCAAGCCTCTCGCGCAGGCGCGCCACGAGATCCTGAGCTCCGCCGACACGATCGAGTGGTTCGCCGAAGAGGGAAAGCGCTGTTTCGGTGAGCTGATCCCCGGTCGTACCGGGCCCACGCACGTGCTCACGCGTCTCGAGCCCGTCGGTGTTGTGGCGGGTTTCACGCCGTGGAATTTTCCCATCTCGCAGTCGGTGAAGAAGATAGCTGCTGCGCTTGCGGCGGGCTGTTCGATCATCCTGAAGGGACCGGAGGAGGCTCCGGCGGCCTGTGCGCAACTCGTGCGCTGCTTCGCGGACGCGGGACTCCCACCCGGGACGGTCGGACTTCTGTACGGCGAACCGCCGCAGATCTCACGCTACTTGGTCGCCCATCCTGCGGTCCGCCACGTGACGCTGACCGGGTCTGTCGCTGTCGGCAAGACGGTCGCAGCGCTTGCCGGGCAGCACATGAAATCGCTGACGCTCGAGCTCGGCGGCCATGCACCCGCGATCGTATGCGCCGACGCGGATCTTGGCCTCGCGGCGGTGGAGCTCTCGCGCATGAAGTTCATGAACGCGGGACAGGTATGTCTCGCGCCGACCCGGTTCCTCATTGCACGGCCCGTGTACCGTGAATTCATCGACCGCTTCGTGATGATCGCACGGCAGCTGCGGGTGGATGCCGGCCACAAGCCAAACGTCGACATGGGTCCGCTTGCGAACTGCCGCCGCCCTGAACTCATGCAGGCGCTGGTCGATGATGCAGTCAAGCTCGGCGCCGTCATCGAGTGCGGCGGCAAGCGCCTCGAACGCCCTGGGTACTTCTATGCACCCACCGTGCTTTCGGATGTGCCACTTGAGGCCCGTGCGATGAACGAGGAGCCCTTCGGACCACTTGCGCTGTTTCGGCCATTCGACTCTCTCGACGAAGCGATCGAAGAGGCGAACCGGCTGCCCTACGGGCTTGGCTCATACCTTTTCACCCGCTCGATCGCGAACGAAGCCGCGGTGAGCGAGCGAATCGAGGCGGGCATGGTCGCCGTGAACCGCAGCTTCTCATCGAACATCGAAGCGCCGTTCGGCGGCATTAAGGACTCCGGGTACGGCACTGAGGGCGGAACTTTTGCGATCCGCAATTTTCTGCGCGAGAAGATGGTGGCACGGTTCGTCGGATAGGCCGCGGATAGTGGACGCGCGGGCAGATTCTGGGCCGCGGACGAAAGACGAGTATTGGAGAGCGTAATGAGTGAAGGCAGGACCACGTCTGATGCGCCCGATATCGCTGCGAGCGTGGAGAAATTCGTCCGCGGGTCCATCGTCCCGTACGAGCGCGACCCACGCTGGACCTCTCAAGGCCCCGACGCGAACATGGTGGATGAGATGCGCGCGTGCGTGCGCGCCGCAGGTCTACTGACCCCGCATATTTCCGCCGGCGGCGATCCCCTGTCACACCGCGACAGCATGATCCTACTGCGCGCGGCCGGGCTCTCACCGCTCGGCCCGACCAGGCTATGACGCTTCCGCTCGAGGGCATTCGGGTGCTTGATCTCAGCCGGGTGCTCGCCGGGCCCCTGGTCGCGCAGATGCTGGGCGATCTCGGAGCCGAGGTGATTAAGATCGAAAGGCCACGCGAGGGCGATGACGCACGCTCGTACGGCCCACCGTTCCTCAACACTTCCGAAGGTCAACGTACGCGCGAGTCCGGCTTCTATCTATCTGCGAACCGCAATAAGCGTTCGGTGACGGTTGACCTCTCAAATGCCGAGGGACAGCGAGTCATTCGGCGGATTGCCGAGAAATCCGACGTCCTGATCGAGAATTTTCGCGTGGGAACGCTCGCGAAGTTCGGGCTCGACTATCCCGCACTCTCGACATTGAACCCGCGCCTCGTGTATCTCTCCGTGACCGGCTACGGGCAGACCGGCGCGATGGCGCACAGGCCCGGCTACGACGCGATTTTTCAGGCCGCCGGCGGGCACATGGCGGTCTCGGGCGCACCGGACCACCTCGCGGGCGGCGGACCGACGCGCAGCGGGCTCAGCATCGTGGATATTCTGGCGAGTCACTATGGCGCGATCGCGATTCTGGCGGCGCTCTACCATCGTGACCACACGCCTGGGGGCAAGGGGCAATACATCGACGTCGCACTCCTCGACTCAATGGTTGCAACCCTCAGCCATCGCGGCATGCAGTACCTGATCTCGGGCAAGACCTCGCCGCGACGCGGCAACGTCGGCGGCGGCGGATCACCGTCGCAGGCGTTTCGCTGCTCGGACGGCCAGATCGTGCTGACGGTCGGCAATGATCTGCAGTGGCGCCGCTTCTGTGAGGCCGTCGGCGAGCCCGCTCTCGCGGCTGATTCCCGCTTCATGAAAGCCACAAGTCGGATCGAGAACCGCGATCTGCTGACTGGCCCGCTCGAAGCGAAGTTCGCCTCAAACACCAAAGCCCACTGGCTCGAAGTGCTCGGCCGGGCCGACATCCCGAGTGGGCCCGTCAATGAGCTCGACGAGGTGTTTGCCGATCCCCAGGTGCGGGAGCGGGGCATGGTGGTGTCGGTACCGCACCCAATCACGACGCGCCTGCCGCTGATCGCGAACCCGATCCGATTTTCGGACACTCGGCTGACCCGGTACGATGCTCCGCCGACCCTCGGCGAGCACACCGACGCGGTGCTGCGCGAGGTGCTCGGCGCGACCACCCAGGAGATCGAGGCGTTGAAAGAGGCAGAGGCGATATGACCGGCCCACCCGCCGTGACCACAACGCGCGAGCCGCTCGAACCCGAGCTCGAGCGCCGGGTCCGCGCACTCGAGGCAGGCGCGGACGCGGGCTCCGACTTCGATGCTGCGAGCTGGTTCTGGATGGTGCTGCTCGGCATCGTGCTCCCGGCTGCACTCCTTGTCTGGGGCTGGTTCGGCTAAGGCCCGGGAACATGCCAAAGACTCGCGAAGCGGCCGCCGACACGTCCGTGTGGCCACTCCTGCGGCGCGAGCGCACCTGGGGCCCATGGCGGCTCGGGCTTGCGCTCGCGACTGCAGCCGCAGCCACCTGGTGCTATTTGATCGGCGGGTACGCGGGCAATTACCTCAACTTCTTCCAAGGCAGCCTCGCTCTCACGGCCGGGAGCATGATCGGCATGCTGCTCGTGCTGCTCGCTGCGGGGCCGATCTGCATCCGATTCGGCATCGAGTCGGTCGCTTCCACGAAGCCGCAGTTCGGCTCGAAGGGCTGGACAATTCCTGCGCTGATGCAGCTCCTGTCGATCATCGGCTGGAACGCGATGTTGCTCATCTTCTTTGCGAAGTCGCTCACGCAGCTTCTCTCGGTGCTCGACTGGCTGCCTCCGGGACTCGGGGCCATGCAGGTTATCCCGTTCACGACGCTTTTCGCCTGCGCGGTCGTGTTCTTCGTGCTGCTGTGGGGTGCGAGTGGCATCACGCATCTCTCGAATATCTTGGTCGCACACGTGTTCGTGGGCCTCTGGATGCTCTATCTCCTCGTGTCGCGGCGCTGGCCCGACCTCATCGCCGCACATCCTGCGCTCGCGCAGCCGGACCCTGTCTGGAACTACACGACCGGCATCGAGATCGGGATCTGTTCGCTCGTGTCCTGGTGGGCCTACATTGGCGCGCTCATCCGCATGGCGCCCGATGGCCGCAACATCGTGGTGCCGGTGATGGTCGGCATGGGCCTTCCCGTGCCGCTCCTTAGCCTCATCGGCGTCGCGGGCGTTCTCGTGCTCAAGGACTCGGATCCGTCATCGTGGCTGCGCAATGTCGGCGGCCACCTGTACGCCATCATCGCGCTGTCGTTCGTCGCCGCAGCCAACTTTGGCACGGCAATCGCCGGCATTTACGCTTCAGCTATCGGGCTTCGGAACTTCCGCCGGCTCGAGAAGCTCCCATGGCTCGTGGTACTGCTGATGACCATCATGCCGGTCGCATTTCTCGGCATGTTCGTTCCTGAGCTGGTATTCAACAGGTTCGGTACGATCCTCGCGCTCATTGGCGTCTGCTTTGCGCCGCTGTGCGGCATCCAGATCGCCGACTATTTCGTCCTGCGGCGCCGTCACATCGATGTGCGTGCCATCTACGAGACCCACCCGGGCAGCCGCTATTACTTCTGGGCGGGCTTCAATCCCGCCGCCGTCATCGCGGTCATCTTCGGCATCGCCCTCTACGTCTATCTTCTTAACCCGCTGACCTACGAGTCGCACGGACCCTATCGGTTCCTGACAGCGTCGCTGCCGACGGCGCTGGTTTCAGCTCTGATCTACATCGCGATCACACGCCTCGTCGTCATGCCGGCGGGCCGCGGCGGCTATGCACCGCGCATTGACAGTGAGCACGCGGCCGCCACGGCACCTCAATAAAAGAAGGAGGCTTGATGGACATGACGGGGAAGCGCGTGCTCGTGACCGGGAGCACAACCGGGATCGGGCAGGGCGCCGCGGCGATGTTGCGTGCGGCCGGCGCTCGCGTCGCGATCAACGGCCGTGATCCGGAGCGCGTCAATCACGTAATCGCTGAGATGGGCGGTGAGGGCTACGTCGCGGCCCCCGGCCACGTCGGCACGGTCGAGAGCTGCCGGCGTATCGTGGAAACGGCAGTCGCGAAACTCGGCGGCCTCGATTGTCTCGTCAACAACGTCGGCATCGGTCCGCTCGCTCGCTTGATGCACGTCACCGAGGCCCATTGGGACGAGGTCATAGCGGTCAACCTGCGCGCCGCGCTCTTTTGCACCCAGGCAGCTTTGCCGGCGCTACGCGCTTCACGCGGCTCCGTCGTCATGATTTCCTCCGTCACCGGTCTCATCGCCGGACCGCCGGACAGTTTCGTGTACGCGATTTCCAAAGGTGGCCTCATCGGCATGACCCGGAGCCTCGCGACCGAGCTCGCGTCCGATGGTGTTCGGGTCAACTGCCTGTGTCCGGGATACATCGACACACCGATGATTCAGGCCGAGAACGAGCTCACCCACGGACAGCTCAACAGGGCGATCAGCGAGTTCACGCCAATCGGGCGCATCGGGACTGTGCGCGAATGCGCATCCTCGATCCTCTACTTCGCCTCGGACGATGGTCGTTACATCACGGGCGCAGTGCTGTCGAACGACGGCGGCTGCTTCGCCAACGGCAGCTGGGGGACGAACGACCAGGGTTCGGAGCCGGCGCCGACCACGGCCGGCCAGGGCGATTGACGTACGGGAGCAGCGGCATGACGTTACAGCTCGATTTCAAGGCCAAAGGGGTCATGGTTACCCACGGCGCGACCGGACTCGGCCGGCGCATCGCGGCCGCGTTCCACGAGCTCGGCGCGACGGTTGCGATCCACGACTCGTCGGCCGCCAAGGTGGACGCAGCGCTTCGCGAGCTCGGCGGCGGCTCACGCCTGAAAGCTGCGCCCGGGGATCTGTCGAATGTTGCCGATATTAGACAGATCGTTGACAAAGCGATCGCGGAACTCGGGCGGCTCGACGTCGTGGTCTGTCTTGGCACCCAAGCAAGCCTGCGCGTGATCGAGCGGATCGATGAGGATTACTTCGGTCAAGTGTTGGGCGAGAACACCAAACAGGCGTTCTTTCTGACTCAGGCCTGTGTTCCGGCTCTGCGCTCAACTCACGGATCGGTGGTGCACGTCGCCTCAACCGTCGGCCTCGTTGGCGGCCCGAAGGGCGCGGTGGGGTATGCGACCGCGAGCGGGGCGACGATGCAGATGACCCGCATGATGGCGCTCGAGCTCTCAAGTGACGGCATCCGGGTCAACGCGGTCTGCCCGGCCTCCGCCGAGGCGCGCGATCCGGCGGCAGCCGCGATCTACGCGGAGTATTTTTCCAAGCGATCGCCGCTCGGCCGGGTCGCGATGCCCGACGAGATCGCGATCGCAGTTCTTTATCTCGCAACGCCGATGTCGGGCTACACGACGGGCGCGACACTTGTGGTCGACGGCGGCATTACTTCGGGGCATTACGTCAGCTGACTCTCGAGGACGACCTGCATGAGCGACATCAAAAGTGAGCTCAAGTTGGTGCTGCGCCAAGCGGCGGATGCGCTCCGTGCCGGGGCGAACGCCTCAGAATTCAGTCAGCTCCTGTACGCGTCCGACGTCCTCGTCGCCGGCGAAGGCTGGCCGCGGGCCATCCGCGGCGTCGAGGCGTTCCTGCCCGATCTTAAGGCGCTTATTCACGACTGGGGCCCGAACCCAGACCTGACGTTCGCAATCGTGGATCCCGTCATCGAGGGCGGGGAGGTAGCGACAACGTGCGTTGACGTCCGCGTCGCACCGAAGAAGCCGGAAGCCGCTGCCGAACATTACCGGGTCATGTACGCCTGGCGGCGCACCGCAGTCGGCTGGCGCGTCGCGGCCGAAATGTACACCGCCGGCTCGTACTAATCCGCCGTCGCAACATGGAAAACAGAACTCGGGCGGATTGACACCCGCGCGGGTCCTGTCCTATGGTAGCCGACAAGACTGTAGGACAATATCTTCGGGCAAGCGGCGCAGCGACACTGCACGCAGGCTGCAGTCGGGCGATTCGCATAACACTGGCGCATCCAGGCGAGCTGGTCGGGACGGGAGAATCCGAGTGCCGACCGCAGGAGCGAAACCATGAAGACGAAGCACCCAAAGCGTCGGCGTCCTCCCGTCATTGACGTCGCGCTGACGGGTAGCCTTGCGATCTTTGCCGGGCGCGGGGCCCTCGCGCAGACTGCGCCGGTGACGAGTGCGGACGTCGCTTCGACGGTCCAGGAGATCATCGTCACCGCTTCCCGCCGCTCGACCACGGTTGAGGAGATTCCTTACAACATTTCGGCGATAGGCGGGGATGCCCTCAACCGTGCTGGTGTAACCGACTTCGCCGATCTCGCGGAACAGGTTGCCGGGTTCAACTATGAAGATCGCGGTGCGCGGTTCGCGGGCGCGACAGTGCCGATTATGCGCGGCATCAACGGCTCCAACACCGAACGTCCCGGCATTTTGGTCGAGCAAATGCCCGTTGCGATCTACTTCGGCAACAGCCCATCGGTCGGGTACCTGCCTATCGTGGATATTGACCACGTCGAGGTGCTGCGCGGACCGCAAGGCACACTCTATGGCGCGGGCTCTCTTGGCGGTGCTATCCGCGTCATTCCGAAAAGTCCGACGTTAAACGAGTGGTCCGCGACGGTCGAGGGATCGGCCGGTGATGTCGCCCATTCCTCGGACGCCGACTATTACGGGTCCGCCATACTCAACGCGCCGCTCGGACCCATCGCCGCGCTGCGCCTCACGGGGCGCTACGAGCACCAGGCGGGCTTCATCGATCAAACCAGCATCATGGAAAAGCAGGGAAACCTGGTCACAGGTGTACCGGTTCTCGCAGACCCCGGCAATGTCGCGAACAGCCCGGCCGTCTATTACTCGAAGAAGGACGTCAACTACGATGATATCTCGTCTGGTCGGGCGAGTTTCCTGCTAGTGCCCACCGATGCGCTGCGGATTCAGCTGGATTGGAACGGTTCCTACCTTCAGGGCGTCAACAGTCCGCAGGACAATCCCTCTTACAACGGCGGCCCTGCGCCATGGGATCCGCGGATCACTTTGCCAGCAACGGGCGATTATCAGATTCCCCTTTCGACCCTCGCGCCGTACTTTCGTCACACTGCTTTGACGAACATGGATGTCAGCTACGATGCGGGATTTGCCACCGTCTCCTCGACCACGGCGTATGGAGATACTTGGGCGGTCACGGGCCAAGACGGTAATGTGCTCATTCTTGGACTGCCGAGTACGTACCTTCCGTACTACACCGGCAATCCGATCAATCCACGTTACGTTGCAACGACCAACTACACGGATACGGATCATCGATTTACACAGGAGGTTCGGCTCGTCTCGAAGTCTGCCGAGCATGTCGATTATGTCGTCGGCGCTTTCTACGAACACGATACCCGTAGGCTAGTTTGGGACATCTACGAGCCCGGCACGACTGCCCAGTCGGTCGCGAGCGGGGGCCTCTACGTGAACACGAGCCCTGACGGCCACACGTTCTTTGAGCACGCACCGCAGGAATTCAACGAGGAGGCACTGTACGGTGAGCTGACGTGGCACCTCTCAAAAAGCTGGCAGATCACGGGTGGGGGCCGCGTCTTCCACGACAGCCTCTCACAGGATCAGGATTTCACGAGCTACATCATCGGGCTATCAGGTGGCAACAGCAGCTCGAGCTCCGATAGTCATCACATTTTCAAACTCAATACTTCGTACGAGTTCGTCGCCGATCAGCGGGCCTATGCGACGTTCTCGCAGGGGTTCCGCCGCGGCGGCGTCAACGCTTTCCCGCTGTCGGGCTACTACCAGGAATCTGCGCAGATTCTTAACTACCAGCCAGATACGACCGATAACTACGAAATCGGCGTCAAGGGCGTCCTTCCAAGCGGGCTACGCTACTCAACAGACGTCTACTACATCAACTGGAAGAATCCGCAGATGGGCATTTCAACGCCAAATACCTGGCCAGTTGCGATTAACGGAAAGACGGCGGTATCCAAGGGCTATGAGCTTGAAATCAACACGCCTGTATTCGTCAAGGAACTCGAACTGACGTTTGCCTACTCGTACACCGATGCACGCCTGACGCAGAGTTTTTGCCTGCCGGGAGGTAATGGCACGGGCCTTTCGGGCGCGGCCGGCTTTTTCCCCTGCGGCATTGAAGGATTATCGGGCGAACGCTTGCCTGGGACGACGGATAGTGACGGATCTGTAACGCTCACCTACACCGAGCGCCTTAGTACCCGACACACGATCATCTACACAATTAACGACAACTATCGAGGCTCGAGCGTTAACAACCTCGTTAGCGTTTCCAATAACGCCATCCCCCCCATCACGCTGGGTGGTTACGCCATCCTCAATGGCAGTGTCAGCGCGACTGTGACAGACCATCTTCGGTTAGGACTCTTTGGCACAAATCTGCTCGACAAGCGGGCGGTCCTAGGCGCACCTCAGCGAGTGGTCCCCTTCCTCGGAAACCTCGCAGACATATATTCGATCAACCGGCCGAGAGAAGTATCGCTGCGCGTCTCGTATGATTGGTGATGCGATTTGCGCTCAGTATCTTAAATGGGTCGAACCCTCACGCTCTGCTTGCGTCGCCAGTCGCTCAATATCCGCAAGATCTGGTGTCCGGCCGTTTGCGCGCTGTTCGCAATCAGATCCTCGCGAGAGATGGCTGGGATATCGATGCTATCGAGGCCAACAGTTGGGCGTCGTGAATAGGCGGCTTCAAAGCTGACTCCCATCGATGCGAGTGAGAACGTCAATCCGCCGAGGTCCGTGTCTCCACCGCCAGAATTCCGTTTCGCGTTGGATACGGGCGTTTCTTGGCGGACGTCACGTGGCGCTGGTCAGGGCCTTCCAGGCCGCGAGGGAATCCATGTAGTCGCGCCAATGCACGATCTTACGGCTTTCGATGAAGGCGATCGACACGAAACGATTGCTGTAGGCGACGCCGGACTTGAGGATCCGGCCGTGCACTTCGTATTCGAGCGTCACAACGCGACCGTCGCCCGAGGGATGCACGGCCAAGGCGTCGCCGCGATCGAGCCGGATGTTGCTGCCGTACCCGGAATAAAGTGCAATGAGATTTTCGCGGCCGCGCGTTACCCGAGGCCAACCCGGAAACTCGTAGAGGAACTCAAATAGAACGTCGTCGGCGACGGTGTCGAAATAGTGCTCGCCATCCACGAACTTCGAAAGACCCTCCATGACAACGTTGAAGAAAGGATCGAGTGCGAAAAAAGCCGTGTAGTCACTCTTGGGCATCTCTTTCTCCTGACGTGATCGACCCGAATGTGGACACGGCGTGAATGACTCTGAGCGCACTTACCAAAATCCTGCTCAGTTTGGTCATTCGGACTGACTTTGTGGAGCCCGAATCTTAGGGAAAAGCCCACAGATGCGTGGGAGCATTTACGGGTCACTAAAGGACTCGAAACAGACTTTCGGCATCCCAGCCGAGGGCTCGCGCAGTTTTCAGGCTCGGGGCTAATATGTTCGGGTCGCAGCCGATAACTGCCTGGACCGACAGGGTGTTCCCATCCGGCAACACGAAGGCGGTGACAACACACGCCCCAATTTTGCTGACGCGCTAGAGTCGTCCATATTCATCGGCGCGGTTACTTCCATGGCGTTCGCGTGGAGAGCCTTCGCAGATCAATTTCGGCTGATTCAATCCAGACCGCCTTCTCGAGTTAGGCGCCCCCTTGATCGACAATATGTGCGCTTCTCCATTGCGAAGCGCGTCCGGCGACGTGTGAACCGAGTAGTAGCCGAGGACGAGAGAGTGCGCGTGCGGAGCGGCCGAGCCGAGGACGAACTCGGTATCGGCTAGCGCTTCGAATTCGACCGCCTCGTTCGACGGCTCGAAAGCCGCAAGCTCCCCGTGCCGCAGTTCGTCAGGCGCCAACAAGACACCCGACGCGAGAGCCACCCAGAGGACGGTGTGGCCCGGCGGGGGCCCATAACGCCAACGCTCGCCGGCCTTCAGGCGTACCACGAGATAGTTGATGGGCGAGGGGGACGCGATGGCGCTCGATGCGGACCCGTAGCTGCCAAGTAGGACGCGCGCCGGGCCATCTTCCGGCACATCGTCAGGAGCCTGATAGATGCTGATGGTCGGACCTAATTCGAGTTTCGGCGGCAAGGCGATCCAAAGCTGGAAGCCGCGCGTCCGACCTGCTTTGTCGAGGCCGCCGCCGTGCCACATGCCGCGCCCCGCCTGCATCCATTCGACGCCGCCGGCCGGTAGCGTACCCCTCACATTGTCCGGATCGATATAGCTGACCGTGCCTTCAGCGACGTAGGTCAGGGTGGCGATGCCCGAATGGGGATGAAGGGGCCCGTTGAACGGCGGCCCCTCATGGTCGAAGAGGTCGAGAAACACGAATGGCTTCAAGATCTCGCCGAAGTCGGGTGGGCTCATCAGCCGCGTGATGGGGCCGTGCGTTTGGCCGCGTGTTCGCCGCGCGATCGCGCGTCTCAAACGCGGCAAAGTTGATCTGGCTGGATTTGCAGCCACAGGAGCCTCCTTAAATAGTTCGCGGATCAGGGCTCGCGCACTCGCCGGTCAAGTCGCGTGACTGCGCGCCCGCTTCAAAGCTGCGGTCCACCACAACAGATCGTCCATCAGAGTCTTTGCAGGCGCCTCGAGCTCCGCCAGCCCGGCCTCGACATCGCCACCCTGGTAATGCGCCCACAAAGTGGCGACCGGGATGTGGACCGAGGAGCGAATCGGGGCGAGCTGCAGCTCGATCGCGGTTTCGCGCAGCTGCTGGACGGCCCGTGCACCCATTGCGGAGCCATAGCTCACGAAGCCGACCGCCTTCCGATTCCACTCGGAATAAACCCAGTCGATCGCGTTCTTGAGCACCGCGGAGGTGCCATAGTTGTATTCGGGGGTGACGAAGACGAAGCCGTCGGACCGCGCGATCGCGGCGGTCCATTTCTGAACGACCTCGTGCTGGAACGCTGGGCGACCCGGCATGGCCGGCGTTAAGGGTTGATCGAAGAACGGCATCGGATAGTCGCGTAGATCAAGTAGCCGAGCGTCGACGCCATCGCGTTTCTTCAAGTGTTGCCAGATCCATCGCGCGGGCTTTTCGGAAAACCGGCCTTGGCGGGTGCTGCCGACGATCACAGATATGGTGGTCATATACCTGACCGTGGTTTGGAAGCTGGATGCCAGCGTTTGACCAGTGCCGCATTGTGACCTCACCTATCACCCGGTTGCCGGGCAGACGAAAGCGCAATCCTAGCTGAGAGGCAAAGTCCCACCGGGTGACACTTAGAACATCTGACTCAGTTCTTCCTGCCAATCCAAAGCCAAAATATCCTTGCACTGGTCCGCGGTCGAACAATCGCCACCGGCGCGAGAAAGATGCTCCCCAGTAGGGATTGGGTCAAAGCGCTCGGCGGTGGGTGGCAAACGGCGTCGCTTGGCCGGATCGATGCGAGCGCCGAGGCTTACGCCATTCGCACAAATGACCCTCCCGCGTTTTGAGCGATGAATGAGCCTGCGATCTTTGGTCTTTATTGAGTTCAAGTGAGCTTCAGCGATCCGCGCCCTTAGGCCCCAGGTAGGGTAGACATGAACTTATACGAGTACACCTCACCTCGATCAGGGCCCTCCATATCACCCGCCAGAGCAATCGTGTTCGTTGTCGACAACGGCGCCTCGGTGCGCGAATCGCTGGGATTGCTGAACGGTCGGAGAGTAGCCCCTATCATTAGCAGCCGGAGGGTGCCGTGATTATTCAAGAAGAGCCAGGCAGTCCTCCTGATGATGTGTCTGTGACCGTCGCTGAGTTGCAGCGAATCGCGGACATTTCCGGGCCGAGCTATCCGCTAGACCGATCCTTCGGCCGACTGCGCATAATGTTCGTCGTAGGAAGTTCCTGCCCCTGGCGCGCAATTGAGTCCGAGCGAGCGTGGACTGGCAAACGCATGATGTGCTTCCGCCAGTCCGAACCGATACGGCGCATCATGCTAGAAAGGCTCGAATGGCAACGCGCCGATAAGCGATTCGTCACGGAGCATATGGCAACGCCGGGAAACTTCCCCGGGATTACATCGGACTGGGTGCCAAGCCGTTCCTTCGATGCCGTCTTCGAAACATATCGGCTCGGGACTCGCGAACATTGGTATCACACCGCGCCCGACTGCGTGGTCAATTTAGCTCGTACTACTTAATGGAGCGTTGGGCTGACGCATGGTGAAAAGACATGGCGGCCTATAGCGCTAGACACAACTCATCGTCGGAGCAGATATGTTAGACGGTGTTTCGCTGGATCAATTACGCACGTTCATCGCGACGGCGGATGAAGGCAGCTTCTCGGCAGCGGGCCGCCGCCTGCGCCGTGCCCAGTCCGTGGTGAGCCAGACTTTGGCGAACCTTGAAGGGCAGCTCGGTGTGAAGCTCTTTGATCGAGGCGCTCGCTTTACGGCGCTGTCCGATCAGGGTCGCGCGCTGCTCGCCGATGCGCGCGCGGTCGCGGGCCACGTCGATCTCTTCAAGGCCCGAGCGAAGACTCTCTCCCGTGGGCTTGAACCAGATCTGAGCGTGGTCACTGATGTCATGTTTCCGATCGCGCCGTTCATCAGCGCCGTATCCGCCTTCCACGAGCAATTCACGGCGACTGCCTTAAGGCTTTACGTCGAGTCATGGGGGACGGTGGCGCAGCACGTACTCGACGGGCGCTGTGCTGTCGGCGTTGTCACATCCATGACGCTCGCGCCGCCGCAGCTTACTCACGAGCCGCTACTCACGATCAGTGCGCCCCTAGTCGTCTCACCGCAGCACCCGCTGGCTTCCCACCGTGGCCCGATTCCAACTGCCGTCTTCGCCGAGCATATCCAGCTCGTGCACTCCGAGAGTTCGAATCGCCCGCCGGCCGTTCAATACCGCGTCCTCTCGCCGAAAACGTGGCTAATTACTGATCTCGGCGCCAAGCATGCCTTCATCCGTGCAGGATTCGGGTTTGGCGCCTTGCCTCTGCATATTGTCGAGGCGGATCTGGCAAGCGGTGCGCTCGTTCAGATCGTGGATGAGGGCGCTCCGCCGCAGGGCCACGTCGTAACAATGCTGGCCGTGTATCGGACCGACAGCCCTCCCGGCCCGGCGGGCCGGTGGTTTATCGACCGCCTCAAGCGTGAGAATGCAGGGAGGTTGAAAAGAGAGGGAATCCTTGACGGCGGTCTTGATCGCCGTGGCCATCATGCGCCGACGGCTCCACAGCCGATCGCTCGCGCTGTAAAGGCAGACACGTTCCCGGCGTTGACGGGTCGTCCGCTCGCCCGGCCGCCGGTGATCGACTCATTGGGTTGACGTGCACGATGACCGTTGCCGGCGTTGGTAGGTGACACGGAGCACGGACATTATTATTTCCCTTGACACCCTCCGTCCTGATTCGCACACGCATGGTTAATCAATCGAAACACTGTCTCTACTGGTATCGCCTGCCGCGATGCCCATTGAGATATATAGGCTAGGCAGCCAGATGACTGCGCGCTTTAATTCCCTATATGCCCGTGTCTCGCCGTCCAACAAACGTCGCCCCGCTAGACGACAACCGGAGCGTGTTTGGATAGTCTCTTCTGAGCAGGAGCCGCATGTTCCGGTGCTTGGAATTGCGGAAACGTTAAAGTGGTACTTCGATAGGAGATTCTCATGATTCGCAAAGCGATAGCTGTTTGGCGCGGGAACGGCCGGTCGGGGACCGGGGACATCTCAACCGAATCAGGCGTCTTGAAAAAGACGCCGTATTCCTTCAGGACACGATTTGAAAACGAGAGCGGAACAAATCCGGAGGAACTCATCGCCGCCGCCCATGCTGGTTGCTTCACGATGGCACTCGCGTTCGGGCTTCAGGCTGCTGGCGTAACCGCCGCTGAGCTCACCACGGAGGCGGCCGTGACTCTGGAACCGGAAGGTGAAGGTTTTCGCATCAGCCGCTCGGCGTTGACCCTGCGAGCGAAGGTGCCAGGTCTTAGCGAAGCGACGTTTGCCGAACACGCGCGCGATGCTGAGCGAAACTGCCCGGTGTCCAAGCTTCTCAAGGCAGAAATCACCTTGGATGCTAAGCTCATTTGAATCCACCGAGTCCATGTCCTCTTCCTGGGAGACCTCGCAGACATATATTCGATCAAACGGCCGAGAGAAGTATCGCTGCGCATGTCGTACGATTGGTGATGCGATTTACACTCAGTATCTTCAACTGTCGGACCCTCACGCTCTGCTGGCGCCGTCAGCCGCTCAATGTCCGCAAAGTCTTGTGTCCGCCCGCTTGGGTGCTTGTTCGCAAAAGCGTACTTCGTTGTCTCATCGGTCACAATGGATTGCGAATCGCGTCGATTTAGCAATTCATGTCCAAGATTTCAGTAATAGATGTCCAATCTGCGTCTCCTGAC
>Ga0302326_10010321_pt1 | contig 20251 bp, 20 predicted proteins | sample Palsa_T0_3_FD_202264 | JGI IMG/M metagenome (GOLD analysis project Ga0302326, IMG submission 202264) | Peat permafrost microbial communities from Stordalen Mire near Abisko, Sweden - Palsa_T0_3 | ecosystem: Environmental > Terrestrial > Soil > Palsa > Peat permafrost | place: Sweden: Abisko...
CCGGCATCTACAGCCTCTCGCGAAACATCGGTTCGAGCGTCGGCATCTCGGTGGTGAACGCGCTGTTGATCACGAACACGCAAATCAACCACGCCGACATCGCGGAGCACGTCACCGCCGTCAACCGGGTATTCCAGAGCCCGACGATCGCCGAGTTCTGGAACCCGCTTACCGCCGCCGGGCGTGCCGCACTCGACGCCATGATCACGCAGCAGGCGCAGATCATCGCTTACATCGACGATTACAAGCTGTTGATGATCGCGACCCTCGCCGTGATCCCGATGCTCATTGTCTTCAAGCAAGCGTCCACCCGCCGCGGCTCAGATCACGCGAGCGGGGTCGAATTATGAACAGCTGCGCCAGCCTCGGCGCGGCGCCGGCCTGTTCGCGATCCGGCGAGCCGACGCTTGACCAGCTTCTGGCGGAACCGATTGTGCAACAGCTGATGCGTCGCGATAGGATTGACGAGGCGACCATCCGTCATCTGGTGCAAGAGATCGCATCCGCCCGCCGGGCATCGCTCAACCTAATGGCCGCTTTCCATCCCGCTTGAGACTTATCGGCTGACGCTCGACACCGACCAGAAGGCGCCGACAGCAGCCATTCGCGGGACCGGCTGCCCGTTAACCCAAGGCGGTCGCAGCCAGTAGAGCCGTGGTGTCGTAACCGTGCATGCGATGCACGACCCGCGCCTCCAGCAGAAGAACACCCACCTTCTTCTCGCCGCACTGGTTCCACGACGTAACCGTCATCCTTCCTGCCGAAGGCGGGCGCAATGATAAGCGTCGAGACGGGCCGGATCCTCAGCGCGGGATGGGAGGCAGGGCAGCGTCGGTAGAAAAGCGATAGACCGTCGTCGAGTGGAATTCCTGACCCGGCTTCAGCTCGGTGCTCGGAAAATTCGGCTTGTTCGGGCTGTCGGGAAAATGTTGGGTCTCCAGTGTGAATCCCTCGGTTTGGCGGTAAGTCGTGCCTGCCGATCCAGCAAGCGAGCCATTGAGGCCGTTGCCGGCGTAGACCTGCACGGCCGGCTCGGTCGTCAGACAATCGACCACCCGGCCAGTCCGCGGATCGTAGCCCCGCGCGGCAAATGCCAGGCCTTCGTCCTCGCGCTTGTTCAATACCCAATTGTGGTCGTAGCCATGGGCGTAAACCATCTGCTGAAAGGCGCTGTGCAGCCGGGCGCCGATCGGCATGACCTGCCGAAAATCGAAGGGGGTGCCGTCGACTGGCGCGATCTCACCCGTCGGGATCTGGTCGGGGCTGGTCGGCGTGTAGCGGTCGGCATTGATCAGCAGCAGTTGATCTGCGACCGAGCCAGAGCCGTTGCCCGCGAGGTTGAAGTAGGTATGGTTGGTGAAGTTGACGACTGTGTCCTTGTCCGTGGTCGCGGTGTAATCGATCCGCAGCACACTGTCGTCGGTCAGCGTGTAGACAACCTTAGTCGTCAAGGTACCGGGAAAGCCCTGGTCACCGTCCTTGCTGACGTAACTGAGGCTGGCTGCGACCCCGTCTTGCGCCGCGACCGGCGCAACCGTCCAGACCTGGTGATCCAGTGCATTGGGGCCGCCGTGTAGCGTGTTGGCGCCGTTGTTGGCAATCAGGTGATGGGTCTGCCCTTCAGGGTGAACTGGGCACCGCCGATGCGGTTCGCGTAACGGCCGGTGACCGCGCCGAAGTGCCCGGGCAATGTCTCGTACTCCACCAACCCGCGCTGGCCCAGCGCTACGTTGTCCACCTGAGCAGCCGACTATCCGCCGGTCGACAGAACGACTGAAGTGGGGCAGAGGCAGTCGAACTAACCTCGCCGGCTAAGGCAGCTCGCGGCCGATTCCGGCCGTTCGCTGGACCACAATCGAGCCGCCGGAGTCGACCCTGGGCTGACCTCATGACCCGGCGGGATCACGAGAATTTTTGTTGCCCCAAACCAGCGCAGAGTACCTATATCACCGGACTGGGGTTGAAGCAGACGCCCCACCAGACGGCCTGCCGTCCAAGCTCTGCGCCACTCGCGGTGCGAGAAGGGCGATAGCATGGAAGAGCGGCCGTTTTCCATTTCCTGCTGCTCGTCTCCGACCGCTCTCGCAGCGCTTCCGACCTTGCGTGTCGAAGGAGACGAGCGATGAACCAACCGATCGACCGCCGTACTCTCGTAAAATTGGGCGGGTTCGGCACCGCCGGAGCGGTCGCGGCCAGCGTCTTGCCGATCGCCACAGCAGCGGCTCAGACTGCTCCTGCTCCTGCCACTGCGCCCAAGCCGGCTACGTACCGCGTAAAGCCCCTGCCGTTCGACTCGAAGACGATCAAGGGGTTGTCAGAGAAAATCCTGACCAGCCATTACGAGAACAACTATACCGGCGCGGTCAAACGGCTGAATGCGATCACGGAACAACTCGCCGGCCTCGACTTCACGAAGACGCCCGTGTTCGTCGTCAACGGGCTGAAGCGCGAAGAGCTGATCGCGGCCAATTCGATGATCCTGCACGAGCTTTATTTCGCCGGCATCGGTGACGAGAGCCAGCCCGGCTCAGCGCTTGCCGAGGCGATTACCCGCGATTTCGACAGCGTGGGGCGGTGGCAAGCCGAGTTTATTGCTATGGGGAAGGCCGAAGGCGGCGGCTCCGGCTGGGTGCTCCTCACCTGGAACTCGCGCGACAAGCGTCTTCTCAATACCTGGGCCGCCGACCACACGATGACCCTGGCCGGCGGGCAGCCGATCCTCGCGCTCGACATGTACGAGCATGCCTATCACATGGATTACGGCGCCAAGGCTGGCGACTATGTAGACGCGTACATGAAGGCGATCCGCTGGGCCAACGCCGATCAGCTCTTCGAGCGCTATGGTCGGGCTTGAGAATGCGTCACTTTTGGTACGGCGCCGCATTTATTGCGGTTCTGGCCCCGGCGATGGCCGCCGCCGACCCGCTGATCCCGGACGGCGAGATTCCGCTCGATGGCGTAGGCGGTCGCATCGACCATCTTGCGATCGATCTGTCACGCCAGCGCCTGCTGGTCGCCGAACTGGGCAACAACACGGTCGACATTGTCGATGTCGCGAAGCGAAGTCGGGCAGCGCGCCTCACCGGGCTCGCCGAGCCGCAAGGGGTTGGCTTCGCGTCGAAGGCCGATAGGTACATTGTCGCCAACGCCGGCGACGGGACGGTGAGGTTCTATCGGGCCGATGACTTGTCGCCGGTGGGCTCGGTCAGTCTCGGCGACGACGCCGACAACGTGCGCATAGATGGAAAGAGTGGCGACGTCCTTATCGGCTATGGTCGCGGGGGTATCGCCACTATCGATCCGGCGACGGAAGCAAAGACCGGAGTGGTCGAGCTGCCGGCTCACCCGGAAGCGTTTCAGCTCGACCAGATCGGCACGCGGATTTATGTCAACCTGCCGGATGCGCACCGCATTTCGGTGATCGACCGCCCCGCGGGGCGGATCGCCGCGAATTGGAACACGGACGGTATGTCGGGCAATTTTCCGATGGCGCTCGACGAGGCGGGCGCGCGGCTTGTCGTCATTTTCCGCAACCCGCCGACGCTGGTCGCCTACGACATTGCGGACGGCACGGTGCAGTCGCGCGTCAGCACGTGCGGCGACGCCGACGATGTGTTTTTCGACGCCAAGCGAGCCCGCATCTATGTGAGTTGTGGCAGCGGAGGGGTCGATGTCTTCGAGGCAGGCGCGCGAGAATACAAGCACGTCGCGCGGGTAGTGACAGCGAGCGGCGCCCGGACGTCGTTGTTCGTGCCTGAGCTTGACCGTCTGTTTGTCGCGGAGCGGGCCGGTGCCTTCGGCGATGCTGCCGCGATCCGAGTATTTCGTCCGACGCCGTAAGCGACGCTTGCCGCGCCGGACAGAATGAATTATCGGGGTGAATTGGGGAATGCAGACACCCCGTCAGACGGCCTTCCGTCCAAGCTCTGCGCAACTCGCTAAACGAGGTGCGCCCCCATGGATGAAGTCCGTTTACCTGCCGCTGCCCGTACCGATGCCTTCCGCATCCTGATCGCCCGTGGGTTGCGGGCGTTCGGCGACGGCTTCGTCGCGCTGCTGGTGCCGATTTATCTGGTGGAGCTCGGTTTCAGCGCGCTTGCCATCGGCGCGATTGTCACCAGCACGCTGATCGGCACCGCACTCCTGACCCTGTGGGTCGGGATGGTGGCGCATCGACACTCGCGACGGCGGCTCCTCCTGGCGGCAGCCGTGCTGATGGCGGCTACCGGCGTGGGGTTTGCGATCACCACCGCATTTTGGCCGCTGCTGCTGCTCGCCTTCGTCGGCACGATGAACCCGACCTCTGGAGATGCCAGCATCTTTCAGCCGTTGGAGCAAACCGTGCTGACGCAAACCGTCGAGCCGCGGCGGCGCACCGCGTTGTTTGCGCGCTATAGCGTGATCGGATCGCTCGCCGGCGCCGTCGGCGTCCTCTCAGCTGCAGTTCCCGATTTGCTGACGGCCTGGAGCGGATGGCCTCGCACGATCGCTATCCAATCGATGTTCGTCCTTTATGCCGTCCTCGGGATCGTCGCGCTGCTGCTGTACCGGCCACTTTCGGCTGCGGTCGAGGTGCCGGACGACGTGCCACACCGCCCACTGCAGCAATCGAAACGGCTCGTCTATGGCCTCGCTGCCCTCTTCGGCATGGATTCGTTTGGTACTGGTTTCCTCGTGCAGTCGCTCCTTGCGCTCTGGCTCTATCAACGGTTCCAAATCTCTATATCGACGGCGGCCTCCATCCTGTTCTGGACCGGCATCTGCTCTGCCGTGTCTTATTTGATCGCGGTGCCGATCGCCGATCGTATTGGTCTCATCAACACGATGGTTTTCACCCATCTGCCTTCCAACGTGCTGCTTGTCCTCCTTCCGTTTGCACCCAGTCTGACGATTGCGATCGTATTGTTGCTCGTGCGTAGCGGCTTGTCGCAAATGGACGTTCCGACCCGTGCCTCCTACGTCATGGCTGTCGTCGCGCCCGAGGAGCGGCCAGCGGCAGCGAGCATCACAGCGGTGCCGAAGACCTTCGCCTGGGCTGCGGGCTCGTTGATCTCCGGCTATCTATTGACGCTGTCGACTTTCGGTTGGCCCCTGTTGATCGCCGGTGTGGTCAAGGGGGTCTACGACATCCTGCTACTGATCAAATTTCAGAAGGTGAAGCCGCCAGAAGAGGCCGGCTCACCCGCCCGCTGAATCAACTCTCCCCTGGCATTTACCTCGACGGTTCGGCCAGCATCAAGCCGAAGCTTTAGGCAGGGTGGGCAACTCGCGCGCGCTTCTGAAGGTGTGGATGGTGAGCGACGCGACGCGGCCCCGAATCTTGACGGCCCGTGGCCTCGCGTTCTGGAACTCCACGCCGGAGACGGCGAGAAGATCATCCGATACGACGAGTTCACAATCGTAGACCTTGCAAAGAGCCTCCAAGCGGCTTGCCGTATTCACCGTATCGCCTACTGCGGTAAGCGATCTCCATTCCCCGTCGCCTATGTCGCCGACGATTGCCGGTCCGAAATGAACGCCAATCCCCATTGCAAGGGGCGCGTGAAGATCGGGCGCAAGAGCCTCGTTCAGCACCACCAGTTGTATCGACATATCACGCGCCGCAGCCAAGGCTTGTCGACATGCGTCCACACCGTCGGTCTGGAGACCAAACAGTGCCATGACGCCATCGCCCGTGAACTTGTCGACACGCCCTCCTGCCGCTTCGATCGCCTCGCCCATAGCCTGACAATAGCGGTTCAGCAGGAAGACAACGTCGTAGGGAAGTTTGGTCTCGGTGACGTGCGTGAAATCCCGAATGTCCGCGAAGAGCACTGCGATCTGGCGCTCTCCCCCTTGTCCATAGATCGGCCGTCGAAGAGCGTCGCGGGCAGGCACAAAGGCAGAGAGCAGCGGCGTTACCTCGACGGGTCCACGCGGACGGAGCTGACAGGCTAAACGAACGTCGGGCGGAGAACCGATTTTACGAAGGACGTGAAGCTCCCCCGAACCCGGCTCGGGAAGTGCGCCGGGCGCAGCGCGGACATGCACGCGGCAGGTCGAGCAACGCCCCTTGCCACCGCAGATCGCGGCGTGGGGCACGCCCAGCAATCGACTCGCCTCCAGCACCGTAAAGCCACGTACGACCTCGATCGAGCGCCCGTTGGGGTAGGAGATGCGCGAGACTCCTTTGCGTCGCCACCATTCGTGCCGCACCATTCGCGCGATCAGGAGGATTGCGATCGCGCCGAGGAATGTGAAGCGAATACCCCACGTGATAACGAAGAGCGCTGGTCGCGCCTCCGGCGGCGGTTCGGCGGCGAGCAGGCGGACCACGTAACTCGGGTCCCGTGCAAGCACCACACCGATCTCGCGCCCGCCAGCGACATATCCGAGAAGCGCGAGAATAGGCATTAGAAGGGCAGCAGCGAACAGGAGCGGTTGTACGGCGCCGTACCACGGCCTTACGCGCAACCAGAAGCGAAGTCCGACGCAGGCATGGGTCCAGGCGGCGAACAGGAGGGCCATTTGCAGCACTCCCTTTTCCGGATGGCCGTACCAAAGCTCGCTCAGCAAATACCTATAATGACCGAAATCACCACCATAGAAGGCGGCATCGATACGTGTGTTTGTCACATGCTCGGCAAGCAGGAGGGGGACGCTGAAGCCGAAGACATATTGCACGCCCTCATGGAGGGAAAGCCTGAGCGAACGACGTAACCACAACGCATAGAGGGCGAGTGCCATATGGATGACCAGCGCCCCATAGAGCACGAGAGTGACTGGTGGGTACGACCAAACCGGATACACCACCCACAACATCGTTTCCATTGCCCTAATCGAGACGATGCCGAGGCCATGATTGACGAAGTGCGTTACGACGTACGCGAAGAGGATGAGGCCGGAGATCAAGCGCAAGCGCCGAGCCATTCAAGCTTCCTTTCTTGGTTTAGCGCGCGCGGCCCTCTTAATGCGAGGATCGGGTGGTTCAGGCTCCCGCCCCTCTTCGTAATGGACAGGATTGATCCGGCCATCCTTGACTCGCAGGCTGCGGGATCGTCTTCCTATTGATCGAAGCCGATCGGAGTTCCTGACGCTACGGTGAAGCTCGCCAAAGCGCGGCGAGGTCGTCGAGTTGGCCCCGTTCGACATCGGAGACAGCCCAGAAATTCATCCCGAATAAATCGCCCCACCACCCGGGTGTATCGCGATGTCCCATGTCCTCGGTTTCGCCGCACAGCGTGGGCGGCAGCCCAGGATGTTTCATCCACGGTTGGCTCGTTTCCCTACTAGGAACGATCGGAGAACAGACCTGCTGGACGGGTGCTTTATTCCCCGTCGCTGTTTTCGGCACTGAACCGTGATGCGCCGCGTCATGCAACCGCGGTCAGCAGCCCAGCCGTCTTCACCCGGTCGACAAGCCGGGTGCGACGACACGCAGAGAATAAATCGCACGGCATGGCGGTCTTGCCTCTTGTTGGGAGTGAACGCCAGGCCTGCCAGGAGCACAAAAATGACGATTGCAGCTGCAACACGGCGACCGAGACTGCTTGCACTTGTGGCCGGTCTATTGGTCGCCTCCGTCTCAGCTGCCCACGCGGACGATCCCCGGCCGCCGGCCGCCAATAATTCGGCCAAAATTCAAATAGCCCGGCAGAAGGTCGATTCCGGCGATTTCGCCGGCGCAATCCAGTGGCTGGCCTCGGCCGTTCGGGACAAGCCTGATGATGCGGGTGCGCTGACTCTGATTGGTTACAGCCTCCGCAACACCGGCAAGCTGAGCGAGGCGTTGCAGTATTACTACCGCGCGCTGGCAGTGCAGCCGAAGCATCTCGGCGCCAACGAATATCTCGGCGAGCTCTATCTCGAGTTGGGCCAACTGGACAAGGCGCACGAGCGGCTGGCGCTTCTGGAAGAGGCCTGCGGCGAGAGTTGCGAGCAGACACGAGACCTCGAGGAAGCGATCGCAAACGCGGAGCGAAAACGGTAGCCGGGCGGATGGGCTATGAGCGCCTGGCCGCGATGCCGACCGTGGCCACTAGGCAGCCAGCGGTCGGAACCTCTCCGCCGAATTCTGTCTCGGCGTCGAGCGACACGACATTCGCCGTGAGCCAACTGTAGCAGGTGTGCTGGACGATCTGGAGCATACAGGCTTTGGCACCGCCGTCGCGATAACTGTCGAAATAGGTTAACGCCCGTAAATATGCTGCCTACACGACATCGCCGGCATCGTTTCGTGTCAGCCAGCGCGCGAGCGTGTAGGCGGCGTCAAGACGGGGAAGTGCGATCCGCTCAAACCTGTCTCGACGACGCGAAATTGAAATCCCTCTGGGCGGGCAACCTAATCGTGAAATGATCTAAAGAAGGCGGAGCTAAACCTAACCCCACGCTTGCCCGGACAATGCGCCAATCACATCCGTGTACTGGCTGGCAGCCGAACGCGATATGGACGCTCGGCTGCCGAATCTCTCGCGACAATTAACACGTATTCCGCAACGCCCAAGTTCCCCAAGAGGCGCAAATTTGTTCCTCAAACAATGCGCGTCTGGGCCTTGACGCGCTTGGCCCAAATATGAAATTTCGTTAAATGATCTAAAAGAGGTACCGATGAGGTGACCGGCGAAGCTCAGGGTTCTGTCGGGTTCGGCCGGTTTCGGCTGCTGCCACAACGCCGTGAGCTTCGCGCCGGCGGAGTCGCGATAGAGCTTGGCAGCCGCGCGTTCGATATACTTCTGGTCCTGACCGAGGCGCGCGGCGCGCTCGTCACCAAGGACGAGTTCCTGAGCCGCATCTGGCCGGACACGGTGGTAGAAGAGAACAACCTGGTGGTCCAGATCTCGGCGCTGCGCAGGGCGCTTGGAGAGGATCGGGATTTCATCCGGACGGTGTCCGGTCGAGGCTACCGGTTCGTCGCTGAGATCATCACTTCGGTTGGTGAAACAGATGTCGAAACACCAGTCGATCGCGGCACCGCCGCGGAGGCAGCGCCTAAAGTTCGCTCAATAGCAGTACTACCATTAGAGAGTCTTTCCGATGATCCTTCGCAAGAGTACTTCGCTGATGGCATGACAGACGAACTGATCACCGCCTTGGCGCAGATCAGTTCGTTACGCGTGATTTCTCGCACTTCGATAATGACCTACAAACGCGTTCGCAAGCTCTTGCCCGAGATTGCCCGCGAACTGAACGTAGAAGCAGTGGTCGAAGGAACAGTGCTCCGTTTTGGCGACCGAGTTCGGATTACCGCCCAGCTGATTGAGGTGCCCGTTGAACGACACATGTGGGCCCAGAGCTTTGAAGGGGATCTGCGGGATACGCTGGCGCTCCAAAACAGCGTAGCTCGCACGATCGCCGAGCAGATCCGGGCCAGAATGACCCCACAGGAACAGACTGCGCTGCAAAACTCGAAGCTGGTGAACCCGGTAGCCTATGAAGCCTACCTTAAAGGCCGGTATTTCCTGAATAAGCGAACCGGAGATGGCCTAAAGACCGCGATCGAGTATTTCGCCCATGCGGTTGAGACGGATCAAAGCTATGCGGCGGGTTATTCTGGCTTGGCTGATGCCTATGCATTGTCGGGGGATTGGAAATATGGGGTCCTCTCTCCGCAGGAAGCCTTTGCACAGGCCGAAGCGGCTGCGACTAAAGCCCTGGTATTAGACGAGAGCCTTGGTGAGGCCCACGCCTCTCTCGCCTTCGCCCTTGACCTTTATGCCTGGAATTGGGCGGCCGCCGAGACGGCGTACAAGCGGGCAATCGAGCTGAATCCCAGCTATCCGACAGCTCATCAATGGTACTCCTGGCATCTAATGATGATGGGACAAAATAGGGAGGGCATTCTCGAGCTGAGAAGAGCGGAAAGCCTTGATCCACTTTCTCTGATCATCAGCGCTGATATAGCGGACGCATTCTGCGTCTCTCACCTCTACGATGAAGCAGTGGAGCAAAGCAAAAAAGCCCTGGATATGGACCCGAATTTTGCCGTTGGTCATTATGAGCTGGGCCAGGCGCTCCAGCACAAGCACATGCACGACGAAGCAATTGTAGAATTTCAGAGAGCGATCGAACTTTCCGGACGTAGCGGAGCCTTCGACTCCAATCTCGGTTATGCCTACGCCGTGTCAGGGCGGAAAGAAGAAGCGCTCAAGATAGTAAATGACTTGGAGGCCGGGCATGATCAAAACCCTTCTTCCGATGCCGATATCGCCTTGATTTACGTCGGACTCGGCGATCACGACCGAGCAATGATCTCGCTGAACAAGGCCTATGAAGCGCGCTTCAAAGCCTCGATACTGCTGAGGCCGGCCTTCGATCCTCTCCGATCCGACGCTCGATTTCAGGATCTCCTGCACCGTATTGGCCTTCCTCAGGCCGCTCCGCGCATCGGCGAACCACCATTCTAGGCCCGCCTCGAATATTGCACTACGGATTCCGAAGGCGATCGATGATCGTTGGTAGGATCGATGTCGGCCGAAGCGAGTGGCGTTACTTATTCAATCGCTGTGACCGCCCGATGAGCCAAACCACCGCCGGGAGGGGGCGGGTACGTATACTACCCAGTTTATTGAACCGCCCGCGGCACAGGTCCGCACCAGTGGAGTGTGCGACTCCCAACGACACGATCTGCTGCGTTCCCATCCGCGAAGTAGCAGGAATAGGGGCCGGCGTTAGAATCGACACCAACCTGTGCCACCGTCGCGACTGGGGCGGGCACTCCGCTGCAGGAAACCGTGGCGACGGCAACAACACTCAAGGTACCCATGAAGGCGCTTCGCAAGATCATCTGCGATATCATCGTCTACCTCCTTATTTCGTCCGACGACTCCGAGTTTCCAGTCATCGCCATTACTTTCTATAGATCGTCCATTCGCCGTTATCTTCGGTGAAGAGCCCGGGTTTGGGGGTGAGCTGCGACTCCGGTTCCGGAATTGCCATCGGCTTCCCCACGCTACAGGCCGAGAGTAGCGACAGCCCGACTGCGGTCGCGATCCGCAACATCGCCGCTTTGCTTTTCATGACTGGCAAGCTCCTCTCGGTGGTTCTGTAGTACCTGCTCAGAAGCGGACGCGGGCGCCGCTCCAGGCCGCGTAGATTGGTAGGAACTCCCCACCGATCGTGCGGTTCAGCGTTTCCCTGCTCACGGCGAAAAAGAGCTCCAGCGCGGCGGCATCGATGTTCTGCACGATGCCGATACTGTAAGCGCGCGCAACATCACCCGCGAGGATGACCTCGTCCTGCTGCGTGAAGTCGATACCAAACGCTGTGCGGCCGAAGCTGAAGAAATCATGCTGATAGCCGAGCTTGGTGTAGAAGAGGTTTGGCGACAGCCGATGGCCGAGTGGATCGCGGTAGTCAGGGTCCCGCACCCCGCCGGACATTGTCAGGCTGACGCCGCTGGCATGTAGGATTGAGAAGGAACCGTCGAACTGCCGGCTGCCATTGGGCGACACGTCGGCAAGGTTGGGCGCGCTCGGAGTGGCGTTGACGCCGCCGATGCTCGTCCCACTCACGTCGCCGGCCGGCACTCCTGCATACCCCAGGTTCGTCGTCGGCGAGTGGTTTCGATGCGTGGCATCCATGCCCGCGACCGCGGCGATGACGCGGAAGTCGCCGATTTCGCGGCCGAGGCGAAGCGCGGCGTCATAGGAACCGCCATCGACATAGGAGGTCGCAAATTGCAGGCCCTCCCAAACCGGTGTGTCGTAGCGAATACGATCATCGCGCCCCAACCCGCCGAAATTATTGAAAACGCTGCCGACGGCAGGTCCGAAGGCACCGCCCGGCGAAAGCACGAGCTTGCCGCCAGGACCGTTCGGCACGAGAGCGGCGGCCCTTTGCCGAAAAGCAAAACCGCCATCCATCTCGGCTGCGCCGACATAGTGTGCAATGAAGCTGCCGGAGAGATCGAACTCATTGGTCAGATACGAGGCAGTGCTGCCAAAGCCCAAGCGCACCCCGCCATAATCTGGATTGGCGGCGTATACATCGGCTTGGCGGATCGTCGGGGAGACGTTACCGGCGGCCTGCGGCAGACTTTGCGTGATCGTCTGCTGGTTCGACAGGTTCGGGCGTATCTCCATCTCGAGATTGGTGCCGAACGTCGTATCGTTTTCGAACGGCCGCGCCTCGCCGAGCATCCGGAAACGGGTCGAGGAGATGATGTTGTCGACGTTGCGGATAGCCGAACTCCGACCGTCATTGCCATAGAGGAGGGCGCGGTCGACCTGGCCGGAAAGGCTGAGCCTGACCTTGTCACCGCCCGATGAGATCGGCGCTGCGGCCACCGGCTGCGGGCCGCCCGGCGGGCCAACGCCGGTCGCGGTGTTCGGCGGTCCGACCGAGCGACCGGGAAGATTGCCCGGCTGCTGGGTAACCACGACATTTTTGGCACCCGGCGGCGGTACGCCTACGGCAGCCACCGTTGGCGCCTGCGGCACTCTTTGAGCCAGGTCGTTTACCTGTTGCTGCAGGGCCTGGATCTGTTGCTGGCTCTGCTGGAGCTGCAGACGCAACTGCTGCAACAGAGCAGCGGTGTCATCAGCAGCCAACGCCGGTACAGACCAACAGAGGCCAGCCGCGAGGATGGAGCAGAGAGCTACGTAACCGACCATACGCGCAAGTCCGGGCGCTGGCCGCTCCCTGCGGGCAGCAAATGCGGTTCTGAATATTTTCCCGAACCGAGGCGGTGGCTCATAAGCCATCTCCGCCAAATTGCTTGGACCCGTCACTTCCGTCCCCCCGTCGCGTGGTAGGCGATGTCGGGTCAGACCGATGTGCGCGGCGATTTATTCCAGAGTTGGATCGGAACGGCGTCTGATCGCGTTTTTGTGATAACGGGAGGGATGCTTGCGACGGACATTGGGAGGCCACGGCCGAGCCGGTCGCCACGGATAGATTGCGGGCTTGGCTATTCGCACCCCACCGGTTGGCTGCGACAATGCAGCCTCTTTGATGGTTGACATGCGCATCCTAGATCAGGCCGGCTTAGCTTCCCCGATGGTCGCAGGGACATGTAAGCAGGACAGCGCTCCATAGCGTCTGTTCCGGTTTCTTATGCGCGACCGCACTAAATCTAATGGAGGTAGCGATTATGCATTCGTTTCAGGTTGCCGGTCGTTGGATCGCAACGATTGCTGTCTGCGCGGGCGTGCTCGCCGGGTGTGCTCAATTGAACAGCGGGGCGGGTGAAGGCAGCTCTTCACCCCCTTCCGCCAGCGGGAGTTATATCTTCCCGTCGCCAGATCTGCAGGTCTACGACTGACCTTCTTCTCCTGAGGGAAGTGACAAGCGCGGCTTCGGGGTCGCGCCGGCTGGGTGGCAGCTCGTCGAATACTTTAGCGGCATCGGCGCTGAAAGCGGCTTTCGCCAAGGCCGTCCGACATTGATCGGCGGCGCTCCGTCTAGTGGCAATGCCGCTCAATAGCGCCGGTACGGGCGCTCGAGCGCTCGCCTGCGACCTCTGACGTTCCGATCGAGTTCAAACAAAAAACGGCGCGAGGAGTTCGTGGGTCCGGCAAATACGGTTTCGCGGGAATTTTTCTCACCGTCCCTTGATCAATATTTTCGATGCACAAGGAAGGGAATGGACCATGAGATTCAACATCGGATACGGGCGATTGCTGAGCACCACCACGTTGGCAACGGGCATTTATCTGGCGGCCGCAGGCATGGCGCTCGCCGAGGGCAGCAGCCCTTCGAACACGCCGACCTGCCAGAACGGCGAAGTCTATAACTCCTCCACCAAAAAGTGCGAGCAACGGCATTCCGGCGCGCTTCCGGACAAGGATCTGGCGGACTACGCTTACGCACTGGCGAAGGCCAAACGCTATGATGAGGCGCTGGAAGTCCTCAACCTGATGAAAAACCCCAATACGGCCCAAGCGCTCAACTATCGCGGGTACGCGACAAGACATATGGGCAAGTTGGACGAGGGGATCGGGTACTATCTGGAGTCGGTCAAGCTCGATCCGCATTACGCCCAGGTCCGCGAGTATCTCGGCGAGGCCTACGTCATCAAGGGTGACTTGGCGAGCGCAAAGTATCAACTGAGCAAGATCAAGACCATCTGCGGCAATACGGAATGCGAGGAATACGAGGATCTTGAGAAGGCGATCGCCGGGCACCCCGAAGACGAGGGCTAGGTTTGAGTCCCAGCATTTGCCAGCCAACGAAGACGTATAACCCAATGTTCAATCCTGTTTACCGTGGCAGGCTGTCGCTGTTTTGCCTCCGCAGTGAACGGCTGCACTCGCGCACAAAAGGGGCCGCCCGTGTCGCCCATCGCGACGCGAGGCGGCCGGCGCGCCTGCGGCTCGTTCCGGGGGCGATGATCGACGGGCAAGGCGTCATTGGTCCAGGCCGGGCTGCTGACCGGTCTGATGCTGCCCGGCATTATCCTTCTGGCAGACTGGTTAGCTACTAACTCTCCAGGGATTGGCGCCACGCAAAACATCTGCCGGCCGGGCAGGCTGCCATTCGATGATGCGGTCTGTGCAGCGTCCTCGCCGGGTGTGATAACTGCGCGACAGAGACCGCCGGAAGCTGATCGTCGTCCGATCTTTAGTCTACGACTGATTTTCAGTGTCTCGACGGAAGAGATATAAGTCGCGATAGCGCGGCGAGTTTAGACCGCTGAGTCGCAGCTTCAAGATCGTGGCAGTTAAGCGCACCACTCGCTGGTTCGACGGCGAAAGCAACCAGGCATCGCCCGAATTGCGTGGCGAAGGCCGGATCGATGCTCGCCCAATGGGTCGGGAGCCCGGCGGGCCGATCGACAACGAGATGAGGCAGCCCTCGCGCCCGGAGGATTTCATCCGCGACCGGCGCTCGCCCGCCGGGATCGAAAATGTCACCCTCGAAAAAAAAGAGCGCGACACGCGCACGTCGCACGGTGCCGAGCAGGTCGTAAAGCCGAGTGGCATTGAGACCGTAGCCCCAGGGATTGCTCTGGACGCTGCCATAGGCCGCCGGCGCGGTAGCGATCACCGCGTCGATCGCGTCGCTGCCGTCGGCGGCTATCAGCGAGATAAAGGCGCCAAAAGACTGCCCGGCCAGGACCACACGCCGATACCCCTTGTGCTTCAAACCCTCTGCTTCTTGCACGAGCGCGGCGGCGCTCTCGGGCAATGTGTCGGTGATACTCGGGCGGTTCAGGCGGAAGGTGTCCCACCCGGCGGCGCGGAAAGCGCCGATGTAGTCAGGTGTCGGAACCAGCGAGCACTCCTTCTGGAGTGAACGACCGTGGCTCCAGATCACCGCCCCCTGGGCCCGCTCGCCCCCGAGCAGGCCCGCCGCATCCTGTGCGGGTACCAGCTGAGGCTGCGCCCAGGCCGTTTCAAACGGGATCACCGCGGAGAGCACGACCGCCAAGCACAAGGAAGCAACAACGAGGGTGCGAGAGGAGCGAGGCAACATGTGAGCGCCTATGACCGAGCCTCAGAAGGGTTATCGCCCGAATATCAGACTCGCTCGTCCGCCGGTTTATTCCCGCGGTCACCTTACCGGCGATGGTCCACATCCGCCCCTCGTCAACGCGCGCCGAGATAGGTGATTTGGGGTAGATAGAATTTTGTCAGAAAATAGGGAGACGGGATCCTCACGTAGAACGTATCGCGCTCGCTGTGGTCGCCGCTGCTTGCCCAGGCCCGGTTTGATTGGACTTCGAGGTCGGTTTCCGTGCCGACGACCAATTGGAGGGCCGCCGACTGATCGGAGTCCCGGACATAACTGTCGACGGTGAACCTGTAGGCGCCGGGTGCGAAATCGCGATAGAAACCGCCGCCCGGCTCGCTTACGGCGACCGGGGTCCCGTTGGCGTAGATCATCGGCCGCGCCAGGCTCTCAGTCGGCTCGAACTGCCTGATGAACCAGACGCGAGCCTCCCCGGGGGTAACCTGTGGGATCGTGGGTTTCGCAGCGAGCAAGCTCGGTCCGCTAGCGCAGGCGTCGACCGCAAAGCACGCACAGGCCGATCGCCAGCGGTCTCAGGACGTGATGTAACATGGCATTAATCCTCTCGGCCGGCCGGCAGGTTTGCCGCCGCCGTGCCAAGCAAGACTCCCCTGACCTTGTGGTTATTCAAAAGTATGCAACGCGCGGATTTGGCCCATGCGGCCTGCGAGAGGATGTGCCCCACAACCGCCACCAGAATCCGGTTCGCACGGGAATAACTCGGCGAGCGCGGAAGTCTCCTCGTTAACAGGACTTGTTATCGGAGGCGGATGGTCATGCAGCGATGGACGCGGATGTTGGCGCTGGTCACGGGGGCGACGGTGATTTTGGCGGCCGCCGTCTATGCCGCCTCGTCCGAAGACGGAAAAGCCGCCTTTGCCAAGCGCGAAGACACGATGCACCGTATGGGCCGCGCCCTCTATCTCGGGGTTGGCCGCGTCGTTAAAGGCACCGCCGAACTCGGGCCCGATACGGTCACGGCGGCCGATACGGTGGTCAGCTTATCGCACACGCTGACACCGCTGTTTCCCGTCGGCTCGGACGTCGAAGACAGCAAGATGAAGCCGGAGATTTTCGCTGCCCAAGATCGTGTCCCACAACTGGTCGCCGGGGTGGGCGAAGCCGCCCAACAACTCGCCGTAGCGGTGAAGAGCGGCGACAAGAGTGCGATCTCGGCCGCCTATGCGGCGACCAACAACGCCTGCAATGCCTGCCACAACCAATTCCGCAAGGCGGAGTGATGCGCGCGGCTCGCCGGTGGTGGCGCTGGGTTTTGCTCGCGGCCGTGCTGATGGCGGCCCTGCCGTTTGGAGTCTTGTGGCTGTCGGACCGGCTGATTCTGGACGAGCCGGATGAGCCGGATGTGCCAGGCGGAACAGTCGAGAATATCGTCGCGCGGGGTGAATACCTGACGCGCGCCGCCGGATGCTTTTCCTGCCATACCGCGCCGGGAGGCCAGCCGCTGGCAGGCGGGCGGGCCTTGGCGACCCCCTTCGGGACGTTCTACAGCCCCAACCTCACACCTGACGTCGAGACCGGCATCGGCGCCTGGACGGATGCGCAATTCCTGCGGGCGTTGCGCAAGGGGATCCGGCCCGATGGTTCGGACTATTTCCCGGTGTTTCCCTACCCGAGCTTCACCCGCATAACCACTGGCGACGCGCTCGCAATCAAGGCCTACTTCTTTTCGCGCCCCACGGTGCGGCAGCCCAACAGGGCGCACGATGTAGCGTTTCCGTTCTCCTGGCGCTTTCTGCAGAGCGGATGGCGATTCCTGTTTTTCAAGCCCGGCCCCTTCCGGCCATCACCCGATCACACCGTGACCTATAATCGCGGCGCATATCTGGTCACGGCGCTTAGCCACTGCAGCGAATGCCATACCCCGCGCAACGCGCTCGGGGCCATGCGTCAGAGCCTGTGGCTGGCGGGCACCACCGATGGCCCGAACGGCCAAGTCGTCCCCAACATCACGCCGGATCCAGCCACCGGGATCGGCGAGTGGCAAAAAGCCGACATCGTCGAGTTATTGAAAACCGGCACCACGCCCGAACAAACCACGGTCAAGGGCGCGATGCGCGAGGCCATCGCCGATGGTCTAAAATATTTGAGCGATGACGATCGCGCGGCGATTGCCGATTACCTGCTGGCGCAGCCGCCGATCGTGCACCAGGTAACCCAACAGCATTGAACGATCCGGGATCGTCGGTCGTTGTTCTCTGCGACGCGTATCCGATCACGTTATCACTAGTTGTCGTGGCCGGTGATCAGCCGCGCGCCACGCCCGAATGTCATGTACGCCCAGAGCCAGCCCATCGTCACGGCGATCCGGTTGCGGAAACCGACCAGAAAGTAAACGTGAACTAGCCCCCAGAGTAGCCAGGCGATCAAGCCGCTGAGGCGAAACCAACCGAAATCGGCGACCGCCGATCTGCGCCCAATCGTTGCCATTGTGCCGAGATGGCGATAGCGGAATGGCTTCGGCGCCGGCCTGCCTTGCGCCCGCGCGCCAATCACCCGAGCCGTGTAGGCGCCCTGTTGTTTAGCAACCGGGGCGATGCCGGGCAGCGGTGTGCCGTCTGTTGCCTTGGCAAGCGCCGTATCGCCAATCACGAAGATCTCATTGTGGCCGGGGAGCGTCAGGTCGGGCTCGACCATCACGCGCCCGGCGGCGTCTTTCTCGGCATCGAGCCATTTCGCGGCGGGAGATGCCATGACGCCGGCCGCCCAAATTATCGTGTGGGCCTCAACCCGCTCATTGGCGATGACAACCCCCGTCGGATCGCAATGGCTAACGCGAACCCCAAGGCGGACCTCGACGCCCAGCTTTTCGAGCGTACGCTTTGCGACCGCTGATAGAGCCTCGGGAAAGTGTGCGAGAACGCGCAACCCGCTTTCGACCAGGACGATACGTGCCGAGCCCGGGTCGATATTTCGGAAATCAATCGAGAGCGCCACGCGTGCGAGCTCTGCGATGGCCCCAGCCATTTCGACGCCCGTCGGTCCGCCACCAACGATCACAAAGCTCAGGAGGCGTTGTCGCTCTCCCTCGTCGCTCGTCATCTCGGCGCGTTCGAAAGCGAGCAAGATGCGGCCGCGGATATCGGTCGCATCGTCAATTTTTTTTAGTCCGGGTGCGAATTGCTCCCATTCCTCGTGACTCAAATAGCCGTGCCGCGCGCCGGTCGCGACGACCAGCTGGTCATAGACGATGCGCCTCTCATCGGTCAGCACCGCCTTGCCGGCGATGTCGATACCGGTGACCTTGCCGAGCAGAACCGTGATATTGCGCTGTCGCCTCAGGATTGCCCGGATCGGCGAGGCGATGTCGGCGGGGGATAGACCCGCGGTCGCGACCTGGTATAGCAGCGGCTGGAACAAGTGGTAATTGCGCCGGTCGATCAAGGTCACCCGAACCGGTAGGTGACGCATGGCGCGAGCCGCGGTGAGCCCGCCAAACCCGCCGCCAATAATGACGACACGCATACGCGGGTCGCACCCTGTCGTCGCAACCGCTCTCGCCGCCGGAGGATTAGAGGGCACGCCGACCTCATCAATGAGGTGCGACGCTCGGACCAAAGCGAGGGAAGCCCTGTCGTGAAGTTGGGTCATCTCACCGATCCGCGCTCAGACGACAACGATGATCAGCAGGATCATCAAGGCGATCGATGTCCCGATCAGGACCGCGTCTATTCTGTCATCGCTAATGAAACGGGTCTTTGTCAGGCGCATCGGACAGCTCCTTTATCCGGGAGAAATTTTCTCCGTCGCCATAGAGACCCCGCGATCCTGCCCGAAATTCCTCGGAGGCAGTCTTCGCCACCGATTTTCCTCGCACATGACGACAGCGGCTACGCCGTCTTCGCCCCGGAAGCCTCTTGCTGTCGCGTCCTCAGCAAACCGGCTGCGTGGGTGGAGCTTGAATAACCAGTTCATCGGCGTTGCGCCGGGATGGCGCTACAGCAATATGTGGCGGGTGGCACCCAAGAATATTCGGCGGGCCTTTGCGATCTACATGGGCGCACGGAAATCAGTCCCGAAGGAGACGCCCAATGCGCCCGAACAAACCTCTTACCCAATGGGACGATAGGCTCGACGCGATCCTGCCCCTCGCAGGAACACTGGCCGCCTTCATCATCCTAATGGTGATCCTGGTCGCCTGACGAGCAACACGTCCGCTTTTCGGCTCGCCCTCAACTGCCGGTGTCACAAATCGTCGTATCCAACGGTGCCATCTGTCGTTGGCAGAACATTGCGGGGCGTTCGTGCCAGTGCCGCGGCCGGCGGGAGATGGGCGGGCGGTAAAAGTATCAGGTCGGGCAAACCATCCGCATCCGACCGCCGGCGAACCGAAGTGACCGCCGCCTAGTGCATTGACACAGACATAGGATTCACAAGGGCGGCCGCGCGTGCGAATCTGGACGCATGGCTCAGACCGTTTGTGTGATCATTACCGCCGAGGAACGCGCGCTCCTGGCAGCGATTGTTGGGGATCGAAGCCGGCCGCTCAAGCACGTACAGCGCGCCCGCATTGTGCTGCACTCGGCCGATCGGTTGCCCGTTCTCGAAGTAGCGCGTCGCGTCAGCATAAGCCGCCCGGCGGTTTGGCGTTGGCAGCGGCGCTACGCCGAGGAAGGCGTGGACGGGCTCCTGCACGACAAAACCCGGCCAGCGGGCACGGCGCCCGTGCCGATGACGACAGTCGCAAAGGTGCTGGCACTTACCAGCGCCGAGCCGCCGGGAGAGACGACCCATTGGACGGGACGCGCGATGGCTGCTGCCGTGGGCCTCTCGTTGCGGACAATCCAGCGCATCTGGGAGGCGC
>Ga0302326_10010322_pt1 | contig 20250 bp, 16 predicted proteins | sample Palsa_T0_3_FD_202264 | JGI IMG/M metagenome (GOLD analysis project Ga0302326, IMG submission 202264) | Peat permafrost microbial communities from Stordalen Mire near Abisko, Sweden - Palsa_T0_3 | ecosystem: Environmental > Terrestrial > Soil > Palsa > Peat permafrost | place: Sweden: Abisko...
CGTTCGGCCGCTGGCGTGTCACGGGTCACCCCGTAAACCGTTCCCGGGAAATCCAGCGATTCCTGGATCTCCCAGATCTGCTCATGCTGACCCACGCTCCCTTGGCGGGTCAACTCCCGTGACATACCGCCTGGCTGATCACGGGGGATTATGGGCAAGTGGTCGTTCGGGCCTATCGACCGCTGACTGCTTAGCGGACTGATGACCCAGGGCATCGGCCGGACACACGACCTACGGATCAGAGGGCTTGGGCTCCAGCTTCTTCCCCTCGTCGGTGCGGCCCGCGTCCCGGTAGGCGCGGGCGAGGTTGCCGCGCGAGGTGAGGGTGTCGGGGTGGTCGGGGCCCAGGACGCGTTTGTAGGCGCCCAGGACCTGCTCAAGCATGGTGATCGCCTTCTCGATACGGCCCGCGTCCCGATAGGCGAGCGCGACGTTGCTTTGCGAGAAGACGGTGGCGGGGTGCCTGGGGCCCAGGACGCGTTCCCGGGTGGCCAGGACCTGCTCAAGCATGGTGATCGCCTCCTCCATGCGGCCCGCGTCGCGGTAGGCGGCGGCGAGGTTGTTTCGCGAGCTCAGGGTGTCGGGATGGTCGGGGCCCAAGAACCGCTCCTGATCTGCTACAAGCCGCTCGCCGATCATGATGACCTGCGCCGGGCTGTCGCCGAGAAGGCTCAGAAATGCGCCAGCCCACCATCGGAGCCGGATCATGCGACGGTCGAAGTCACTGCCCAGCGGGCGTCTGGCAGAGACCTCGTCCAGAGCCATGATCTGTTCCACCAGATCCCGGGTCGTTGCCCGGTCCTCATGCCAGCTCTCGGTCAAGGATGTAGCCAGCTTGTCGAGCAGCCGCGCGGTCGCCTCGCAGACCAGGGTAAGTGAGTTGCTGACAGTCAGGCTCTCCCGGATCACCCGCATCACCAGACGGTGCACGCTTACGGCAGAGCCGTCCACGCTGAAGGTCAGCAGCGACCCCCCGGCCAGCCGCGCCAGCACCCGGTCCACCAACTCCGGCGCAAGGCGAGGCAGCGGCCCGTCTGGACCTGCCAAACCCCCCCGGGCCGCGGTATGGATCAGCGACCGGCGCACCCCGGCGGCCGACAGAACCGACAGCAGGTCCATCACACCACCGCAGGCCTCGCCCTCCTCGCCGGTACGGACATTATCGAGCGACAGGAGCACCGCCGCCGCCACGCCGCGTAGGTACTGCCCGGCTTCCTCTGCGACCAGCAAGTCAGCTAGCGGCAGGCGGCGCAGCCGGTCCAAGTAGGTGGCATGGGACAAGTGCTGGCTGGCGATGACCGCCGCGGCCTGCGCCAGCGCCAGCGGCAGGCGGCCCAGTTCCTCCGCGAGCACCTGGGCGTCCACGGTGTCGGCCTGCCCGGTCAGGGCGGCCAGGAATGTCAGCGCCTCCTGCTCCGTGAACACATCCACCGGCAGGCCCGAACCCAGGTATGCCATCGACTGCCGGTTGCTGGTAATGACCACCCGGGCGGCCCCGGCCGCTGGGAGGAACGGCCGCAGAAGTCCAGGGTCGGTGGCGTTATCGAACACCAGCAGGCACCGCTCCCCGTCCGATTCCAGGCGGTGCCGCACCGCCCGGCCGCCCGCCCGCGCATCCTCGGCGTCCAGGCCCAGGGCCGCGGCCACCTCGGCCAGGCCCGCGAGCACCCCGCCTTCGTCCTCGGCGTTGACCCAGGCCACCAGCCGCCAGCCCTCGGCGAGCTTGGCCCGGGCGTAGGCCGCCGCCAGATGCGTCTTGCCCACCCCACGCATGCCGGTCAGCGCGTGCACCACCTGCACCCGCGACTCGGGGCCCGGCTCGTCCAGCGCCGCGAGCAGGTCCGCTCGCGGCTGGAACCCTAGCGGTTCTTGCGGGATTTCCCCCGCGACTATTACCGCCGGGACCTGCCCGCCCCGGTCCCAGATGCCGCCGGGGCGGCGGGTCCCGGCTAGCTCCCGCAGCGAGCGTTCCACCAGCTGTCCCAACGTGGCCGGGTCGGTGAACGTTTTCGTGACCAGCCCGCTTGCCTGGACCCGGCGGCGGAACGCCTCCTGTCGCGTGCCGTACTCAAGATCAATCAAACTCGACAGAGGGATCTTCACGTCGGCGGCTTCGGTATCCAGCAAGAACATCAGCCGGTCGAGGCCCACCTCGGTGGAAGTGTCGAACTCCAGCTCGACATACGACACCTCTGGCTTGTCCCGCACTGGGGAGCCGTACCGGGTCCCTAGCAACCCCACGTATACATCGCACCCCTGCACCCGCTGCCTGCACAGATCCGCAGCGGGCTGATCTGAGGCGGGAAAACCGGCCATCTCCACGATCACGTGGCCGGCAGCAGAGATCGCCTGTTCCACTGCGGCCACATAAGACCCGCTTGCCGGGAAGTCCCGCAGCTCAGACGTATGAGAAACGAACACCCGCCACCCGGCATTGCCACCGGAATCAGCCAAGCGCCTCACTCCCTCCGCCGCTAGCACTTCGGACCTGGCAGCTCTTTCGGGCTTGGCGCGGGCAGGCCTCTCAAGCAGCACCCGAGACGGTAACCCAGGGTAGACTACAGTGCGTCAAGTAGGAAAGAACGGTCAGCATCAGCACCGTGTCAGATCACGATTCTTGCGGACGGTCCTCCGTCGGCCCCCGGAGACTGGAGGAAACACGGCCGCAAGTTGGGGCAGTACTGCGCGGTAGCAAGGAATGCGAAGCCATCTGTCATCGTGGCTCTCGGGAAGTAACGAAAATAAGCGGTCATATTGACCTTGGCAAGGATTATCCAAATCGCGTTTTGCTCGCTATTCGGCATGAGTGCGCCTTCGCCGCCAGATCACGGGAGCGAGGCTGGCGCATAGCCCCACGCCGCCAAGACCCATCGACTGCGATGAAGGAGAGGTCGCTTCGCCTGGTGTGGAAGAGAGCCAGCGCTTCGACCACCAGCGCGACCCTCTCGACCGGATCGTTCCCGTCGTCGCGTGCGCGCTGCAGCCGCCAGTGGAGGTCCGTCATCGTGATGTCGAGAATCTTGACCAGCAAGTCCTGTTTGCTGGGGTAGTGGTGGTACACGCCAGGCACGCTCATGTTGGCGAACTGCGCGATCGACCGCATGCTGGCCCCGTGGTAGCCGGTCGCGACGAACGCCTTGATCGCCCCAGCTAGCACGGGGTCGATCGGCAGGGGAGCGAACTCGCGCCGGTTTCCGGTGGCGAGCTGGACCGAGGACGCCGTTGACAAGGCTGACGATCGGCGTAACGGTGGTCTCAATTCGCCATAGGTCACCGAGCGAGCGCTCTGTTCGTTCCGCTAGGAAGGATTTGCTTGGTTTGACGACATATACCAAACGGCCCTGGACTCACCTCTACGGCAAGGGACTGCCGACCGACATTACGCCGGACTACCCGACCATGCTCGACATGTTCGACGGCTCGGTGTCGCGGGCACCGGACAGCCCGGCGATCAAGTACTTCGACGGTGTGCTCACCATGGCCGTTCGATCGAGTTCGTGGATGACCTGCCGAAGACCACGACCGGGAAGATCCTGCGGCGCGAGCTGCGTGATTCGAACTCGTGAGCCCCGCTGACCTGGTGCGGCTGGACCTGCTGGGTCCGGCCCTGGCCGAAGCGACAGGTGATGCGCGGTGGCGTTCGCTGGACGCCGCGCTGATCGCCGGGGGCAAATCGAACCTGACGTTCGAGGTCACCAGCGCGGCCGGCGCGGTGATCCTGCGCCGGCCCCCGTCGGGTGAGCTGCTGCCGAGCGCCCACGACATGGGCCGTGAGGCGCGGATCCAGCGAGCGCTGGCAGGCACGTCCGTTCCGGTCCCTAGAATCGTCTTGCAGGAGGCCAGCGGGGACCTGCTGGGCGTGCCGTTCTACCTAATGGAAAAGGTGCCCGGTCACGTCATCCGTGACCAGCTGCCGGACGGGTATGCCGAGACGCCGGCCGAGAAGCTGGCGCTGACGGATGCCTTGGTCGACGTGCTCGCTGAGCTGCATGCGGTTGATCCCGAAGCGATCGGGCTGGGTGATTACGGACGGCCGCACGGCTACCTGGAGAGGCAGATCCGGCGCTGGAACGGCCAGTGGGAGAAGAGCAAGACCCACGAGGTGAAGGCGGTCGATGAACTCGGTGGCCGGTTGGCGACGATGCTGCCGCAAAGCCAGCGGACCTCGATCGTGCACGGTGACTACCGGCTCGACAACTGCCTGATGGCCCTGGCTGACCCGGCGCGGGTTACTGCCGTCTTGGACTGGGAGTTGTCCACGCTGGGCGACCCGCTGACCGACCTCGGGCTGCTGCTGTTCTACTGGCGCGAACCGGGGGAGGACAAGCCGGCGCTGACTCCCGCTGTGACGCAGAATCCTGGCTTCCCGGGAAGGAGTCATCTCGCGGAACGCTACGCGCGGCGGACCGGTGCTCGCCTGGACGACATCGCCTTCTACGAGGCGTTCGCGCATTTCAAGTTCGCCGTGATCGCCCAGGGCATCGCCGCGCGGGTGGCGGCGGGCTCGATGGCCGGGCAGGACTTCGGCAACCTCGACCAAGAGGTCACCAAGATCGCCGAAGGCGGCCTCAGCAGGCTCAAGGAGGATTAAGGAATGGACTTCGGGCTGTCGCCAGAGGCGGAGGAAGTGTGCGCGCGGATGTGGGCGTTCATGCGGGAGGAGGTATTCCCCGCGGAGAAGGAGTATGCGCAGTGGCGGGCGAGCCACGACCCGCATGCGCAACCTCCGGTGCTGGAGCGGCTGAAGGAGTCGGCCAAGAAGCGGGATCTGTGGAACCTCTTCCTGCCCGCGCTATCAGGATTGTCGAACCTGGACTACGCCGCGGTCGCGGAGATCTCGGGATGGTCGCCGGTGATCGCACCGGAGGCCATCAACTGCCAGGCGCCGGACACCGGCAACATGGAAACGCTGCACCTGTTCGCGACGCCGGAGCAGAAGCGGCAATGGCTCGAACCGTTGCTCTCCGGGGAGATCCGGTCGGCGTTCGCGATGACCGAACCGGACGTGGCGTCCTCGGATGCCACGAACATCACCACCCGGATGGTCCGCGACGGTGACGACTATGTGATCAACGGCCGCAAGTGGTGGATCAGCGGGGCCGCCGACCCGCGGTGCCAGGTCTTCATCGTGATGGGCAAGACCGACCCGGCCGCGGACACGCACCGGCAGCAGTCGATGATCCTCGTGCCCCGGGACGCTCCGGGGATGACCATCGAACGGCATCTGCCCATTTTTGGCTACCAGGACCAGCACGGGCACTCAGAAATCGTGTTCCGTGACGTCCGGGTGCCGGCCTCGAACATGCTGGCCGCCGAGGGGGATGGGTTCATGATCGCCCAGGCCCGGCTCGGTCCGGGCCGGGTTCACCATGCCATGCGGGCTATCGGGATGGCCGAACGTGCCCTCGGGCTGATGGTGGATCGGGCGAAGTCGCGGACGGCGTTCGGCCAGCACCTGTCCGGCCAGGGTGTGGTGCGGGAGCTGATCGCCCAGTCCCGCATCGACATCGACCAGGCGCGGCTGCTGGTGTACAAGACAGCATGGCTGATCGATAAGCACGGCGCGAAAGGGGCGCGCACCGAGATCGCGGCGATCAAGGTAGCCGCGCCGGCGATGGCCACCTCGGTGATCGACCGGGCGATCGAGGTGTTCGGCGGCATGGGCGTCAGCGACGACACGCCGCTCGCGTACTTCTACGCCTGGGCCCGCAGCCTGCGCATTGTCGACGGTCCTGACGCAGTGCACCGCCGCTCGATCGCCCGCGAAGAGCTCAAGCGAGAACGCCCGTTTATAGGTTGACCAAAAGGAGTGAGCCGTGAGCGATGCGGAGACGACGGTGACCGACACCGAGGCGGCCGCATCGGCGGCCGGCGGCGAAGCGGTCGGGATCCCTCCCCGGCCTCGACCTCGCCGACGCCATCAGCAGCTCGCGCCAACCTGACATGTCTGGTCCGGCTCCTTATGATGAGGGTAGCCCGACAGGTGTGAGGAGCGACGCGGATCATGACCCAACCTGCCGTCTCACTTGGCGATATCGGCTACCAGGACCTGCGCATCGTTGCCGACCGCTTGCTCGAGACCACCAGAGTGGAGTACGTGGACAAAGGGGTCCTCCTTGTCATGAACCCTCCAGGGATCGAGCATCGCAGGATCGTTCGCGCCATAACGGTCCTGAATGACCGGACCACCAAGCCGGTCCAGTACGCGAAGGCCGGAGTTCCGTTGTATCTACTGGTGGACCAGGAACTAGGCCGTTGGACGCTTTTCGGGCTAGCCGAAGGCTGGCAGCGGTATCAGATTGCGGCCGACGGCGCATACGGCGAGGAGATCAACCTACCCGCGCCACTTCAATTTCAGCCTCACCACAGCGAGCTGGCCGCGCTGGAAGTAGAGTCCCCTCTGCCTGGGCAAGCGGAGTTCCGGGGCGTGAAGGAGAGGAGAGCCGGTGGCGCTCGCGGCAGATCCCGAGGCAGGGCTGGGGCGGCTGGGACGTTCGCCGCCGACGAGGAGGTCGGCCGTGACCTGGCCGCGGTGGACTGGGCTGCCACCCCGCTCGGGCTGCCCAGGTCCTGGCCGCAGAGCCTGCAGACGGCGGTCGACATCCTGCTGTCATCCCGCTTTTCGATGTGGATGGCCTGGGGGCCGCAGCTGACGTTCTTCTGCAACGCCGCTTACCGGCGCAACACCCTCGGCCGCAAGTATCCGTGGGCGCTGGGCCGGCCTGCCAGCGAGGTGTGGGCGGAGATCTGGGACGACATTGGCCCGCGTATCGACACCGTGCTGGCCACGGGGAAGGCGACCTGGGACGAGGCGCTGCTGCTGTTCCTGGAACGGTCCGGCTACCCGGAGGAGAGTTACCACACCTTCTCTTACAGTCCGCTGCGCGACGACACCGGCGCCGTGGTCGGGATGCTGTGCGTGGTCAGCGAGGACACCGAACGCGTCATCGGCGAGCGCCGAATGGCGACCTTGCGCGATCTGGGCTCTGACCCGAGCGTGGTGCGTACCGAGCAGGAGACGCTGGAGTTCGCCGGGCGGCAGCTGGACCGCAACCGCCAGGACCTGCCTTTCACCCTGACCTACCTGTTCGACAACGACGATGCCATCGCCCGGCTGGTGGGGAGCACCGGCATCGCAGCCGGGCCCCCGGCGGCTCCGGCCGCGCTTGCGGCCGGAGACGCGGACCCGTTGTGGCCCGTCGCGGTGCTGCTGCGGAGCGAGTCCGCGCTGGTGGACCTCGACAGCGCCCGGTTCGCTGGCCTACCGGCTGGGCCGTGGACTGAGCCGCCCGTCCAGGCGCTGATAGCACCGCTGGCCCAGCAGGGCGGAGCCCCGTACGGGTTCCTGGTAGCCGCCCTGAACCGGTACCGGCCCCTGGACGAGGGTTACCGCGCGTTCGTCGGCCTCGTAGCCGGACATCTCGCGGCGGGAATCGGGAGCGCACGCACCTATCAGGACCAGCAGCGCCGCGCGGAGGAGCTGGCCGAACTGGACCGCGCCAAGACCACGTTCTTCTCCAATATCAGTCACGAGTTCCGCACCCCGCTGACCCTGATCATGGGACCCGTTGCATGCAGGCGAGCTACGAACCGGCCGACATCGCGCAGGCGACCGCCGAGCTGGCCAGCGTCTTCCGCTCGGCCATTGACCGCGCTGGCCTGGCCTTCGAGGTGGACTGCTCTCCGCTACCCGAGCCGATCTACCTGGACCGCGCCATGTGGGAGAAGGTGGTGCTGAACCTGCTCAGCAACGCGCTGAAGTTCACCTTCGACGGCTTCATCCGTATCGCCGTGTACGGCGAGGGCGGCGTAGACCGGCTCGGGCAGGCGGTCGTCACTGTCGCCGACACTGGCATCGGCATCGGTGAGCAGGAGATGCCGCGCTTGTTCGAGCGGTTCCACCGCATCGAGAACACCCGCTCGCGCTCAAACGAGGGCAGCGGCATCGGCCTGGCCCTGGTCCAGGAACTCATCCAGCTGCACGGCGGCACCATCACCGCGGCCAGCACCGAGGGCACGGGCACCACGTTCACCATCCGCCTGCCCTTCGGACACGCCCATCTGCCTGCTGGTGCCCTCGTACCCGCCGGCCACGCGGCGACGGTCTCAGCCACCGCCGACCCCTTCGTCCAAGAAGCCCTGCGCTGGCTGCCCGGGACCACGCAGGACGATGGCGGCACGGAGGCGCGCCCTGGGCACGAGGAGATCACGTCGGGCAATGACACAGATCCCTCGCCACAGACGGGCCGCGCCCTGCCCGCGCGGGTGCTGGTCGCCGACGACAACGCCGACATGCGCGAGTACCTGGCCCGGCTGCTGCGCACCGCCGGCTACCAGGTCACCACGGTCACCGACGGGCTGGCCGCTCTGGACGCGGTCCGCGCCGACGCCCCCGACCTGGTGATCAGCGACGTGATGATGCCCCGACTGGACGGCCTGGGCCTGGTGGCCGCCCTGCGCGCCGACGCGCGCACCGCAGCTGTGCCGGCGCTGCTGCTGTCCGCGCGGGCTGGGCCGGAGGCGTCCATCGAGGGCCTGCAGGCGGGCGCCGATGACTACCTGGTCAAGCCGTTCTCCGCGGTGGAACTGCTTGCCCGGGTGCGCTCCAACCTGGAGATGGCCGGGTTCAGGAACCGCGAATCGCAGTTCCGCCGCACTTTGATCGACTCCCTGCAGGAAGGCTTCTTCCTCACCGATGAGGAAGGCACCATCCTGGAGGCCAATCAGGCCTTCCTGGTCCTGGTGGGCTACAGCCCGGACGGCTTGCCGTTCCGCTGGCCGCACCCCTGGGTTCTGGACCCTGGCACCGACCTTGACGGGTGGGCGGCGACGGCCCAGGCGTTCACCGATTACAAGCGGCACGGCGGCGGCCGGTACACGGTCCAGGTACGGCACCGCGACGGGCGCGCCGTCTGGCTGGCGTGCAGCTCGGCCAGCCTGCCCAGACCGGACGGGCGCGGTCGGCTGTTCGTTGGTACCGCGCGGGACGTGACCGCGGAACGGCTGGCCGCGCAGCGCGAAGCCACCTTGGCCGGTTTCGCCGCCGCCCTGGCCGCGGCCGGGGAGATCTCTGAGATGCTCACCACGGCCGCCTGCGAGATTGCCGCCGCGGTGCATGCCACCCAGGTGACAACCGCGCTATGGTCCAGCGACGACAGCCTCGCTATTACTGGATGGCCCCGGCCCGCCCCAGGCCAGGGTGCCTCCGCCGCAGTGATGAGAGCGCTGGACGTCGTCCGGCGTCAGCCGGCCGCCTCGGTCGTCGTGCTGCCAGGGGACGAGGGCACCAGCCTCCTCGCCGCTCCACTCGACGGGACAAGGTCATCGGCCATCGCCGCGGAATTCCCGGCCGGACGGCCTGTCGGCGCCGAAGTGCGGGACCTGTTCTCGGTCCTTACCAGCCACCTGGCCCAGGTCCTCGCCAAGGCGAGGGACTACGAGCAGGCCCGCGCCGTCGCACTCACCCTCCAGCATGCCATCCTCGGCCCTACCGGGTTGCCGCACGGATTCGCCGCGCGGTATACCCCGGCGGTTCCCCCGCTCGAAGTCGGCGGCGACTGGTACGACGTGATTCCGCTGCCCGGCCAGCGTATCGGCGTCGTCGCCGGTGACTGCGTCGGCCGCGGCCTGCCCGCCGCCGCGGTCATGGGCCAGCTCCGCTCCGCCAGCCAGGCCGTCCTGCTGCGCGCTCCCGGTCCCGCCGAGGCTCTTGCCGACCTGGACACTTTCGCCAGCCGGATTCCGGGGGCGGAATGCACCACCGTGTTCTGCGCGATCCTTGATCTCGCAGCCGGGACGGTCACCTACAGCTGCGCAGGGCACCCGCCACCCATTCTCGTCACGGCCGAAGCAGATTACCACCTGCTCGATCAGGCCCGGTCCCTGCCGCTGGCCATGCTGCCCGCTGACTGGCGGCGCAGCCAGGCGACCGCCGCGCTGCCGCCCGGCGCGACCTTGATGCTGTACACCGACGGGCTCGTCGAGCGGCGGAACCAGTCGCTGGACAAGGGGATCGACGCCGCGGCAGTCACGGTGGCCGAATACGCCCAGGATCATCCGGACGATGTCGCGGACCACGTCATGTCGGCCATGACGCCGGCGGTCGGCTACGAGGACGACGTCGCCGTCCTGATCTACAGGCACCCGCCTGCCCCGCTGACCGTCCAGGTAGCAGCAGACGACCGCTCCTGCCTGGCCCTGCTCCGGGCCAGGCTGCGGCGGTGGCTGTCAGCCGCCGGCGTCGGCAGCCGGGAAGCCACCGACATCATGATCGCGGCGGGTGAGGCCTCAGCTAACGCCTTTGAACACGCCAGCGCCGGTCGCCCCGCCGATGCGGCACCAGTCCAGATCACCCTCACCGCCCGCGCGACCCAGACCACGATCCAGCTGACCGTCGCCGACACCGGGAGCTGGCGGCCTCCTCCTGCTGACCGCGAGCAGCCGGCCCCGGGTACCCGGGGCCACGGGGTCATTTTCATGCACGCCCTCATGAATGACGTCACGATCGATCCGTCCGCGCACGGGACGACGGTGACCTTGACCAAGGACCTGAAGCCATGACCGACGACGCCAGCCCAGCCGGCCCCGCTCACCACCGTCCCGTAAGCAGCAGCGCCGTCGCCCGCAGCCAACAGGCACGGTTCGAATTCCTGCCCGCCGGCGAACGTGAACCCGCCACCGTGCGCGCCGGTGGCGACATCGACCTGACCAACGTCGGGCAATTCCAGGCCGCCCTCGACGAGGCTGCCGCCATCTCCAGCGCCATCACCGCCGACATGACCGCGGTGACCTACTGCGACAGCGCAACCATCCGGGCCCTGTTCATCGCCGCCAGGCAAGCCCGGCTCACCATCGAAGTCAGCACTGCGGGCCCCATCAACGAAATTCTGCTGAAAGTCTCCGGCCTGGACCAGATCGCCACCGTCGTCACGCTGGATTAGCCGCACGCCGACAGTGCGCCAGATGGACGACGTGCACGGCCCGATCACCGGGCGGCCCAGATGGCGCTGATCGGCAGCGCGGTGATCCGGTCGCCGAGGGGAAATACGTGGGGGCCGGTGTGGAAGACCACGCCGCCGATGAACCGGTCGCCGAGTTCGTCGCGCATCCAGGCCAGGTGCCTGGCGTCAGCGGACGTGACTGAGCTGCTGGCCTTGACCTCGAAGCCCAGCACGCGCCCCCCGCTGAGCTCGGCGACGATGTCCACCTCGCGACGGCCATCGGTATCGCGCAGGTGGTAAAGGCGCGGCCGGGTGGCGCACACTTCTATCTCGCCCCTGAGCTGGGAAGCGACGAATGTACCTGACACGCACTATGGCATGTACTTCATGCGCATCTTGCGATACACATCGCACGCATCATTAGCAGGACCGCCCGGCCATAACTACTCTTCAGACGGGTCGAAAGGACCGGAGCCTGGTGGTAGCGGCTGGTCGGCGATGAGCTTGGCCAGCCGGGACAGCGAGTCCTCCAGGTCCTGTGTGGTGACCACGTCCGCCAGCGCGAGGCGCACGGCGGCGAGTTCACGGGCGAGGAACTCGGTGTCAGCCTGCGTCCGCGCGGCCACCTCGCGGTCGCGTTCTATGCTGGCCCGGTCCCGGTCGTCCTGCCGGTTCTGCGCGAGCAGGATCAGTGGCGCAGCGTAAGCCGCCTGGGTGGAGAAGGCCAGGTTGAGCAGGATGAACGGATACGGATCCCAGTGCTTGACCAGGCCGACGGTGTTGAAGGCGATCCAGAGGGCCACCATCATCGTCTGCCAGAACAGAAAACGCCCGGTGCCGAGGAACCGCGCGATCCCCTCGGAGAACCGGCCGAACGCGTCGGCGTCGTAGCGGGCGCCCATCTGCGGGGTACCGCGCGGAACGGACAGGTCGGCCCGCTCGCTGAGCCGCCGGAGAGAAATCCGTGCCATCGTCAGCCTCCCGTCCGCCGCCAGTTCGCGGGCAGCAGGTGATCGAGTACGTCATCTACGGTAACCGCACCGACCAGACGGCCGTCTTCGTCGCATACCGCCACGCTGACCAGGTTGTAAGCGGCGAGCTTGGCCGCCAGATCGCGCTCGGGCAGATCCGGCCGGACGAAGACGCGCGTCTCGACGCACTCGCCGGCCAGGACGGACGGCGCGCGGCGCAGCAGCCGCTGGAAGCCCACGGTGCCGAGGTAGCGGCCGGTCGGCGTCACCATCGGTGGCTCGCAGACGTATACCTGCGCGGCCGAGGTGACCGGCATGTCCGGGTTCCTGATCCGGGCCAGTACCTCAGCCACCGGCGTGTCCGGGGTCACGATGAGCGGCTGGGAGGTCATCAGGCCGCCCGCCGTCTTCGGGCCGTACCGCAGCAGCCGCCGCAGGTCGTCGGCCTGGACGGCCTTCATCGCGGTCAGCAGCCGTTCGCGCTGCTCGGCGGGCATCTCGGCGAGCAGGTCCGCGGCGTCGTCCGGCTGCATCTCCTCCACCACGTCGGCGCTGCGCTCGAGGTCAAGGGTGGCCAGCAGCCGGACCTGGTCCTGCTCGGGCATCTCCTCCAGCAGGTCGGCCAGTTCCTCATCGTCCAGCGCGGCCGCGACCTGGTCCCGCCTGGTCTGCGGCAGGCCCTCGACGGCAGTGGCGAGGTCGGCCGGCGGCAGCTCCCGCAGCGCGGCCAGCTGCTCAGCCACCGGGTCCGTCTTGAACAGCTCGGGGTGCCGGTCCCAGGGCACGATCTCCGGGCCGCGGTGCAGCAGGCTCAGTCCGTGCGAGACGCCGAGAGCGCAGACCTCCCAGCCGACCCGCTGCTGCTCGCTGGGGCAGATGGCGACGTCGACGATAGTGCCGTCGTCGGTGTGTTTCCCGTACAGCTCAGATGCCAGGGACTCGCCGGTCCGCTGCGTGAAGCGGTCCAGGTCGACGGTACCGCCGCGGAGGTGGGCGCCGTCGACGGAGATCTCCGCGATCTGCCCGAGGTTGACGAAGATGCGGCGCCGCTGCAACAGCACGACCAGGCCCAGCGCGCGGGGCGGTTCCTTCCCGGGGCCGGGCAGGATCACGACGTCGCGGATCCGGCCGATGGCCATGCCGTCGCTATCGAGCAGAGGACGGCCCCTCAGCCGGGACGTGAATATCTGGCCGCTGGTCATGGCCCGGCATCTCCCCTTCCCCAACCGCGATCTGGATCATTATCCTTGGGAGTGCTCGGCGGGGCAGGTGTCAGGTCATGACGGTATGAACGTCCAACCGACGACACCGGGTTCCTCGACCCGGACCACGGCGTCGGGCGGTGCCTCCCGGGTGATCTGTGCGGCGAGTTCTCGGACGTCGTCCTCGTTGTCCGCGGTGATGAGGAGGAACTTCCAGCGCCGCACCACCGGCAGGCCCTCATCTTCCAGCTTGCGCGCCACCGCGACCGTCTCGCGGTGCGAAGGGAACTCAGCCCGGACCTGCCATCGGCCGATCCCGGCGGCCCGCGACTCGGCGGTTTCCTCGTCCTCGAGCCGCTGGTGCTCCGCCTGCCGCTCGGCTTCGGTCTGCGGCATCGCGACGTCGGGACTCTCCCACTGCTCCTCGATGGGATGCCATCGATGCACCGCGAACTCCGCCTGGATGTCGTGCTGAGCCAGCACGTCGCGGGCGACCCGCTCAGCCTCCGTAGCGGCGATCTCGGTGCCCGCGTACAGGAAGATCTGCGAGTCACCCGCGCCGACGACGATGGTGCGGCCGAGCTGGCGGCGGACGTCTTCTTCCACCTCATGGCCGGACAACGCCTGCTGCGCCGGTCCGACTTGTCCCTGGCTGGCCAGGGAGATGGTTACCCGCCAGTCATCGCCGTCTGTCACGGTACGACTCTAACGCACCAAAAGATTTTTACCATCGGAACGGATCCTGGTACCAGCCCCAGCCCCCCGATCAGCCCACCCTGGCCACGCCGGCCGCACTATTGTCCGTTTGGTGGCGGTATGAAGATGGATCTAGCCGGGATGGTGGCGCTGGCTCGCAGGCGCAGGCCGAGGTTGAACCCGTTGGCCGGGGACGACGTGTTTCGTTACGGGAGGAACGTAATGATCGTGGGCAGGCATCGCAAGAGCAAGCCGCCCGGCCGGCGGCAGCTGGTGCTGCGGGTCGCGGGAGCGGCCCTGCTTGCCGTGTCTGCCTCCATTCACCTGGCTCTGTACCTGACCGGGTACCGGTCGATCCCGACGATTGGCTGGCTGTTCCTGCTGCAGGCCATCGTGGGGTTCGTTCTGGTGGCCGGGGCGCTGGTGACCTACAGTCGGCTGGCGGCGGCCGCCGGTGCAGCTTTCGCGCTGTCCACGCTCGGCTGCTACCTGCTGGCGGTCTGGACCGGGTTGTTCGGGTTCAAGGAGGTCCGGACGAGGGCGGGCATCGCCGCCGGGCTGATCGAGGTGGCCGCCTTCGCGACGCTGGCCCTGGCCGCGCTGGCCACCGGGGCCGCGCGCGAGACCACCAGGCCGGCCGGTCCGGCCGCCCGGGTGCGGGCGGGGGCGCAGGCGGCCGCGTCGATGGTAATCGCTGCGGTCGGTGCCGTCTCGGTGCTCGCCCTGGTCCTGTTCGGCGTCGCGCTGGCCCGCGCGGCCGCGGCGCCCGCGGCGAGCGCGGACGGGGCGCCTGCGACCAGCGCGGACGGGGCGCCTGCGGCCGTTGCGGGCGCCGGGGTCACCGTGAAAACCGCGGCGATCCGCGGGGTCACCGTGCTCACCAACGCTGATGGCCGCACGCTGTACTGGTTTGCCCCTGACACCCCGACGGCCTCCGCGTGCACCGGGTCATGTGCCGTCTACTGGCCCCCGGTCACCGGCAGCCCCAAGGCCGGGCCGGGCGTCACGGGCACGCTCGGTACCATCACCAGGCCGGGCGGCGCGGTCCAGGCCACCTACGACGGTCATCCGCTGTACACCTATATCGGCGACAGCGGCCCGCGCCAGGCGCGCGGCAACCACCTCGACCTCAACGGCGGCCTCTGGTACGAGGTCCGCGTGTCCGGGTAAGGGAGCCCGAAGGACGAAATCCGCCCGCCGGCTCTCATCCTCAGGTAGGACAGCGGGCGGTGAAATACGGTGCTACCAGCTACGATGCCTGGCGGCCCGACGGCTGCCCGGCACCGGGCCGGTACGCTACCCGGTAAGTCACCGCTAAGGATGCACATGGGCACCGCGACCGAGTTTCCCTCAATGCTCCCTGCGACTCCGCTGCCTTCAGGGACCGCACCGCCTTCAGGGACCGCACCGCCTTCAGGGACCGCACCGCCTTCAGGGACCGCACCGGCTAACGGGACCGCGCAGTCGGAGCAGGCCGTGTTCCGGCCGCCGGATGAAATCACTCGCGGGCTGTTTTCCCGCGGCCGCCGCTTCGTCCGCAACCACCCGCTGGCCAGCGACTCGCTGCTGGCCGCAGTCCTGCTGATCCTGTCCTCGGTGTGGCTGGCCGGGGTGCCTTTTTCCGGCATCCGCCCGGCCGTCGTGCAGACCGCGCTGATCGCGGCGGTGGCGGTCCGCCGCCTGTGGCCCTCCGCGGTCTTCCTGTTCACCAGCGGCCTCGCGTTTGCCCAGTGGCTGCTCGGCTTCCCGCTGATGGGTGACGTGGCGCTGCTCGTCGCGCTGTACACGGTGGCAGCACACCAGTCGCGGATCCGCGCGTTGCTGGCCACGGGGGTCCTCGAAGCGGGTGCCGTCATGGCGGCGGTGAAATGGGAGCCGGCCGGGACGCCCGCACGCTCGCTGTTGTTCCTGTCTGCGACCGTGGTGGCCGCGTTGTTCGCCGGGCTGGCCGTGGCCTCGGGGAGCAGGTACCTGGCCTGGCTGGACGAGCGTGCCCGCAGGCTCGAGGTGGAGCGGGACCAGCAGGCGGTGATCGCGGCCGCTGCCGAGCGGACCCGGATCGCCAGGGAACTCCATGACATCGTGTCGCACAGCCTGTCGGTCGTGATCACCCTGGCCGATGCCGCGGCGGTCGTCAGCCGGATCGACGCTGGCCGGGCGGGCGAGGCGATGACTGAGGTCTCCGAGGTGGGCCGCCGCGCCCTCACCGACATGCGGGCCATGCTCGGCGTGCTGCGGACCGACGAATCGCCGGCCGCGCTGGCGCCCCAGCCGGGCGCGGCCGATCTCTGCGCGCTGGTCGATGGGGTCCGGGCCACCGGGCTGGCCGTGGACCTCGACGTCGTGGGCAGCCCTTTCCCGCTCGGCGCGGCCGCCGAGCTGACCGCTTACCGCATTGTCCAGGAAGCGCTGACCAACACGCTCCGCCACGCCGGGGCCCGGCACGCGCGGGTCACGATCGGCTACGACCAGCCCCAAGTCACGCTGACGGTGGCCGACGACGGTACGCCGTCCTCGCCTGGGCCTGGGGCTGGGCACGGCATCGATGGCATGCGCGAGCGGGCGGCCCTGCACGCCGGAACCCTGCGGGCCGGCCCGGCTGACGACGGCGGTTGGCTGGTCGAGGCGAGGTTCAGGCCGGTGCCCGGATGACCATCTCCGTGCTGCTGGCTGATGACCAGTCCCTGCTGCGCCGCGGCTTCCGCATGATCCTCGAGGCCGAAGGCGACCTGAGCGTGGCCGCCGAGGCGGGTACCGGGGAGGAAGCGGTCGAGGCGGCCCGCCGGCACACGCCCGACGTCGTGCTGATGGATATCCGGATGCCGGGCACCGACGGGATCGAGGCCACCCGGCAGATCGTCGCCGCCGGCTCGCGAGCACGCGTCCTGGTCCTGACGACCTTCGACCTGGACGAGTACGCCTTCGGCGCGCTGCGGGCCGGGGCCAGCGGCTTCCTGCTCAAGGACGTGCGCCCGGCCGAACTGGTCGCGGCGATCAGGACCGTGGCCGCCGGCGACGCCGTCGTCGCGCCCCGGGTGACCCGCCGCCTGCTCGAGGAGTACGCCCGGTCGCTTCCGCTCACCGCAGCTCAGCGGGCCCAGCGCTACCCCCGGCTGGGCGACCTGACCGAACGTGAGCGCGAGGTCCTCGTCGCCGTGGCCCGCGGCCTGTCCAACGCCGAAATCGCGGCGTCGCTTTACGTATCCGAGGCGACGGTGAAGTCCCACGTCGGCCGGATCCTCGCCAAGCTCGGCCTGCGCGACCGGGTCCAAGTCGTAGTGCTCGCCTACGAGGCTGGCCTCATCCACCCCGGAGTGCACTAGCCCGAAGTTCCCCCAAGCCGGTTGGTCGACGCGTTTGACCAGGTGGCAGGGCCCTTGATCACAGGAATCACATGTTCAAGTAACCATGATCTGAGGTCGTTTTCACCTCGTCCGCGCCTCGAGCGGTGCGCCGCCGGGGAACTACGTGAGCTCGCCCGGCACCCCAGGTGAGGGCGCCGGGAGTTACCCGGCGCGGGCGGGCGGGCTGTGGCTGCGCAGCACCTTGGTCCGGTTCCGGTTCCACGCGGTGGTGGTGCCATCGGGGTTGCGGACCAGGGTCCAGCCCATCCGGTGGATCATCACATGATGGTGATGGAAACAGAGCAGGATGCAGTTTTCCAGGCTGGTCTCGCCGCCGTGCCCCTTGTGCTTAAGATGGTGCACCTCACAGGCCGACGCAGGCTGATCACACCCGCCGGCCCACTGGCAGTGCAGGTCCCGGGCCTTTATCGCGTTGCGGATCCCGGTCGGCACGTTGTCGCTGTAGCCGATGTCCAGCGGCTGGCTGGGCCCGCCGAGCCGGGCGCCGAGCTCGCGGCGGCGCAAGAACGAGGCCAGCCCACCCGGGCCCGACAGCAACTCCACGGCCTTGCCGATGATGGCTTGCTCGAGCGACTCGCGGCTCAGCCCGGGCGGCAGCGGCTGGGGACCCGGCACCGGCTCACCCGGGCCGGCCGGGTCCGGGCCGACGTGATCCCGGTCGGTGTGGTCCGGGCCGCCGTGGTCGTCGTCGGGGTGGGGGGTGGGGGTGCAGCGGCCGGGGCCGTGCCCGGCCAGTTCGAGGCAGAACCGGACCAGGTCCTCGATCACGCCGGGGTTCACGGTGCCGAACACCACCGGGGTCAGCGCGGCGCCGCAGGCGAACCCGTCGGCGGCCTCGCCGTCCAGCCACGGCGAGCCGTCCGACCCGCGGAGCGAGGCGGCGGCGCGGGCGGCGGCCCACTGGCCCCGGACCCGCTCGGTCCACTCCTTCTGCAGCGCGGAATCGGTGTCGAGGTCGATCAGGTCGACCAGGTGGATGTACGCCGTCACTTTCACCGGCTGGCCGGCCCGCTCGGGCAGCATGCCCGCCGCGACCAGCCGCCGGCACGCCTCCTCCAGCGCATCGTGGTAGCGCTGTTCGTGCGTGCGGTCATCTTCCGCGCCCCGGGGCGCGGACAGGGCATCTAGCACCGCGGTCACCACGGCCGCGCACTCCGGTGTCAGGTTGGCGGTCATTACCCCGGCGCCGCCGAAGGTGGTCTTGAGCTTGACGGCGCGGTCCTCGAACCGCGGGTCGTCCTGATCGGGGGCGTCGGGGCGGGACCGGGCGTGGATCTCGGCGGCCAGGGCGGCCAGGTCGGGCAGTTCCAGGCCCATCTGGGCGGCGCTGACCAGGATCGCGTCGGCCTTGTCGCGGCAGCGGTCGGGGAGCTTGTCGGTCCAGGCGCAGATGGTGCGGGCGTAGGACTTGGACAGGTCTCCGGTGGCGAGGGCGGCCAGGATGTGGGGGTGGGCCTGGATCCGGCGGGACCAGCCGGCGTGATCGCCGGCGGTGGCGTTGGTTATCCGGGTGCGGTGGATGAGCCAGGAGCGGGGGCTGTAGTCTCCGTCGTCGCGGTAGCCCTGGGCGGCGGTGAACGCGGCCAGGATCAGGGACCGGGCCGCGGTTTCCATCGCGTCCAGCCGTTCCAGCGCGGCCAGGGCCCGGGCCTGCTCGGCGGCGGGCATCTGGGTCGGGTCCGCGGCGGCCAGGTAGCCCATCGCGGCGGTCAGCATGGCCAGTGCCTCGCTGCTGGTGGCGGGCGGCGCGGGCGCGGTCACGGCGATGCTCACCTCCCCTCCGGGAGCCTGCGGGGTCTGCGGGCGGGTGGTCCCCGGGGCGGTCCGGTTCCAGAGTCCGCTTGTAGCTTTCTTGTTCGATTCTAGCGAGCGGGTATGACATTTCGGGGGAACGAAACGGCGAACGACGTCAAAATTTGCCCGGGATGCGCCGGCCAGCCGCGGGACCCGCGGTGCCAGGTCCGGGAGGCAGCAACGCGGCCTCAGCTCATGACCGCGCCGACCTGTAATTTCCGTGATCGAGGGTCCTGCCACCTGGTCAAACGCTCGACCAATCGGCCTGGGGGAGCTTTGGGCCAGCCCGCCAGGACGGCCCGAGGCGGCCAATCAGGTCCCCTGTGACCTAACGATCCGGCCCAGGTCCGGCCGTAGCGCTTCCCCCAGCCATGCTGTCTCAATGACGTTCATGTGATTACGGTAGGAAGCGGGCCGGTAACACCCACACAGGGCTGACCGGCGTCTGCGGGTAGACCTAGGTACACCAGCTGAACCGGGTGGCTAGCGTCACTGCCGGCCCGGCCGCTGTCCAGGCAGACTGAACCGGAGGAGTCCGCCGGAGGAGGCACGATCGTGGGAACACTCAGGAATGGCGGCCGGGCCGCGGCCCGAGGGCTGGTGCTCGGCCTGCTGAATCCCGCTGGAATGGCCCTGATCCTCCTGCTGTTCGTGGTCGCGAAGAGGTCGGCCGGCGGGCCGTATCTCGACCAGAACCTGCTGCGTACCCTGCTGATCGTGCTGCCGCTGACCTGCGTCGTCGTGCTAGCCGCGACGCTGATCCCCGGCTTGGCGGAGGGCACCCGCGGGCTAGCCGGCCTGACCAGGCGGCTGGCCGGTGACTGGTGCGGCGTCCCCATCGCCGATCCGTACCGGCACGAAACCCCGGCCAGGAGGGACCCGGCCACCTGGCGGGACATGCTGTGGCTATCGGTGGGCTCATGGCTGGGCATGCTCCTGGTTGTGTTGCCAGCCGCCCTCATCGGCATCGGCGTGATCGGCTTCCTCGGCTCCCGGCTGATCGGGGCGATCCCGCCGCCGGCGTACCCGGGAAACAGCACGGCGTCGATCCTGGTCTTCGGCGTCGCGCTCATCGCCGCCGGACTCTATAGCGCACCCCGGATGCTGACGGCGTACGGCCGGCTGGGCAGGTCGATGCTGGCCCCCACCGGCAGCGCGGAACTGGAACGACGGGTAGAGCACCTGTCGCAGACCCGCACCGAGACCCTCGACTCCGGCGCTGCGGAGATCCGCAGGATCGAGCGGGACCTGCACGACGGCGCCCAGGCCAGGCTGGTCGCGA
>Ga0302326_10010323_pt1 | contig 20250 bp, 16 predicted proteins | sample Palsa_T0_3_FD_202264 | JGI IMG/M metagenome (GOLD analysis project Ga0302326, IMG submission 202264) | Peat permafrost microbial communities from Stordalen Mire near Abisko, Sweden - Palsa_T0_3 | ecosystem: Environmental > Terrestrial > Soil > Palsa > Peat permafrost | place: Sweden: Abisko...
GCTACGAACCCGTGCTCCACGCGTTTGGCTTTGCCTTGCAGCCACAGGCGCAACAAAACCGGCAGGCTGAATCCCAAGCCGCGCTCTTGAATTTGCTCAGTGGTGGGGACAACATCGCGCGAAATGTCCACCCGGCGCCCGGTGATCGCCGTTCCCGGCTCGAGGTAGGCCAGATGGTTGCGAACGAAATCGCCATGCGCCAGGCAATCCATGTCTAGGAAAATGACCCGGTCGAAACGGCTCACGTGGATCGCGCGGTTGAGTATGCGCGCGCGCCGGAAACCCTCTTTTCCCTGGGTGACGTGTTGAATGCCGTGCGCGAATCGCGGCGCCCACGCGTCCAAAACCGGCCCGTAGTCCTGGCTCGACCCGTCGTCGGCGATTACGATTTCAAAATCGTGAAAACTCTGGACGGATAACGCCGAGAGAGAGACTTCGAGAATTGCCAGGTCGTTGTAGCTCGAGACGATCACCGAAGCCGGGCTGCTGGATGCCATAATTTTTGTTCGCGTGCCCGTCGATGTCAGATCAACCCGCGGCCTTTGCCTATCGCCCCGAAAAACCGCCTCACTCGAATCGCAGCAGCACGATTTCGGCGATCGTGCCTACGCGGAACGGTGGCCCCCACGTCCCCGCGCCGCTGGAAGTGTAGATCTGCATCACCCCCAGCCGCTGCAATCCGTACGCGTACGCACCGTAAATTCTCCTCACGATCCACGTGAACGGCAAAAATTGCCCCAGGTGAGTATGACCGGAAACTTGCAGCGAGATGCCTTCCGCCGCGGCCGCTTCCCGGCGGTCAGGCGTGTGCGTAACCAAAATGCTCGGCCGGCTGCGGTCCGGCGCGCTCTTCCTCAAAATGGCGCGAAAGCCGTCGACGTTCAGAGACTCGCCGAAGTGCACGCCCACCACCTGCACTCCATCCAGATCGATCCCTTCATTACTCAAAATGCGGACGCCGGCGCGCGCGACCGCGGAAATGAACACACTGCGATCGCGAAACTCCTCGTGATTGCCGGTGACGTAGTACGTTCCCATCGGCGGCGACCACTCCGTCCAGGCTTGCGCCAGTTCTTCGGCGTTCGTCTTGGTGCCGTCGAAAAGATCCCCGGCAATAAAAACGGCCGCGGGCCGCAACGCGGCTAGCCTGCCAACGATCTTCCGGATGAATCCCAGGTTGCGCACGTGGCCGAGGTGCGTATCGCTCACCAGCGCCACCACGCGTCCGTTCCACGACGCCGGCAGATTCGCTAGACGCACCGTCACCCGAGTGACGCGCAGCGTCGCCGCGTTAATCAAGCCGTACAAACTCAGCGCCACCGCCGCTCCGAAAAACACAATTCCGAACGGCCGCCGCGCCACGTGCCCGCCGATCGCCGCCGCAGCGCCGTAGAAAATCCAGCAAGCGCAGCCGCAGAAAAACAAGTAGTTGAAAACGCCCAGCCACACCGCCGCAGCGGTATAGAAAATCCTTACCGCAAAATTCGGATACCGGAATCCCAGCAACGACGCGCACACGAAGCTCACCGACGCCACCGCAAAAAATATCCGCACGCCGGAAATCGCCGGCGCCGGAACCAGCCAGAAGCTCACCAAAGTGCGGTAGACCGCCCAGTGCGCCAGAATCAAAATCAACTGGATGATAGCCACAAACGTGGCGATTCGAGATCGCATTCAGGAAATTCCCGGATGTGCGGAGTTCGAGCGGGCAGCGGAGCGAATCGAAGTATCCTGAGGTTTTTTGCGCAAGGATTAGACTATCACGACTGGCACGCTGGAACGGCGCGGAACGCTGGGAGCGCGGGCGCCACATGGTCGGGCGCTGCGCGGTGGGGTGCTGCGAACGCAGTGCTGCGCGCGAGCTACAAATCGCGCTCCCACGTTTCCCCGGACACATCCTGGCCCCACTCTTTATGCCGCTCACGCCGCATCATCTGAAAGCCGGTTTTTAGGTAGATGTGGTGCGCGGCGTCCAGCCCGGATTGCGTCCACAGCATCATCTTCGAATACCCAGCGTGCCGCGCGAACCGCAGGCACTCGCTCACCAGCCGCGCCCCGATTCCCGCACCGCGCGCCGCGGGATCCACCAGCAACAGCCGCAGCTGCGCCACCGTCTCGGAGCGCTTCACCACAAACACCGACCCCACCGGCCGCGAATCTTTCTCCGCGATCCAGCAACGCTCCCACTTGGGCTGGAAGTTGCGCACGAACGCCGCCACGATTTCCGCCACCAATCCTTCGAACCGCTGGCTGTAGCCGTACTCCAGCGCGTACAGCGCGCCGTGCCGCTCGATCACCCATCCCATGTCGCCCGCGCGCGGCGAACGCAAAAGGCAAGAAGCCTCTGCCGGCGAGCGGTCCTCCACCGGTGCATGCAGCAGATGCTCGATGGCGTGCATCGCGTTCACCAGGTAGTGCTGGTCGCTCAGCGGCATCTCTTCCAGCAGCGCGCCTACCTCGTTATGCGACCGCGTATTGATGGGAGCAAACACCGTTCGTCCCCGCGGCGTGAGCGAAAGCAATTCGCGGCGGCGGTCCACGCCGGAAACAATTCCGCTGATCAACCCGCGCTTGCGAAAACTGCGCAGAATCCGGCTCAGGTAGCCGGGGTCTAGCCCAAGTTCCCTCACCAGTTCCGCGGCTGTGGTTTGCCGTCGATGCGCCAGCTCGTAGAGCACGCGCGCCTGCGTCAGCGAGAACGGGCTCCGATAGACGCTGTTGCCCAGCACCCCAATCTTGCGGGTGTAAAAACGGTTGAACTGGCAGACCGCGTCGATGCGTTGGTGCCGGGATTCGTGGGTAGGCATGATTCCAAGGCGCTCCCCAGGGCGCACCACCGCATTTTGGCCGAGATAGTTGACTCAGTCAAGTAATTCCATCTCGCCCTTCATCGCCTATCGCGCTGATGCTTAACCACTAAGCCTTTCCCGCCCTTATTTAACGGACCGTTACCCTCCGTTAATGCATCTAATCAACAAATCCGATAAGGATATGTAGACGAGTATTGATAGTATGAGTACGGGAGGACATTTATCCCCATGATGGAAAATCATAAGAAGCATTACCTGTTTGCCAGCGATTTCGATAAAACGCTCACGTTCAACGACTCCGGCTACGTGCTCAGTGAAATCGTCGGCATTCCTACGTCGGAATTCGAACGCAAAGCCGAAGGCATGGCTAAGATCAATCTGGTCCAGCAAGGCGCCGAGCTCGCCTACCTGCTGCTGCACGATCCGGAATTCCGCGGGCGCGTCCGCCAGGAACATCTCTACGAAGTCGGCAAGCGCATCCGCCTCAAGCACGACATTCGCGTGCTCTACGACATTCTCGACCACGGCATTCCCGGCCATTGCTTTGATTTTTCGGTTCTATCCGCGGCCCCCGTGGAAATCGTGCGTTCCGCGCTTGAGGGCATTGTTCCGGAAGATCACATTCACGGCACCGAGTTCGAATACACCGCTTCGGGAGAAATCGACAAGATCGTGCGGGTCACCGCGGGATACGGAAAAGTAGCTGTCTTGGATAAGCTCCAGGCCAGCTTGCAGGTGGGTCCAGACCACGTCGTCTACGCCGGTGACGGCAGCTCCGACGTTCATGTGATGTTGCACGTCAATTCACGCGAAGGGTTTACCATCGCCGTTTCCGAATCCACCCAGCTCGCCCATATCGCCAGGCGCACCGTCCTGGGCGACAACGCCAACGTCGTGCTCGTGCCGATCCTCGAGAATATCGTCGGTTGGCAGCGTCCTCAGATTCGCGATTTTCTAAAGTCCTACGGCTTCCTCATTCAGGAGTGGGACCGCACCCGAACCGACTGGCTCACGCTTCGTCCCATGAACACCAGCGTGCCCCAACCGGTTACCGTGCAGTAAGCGGGGTATCTTTTCGAATCCGTCCGAATTCAATCCTTCAAAGCGTTAGCCAATTCGTCGTGCACCACTAGCCCACCGTTATAGTGGATGTAGCCTAATTTTCGAAACCGGTTCATAAAAAAATTGATCCGCGAGCGGGTGGTCCCCACCATCTCCGCCAGGGTGTCCTGTCCGATTTTGGATAGTACCGACGAGCTTTCATCGCCCGATTTTCCGTGCCGGGCCAGCAGCAACAAAGTCCGCGCCAGGCGCTTTTCGCTCGAGTTCATGAAATGATCGATCAGATCCTGCTCGATGCGTTGATTGCGCGCCAGCAGATGATGCATGAACATCGCGGACACCACGTCCTCATCCGCAATCAGCCGCTCCATCTGTTTTCTCTTGATCGCCGCGATCGTAGTGGGCACCAGCGCTACCGCCGACGCCAGATGGTTCAGGTTGCCGCTCATGCAGCTCTCCCCGAAAAACTCACCAGCCCCCACGATGCCTAGCACCGCGGACCTGCCGCGCTCGGAAACCACATGCAGCTTGATCAGGCCTGCCTCGACGTAGTGTATTTCGTCGCATTGGTCTCCTTGCGTGATGATCGTATCGCCTGCCTCGTACTCGCGGATCTTCGCCGACTGCGCCGACGGCGGAAATACCTCGCTCAATTTGAATGAGCCCTTTCTCTTCTTTCGATCGGCCAAGTTAAATTACCGTCCGTGTTGGATTTTGAAATATCGAGGCTGCGCGAGGAAATACAAGTCGCCCGTCTCGGGTACATATATTTCGCGCTACGTTTTTACTGGGCGCGGCACCGATTCGTCTGTTCAAAATTGAACAGACAAAGCATTTCCCCTCGCACTACACTGCGCTCCTGGATTCACCCTCTCATACCGCCGGATCCAGATCACAGTTTCCATCGGCCCTGCAGCGGGAGACCTGAATCGCGGCGCCTCCGCCGGAGCGATCATGAATCTCGGATTCGATATTTTCAAAAAGCAACATGATGGAAGTCCCGTTTGGGTAACGCAGGTTTCCACCCTGCGTGAAGCGCGGGAAAAACTCGCCGTACTGGTGCACGATTCGCCGGGCGAATTTTTCGCACGTGACTCGGTCACCGGCGAAGTAGCCGTGTCGCATGGCAATCCCCAGTACGCGGAAAATTCCTGACTATCGGGCCTGGAACCGGGCCGCTTGCCATATGGAATCGAGCCTGTAGGGAAACTGTGGGCCTAACTAGGTCTGCCACGCGCCCGGAGCCTGGGAACCGATAAGACTCGAGCCGTGCCTGATATTACCGCGGTCGGCGTTACGCCTGGTGCATAACCGTCACCACGCCTCGCGCGATGCGGCTAGCCGCCCGCTCGCTACGCGCCAGCAGCGCTGGCGGTCACGAGCGGAAACATGAAAGCCGTTGGCGAGCCGACGGACGGTCCCGCGGGCGTGGCCCTCAGCGAGAAACCCACCCCGCGCCTGGCATTTTCATCAATCGTACGCTGCACGTCGAAGTCGCGCATGTCGATCGTATTTTCCCCGCCGTTCAACACCGTGTAGTGAATCTGATTGTCCGCTACCCAGTAGTCATTCGCCGCAAACATCACGCCGTCTTTGCGATACAAATAAACGGTCCGGCCGGGCGCATTCATATCCGGCCTCTGCGAACTGCTCACCGAGGGAGTGTACGGCTGTTGCTCTTGCGGCGCCGGAGCCGGCTGTTGGGATTCATTGTTTACGCCGGGACCGGTATAGCCTCCGCCGCCGTTGTCGCCGGTGTATCCATCAATTTGGTAGGAACTCGCCGCTGGTGCGTACGGACCGTTGTAGTCCGGGGAGTAGCCTGGGGACCAATAGTAGCTGCTGCCCGGGCATCCCCATCCCCAGTAGGGATCGCAGCCGTAATACGACGGCCACCAATAAGGATTGGCGAAGCCCCAGCCGCCCCAGCCCCATCCCCAGCCAAATCCAAGCCCGAAGCCCCACCCAAAGCCCCATCCGCGGCCCCAGCCATATCGACCGTAGCCGAAACCACCGCCGAACCCGCGGCCATACCCATAACCGCGATTGTAAGGGCCGAACGCAGTTCCCAGCCGCGCGTTACCGTAATTTGTCCTCAGCAGGCGAGAACCGCCAGCGCTGCTCGCGAGATTGTGTGTGGCCGCTATCGAGTTCGAGCCAGAGCGCGCCCCAATTGCTGAATTCGAGCGGCCCGCGCCTACAGAACGATTCGTTGCCACCGAACGATTGGCTGACGCAGTCCGGTTGGCGCCGGTCGCGCCGCCAAACGAGTGCCAGCCACTGGCATTGGAATTCGCTGCCCGCGACGCCATAGAAGCCCCGGCTCGGTTGCCCCCACCGTACGCGCTGCTATTCCGATAACCGCCGCCGTTCGCGCGGTTCGCATATCCGCCACGAGCGTACCCGCCAGGACCGCCACCGCGATAGTTGCCGCTTCCAGCACCGCGATAAGCCCCGCCACCACCGCCGCTGGCACGATAGCCGCCACCCGCACCGCGAGAAGCTCCTCCACCGCCACCGCCGCGGAAACCACTTCCGCCGCCACCACCGTGAGAGCCACCACCGCCGCCGCCGTGACCGCCTCCACCGTGCTGCGCGAAAGCAGGCTTGGGCGCAAGACACAGCGCCACCATCGCTACCAACGCAAACAGGATTCTCGAGAGGGTGGATATTCTCATTTTAGACTCCCTGGCCATTCCAAAACTCCTGGACATCATCTTATAACATTGGATTCCGTTGCCCCCAAGTTGGTTGTGAGAACTATGCGCCGCGCCCAAGAATGGTACTAGTGGTCCTACCGCATGCCGGGAGACCCTACGGCCGGGTTCCGGACGGTGAGGTCGACGTAAGAACTACGGCGCGCGAGGGGTGTAGGCGTAGAATTAGGGCGGCCCGCGATGCCCGTTTTTTTTGCGATCATCGCCACAGCCGGTCTGGAACACGATTCGGGGAGGATCACCACGGTGTACTTTCAGCCACATACGCTAGCGGAAGCGGCCGACGCGCTGACCGAGTCGGGAGGCCAGCTCTTGGCCGGCGGTACCGACTTCTACCCCGCGCTGGGCGACCGCCCGGTCACCTGGCCGGTGATCGATATTTCGCGCGTGGCGGAGTTGCGCGGGATTCGCATCGAAGCCGAGGCAGTGGTAATCGGCGGTGGAACCACCTGGACCGAGATCGTACGGCATCCCCTGCCGCGCTGTTTTGACGCGTTGAAATTCGCAGCCAGAGAAATCGGTGGGATCCAAATTCAGAACCGCGGAACCATCGCCGGAAACCTCTGCAACGCTTCGCCCGCCGCGGATAGCATGCCGCCGCTCTTGGCGTTGGATGCGCGAGTGGAACTGGTCAGCTCGACCGGGACGCGGCGTTTGCCGCTGGACGATTTCGTACTGGGCAACCGCAAGACCGCCCGGCGCGAGGACGAAATCCTGGCGCGGGTAGTGATTCCGCGCCGGGCCGAAAACGCGCGCGCGGCTTTTTTGAAATTAGGCGCGCGGAAATATCTGGTGATCTCAATTTCCATGGTGGCAGCGGTGGTGGAGATTGACGCCGCTGGCTCCGTGGCCGAAGCGCGCGTGGCCGTGGGTTCCTGCTCGGCCAGGGCGCAGCGGTTGCCCCAGCTCGAACGCGCCTTGTGCGGGATGCGCGCCCAAGCCGGGATCGGCTCCGCGGTGCGAAGCGAATATCTGCGCCAGCTTTCTCCGATCGACGATTTGCGGGCTACCGCGGCGTACCGCCGGGACGCCTCGCTCACCCTGGTGCAGCGCGCTCTGGAAATTTGTTGCGCCGGGGTGAGCTGAAAATGGCGGCCACACTTTCTCCCGGTTGCGGTGGGAGCACCCGCCACGGCGCGAGCGAATTTCATTTTCGCGTGAACGATGCGGATGTGTCGATTAGCGCGCTTCCCACCCAGCGCCTCTCGAAAGTGCTCCGCGATAATCTGGGGCTAACCGGGACGAAAGTCGGTTGCGATGCAGGCGATTGCGGAGCCTGCACCGTATTGATCGGCGGCGCGCCGGTCTGCGCCTGCCTGGTGCCGGTAGCCCAGGCAGATGGTTGCGACGTCACCACCATCGAAGGTGCCGCCGCACGGAGTCCGCTGCTGGGCGGAGTGCAAAATGCCTTTTTGCGCCACGGCGCAGCGCAGTGCGGCGCATGCACACCCGGGATGGTGATGGCCGTCACCGCGTTGCTGGAACGTAACGCGTCGCCGAACGAGAGCGAAGTGATGGACGCGATTGGCGGCGTCCTGTGTCGCTGCACCGGCTACCGCAAGATCGTCTCCGCCGCGCTGGATGTAACAGGCTGCGGCGCCAGCGAGTGCCTGCCGGAAATTACCGCGGCGGCAGGCCAGGCGATTGGAAAACGCCTGGTGCGCTTGGACGGAAAGCCAAAAGTCTCCGGCACGGAGATTTTCGGCGCCGACGAAACGCCGGTCGGTTCGCTCGCAGCACGTGTAATTCGCAGCCCATTTGACCGTGCCCGATTTCAATTCGGCGATCTCGATGGTTTCGTCCAGGCGCGCCAGGGGATCGCCGCCGTTTTTACCGCCAAAGATATTCCCGGAAAGAATTGCTTCGGCGTGATTGCCATCTATGCCGACCAGCCGGTGTTCGCCAAAGAGGAAACCCGCTTTCGTGGTGAGGCGGTGGCGTGCGTGGTGGGCGAGCCGCAGGTGATCGAAGCGCTGGACCTGAAAACGTTTCCAGTAACGTGGGAGCAGTTGGCCGCGCACGGAACCATCGCCGAGGCGGATGCCGAAGGCGCCGCGCTGATTCATTCCCACCGGCCAGGCAACCTGCTGGTCCGCGGGCGAGTGGCCTGCGGGGACGTGGCCGCGGCGCTGGCCGCAGCGGAGTTCGAAGCCGCAGGCGAATTCGAATCCGGGTTCGTCGAACACGCCTACATCGAACCGGAAGCCGGGTTCGCCCGGCGAGTCGGCGACACCATCGAAGTGCAAGCGTGTACCCAGGCGCCGTACATGGATCGCGCCGACCTCGCGGCGATTCTCGCGTTGGCCCCGGAAGCGGTCCGGGTGATTCCCACCGCCGTGGGCGGCGGATTCGGATCGAAGCTCGATCTATCGATGCAGCCTTTTGTCGCGCTCGCGGCTTGGCATCTGCGGCGCCCGGTCCGCATGGTGTATTCGCGTACCGAGTCCATGATGTCTACCACCAAGCGCCATCCTTCACGGATTCGCGCGCGCGTCGCCGCCGGCCGCGATGGCCGCATCACCGCCATGGATTTCTCTGCGGATTTCAATACCGGCGCTTACTCATCGTGGGGCCCCACCGTCGCCGCCCGCGTTCCGATACACGCTTCCGGGCCATATCGCATTCCGCATTACCGCGCGCAGACCCGTGCGGTGCATACCAACCTGGTCCCCGCAGGCGCGTTTCGCGGATTTGGCGTGCCGCAAACGGCCATTGCCCAGGAGCAACTGTTTGATGAGCTGGCCAATCGCGTCGGAATGGATCGCCTGGAATTCCGGATATTGAATGCACTGGATGCGGATACGCCCACCGTCACCGGTCAGGTGCTCGGCGATGGCGTCGGAATTCGCGCGTGCTTTGAAGCCCTGCGCCCGCGATGGATCGCTGCAGGCGAAGAAACCAGGAAATACAACGCGGAAAATGCCGGACCCCTGCGCCGCGGCATCGGCGTTGCGGGCGTGTGGTACGGCTGCGGAAATACTTCTCTCCCCAATCCTTCCACGGTGCGCGTGGGATTGAAACCCGATGGGCGCGTTTCCCTGCATCAAGGCGCGGTGGATATCGGCCAGGGAAGCGCCACCGTGATTCCGCAAATTTGCGCCGACGCATTGGGAGTGGCGCTTGATCGCTTCGACTTTATTTCCGGCGACACTTCCCTCTCGCCGGATTGCGGCAAGACCTCGGCATCGCGCCAGACTTTCGTAAGCGGCAAAGCCGCGAGCATGGCAGGCACGGAACTTCGGCGCGCAATCCTTCGACTGGGCGGCGAATGCGAGTGCGCCAAATTCACCCTCGGCGACGGCTGCGTAACCATCGAAAACGGAGAAAACCGCCGCTGCCTTCCCTTGCGTGGGTTGCCGCTCGACGCCAACGGCTACGTCGCCACGGGCGAGGCCACTTTCGATCCTCCCACCAAAAAGCTGGACGAAAACGGCCAGGGAGTTCCGTACGCCGTCTACGGCTTCGGCGCGCAGATGGCCGAGCTGACCGTAGACATGGAATTGGGCACCGTGAAAGTCACCCGGATCACCGCCGCGCACGACGTCGGCTGCGCTATCAATCCAACCCTGGTCGAGGGGCAGATCGAGGGCGGCATCGCCCAGGGGCTAGGCATGGCGCTGATGGAGGAATTCTTCCCCGGCCGGGGCGAGAACCTGCACGATTACCTGATCCCAACCGTGGGGGATATCCCCCCGATTGAGTCGATTCTGATCGAGGATCCCTCCGCTATTGGACCCTCCGGCGCGAAAGGGATCGGCGAGCATTCCATGGTCGCCACCGCCCCTGCCATCCTGAACGCAATTTACGATGCCGCAGGCGTCCGCATCCGCAAAGTCCCGGCGACACCAGCGCGGATCCGCGCAGCAATCGTGGCCGCCGCTGCCGCGAAAACCGAGGCCAATCGCGAGTGAAGAAATGGTTTAAGTCGCTCTGCGGGCGGTCTTTACAGGAATAAACCATTGATCCCGGCATTCCCTAGGTCCAAAATCGGAATCGCGGCAACGCGAAGTTTCCCTGGGGAAGCGGCCGTCGTGGCACAGCCAATCTGGCTGTGGGGGTTTCATTCAAAGAAAACAGGAAAAAATCCAATCGCGACAACCGTGAGGATCAGAACTCGGATGTATATGACTCTAAATGAATTAAAAAAATCCGAATCGCGACTGCGATTATCCACAAATCGCGCCCAGCGTTCGGTCGAATGTGTATGACTCTGAAGAAGATAAAAAATCTGACTCGCGCCAAAACACCATTTATAAATCGTGCGCTCAATTCGCCTTCCCCGGGAGATAGTCGTGCCTGAAGAAGCCCTCCTCCCCGGCGACGTAATTCGATGCGACGCCTGCCCAGTCCTTTGCTACATCAAGGACGGTCGGACCGGCGCGTGCGACCGCTACGCCAATCACGCCGGAAAACTGGTGCGCCTCGATGCCCACGTAATCTTGGACCGGGCGCTCGAGCAGGGCGAGCGCGTAGTTCCCTTCCTCGACGCCCACCGCGAGTGGGATGGACGGATCGTCGCCGGACCGGAGCAATTCGTTACCGCCATCGGCGCGGGCACCACCTATCCCGACTACAAGCCGGCGCCTTTCATTATTTCCTCTCAGGTAAACGGGGTCGACATGGTGACCGTGGTCACCGAAGGGATTTTTAGTTACTGCGGGGTGAAACTGAAAATCGACACCGATCGCTTTCTAGGGCCGGAACAAAACGCGGTGCGGGTGGAAGGCGAGGCCGTCGGCCACGTCACCACAGCGGAATACGGCTCGCAGATGCTTTCGCTGGGAGGAGTGCTGCACCTCACCGGCGGGAGTTTGCGCGAAGGACGAATTACCTGCGAGACGCTTCTCGCGCTGTGCAATGGCCACGCGGTGCAGCTAACCATTGACGGCGGCGCAACCATGGTGGTGCAAGCCGGGCAGGCGCCGGTGGTCAACGGCGTGAAGGAAGAGCGCATGCGGGTCGGATGCGGCTCGGCCACGATCGGCATGTTCGCCATGCAGTGGATGGGAAAAATCGACGAAGTGGTAGTCGTCGACGATCACATCACCGGCGTGCTCTCCGAACATCAGGCCGGAAAAATGCTGGGCGTGCCGCCCACCGGAATCAAGATGAAGGGCCGCAGGTCCACTCCCGGAAGATATTTTCGAGTCGCGGAGCCGGGAACGAATTGGGGCGGAACGAATATTTCAGATCCGCTGTCCATCCTCCATCCGTTCGATCCCAAGGCCGCGAAGGCCGGAACGCGGATGTTGATGGTCAGCACCACCGGCGAGCAGGCTGCATATTACGAGCTGGATGAAACTCTCCAGCCGGTCGAGCGCCCAATTCCTGCGGCCCTGCAGGAATCGGTGGCGCGCATCCAGGAAAACTGCGAACCCGCGATGTGTACCGTGATGTTCATGGGCGGAGCGGGTGGATCGTTGCGCGCCGGTGTCACTGAAAATCCGGTGAAGCTGACGCGATCGGTGCGCGATACTTTGACGCGGGTGACCTGCGGCGGCGCGGAAGTGTACGTGTGGCCCGGCGGTGGCATCACCCTGATGGTGGACGTTACCCGGCTGCCCGCGAATGCGTTCGGCTACGTGCCCACCCCGGCGATCGTCGCGCCAATCGAATTCACCATGAAGCGCAGCGACTATGCCGCGCTCGGCGGATACATGGATCACGTGCGCACTCTCGAATCGATCGTGAATGGCAAAGAGAGTGACAAAGGCCAGCGGCACATCGCGCCGAACCCGGAAAATGCCTGGCCGCTGTCGAGGCCGGCGGCCGGCGGCAAGGAACGGCAATGAGAGAGGCTGCAGCGGCGCGAATGCTTCCCGATGGCAGGCGCCTGCATCTGCACCACGGACCGATCGATGCGATCGCCGAGGCTTTTGGTTCGCCGCACGAAGTGCGCAAGGCTTACCATGCCGCGGCGCAGCGGTTTGTTACCGTGCTGCACGAGCTTTGCGAAGAGCTCACCTTGCTGCGGCAGGATGGCGTGCACAGCATTCCACTTTTGCAGGGGCGCGTGGCCCAGCGAATGGCGGACGGAGTGCAACCTTTCGCCCAGCAAGTATTTATTACGCCGATGGCCGCGGTTGCCGGCGCGGTCGCCGAGGAAATACTGGAGGCGATGACCGCGGCTGCTACGCTGACGCGAGCATATGTGAACGACGGCGGGGATATCGCGTTGCATCTCACCCCGGGCGAATCGTTCCGGGTGGGATTGGTGGAGCGCCCCGAGCAGCCGTCGCTGCTGGGTACGGCGATCATTCCGGAGTCTTCGCCGGTGCGAGGAATCGCCACCAGCGGATCGCGCGGGCGCAGTTTTTCTTTGGGAATTGCCGACGCGGTTACCATTCTTGCGGATCGCGCGGCGGTGGCGGATGCCGCCGCGACGATCGTGGCCAACGGCGTCGATTTGCCGGGACATCCGGGCATCGTTCGCGTGCCGGCGCGGGAGATCGCGCCCGACAGCGACCTGGGTGACCGGCTGGTGACCCGTGCCGTGGGGCGCCTGACGCCTGCGGAGATTGAAGACGCGCTGGCGGCCGGCGCGGAGATCGCCGGAGCGCTGATCGAGCGCGGCGTGATTCGAGCCGCGGCGCTGAATCTTTGCGGAGAAAATCGAATCGTGGGCAGCGCGTCTGTGGCGGCAATCGCCGCGGCTGGCGCAAAAACAATTGTGGCGACCGGGAGTTCATCCAATGCATGAAGTGAAAGTCCGGAAGTTGGTGACGATTGTGGAGTACGTCTATCACGAAGGCGGGCCGGTAGGGGAAACGCCATTGCGCCGCGGCGCAGCGCTGGCGGTGATCCGCAATCCGTTTGCCGGAAAGTATTTTCCGGAGATCGCCGGATTCATGGACGATTTGAAACCGCTGGGATTGCAAATGGCGCAGTCGCTGGTGGCCGCGCTGGGCGGCGCGGTAAACGAGATCGAGGGCTACGGCAAGGGCGCGATCGTGGGCGCTGCCGGAGAGCTGGAACACGGCGCGCTGTGGCATGCCCCGGGCGGCCACGGAATGCGCGAAGTGCTCGGCGGGGCCAAGGCCATCGTGGCGTCAACGAAAAAGGTGGGCGGGCCCGGCACGCGCCTGGATGTCCCGATCACCCACATCAATGCTTCGTATGTGCGCAGCCACTTCGATTCGATGGAAGTAGGAATCGCGGATAGTCCCCGCGCGGATGAGATTTTGCTGGCGCTGGTGATGACCACCGGTCCGCGAATTCACAACCGCGCCGGCGGATTGGCGGCGAGCGAAATTCAAGGGAAGGATGGGCTGCGATGAGCAACGCGACGCGAGCTAAAATCCGCAAGATTCTCACTTTTGTGGAGGAAATTCACAGCGAGATGGGCCGCGGCGTGCAGCCTCCCACGCGCCGTGCGGCGGCGGTGGCGGTGATCGAGAATCCATTCGCCGGAAAATACGTGCAGGACCTTACCGAATTGATGGACATTGGCGAAGAGCTCGGCGAAATGCTTACCGAGCGCGCCGTGGCGTGTTTGGGAATACCGGCGTCGTCGGTGGAAAGTTACGGGAAAGCAGCAGCGGTAGGCGAAGACGGTGAACTGGAGCATGCGGCGGCGATTCTGCATCCGAAACTGGGCGCGCCGGTGCGGCGAGTGCTGGGAAAAGGAGCGGCGCTGATTCCGTCGGCGAAGAAGCGCGGAGGAATGGGCGTGCCCCTGGATATTCCACTGGGGCACAAGGACGCCGCGTTTGTGCGCAGCCATTTCGATGCGATGGAAGTGCGCGTGCCGGATGCGCCGCGGGCTGGAGAAATCGTGGTGGCGATCGCAGTCACCGACAGTGGCCGGCCGCTCGCGCGGGTCGGCGGGTTGACCAAGGATCAGATCAAGGGCGAAGACGGCCTGCGCTGATCTGGGTCAGGACTTCACCACTTCCGGCGCCGCGGTTGCCGGCGGCGTGTTGCGGCTGCGGTGGGTGCTGATCGCGCCGTCGACGATCATCATGCCGATGCCGGGCAAGTCTCCCAGCTGCACGCTATCGAGCAGGGTCTTTCCGGCGGAGTGCAGCGGGCGATCCAGCAGCACGAACGTAGCGGCGCGGCCGGGCTCGATCAAACCTACGTCTAGCTTGCGCTCGCGGGCGGTGTTCCCAGTGGCGAAGCAAAACGCAATCTCAGCCGGCACGTTGCCCAAAGACGACAGCATTGAAATCAGGCGCAAAATTCCTAGCGGCTGGACGCCGGAACCCGCTGGTGAATCTGTTCCCAGGATGATGCGTGCGAGTTGGTTGCGATCGGCGGCGGTGCGCGCGGTGAGCAGCGCGGCGCGCTCGTTTCCGTTGTGCACGATTTCCAGCGAGCGAGCGGAGCGCTCGCACAGCGCGATGATTTGATCGTCGGGCAGCGCGGTGTGCCCGCCGTTCACGTGGCCGATCACGTCGGTGTCCGCTTCGAGCACGATCTCTTTATCGATCAGGCCGGAGCCGGGAATGGATGGGCCGCCGGTGTGGATGGTGCTTTGGATTCCATACTTTCTGGCCCAAGCCACCATTTGCCGGGCGGTGGCGCCGTCCTTCACGCTGCCCAATCCGATTTCTCCGAGGAGCGTGACGCCCGCGGCCGCGAGTTCTTTGAAATCGTCTTCCACCATTCCGTGTTCCACCACCGGCGCGCCGCCGTGAATGCGTACGCCGCCGGGACGAAATGCAGAGAAGGTGCGCTGCGCGAAAATCGCCATGGCTTTCACGCCGGTTACGTCTTTGGGCCGGCCGGGCGTGTGCACTTCTCCCGCGGAGATCATCGTGGTGACTCCGCCATGCAGGTAACTATCAATCCAGCCGATCTGATTCTGGCGCGGGGTCCAATCGCCGGCGACGGGATGAACGTGGCTATCGATCAGGCCGGGAGCGAGAGCGGAACCTTTAGCGTCGATGATGGTGGTGGCGCCGGCAGCGTCCACATCTTTCGCTTTCCCGACCGCGGTAATGCGGCCGTCGAGGCAGAGAATGGTGTCGGCATCGCTGATGGGTTTCCCAATGTCGCCGGTGAGCAGCAGGCCGATATTGCGAATCAGCAGACGGGATGATTGCTTTGCTGCTGGGGCGGAGTCTTGCGACATGGCTGCACCTCGATGTGGGTTGAGAGTCTGCGCTGTTTTCGATGGCTAGTATACGAATGCGGAGCGAGGGCGCAAAGGAAGTTGTGGATGCGGACATGTTGCCGGCGGACGAGTGTATCAAAATGGTGCTGCTACCTTATTAAGAATCCTGCAATGTTGGGCAACATGGATCGGCGAATGGGAGTCGAGTGAGGCTTCCGTTTGCCATTCTGGTGATGCCTTGCTGTTGCAGGTAGAGGCAGCACCGCTCCGCGCTTTCCTCTAACGCTGCAATAAGTTCGGCAAGTATACTTATCTGGCGAGGGCGGAGAGGCAGGATCGCGCGGCGGGCCAACGCGAAGCGCGGTTGGCGTGAGTGGTGATCGCGGGCGCAGCGTTTCGAAATTGGCGCGGGAGGGAGTCCGGTGCGAAGCAGGAAGGATGTCTACTACCGAATCGGAGAAGCGGCCCGCATCCTGGACATCAGCCGATCGTCGCTGCGAAATTGGGAGCGAATGGGATTGCTCACGCCGGTTCGCAGCCAGGGACTTTACCGCTTGTACTCGCGGGCGGAGTTGCAGAAGCTGAGGCAGATCAAGTTCCTGCGGAATATCAAGCGCGTGAACCCGGCCGGAATCGCGGCGATGCTACAAAAGGAAACGCCGGGCGCGGCGGGTGTTGCCGCCGCTGGAAAATCGAAGAAAGAAGGGCTGGGCGAAAATTTGTCGCGGCTGCGGCGGCAGGCGAGTTTAACGCTCACGGCGGTGGCCAAGAGCACCGGCGTTTCGCCGAGTTTTTTGAGCGCCATCGAACGCGACACCGCGAATCCCTCCATTGCCACGTTGCAGAAACTGGCGCGGCTCTACAATACCAACGTTCTTTCCTTCTTTGGCGAGGCGAGCAATGCGCCGCGACTGGTGAAGCCGCGGGACCGCAAGGTGCTGACGCCGAATCCGGGCGTGCGCATGGAGTTGCTGGCGCTGGGGAAAACCAGCATGGAGCCGCATCTGTTCCGGATCGCGCCGGGCGCGACCAGCGGCGGCAGCTACAATCACGAGGGCGAAGAATTTATTTACGTGATGAAAGGCTCGCTGGAAATCTGGCTAGATGAAGTGGACCGCTACGAGATGAGCGCGGGCGACAGTTTGTATTTCAACAGCTCGCAGGCCCATCGCTGGCGGAACACCGGAGACGAAGAAACAGTCCTGATGTGGATCAATACGCCACCAACATTCTAGCCGTCTTCGCGGAACGGGGCCGCTTCGGCGGCCCGTGCGGAGACGGTGGACAGAGTGACGGCGGCACAGCAAATTATCGGAACACCGATCGAGCGGTTTTCGAGAACAAAGAGCGAGGGGAAAACGATGGCGACGACAGACCTAGCGGTTCCTACGATGACCGGCGAAGAGATGGTGGCGCTGACCAAGAAGCACACGCTATTTGAATGGTCGGCGCAGTCCAAGGTGGATCCCATTCCCGTGGCGCGGGCCAAAGGAATCTATTTCTGGACGCCGGAAGGAAAGCGCTACATCGATTTCAACAGCCAACTGATGAGCGTGAACATCGGGCACGGAGATCCTCGCGTGGTGGAGGCGATTTCGCGGCAGGCGGCGGTGCTGCCTTATGCCAGTCCGTTCATGGCCACCGAGCCGCGCGCGCGGCTGGGAGCAAAGCTCGCGGAGATCACCCCCGGCGATATCGACACTTTCTTCTTTACCAATGGCGGCGCGGAGGCCAATGAGAACGCGATCAAGATCGCGCGCCAATTTACCGGACGGCACAAGATCCTGGCGCGCTACCGCTCGTATCATGGCGGTACCGCGGGGAGCATGGCTCTCACCGGCGATCCCCGGCGCTGGGCCGCTGAACCCGGAATGCCCGGAGTGATTCGGGTGTTCGACCCCTACCACGGCATCGAACGCGGATGGGACACTACCGAACAAGCGTTGCGCACCATCGAAGAGGTGATTCAACTCGAAGGCCCGCAGACGATTGCGGCATTCATTTTGGAGACGGTGACCGGCTCCAACGGAATTCTGGTGCCGCCGGATGGTTACATGCAGGGTGTGCGGGAAATCTGCACGAAGCACGGCATCCTGATGATCGCCGACGAAGTGATGGCGGGATTCGGACGGACGGGGAAATGGTTCGCGGTGGAACATTGGGGCGTAGTGCCCGACTTGATCTGCATGGCCAAGGGATTGACCAGCAGCTACCTGCCGCTTGGCGCGGTGGGCATGCGTCATCATATCGCGCAATATTTCCAGGACAAGGTTTTCTATGGCGGGCTCACCTACAACAGCCATCCGATGAGTTGCGCGGCGGCGTTGGCGACGATCGCGGTGTATGAACAGGATCACCTGATCGACAACGCGCGGGAAATGGGAAAGATTATGAAAACGCTGCTCGCGGATTTGGCGGCGAAGCATCGGTCGGTAGGAGCGGTGAGGTCGATCGGGCTGTTTGGCATTGTGGAGCTGATCCGCAACCGAAGCACCAAGGAGCCCCTGGCGCCGTTCAACGGAACTTCGGCGGAAATGGCGGCGCTGGGGAAATTCTTCCGCGAGCAAGGGCTGTACACGTTTGTGCGCTGGAATACCTTCTTCACCAACCCTCCGCTGTGCATTACGGAAAGCGAAATGCGGGAAGCCTTCGCGATTCTCGATCGTGGATTGGAAATTGCCGACCGGGCCGTAGTCGATTAGTTAGGCGGTTGCCGCCGGCTAGGGGTGGGGCAGGGACGAACACTCTGCCCCTGCCGAGGCGCCATTTTTTCACTTATCATTTTGGCAAATCTATTACATCCAAACTTTGGATGAGTGCGGGTAAATACATGATGTATACTCGTATCCGCTAAGCGCTTTGAATCTTTGCTGCAGGTCCTCCTCTTTTGCAGCGGAGACGCAATACCAGTCGATCAGGCAGTAAACATCGAGCGATTTCGTTACCGGCCCCAAAGTCACGTCCCACGAGCAGTCGAAAAGAGAGTGAACGGATACCATGAAGCACAAAACGGTTATTTCCCAGTCGGGCCCGACCATACTTACGGACAACGACGTGCTGGTGCACCTCGATCTCGATGGATTGATCGGCGCGCTGGCCACCGCGTTCCGCGATGACTTCTCGAACTACCGGATTCCGCCGCGCGTGGTCACTTCCGGCGAAAAGAGCACTTCCCTGCTGATGCCGTGTTACGGCGACGGCCTGTTTGGGCTGAAAGTAGCGATCATGAACGGCGAATCCGGGCGCGGCGCGCGGGTGTTGCGATCGACGTACACGCTGTACGACGCAGCCACCGGCGATTCGCTGCTTTTTCTGGAAGCCGACACGTTTACCGACTTGCGGACCGCGGCGGTTTCCGCGGTCGCCACTTCCGCGCTGGCGCTGCCGGACGCGCAGACCCTGGGGATCTTCGGCACCGGGCGGCTGGCGCGCGCTCACGTTCCTGCACTTTTCTGCGTCCGGCCGTTCCGGGAAGTTTTGATCTGCGGGTCGTCGCCCGCGCGGTCGAAAGAATTTGCGGAGAGCTTGATCACCGAGTACGGCATTGCCGCGCACGCGGTGGACGCGGCGACATGCGCGCGTCAATCGCAGGTGCTGTGCGCCTGCACCACTTCGCGAGAGCCGTTGTTTGACGGCGATGTGCTGCAGGAGGGCGCGCATTTGAATCTGGTTGGGTCGTTTACGGCGGTGACGCGCGAAGTGGATACTCGAACGATGGTGCGCTCGCGGGTGGTGGTGGATACTTATGGCGCGCTGGACGAGGCTGGGGATATTTTGATTCCGCTGCGGGCCGGGGATATTCGGCGGGAACAGGTGATCGCGGACTTGCATGAGGCGCTTTCGGGCGAACGAACCGTTCGCGAGAACGAGAACGACATTACGGTGTTTGAGAGCGTGGGATCGGCGTTCGAGGATCTGGTGGCGGCGGAGTGTCTGTTGGACGCGCTGCGGGAGTTTTCGCCGGTTATGAGGTAGAGAGTGTTGAAGATCAAGAGGCAGAGTCAGAGTCAAGAACCCCACACGTACAGACGACGTGTGGGGCACCCACCTTCCACTTCACAAGACGTCCGAAGTTTGACCACCTCGCTGGTCTCTTTGTTCATCGCGGCCACCTGCTGATAGCGCGTATGCAAATCACAGCCTATAATCCGCAGTAGGGTCGAGGACTGGCGCCAAGCGCCGTAGATTCAGCCTATCTGTTGCTCCCCGTTTCCTCTGGGAGTGCCTCACGAGCCGAATCGTACGCTGGTTTCCAGCCCCCGCCTCATCAAACCCAGCGTGCAGATTTCCTGCACTGGGCTTTCCTGTGTGCTTCGCTCCACGGGCATTACCCCGCTTCACTGCTACTGCTGGCCCCTCCGCCACCCTCTCGCCGTCCACCGTTTTCCCGGTGTCACCGGTTATACAGTTTTCTGCTCCGTGGTTTTTCTCCACGGGACGAGGAGGGCTTCTCCAGTTGCTTAATGCGTCCTTGTCATCGTGCCGTCGCTATCGCCCCGCCAGAGCGTCTCGCCGCCCCAGTCAGTCTGCAGCGATCCGTGTTGCCTTCACTCCCGAACAGTGAGTTCGGCCCCTGGATTTTAGGTTTTCGAGGTCACCTGTG
>Ga0302326_10010324_pt1 | contig 20249 bp, 19 predicted proteins | sample Palsa_T0_3_FD_202264 | JGI IMG/M metagenome (GOLD analysis project Ga0302326, IMG submission 202264) | Peat permafrost microbial communities from Stordalen Mire near Abisko, Sweden - Palsa_T0_3 | ecosystem: Environmental > Terrestrial > Soil > Palsa > Peat permafrost | place: Sweden: Abisko...
GAGATCGACGATGTTCTGGAAGAGAACGCCGAAGACTTTGTCCGCGCATACGTCCAAAAGGGCGGACAGTGACCTGGCCCAACCGCGATCGCCTGGCCACCAACTCTGCACTTCCCGGGACCGCCTCTGGCGGCCTTTCCTCATTCACTGATTATTTGCGCCGTGCGGCACCCGAACTGCTGCCTGCGGGCATCGGTAGCGCGGACGCGATGACGCCGAGTTCTCAGCTGCCGCACGGAACGACGATCGTCGCGCTGAAATACCCCGGTGGAGTTCTGCTGGCCGGCGACCGGCGTTCGACGCAGGGCAACATGATCGCGGGTCGCGATGTGCAGAAGGTCTACATCACCGATGACTACACCGCGACCGGGATCGCCGGCACCGCGGCCATCGCCGTTGAATTCGCCCGGCTCTACGCCGTCGAACTCGAGCACTACGAAAAGCTGGAAGGCGTGCCACTTACCTTCGCGGGCAAGGTGAACCGGCTAGCGATCATGGTGCGCGGCAACCTCGCAGCGGCGATGCAGGGTCTGGTGGCTTTGCCGCTGCTGGCCGGTTTCGACATCCACGATCCTGACTCGCAGAAGGCGGGTCGCATCGTCTCCTTCGACGCGGCCGGTGGCTGGAATCTGGAAGAAGAGGGCTACCAGTCCGTCGGTTCGGGATCGATATTCGCGAAATCGTCGATCAAGAAGTTGTATTCGCAAGTAACGGACGCTGATTCGGCGCTACGAGTCGCCGTCGAAGCACTCTACGACGCGGCCGACGACGATTCGGCCACTGGCGGGCCCGACCTGGTCCGGGGGATCTACCCGACCGCGGTCACGATCGGCGCCGACGGTGCGTCCAACGTGGCCGAGCCACGCATCGCCGAGCTGGCGCGGGAGGTCATCGAACGACGTACCCGCGCCGATACTTTCGGCCCGGACGCCGACCGTGCGGGAAGTGATTCATGAGTTTTCCGTACTTCATCTCGCCCGAGCAGGCGATGCGTGAGCGAAGCGAGCTCGCGCGCAAGGGTATTGCGCGAGGCCGCAGTGTCGTCGCACTGGTCTTCTCCGGTGGTGTGCTGTTCGTTGCGGAGAACCCGTCGCGATCGCTGCAGAAGATCAGCGAACTCTACGACCGAGTCGGCTTCGCCGCCGCCGGAAAGTTCAACGAGTTCGACAACCTGCGCCGCGGCGGAATTCAGTTCGCCGACACCCGCGGCTACGCCTACGATCGCCGCGATGTGACGGGACGGCAGCTGGCCAACGTGTACGCGCAGACGCTGGGCACCATCTTCACCGAACAGGCCAAACCGTACGAGGTCGAGCTGTGCGTCGCCGAAGTTGCCCACTACGGCGAGACCAAACCGCCTGAGCTGTACCGGATTACCTACGACGGCTCGATCGCCGACGAGCCGCATTTCGTGGTGATGGGCGGCACGACGGAGCCGATCGCCACCGCACTCAAGGACTCCTACGCCGAGAACGCTGATTTGGCCGACGCGGTGCACATCGCGGTCAACGCCTTGAAGGCGGGCAGCGGCAACGGCGACGGCGACACACTGGACGTCACGACGCTAGAGGTGGCCATCCTCGACATCAGCCGGCCGCGGCGAGCATTCCGGCGGATCACCGGTGCCGCGCTGGAGCGGCTGCTACCCGAACACAACGACGCCGAGTCGTCGGACGACGACTCGGCGGAGGAATCGTCGAAATAGGCTCTGACTCGTGCTGATCGGGTTGCTGCTCGCGCTGGGTTGTTCGGTGTGTTACGGCACCGCGACGGTATTGCAGGCCGCGGCGACCCGCTCGGTGGATGCCGGCGACAGCGATTCCGGCGTCGACCCGGCCCTGCTGCTGCGCGCGTTGCGGCAGTGGCGCTACTTGGTCGGCATCGGGCTCGACGGCCTGGGCTTCGTGCTGCAAGTTGCGGCGCTGCGGTTGGTGCCGATCTACGTGGTCGCCGCCGCGATCGCCGGGTCGTTGGCTGTCACCGCGATCGTGGCGGCATGGCTGCTGTCCACCCGGTTGTCACGGGTCGAGTGGGCTGCCGTGGCCGTGGTGTGCGCGAGCCTGGCAATGCTCGGCCTTGCCGCCGGTCCGGAGGGGTCCGGGCACGGGCCACCCCAGCTGGGCTGGGCGCTGCTCGTGATCGTCGCCGTGGTGTTCATCGCCGGCGCGGCCGCGGGCCGGCTGAGCGACCGCACCCGCGCCCTGGTCCTGGGTTTGGGGGCCGGCGCCGGCTTCGGCGTCGTCGAGATCGCCGTCCGCTTGATCGATTCGATCGATCTGACCAAGGCGGCGTTCTACACGAATCCCGCCGTCTACGCGGTGATCGCCGGCGGGTTGGCGGGCTTTCTGCTGCTCACTTCCGCTTTGAGCCGCGGATCGGTGACCACCGCCGTCGCCGGGATGGTCGTCGGCGAGACGGTTGGCCCGGCGCTGGTCGGGGTGGCGTGGCTGGGCGACCAGACCCGTGCAGGCCTGGGCTGGCTGGTGGTGGCCGGGTTCGTGGTAGCCGTCTTCGCGACTCTGGCGTTGAGCCGGTTCGGCGAAGCGCCAGAACCTGCCAAGGCGTGAACGGGCTTCGACAGCAATCGCTTTCGTGTTGTCAGGGATCTGGCGGCCGGAGTCGACGTGACCTTTTGAGGCCTCGTCACCGACCCGTCGGCGGGGGTTACACACCAGTTGCGGGTTCAACCAGTACGCTCGAATTGTGCAGCGACGAATCATGGGCATCGAAACCGAATTCGGTGTCACCTGCACTTTCCACGGTCATCGCCGTTTGTCGCCCGACGAAGTAGCCCGCTACCTGTTTCGACGGGTGGTCTCCTGGGGCCGCAGCTCCAATGTTTTCCTGCGCAACGGCGCACGGCTGTACCTGGATGTCGGCAGCCATCCTGAGTACGCCACCGCCGAATGCGACAGCCTGGTGCAGCTGGTCACCCATGACCGCGCGGGCGAGCGGGTGCTGGAAGACCTGCTGATCGACGCCGAGCAGCGGCTGGCCGATGAGGGCATCGGCGGCGACATCTACCTGTTCAAGAACAACACCGACTCGGCGGGCAACTCCTACGGCTGCCACGAGAACTACCTCATCGTGCGGGCCGGCGAGTTCTCCCGGATCTCCGATGTGCTGTTGCCCTTCCTGGTCACTCGCCAGCTGATCTGCGGCGCCGGCAAGGTACTGCAGACCCCGAAGGCCGCCACCTTCTGCCTGTCCCAGCGCGCCGAGCACATCTGGGAAGGTGTCTCCTCGGCTACCACGCGTAGCCGCCCGATCATCAATACCCGCGACGAGCCGCACGCCGACGCCGAGAAATATCGGCGCCTGCACGTCATCGTCGGCGACTCCAACATGTGCGAGTTGACCACCATGCTCAAGGTGGGCACGGCGTCATTGGTGCTGGAGATGATCGAAGCCGGCGTAGCGTTCCGGGACTTTTCGCTGGACAACCCGATCCGCGCCATCCGCGAGGTCAGCCACGACGTCACCGGCCGGCGGCCGGTGCGGCTGGCCGGCGGGCGTCAGGCCAGTGCGCTGGATATTCAGCGCGAGTACTACGCACGCGCCGTCGAGCATCTGCAGACCCGCGAGGCCAACCCACAGATCGAGCAGGTCGTCGATCTGTGGGGTCGCCAGCTCGACGCGGTGGAGAGCCAGGACTTCGCCAAGGTCGACACCGAGATCGACTGGGTGATCAAGCGCAAGCTGTTCCAGCGCTACCAGGACCGCTACGACATGGAGTTGTCCGACCCGAAGATCGCCCAACTCGACCTGGCGTACCACGACATCAAGCGCGGCCGCGGCGTCTTCGATCTGCTGCAGCGCAAAGGTCTGGCGTCGCGGATCACCACCGACGAGGAGATCGACGCGGCGGTGGATCAGCCGCCGCAGACCACCCGGGCGCGGCTGCGCGGCGAGTTCATCAGCGCCGCCCAGGCCGCAGGTCGCGATTTCACCGTCGACTGGGTGCACCTCAAGCTCAACGATCAGGCTCAGCGCACCGTGCTGTGCAAGGATCCGTTCCGGTCGGTCGACGAGCGGGTCAAGAGGCTGATCGCCAGCATGTAGCCCGACGACGATGCAGTCCGGGGCGCATCGGGGATGAACCGGATGAATTCCGCGGTAGATTCCGGCAATTAGGGTGGTGCGGGTGGCGGTTTCCAAAGTCGAAAGATTGATGAACCTCGTCATCGCACTGTTGTCCACTCGTAGCTACATCACCGCGGAGAAAATCCGGTCCAGCGTGGCGGGATATGCGGACAGCGCCAGCGACGAAGCGTTCTCGCGAATGTTCGAGCGTGACAAAAATGAGCTGCGTGATCTGGGCATCCCGCTGGAAACCGGCAGGGTGTCGTCGTTCGATCCGATCGAGGGCTACCGGATCAATCGCGACGCATATGCGCTGCCCGCGGTCGAGCTGACCGGCGACGAGGCCGCTGCAGTCGCCGTGGCCACCCAACTGTGGGAGTCGCCGGAATTGATCACCGCCACCCAGGGTGCGCTGCTCAAGCTGCGCGCCGCGGGTGTCGACGTCGACCCACTCGCGCCGATTGCCATCGCGTCGCCGGTCGGACGCGTGGGACTACGTGGATCGGAAGACGTTCTAGGACTGCTGCTCTCGGCGATCGACACCGGGCAGGCCGTGCAGTTTCCGCACCGGCCCTCCCGCACGGATCCATATACCGTGCGCACGGTCGAACCGTGGGGCGTGGTGACCGAGAAGGGCCGCTGGTATCTCGTCGGGCACGACCGCGACCGCGGCGCCACCCGCACCTTCCGGCTGTCCAGGATTGGCGACGAGGTGACACCGATCGGCCCGGCCCGGACCGTTACCCGGCCCGTGGACGCCGACCTGCGCGAGATCGTGGCCAACGCCGTCGCCGACGCGCCGACGGGCGTGCGGGCTCAGGTCTGGGTCGCCGATGGGCGGGCAACCGCACTGCGGCGCGCCGGGACATCGCTGGGTTCCCGGCAGGTGAACGGCCGCGACGGCGACGTCATCGAACTCGACATCGGAACTACCGATCGACAGGCGCGCGACATCGCCGGATACGGCCCCGACGCTGTGGTGCTGGAACCGGAGTCGCTGCGCGACGAGGTGCTGGGCCGGTTGCGCGCTCACGCCGGAGATGGGGAGGAGCGGCGCCAATGACTCCCGTGTCCACGCGCCTGGTGCGGTTGCTGAACATGGTGCCGTACTTCCAGGCCAACCCGCGGGTCACCCGCGCCCAGGCCGCGTCTGACCTGGGCGTTTCGCTCAAGCAGCTGGGGGAGGACCTCGACCAGCTGTGGCTGTGCGGACTGCCCGGCTACGGCCCGGGCGACCTGATCGACTTCGAATTCACCGGCGACACCGTCGAGGTGACGTTCTCCGCGGGGATGGACACCCCGCTGCAGCTCACCTCACCGGAGGCCACCGGCCTGCTGGTGGCACTGCGGGCGCTCGCCGACATCCCCGGTCTGGTCGATCCGGAGGCGGCCCGCAGCGCGATCGCCAAAATCGAGGCCGCGGCCGGAGCCGCCGGACACGGAAACGACATCGCCGCGGTCGACCAGCCCGCAGCCGTCGAGAGTCAGGCCGCCGCCGCGGTGCGAGCCGCGGTCCGGGACCGCCGGGCGCTGAGCATCGACTACTACGCCGCCTCGCATGACACGCTGTCCACCCGGATCGTCGACCCGATTCGGATCGTGCTGGTCGGCGATCAGAGCTACCTGGAAGCGTGGTCGCGGGAAGCCGAGGGCGTGCGGCTGTTCCGGTTCGACCGCATCGTCGACGCCAGCGTGCTCGACGAGCATTCTGCGCCACCGGAACCCGCGCTCCAGGCGCCGCCGGACACGTCGCTGTTCGACGCCGACCCGTCGCTGCCGTCGGCGACCCTGCAGCTGGCGCCCGAGGCCTCGTGGATGTTCGAGTACTACCCGATGCGTCTGCTCCACGACCTGCCCGACGGCTACTGCGAGGCGGCCATGACCTATGCCTCGGAAGACTGGATGGCCCGTCAGGTGCTGGGGATGGGGTCGGCGGTGCGCGTTCTGGGGCCGGAGTCGCTGGCCGCGCGGGTGCGTGAGGCCGCGGCGGCCGCGCTGGAGTCCTACCAGGCCGCGGCGCGGTCCGGCTGATGAACCAAACGCTGCGGTAGCATCGTTGTGACATCTGGAGGTAAATAAAAGTGAATGCTCTGACTCCGGGTCACCTGGCTATCATCGCGGTCCTGGTGATTGTTCTTTTCGGCGCCAAGAGGCTTCCCGACGCCGCTCGCTCGCTGGGCAAGTCGTTGCGGATCTTCAAGTCCGAGGTCCGCGAACTGCAAAGCGACAACAAACCCGAAACGTCCGCCACCCAAGCCGCGCCGGCTCAGCCGGTGCATTCCGAGCGGGTCGAACCGCCGGCGGCTGACGGTCGGCCGGCCTAGCCTGGCATCGCCCCCGCGGCGCCCGAGCGCCTATTCACTGTGCGCACCACCGGTTTATTAAGGCGGCTAGATCCGCGTTCCCGTCGCAGCCGCGCCAACCCCGACGCGACCATGTCGCTCGTCGACCATCTCACCGAGTTGCGCGCGCGACTGCTGCTCTCGCTGGGGACCATCCTGCTCACCACGGCAATAGGTTTCGTCTGGTATTCGCACCCGGTGTTCGGGCTTGAAAGCCTGGGCGAGTGGCTGCGACACCCGTACTGCGCGCTGCCACCCTCCGCGCGGGCGGACATCGCCAACGGCCAGTGCCGGTTGCTGGCAACGGCGCCCTTCGACCAGTTCATGTTGCGGTTAAAGGTCGCGCTGACGGCCGGGATGGTGATGGCCTGCCCGATGTGGCTCTACCAACTCTGGGCGTTCATCACCCCGGGGCTGTACAAGAAGGAGCGGCGGTTCGCCGTCGCATTCGTCGTGCCGGCCGCGTTGCTGTTCGTCACCGGTGCGGTGCTGGCGTACCTGGTTCTGGCCAAGGCGCTGCACTTCCTGTTGACGGTCGGCAGCGACGTCCAGGTGACCGCGCTGTCCGGCGACCGGTATTTCGGGTTCCTGATCAACCTGCTGCTGGTGTTCGGCGTGAGCTTCGAATTCCCGCTGCTGGTCGTGATGCTCAACTTCGTCGGTGTCCTGACGTACGCGCGACTGCGATCGTGGCGGCGCGGCCTGATCTTCGCGATGTTCGTGTTTGCAGCCGTTTTCACGCCCGGTTCCGACCCGTTCTCGATGACGGCGCTGGGGCTGGCGCTGACGCTGCTGCTCGAACTGGCCATCCAGATCGCCCGCGTGCACGACAAACGCAAAGCCAGACGGGAAGCGCTGACCGCCCTCGCCGACGACGAAGCCTCGGTCATCGACCCGCCCTCTGCGGTCGGCGCGCCGTCGAGCATCCCCGGACTCCATGACGACATCACCTGACGACCCCGCCGCGACGATGCAGAGCGAAGCGATGGGGAGGAGCGGCGCAGATGACCCCGACCCCGACGCGACGAGCGCGAGAAGCGGCGGCGACGACACGGGCGAATTAGCCCGGTTCACTGCGGAATTGGAGTTTGAGCTCGACGGCTTTCAGCGCCGGGCGTGTGCGGCGCTGGAGAGCGGCCACGGTGTTCTGGTGTGCGCGCCGACCGGGGCCGGCAAGACCGTCGTGGGCGAATTCGCGGTGCACCTGGCGCTGGCGTCCGGCGGGAAATGCTTCTACACCACGCCGTTGAAGGCGCTGAGCAACCAGAAACACAACGATTTCGTAGCGCGTTACGGCAAGGATCAGATCGGTCTGCTCACCGGCGACGTGTCAGTGAATGCCGACGCCCCGGTGGTGGTGATGACCACCGAGGTGCTGCGCAACATGCTCTATGCGGATTCTCCTGCGCTGCGGGGACTTTCGTATGTGGTGATGGACGAGGTGCACTTCCTCGCCGACCGGATGCGCGGTGCGGTGTGGGAGGAAGTCATCCTGCATCTGCCCGACGACGTGCGCCTGGTCAGCTTGTCGGCGACGGTGAGTAACGCCGAAGAGTTCGGCGGCTGGATCCAGACCGTCCGAGGCGACACCTCGGTGGTGGTCGACGACCACCGGCCCGTTCCGCTGTGGCAGCACATGCTGGTCGGCAAGCGACTTTTCGATCTCTTCGATTACGCCGCGCACGAGCCGGGGGAGCGGCAACAGTCGATCGTCGACCCGAACCTGTTGCGCCACATCGCCCATCGCCGTGAGGCCGATCGGCTGACGGACTGGCATGCCCCGCGCCGCCAGGGCGGTCGGGGAGGTTCGGGACGCCCGGGCCGGTCGGGTTTCTACCGGCCGCCGCCGCGGCCTGACGTGATCCGCTTGCTGGACGCGGACGGCCTGCTGCCGGCGATCACCTTCGTGTTCTCCCGGGTCGGCTGCGATGCGGCGGTGGGCCAATGCCTGCGCTCGTCGTTGCGGCTGACCACCGAAGAGGACCGGGCCAAGATCGCCGAGGTCATCGACCACCGCTGCGGCGACCTCGACGACGCCGACCTCGATGTGCTCGGCTACTACGAGTGGCGCGAGGCGCTGCTGCGCGGCATCGCCGCTCACCACGCCGGGTTGCTGCCGGTGTTCCGGCACACCGTCGAGGAGTTGTTCACCGCCGGGCTGATCCGGGCCGTCTTCGCCACCGAGACACTGGCACTCGGCATCAACATGCCCGCCCGCACCGTGGTGCTCGAACGATTGGTGAAGTTCAACGGTGAGCAACACCTGCCGCTGACGCCCGGCGAATACACCCAGCTCACCGGCCGGGCCGGCCGTCGCGGCATCGATGTCGAGGGCCACGCCGTGGTGCTGTGGAATCCCGGTGAAGACACCAGCGCACCGGCCGAGGTCGCGGGCCTGGCCTCCACCCGCACCTTCCCGCTGCGCAGCTCGTTCGCTCCGTCGTACAACATGACGATCAACCTGGTGAACCGGGTGGGCCCGGAGCAGGCGCATCGACTGCTGGAGCAGTCGTTCGCGCAGTACCAGGCCGACCGGTCGGTGGTGAGCCTGGTCCGCGGCGTGGAGCGCGGCCAGCACTTGCTCGACGAGGCCGCCGCCGAGTTCGGTGGACACGATGCTCCCGTCCTCGAATACGCCCGGTTGCGCGAGCAGATCAGTCAGCAGGAGCGTGCTCAGGCCCGCGCGTCGCGACTGCAACGTCGCCAGGCGGTCAACGACGCGCTGGCCGGGCTGCGGCGCGGCGACATCATCACGATCACCCACGGCCGACGCGGCGGACTTGCCGTCGTGTTGGAAGCGGCCCGCGACAGCACCGACCCAAGACCGTTGGTGTTGACCGAAAACCGTTGGGCCGGAAGGATTTCCTCATCGGACTATTCCGGCGAGTCGGCGCCGGTCGGGTCGATGACATTGCCCAAGCGGGTCGAACACCGGCAACCCCGGGTCCGTCGCGACTTGGCGTCGGCGCTGCGTTCGGCGGCGGCCGGATTGTCGACGACAGGTGAGCGGCGAGGCAAGCACAGCGAGAGCCGCGATGTCGACCCCGAGCTTGCGGCGCTGCGCGAAAAGATGCGTCGCCATCCGGTTCACCGCGAAACCGACCGGGAAACCCGGGTCCGGGTCGCCGAGCGCTACCTGCGGATGGAACGCGAGAACGCCGCGCTGCAGAAGAAAGTCGCCGCCGCCACCAACTCGCTGGCCCGCACCTTCGACCGGATCGTGGGACTGCTCACCGAGCGCGGCTTCATCGAGCTCACCGATGGCACTCCCACGGTGACCGACGACGGCCGGCTGCTGGCCCGGATCTACAGCGAGAGCGATCTTCTGGTCGCCGAATGTCTGCGCAGCGACGCATGGACGGGACTCAAGGATGCGGAGTTGGCTGCCGTGCTCTCGGCGGTGCTCTACGAAACGCGGGGCGCTGACGGCCCAGGCGCGCCGCGCAACGAGCAGGTGCCGACCGCGCGGTTACGGCAAGCGCTGACTCGTACGCGGCGGCTGTCCGCGGAGCTGCGCGCCGACGAGCATCGCCATCGCATCACGCTGAGCCGTGAGCCCGACGACGGGTTCGTCGCGGCCATCTACCGCTGGGCCAGCAGTGGCGACCTCGTCACCGCGCTGGCGGCCTCCGATAACGAGGGCAACGGGTCGCCCCTGTCGCCGGGGGATTTCGTGCGTTGGTGCCGGCAGGTGCTTGACCTGCTGGACCAGGTCCGCAATGCCGCCCCCCAGCCGGAGCTGCGGGTCACCGCGAAACGCGCGATCGATGCGATTCGGCGCGGCGTCGTAGCAGTTGACGCCGGGTAGGCTGTGCCGAAGCTACGGTTGCACACGACGACCGGCGCGAGTACCGCAAGCAGCACTGAGAGGACTGACACACGATGAGCGGACCACAGGGACCCGACCCGACGCAGCCGTGGCAGCCGACGCAGGGTGAAGGTCAGCAATCTGGCGAGGACCACACCCAGCACGTGTCACCCTGGCAGCAATCGTCCGGCGAACAGGGCTGGCAGGCCACCGGCGGAGAGCAACAGACCTGGCAGGCGCCCGCGTACACGCCTACTGAATACGGGCAGTACCAGCAGCCGCCCACGTCGTACTACCCGCCTTCGCAGTCCTATCCGCAGGGCTACCCGCAGCAGGACCAGTACGGTGGCCAGACCGCCGCGTACCCGCAGCAACCGGGCCAATACGGCCAGCCTCAGCCGGGCCAGTACGGTCAGTCAGGCCAGTACGGTCAGCCGGGTCAGTACGGGCAACCCGGCCAGTACCCCCAACCCGGTCAGTACGGCCAATACCCGGGTGGCTACGGCCAGCCGCCGGCCGGCCCGAAGCGTTCGAAGGCGATGGTCGGCTCGGTGGTCGGTGTGATTGCCGCCGTCGCCGTCGCGGTGATCTTGGTGCTGGGCTTCTGGGCGCCGGGGTTCTTCGTGACCACCAAGCTGGACGTCAGCAAAGCCAATGCCGGCGTGCAGCAGATCCTGACCGACAGCACCAACGGCTACGGCGCGAAGAACGTCAAAGACGTCAAGTGCAACAACGGTCAGAATCCGACCGTCAAAAAGGGCGCCAGCTTCGACTGCGACGTCAGCATCGACGGCACCAAGCGTTCGGTGACCGCGACCTTCCAGGACAACAAGGGCACCTACGAGGTGGGTCGGCCTAAGTAACGCCGTCTCAGGGCAGGGCGTCGAGCGCCTTCTGCAGCCGCGCGATCGATGACCCGACGCCTAGTTGGGTCGCGAGTTCGGCGACCAGCGCCGGGTCGGCCGCGACCAGCGGCAAGGCGTCGGTGGCCGTCGAGATGGTGACCGGTGCATCGGTGGCCACCCGCACCACCGGTCCGGCGACCTGGATGTAGTCGGTGGCCGCCCGCAGCTTGGCCCGAACGCCTTTGGCCAGTGACGATTTCGGATCGTCGACGGCGGCCAGGATTGCCGCCAGTGAGCCGTAGTGCGCCAACAGCGTGGCCGCGGTCTTCTCGCCGACACCGGGAACGCCCGGCAATCCGTCGGACGGATCGCCGCGCAGCAGCGCCAGCTCCGCGTAGCCTTCACCGGCCCGATCGACCGGCACGCCGTAGCGATCGGCGACCTCGACCGGTCCCATCAGCGTCGCGTTGGTCAGGCCGCGTCCGAGGTAGAGCACCCGTATCTCGACTGGCTCGTCGCGGACCACCTGCAGCAAGTCGCGGTCGCCGCTGACGACGACCACCGGGTCGCGGCCCTCTTGGGCGGCCAGCGTGCCGATCACGTCGTCGGCTTCGAAACCCTCGGCGCCGCCGGTGCAGATGCCGAACGCGTCGAGGAGCTCGGCGATCATCTCGACCTGCGGCGACAACTCGTCGGGAACCTCCTCGACATCGGCTTGCCCGCCGGGGTTCTCCTCGTCGACTCGATGTGCCTTGTACGACGGGATGCGATCGACCCGGAACTGTGGGCGCCAGTCCAGGTCCAGGCAGACCACCAACCGGCCGGGTTTGTGTCGGGTGATCACCGTGGCCACCGAGTCAACGAAGCCGCGGACCGCGTTGACCGGCCGGCCGTCGGGCGACGTGATCGAGGACGGGACCCCGAAGAACGACCGAAACCACATGCTGGCGCCGTCGAGCAGCAGCAGCGGTGCGGACATGTCCGTCATCCTGCCAGCCGCACAGCCGGGTTCGATTGCCGCGCTCCACCTCATCGCGTTAGGCGCTACGCATCGTCGCACGGCTAACCTGACTGGCATGGGTTCTGACCGCTTCGACGCAGAGGTTTATCGCCGCCGGGTGGCGGCAGCGACGGCCGCCGCCGCCAAGGCGGGCCTGGCCGGTCTGGTGATCACCCCGGGCTATGACCTGCGGTATCTCGTCGGCTCGCGCGCGCAGACTTTCGAGCGTCTGACCGCGCTGGTGCTGCCGGTCTCCGGTGACCCGACCATCGTGGTGCCACGGCTGGAGTTGGCATCGCTGAAGCAGTCCGCGGTCACCGATCTCGGCCTGGTAGTGCGGGATTGGGTCGACGGTGACGACCCCTACCAGCTGGTCGCCGCCGCGATGGGTGGGGCTCCGGCGGCCACCGCGGTCACCGATTCGATGCCGGCGCTGCACCTGTTGCCGCTGGCCGATGTCCTTGGCGTGCTGCCGCTGTTGGCCACCGACGTGTTGCGGGAACTGCGGATGGTCAAGGACGCAGCCGAGGTCGACGCGCTGCGCAAGGCGGGCGCGGCGATCGACCGGGTGCATGCCCGGGTGCCGGAATTCCTGGTGCCCGGCCGGACCGAGGCCGACGTCGCCGCTGACATCGCCGAAGCCATTGTCGCCGAAGGACATTCAGAAGTCGCATTCGTCATCGTCGGCTCCGGTCCGCATGGCGCGGACCCGCACCACGAATACTCAGACCGTGAAATTCGCGCCGGTGACATCGTCGTCGTCGATATCGGCGGCGCCTACGAGCCCGGCTACAACTCCGACTCGACCCGCACCTACAGCATCGGTGAGCCCAGTCCTGAAGTTGCACAACAGTATTCAGTGCTGCAGCAAGCGCAACGGGCGGCGGTCGAGGCCGTGCGTCCCGGCGTCACCGCCGAGCAGATCGACGCCGCCGCCCGCGACGTGCTGGCCGAGGCTGGACTCGCCGACTACTTTGTACACCGCACCGGTCACGGCATCGGACTGTCCGTGCACGAAGAGCCGTACATCGTCGCCGGCAACGATCTGCCGCTGCAGGCGGGCATGGCGTTCTCCGTCGAGCCCGGGATCTATTTCCCGGGCCGGTGGGGTGCTCGCATCGAAGACATCGTGGTGGTGGCCGAGGACGGCGCCCAGCCGGTCAACCACCGTCCGCACGACCTGATCGTGGTGCCCGTTTAGGTACCGTCAAGGCAGGCACTGAACGCCGCCGGAGTATTAGGCTCGTGCGATGACCGATCACGACCGCGCCGCCGCCCGCCGAGAGATCACCAACGCACTGATGAACGCGCTGGAACGTCGACATGAGGTGCTCGACCTGATCGTGAAGGCCGACGACCGGCCGTCGGCGGTCGACGGCATCGTAGAACTGCTGGACACCTCACGGCTGGGCGCCGAAGCGGTGATCGGCATGTCGTTCGATCAGCTGACCAAGGATTCGCGCAAAAAGATCGTCGCCGAGCTCGAGGATCTGAACAACATCTTGAGCTTCACCTTCAAAGACCGGCCGGCCAGCGCGGGTGAAACCTTGGCGCTTCGCGCCTTTTCCGGCAGCTCCGATCGCGATATCTTCGCCGCCCGCACCGATGAGGTCGGTGCCAAGGGTGACGGCTCCGGCGCCCCAGCCGGTGGCCTGGACGATGAAATCCGTTCGGCGCGGGACCGATTCGAGGCCGAAGAGGCCGCCTGGTTCGTCGCGGTCGACGGTGACGAGAAGGTCGGCATGGTGTTCGGCGAGCTTGAGGGACACGAAGTGCACGTCCGCATCTGGATTCACCCGGACTACCGGCATCGGGGCTACGGCACCGCAGCGCTGGCCAAATCTCGACCAGAGATGGCGGCGTATTTCCCGGCGGTGCCGCTGGTGATTCGCGCGCCCGGCGCGACCCTCGTCTAGCGGTCTAGTCGGCTTTGCGGGCCAACAGATCCGAGGACCCCAGCACCCGCTCGACATGCACCTCGATGACGACTCGTCGCGGGTTCTCTCGCGGCGTGCGGTACCGCTGGGCGTAGCGCAGCTCCGCGTCACGCACCGCGTCGGTCTGACCGTTGACGCTGGCCTGGCCTTCCAAGGACAGCCAGCGGGCGCCGTCGACCTGACTGAGCACGGCGACCCCGCCGCGCTCGGCGTTGACCGCCTTCTGTGAGCCACCGGTCGTGATCACCCGGGCGATGTGCGTCTTGGGGTCGAAGGTGAAGCCCACCGCCACCACGTGGGGCGAATTGTCGGGGCGCAGAGTGGTCAGCATCGCGAGATGGCGCTCGGTCAGAAACGCCAGCGCATCGTTGGTCAGCCGGGCCGTCGAGTTCGCCATCACCGCTCACGCTAGCGCAGGAGATAATCGCAGCCGTGGATGACACGGGCGCACATACGGTGCTGATTCTCGGCGGCCGCAGCGAAATCGGCACCGAACTCGCGGTGCGACTCGCACCCGGTGCGTCGGTCGTGCTGGCGGCGCGAAACGCCGACCGGCTCGGCGAACAGAGCGCGGCGATACTCGCCGCCGGCGCGATTGCGGTGTCCACCCGCGAATTCGACGCTGACGACGTCGAATCGCACGGCCCGTTGGTGGCGTCGATCATCGCCGAACACGGTCCGATCGACATCGCGGTGCTGGTGTTCGGAATTCTCGGTGACCAGGGCCGCGCCGAGGTCGACGCCGCGCACGCGGTGGCCGTCGTGCACACCGACTACGTCGCACAGGTCAGCCTGCTCACCCATCTGGCCGCCGTGATGCGGCAGGCCAACCGGGGAACGCTGGTGGTGTTCTCCTCGATCGCCGGCGCGCGGGTGCGTCGGGCCAACTATGTGTACGGCTCAGCGAAAGCGGGCCTGGACGGATTCGCCAGCGGGCTGGCCGACGCGCTGCACGGCACCGGCGTGCGGCTGCTGATCGTGCGGCCCGGTTTCGTCATCGGCCGGATGACGAAGGGTATGACGCCGGCACCACTGTCCAGCACGCCGTCGCAGGTGGCCGCGGCGACGGAGCGTGCGCTGGCCAAGGGCCGCCGGACTGTTTGGATTCCGTGGGCGTTGGGGCCCGTGTCGGCAGTGATGCGACTGCTGCCGCAGTTCGTCTGGCGCCGGATGCCGCGCTGATCACTGGCTAGACTGGCCCGGTGTCCCCGAGCTTCGCAGATGTCGCCAAGGCGCAGTATGTCCTGCTGACCACGTTCACCAAGGACGGTCGGGCCAAGCCCACCCCGATCTGGGCGGCCAACGACGGTGATCGCCTGCTGATGATCACCCAGGGAAAGTCGTGGAAGGTCAAGCGAATTCGCAACACGCCGGGCGTCACGCTGGCGATCTGCGACATGCAGGGACACCCGAAAAGCGAGGCCATCGACGCGACCGCGGCCATCCTGGACGCGTCGCAGACCGGTCTGGTCTATGACGCTATCGGCCGCGAGTACGGCATTGTCGGGAAGGTGTTCAACCTGTTCAGCAAGCTGCGCGGCGGCATGAAGAACAACGTCGGCCTGGAAGTACGCCCCGCCTGACTTAGCTGCGCAGGTGTTCGCCGAAGAACGAGAAGACGCGGGCCCACGCGTCCTCGGTGGCGGCCTGGTCGTAGCCGAATCCGGCGATGCGCAATAACGGCTGGGCGGGAAGCTTGTTGGCGAAGCTGTGTCCGACCTTCGGATAGGACTTGATGTCGTTGGTAATGCCTTTGTCGTCGAGGACCCGCTGGAGCTTCTCGGGTGCCCCTCTGCCGGTCAGGTCCCGGCCGCCGAAGCTGGCGACGATCGGGCATGCCCCGTCCAGCGTTTCGCTGAGCTCGCGGGGCAGTGGCACGCCGTAAAATGGCGCAGAAGCATCGAAACCCTTGGGCGACATGACAAGTGCGAATTGCCCGCCCATGCAGAACCCGGCGATGCCGACGTCGCCGGTGCATTCCGGCAGGGTCTTGAGGTGGTCGCGGGCAGCCAGCACATCGTCCAGCGACCGTCCGCGTTTGGTGAGCAGCTCGCGCATCACCTTGGTGATGCATCGCGCCCAGCCGCCGCGGGCGAACAGATTCGGTGTCAGCGCGACGTACCCGGCCGCAGCAACACGGCTGTTGATCGATTCTTTGTCCGGTCCGTAGCCGAGAGCGTCATGAACCACGACCACGCCGGGCCAGGGGCCCTGGCCGTCGGGGACGTCGAGCAGGGCGTCGATCGGGCCGGCCGGGGTGTGGATCTCGATTGTCGTCACGAGGCCATCTAACCGTGCGACCGTGGTACGCGGAACTCCGGTGACCGTCCGCAACGTTGCCATCTCATGGTGTCGCGACTCTTTCTGGTCTACGTGATCGCCGAGCTCGCTGTCGTGGTGGCGCTGGCGTCGACGATCGGGCTCGGGTGGACTCTGGTGCTGCTGCTGGCCGCGTTCGCCGCGGGGCTGGCGCTGGCAGGCTCGCAACTCAAAGTCCAGCTCACGCGTCTGCGATCCGGGTTCGGCGCTGACCAGCCGCGACTGGCCGCCGACACCACGGCGGTCGCAGTGGGCACGCTGCTGATCGTGGTGCCGGGCCTGCTGACCAGCGCCGCGGGGCTGCTGCTGTTGCTGCCGCCGACCCGCGCTGCCGCGCGCCCCGTCCTGGCGGCGATGGCTGTCCGCGGCATTGGTCGCCGGTTCCCACTGATCACCGTCGCGACCGTCGGGGCCGACCGATTCGACCACCGACCGCGGGCCGACTACATCGACGGCGAGGTCATAGATGTCGAAGACGTCACTGAGTTGGTAGACCCGCCGGCTCTGCCGTTGCGGCCTGAGTAACCCCTCCACCAACCCCGTAGGTTTTGCGGCGTGACTAACGTCTCGACCACTCTGCTGGTCAACGGCCGGGTGCACAGCCCGAGCCATCCTGACGCCTCCGCGATGGCGGTGCGCGACGGCACCGTGGTGTGGCTGGGCAGTGACGACGTTGCTCGAGAAGAGTTCGCCGGCGCGGACGTCATCGATCTCGAAGGTGGCTTCGTTGCGCCGGGCTTCGTCGACAGCCACATCCACCTCACCGCCACCGGGTTGACCCTCACCGGTCTGGACCTGCGGGCCTCGACATCGCGATCGCACTGCCTGCAACTGATCGCCGACTACGCGGCGGCGCACCCCGGCCAGCCGCTGTGGGGTCACGGCTGGGACGAGTCGTCGTGGCCGCAGGACGCGGCGCCCACCACCGCAGAGCTCGATGCGGTGCTCGGCAATCGGCCCGCCTACCTGGCGCGCGTCGACGTCCATTCGGCGCTGGCGTCGAGCGGTCTGCGGCAGCGCGTCGACGGGCTGGCGTCGGCGTCCGGTTTCGACGAACAGCGACCGCTGGTCGGCGACGCCCACCATGGGGTCCGCTCCGCCGCGCGTGGTCTGTTGACTGACCGTCAGCGAGCCGACGCTCGGCTGGCCGCCCTGGACGCCCTTGCCGCGCAAGGGATCGTCGCCGCGCACGAATGCGCCGGCCCGCAGATCGGCGGGCTGGAGGACTGGCTCGAACTGCGGGCGCTGCGCGCCCACGGCGTCGAGGTGATCGGTTACTGGGGTGAGGCGGTGACCAGCCCGGCCCAGGCGCGGGCGCTGCTCGACGACACCGGTGCGGCCGGGCTGGCCGGAGACCTGTTCGTCGACGGCGCACTGGGGTCGCGGACGGCCTGGCTGCATGAGCCGTACGACGATGCCGACGACGAATGTGGTGCCTGCTACCTGGATGCCGAGACCGTCGCCGCGCATCTGCGGGCGTGCACCGAAGCCGGCGTAACGGCCGGATTCCACGTCATCGGCGACGCCGCGGTGTCCAGCGTCGTCGCGGCTTTGGAACAGATCGTCGACGATCTCGGCGTGCCCGCGGTGGCTCGCTGCGGCCACCGGTTGGAGCACCTCGAGATGGTGACCGCCAACCAGGCGGCAAAGCTCGGCGCGTGGGGAGTGATGGCCAGCGTGCAACCCAATTTCGACGCTCTCTGGGGCGGCCACGACGGCATGTATGCCCGTCGTCTCGGGATCGATCGAGCGGCGCGTCTCAACGCGTTTGCGCTGCTAGCATCCCAAGGCGTGGCCCTCGCGTTCGGATCCGACGCCCCGGTGACTGGCCTCGACCCGTGGGCGACGGTCCGCGCAGCTGTCAACCACCAGACGCCGCACAGCTCGATCTCTGCGCGCGCGGCATTCGCCGCCGCCACCCGCGGCGGCTGGCGGGCCGGCGGTACCCGTGACGAGCTGATCGGCAGCCTGGTCCCGGGCGCTCCGGCTTCCTACGCAGTGTGGGACGTCGGCGATCTCGACGCCCACGTGCCGAGTGACGCCGTGCGCCGGTGGTCCACCGATCCGCGGTCGCGGGTGCCGGTGTTGCCACGACTCGGCCCGACCGACTCGTTGCCTCGATGTCGGCAGACCGTGCACCGAGGCGCAGTGATCCATGGTTAGAGGGATCGGGCGGTTCGACCGCCGAGTTCGGCCCGCCGAAGACACCGACGTCTTCCCAGCGGTCAAAGACGACGACAACACCGGACAAATCCCCGTCCCGGCCGCAGCAGCAGATGCCGAGGTCACCGGGGTGATTCCGGCGGTCCGCGACGTCGAGCCCGCCGACGAGGACGCCGACGTCGCTGATCTCGAATCGCAGGACGCCGAGCCGCCCGTCGTCGGCAATGACCGGCTGGCGGAGTTGCGCGACCAGGCCGTCCGTGTCGGCAAGTATCTGTGGCAGCGCCTGGTGTATCTGTCCGCAGTTCTGGCGGCCTGGCTGGTCCGTGAAACGCGGATTCGGGTGCCACAAGCAGGCAGATGGCTTCGACCGCGGTTGACCCGGCTGAGTGCCGTGATTCTCGCGGGTTTGCTGCTCTGCGCGAGCTATCCGCGGTTCAACTGGTGGTGGGCCGCCGTCATCGCGTTCGCCGTGCTGGCCTGGGTGCTGACCAGCGCGGCCACCACGCCGGTCGGCGGGTTCGGTTATGGCTTCCTGTTCGGCTTGGCGTTCTACCTGCCGCTGATCCGGTGGATCAGCATCCTCGTCGGCGCCCTGCCGCTGGTGGCGCTGGTGCTGTTGTGCGCAGTGTTCCCGGGGATCTTCGGTCTGGCGGCTGTCGTGGTGCGGCGGCTGCCCGGATGGCCGATCTGGTTCGCCGTGCTGTGGGCGGCGCAGGAGTGGTTGAAGTCGACCATTCCCTTCGGCGGCTTCCCGTGGGGCGTGGTGGCTGCCGGTCAGACCTCCGGCCCGTTCTTGCCGCTGGTCCGGCTGGGTGGCGTCCCGCTGCTCTCGTTGGCGATCGTGCTGACCGGTTGCAGCGCCGCCGCTTTCGCGATGGAGGCGGTGTCGTGGTGGCTGGCATCCCGTCGGCGGCACACCGGAGCCGACGACGAGGCGGCCGACGCGCCGCCTGCGGTCGTGTTGCCCGCGTTCTGCATCTGCCTGGTGTTCTTCGTCGCGGCTGCCGTTTCGCCGCAGGTGCGCCACTCCGGCACCGGATCTGGCAACGAGCCCGTCGTGACGGCGGCGGTGGTGCAGGGCAACGTGCCTCGACTCGGCCTGGAGTTCAACGCGCAGCGTCTTGCGGTGCTGGGCAACGATGTCCGGGAGACCCGCAAGCTGGCCGACGACGTGCGTGCCGGTCGCGCCCCGCAACCCGACTTCGTCGTCTGGCCCGAGGACGCGTCGGAGGTCGACCCGCTGCTCAATCCGGAAGCGGCGCGGAAGATTTCGGTGGCCGTCGAGGCGATCAAAGCGCCGATCCTGGTCGGCACGGTGCTCGACATCGCCGGCCGGCCGGGCGATGCACCGGCCCAAACCAACACCGTCATCGTGTGGAGCCCCACGGGCGGACCCGATGACCGCCACGACAAGCGGATCGTGCAGCCATTCGGCGAATACCTGCCCTGGCGCGGGTTCTTCCGGCATCTGACCGACCTAGCCGACTTGGCCGGCTACATCGTCCCCGGTAAAGGCTCCGGGGTCGTACATGCCGCCGGTACGCCGATCGGGATCGCGACCTGCTGGGAAGTCATTTTCGACCGAGCGCTGCAGCACTCGGTCCGCAACGGCGCTCAACTGCTCGCGGTACCCGCCAACAACGCCAACTTCAACCAGACGATGAGCGAGCAGCAGTTGGCGTTCTCCAAGCTTCGTGCGGTGGAGCTGGATCGTTACACCGTGGTGTCCAGCAATGTCGGGATCTCGGC
>Ga0302326_10010325_pt1 | contig 20249 bp, 18 predicted proteins | sample Palsa_T0_3_FD_202264 | JGI IMG/M metagenome (GOLD analysis project Ga0302326, IMG submission 202264) | Peat permafrost microbial communities from Stordalen Mire near Abisko, Sweden - Palsa_T0_3 | ecosystem: Environmental > Terrestrial > Soil > Palsa > Peat permafrost | place: Sweden: Abisko...
ACCGGGGTCGTCGGGATCGGGGTCGGGGTCGGGTCCTTGATCGGTATCGGGTGGCAACAGCTCGTCGAGTTCGTCGTCGTCGAGCCCGGGCGCGTCGAAAGGGTTGCGCCGACGGCGGTGTGGCAGTGCAAGTTTGGCGGCGGCCCGCAGATCGTCGATGTTCGGGTGTTCGCGGTCGTGCCAGGCGGCGTGGGCGGCAGCGGCCCGCGCCATGACGATGTCGGCTCGCATGCCGTCGACACCGGCCGCCGAGCAGACTTCGGCGATCCTGAGCAGTGCCGCATCGGTGAGTTGGATTCGGGCCAGGATCGACTGGGCGTGTTGGATCCGATCGCGGAGCCGTTCTTCGGCATTCGTGTATCGGGCGCGGAAGGCCTGCGGGTCGGCGTCGAACTGCAGTCGCCGACGCACGACTTCGGCGCGCTGCGCCGGGTCCCGCGGCGCAGCGACCTCGACGGCGAGGCCGAAGCGGTCGAGTAGTTGCGGACGCAGCTCGCCCTCTTCGGGATTCATCGTGCCGACCAGCACGAACCTCGCCGCGTGGGTGACCGATATGCCGTCGCGTTCCACGGTGACGGTGCCCATGGCGGCCGCATCGAGGAGGAGATCCACCAGGTGATCGTGCAGGAGATTGACCTCGTCGACGTAGAGGATTCCGCGGTGCGCCTTGGCCAGCAGGCCCGGATCGAAGTGCACGGCGCCATCGCTCAAGGCCTCCTTGAGGTCGATCGATCCAGCGACGCGATCCTCGGTGGCCCCGACGGGCAATTCCACCAGGCGCACGGGTCGGGTGTGCACGGGTGCGTCCGGCCCGAAGGCTCCGTCGGGTGAGGCCGGGTTGGGCTCGGCCGGGTCGGTGGAGAAGCGGTCACCGGCGACGACGTCGATGGGCGGCAGGATCTGGGTGAGCGCGCGCACCAGAGTGGATTTCGCGGTGCCCTTCTCGCCGCGCACGAGCACGCCCCCGATGCCGGGGTCGATGACGCTGAGAACAAGAGCCAGCGCCATGTCGCCGAGCCCATCGGGCGCGTCGGGGTCGCCGCCGAGGACGGCGGGAAACGGGTACAGCTGACCGGTCGAGGTCACAGTGAGGCTCCGCTCGTGGTTGCCAACTCTGGCACGCGAGGCCGGTATTCGGACTGACCGTTCGTGCGCCCGTTGACCGGGCGGCGCGACGGATCACCGTAGCGGGCCTGTGCCGGAATCTCACCGGCTTCCCTCGTTGCCCCAACGAACCGATTACGCCTGTTCGCGGGGCGCCTCGCGGGCCTTACGCTAGCATCGCCGCCGTGTCGACCTCTGACCTGCGGGTAACTGTCGTCGGCGTCGGCGCCGACGGTTGGGACGGGCTGACGCCGGCCGCGCGGGCCATCATCCGTTCGGCGGAAGTCGTGCTGGGCGGTCCGCGCCAGCTGTCGCTGCTGCCCGTCGCGGATGGGCAGGTCCGCCAACCGTGGCCGTCCCCGTTGAGCGGGGCGTTGCACGATCTGTTGACGCAATTCGCGGGTCGGCAAGTGGTCGCGCTGGCCTCCGGCGACCCGATGCTGAGCGGAATTGGGACCACGCTGGTCGACATCTTGGGCGCCGACCGGGTCGCGGTCATCCCCCATCTGTCGTCGGTGACGCTCGCGCGGGCGCGCCTCGGCTGGTCCGCAGAATCCACCGCGGTCGTCAGCGTCGTGGGCCGCGACGTGCACGCGGCACTGCGGGAGCTTGCCCCCGGGCGCCGAGTCCTCGTGTTGTCGTCCGACGAGAAAACGCCTGCGACCCTTGCGGATTTGCTTGTCGGGCGAGGATACGGGTCGAGCCGCTTTGTGGTGCTGGGTGACCTCGGCGGTGACTACGAGACGGTCGACGAGACGACAGCCGGTCAATTCTCGGGTGTATCGCCGCGGCTGAATATTGTTGCGCTGCAACTGAACGGACCACTGCTCGCAGGCTGGGCGACCGGTTTGCCCGACGACGCGTTCGAGCACGACGGCCAACTCACGAAGCGGGATCTGCGCGCCGCCGCGTTGGCCCGCCTGCTGCCCGCGCCGGGTCAACTGTTGTGGGACGTCGGCGCCGGCGCGGGTTCGGTGGGCATCGAGTGGATGCGCGCGCACCCCACGTGTCGAACCGTTGCGTTGGAGGCTGACTCTGCTCGCGCTGAGCGAATCGGCCGCAATGCACGGTCGCTCGGTGTGCCCGCGCTCCACGTCGTCTGCGCCACGGCCCCGGAAGCACTGAGCGACTTGGCTACTCCCGATGCTGTTTTCGTCGGCGGCGGCGCTAGCCGACCCGGGGTTTTGCAACGATGCCTCGACGCCCTGCGCGGCGGTGGCCGGATCGTCGTGCATGGGGTGACTGTGGAGACCGAGACGGTGCTCGCCGCGGCGTACGCCCAGCATGGGGGTGAACTCACCCGCATGCATGTTGAACATGCTGCGCAGGTCGGGTCGTTCACCGGCTGGACTCCGGCGCGCGCGGTGACCCAGTGGGCATTCACGAAGCCGCCGGGCTGACCTCATTGGGTGGCCGATCGGTCGCGCTGCGGGTCGTACAGATGGCTCTCCCCCGCACACGGATCCGCGCGCTCACCGAGCGCTTCGCCTACCAGAATCACCGCGGCTTGGCGCAGTCCGGCCGTCTCGACCTGGTCGGCAATGTCGGCGACGGTCCCGCGAAGAACAAGCTCTTCGGGCTGAGAAGCCCGGTAGACCACCACAGCCGGGCAGTCCCAGCCGTGTGTCGGTGCAAGCTCATCCATCAACGCACGGACGGCGGTAATTGCCAAGTGCAGCACCAGAGTTGCGCGGGTCGCTGCAAAAGCCGCCAACGACTCGGTATCCGGCATCGCGGTGGAACGCGCCTGGGTTCGCGTCAACACCACGGATTGCGCGACCAGCGGAACGGTGAGCTCGCGACCGACTCGCGCCGCTGCGGCGGCGTATGACGGCACCCCCGGCGTGATCTGCCATGGCACGCCGGCCGAGTCGAGTCGCCGAGTCTGCTCCGATACGGCGCTGTAGAGCGACGGGTCACCCGATACCAGACGTACGACCCGTCGGCCGGCGTTGTGCGCCTCGACGATGCGGGCGATGATCTCGTCAAGATTCAGATTTTGGGTGTCGATCAATTCGGCTGCTGAAGAGCAGCTTTCCAGCACGTTCGCATCGAGATAGCTTCCCGGGTACAGGACGGTGTCGGCCGCTTCGAGCAGCCGGACAGCCCGGACGGTCAGCAGATCAGCGGCGCCCGGCCCGGCGCCGACGAACTGCACCGCGTTAGCGGCGGCGTTCAACGTACCCACCGCGGCGTCCACACCCGGCCAGACGCGGTCGCGCGGGTGCTCGATGCTCCCACCAAAACAAGGCTTTTCATGTCGATGGCATCGGTGTTGAGACTGCCCAACGTCGTCACGGTCAGCGATTCCTCGGCGCGTCCGACGTCACGTCCGACGACGACCACGGTCTCGGCGCGACGGTGTTCGAGCAAGATCTCGCGGGCCAGCTTGATCTGTTCAGGCCGGGCCCGCGAGGCCGGGTTGTAGATCGCCAGAATGAGATCGGCCTCGGCGATGGCGCGCAGTCTCTTCGCGATCAGCGACCACGGCTTGAGCCGGTCCGACAGGCTCATCACCGCGAAGTCCGCGCCCAGCGGCGCACCGGCCAGTGCGGCGACGGCGTGGACGGCCGACACGGCGGGCAGCACCCGGATCCGAACCTCGGCGAATCGTTCGTCATCAGCGGCCTCGAACACCGCCGAGGCCATCCCGAATACACCTGCGTCGCCACCGGAGACGACGGCGACGGACTCGCCGCGCAGCGCGAGGTCGAGCGCGAACCGCGCCCGGTCGACTTCAACGGCGTTGCCGGATGCGTGCCGCTGCAGGCCCTCTCGCTCTGGCACCCGCGCCACGTACGGTGCGTAACCCACCACGTGCTGCACCTCGGCCAGCGCGGTCGCCGCCTCCGGCGTCAGCCAGCCGTCCGGTCCGGGCCCCAACCCGATCACGAGCAGTTCAGCGCTACCCGCCCCAGTAGAAACTGTTGCGGGACTGGGCTCTTCGACCATGATGCGGGAACGCGGACCGTTGATCGAATCGCCATTGACCACGATCAGCGACAGATACGGAACGCCTGCTTCATCGACTTCGGCCACTGGCATCCAGCGCTGCTGTGGGTGACTGGCCCGCTCGACGTACATCGCGTGATCTAGACGCCCGGCAGCGGCGAGCGCTCGACGCACGGCCGGAAACGTGCGGCCGAGCTTCATGATGATCGCGCCGTCGGTGTCAGCCAGGCGCCGGGTGAGTTCGGCTTCCGGCAGCGTTCCGGGCAGCACCGTCAATACATCGGTCTGGCGCACCAGCGGGGAGGCGACGGCCGCCGTCGCGGCAGTGAACGCCGGTATGCCGGGGATAACCTCGGTGACGAAGCGGGTGCTGAGCCGGTCGTGCATGTACATGAAGGAGCCGTAGAACAGCGGATCCCCCTCGGCGAGAAGAGCAACGGTACGACCGGCTTGCAGATGCGCCGCGAGTCTGGCAGCCGATTCCTCGTAGAACTCGGCCAGTGCTCCGGCATATCCGCCGGGATGGTTTGTCGTCCCGGTGGTGAGCGGGTAACGCAACTCCTCCTCGATGGCATCCGCAGGAATAAGGTCTGCCGCGATGGTCCGCGCGTAGGACTGCTTGTTGACGCCCGCGTGGTAGGCAATGACGTCCGATTCGCCGATGACCCGTGCCGCCTTGCGGGTGATCAGCTCGGGATCTCCCGGGCCCAAGCCGATTCCGTAGAAGCGGCCGGCTGTCACTCTGCCTCCGAGGCCAGCGCGTTGATTGCCGACGACGTGATCGCCGACCCGCCGCGTCGTCCGCGCACCGTCACGAACGGGACGTCGATGCCGTGCTCGCGAGACAACGAGGCAAGGGCCTCCTTGGATTCTGCGGCCCCGATGAATCCCACGGGACAGCCCACAATGGCGGCAGGTCGAGGCACGCCGTCGATCAACATTTCCAAAAGGTGAAACAGCGCGGTCGGGGCGTTGCCAATGGCGACGACCGCGCCGTCCAGCAACGGCTCCCACAACGAGACCGCGGCCGCGGTGCGGGTGGTGTTCCACTGCTTCGCCAACTCCGGCACGCCTGGGTCATTCAGGAAGCAGTGCACCTCGTTAGCAGCCGGGAGTCGCCCGGCGGAGATGCCGGTGGCGACCATGCGTGCATCACACAGGATCGGCGCGCCGGATTGCAGCGCGATACGCGCGGTGGACACCAGCGCGGGGTGAATAACTAAGTCGTCGATCAGGTTTGGCTGCCCGGTGCCGTGGATCATCCGGACGGCCAGTCTTTCGGCGTCCGCCGGAACGCGAGACAGGTCGGCTTCGCGGCGGATAGTGGCGAACGAGTCCGCGTAGATGGCGGGACCGTCGGCGATGTACTCGTAGCGCCGTGTCGGCCGGCGGGCATCACTCGTCCGGGTCACTCGGATACCTCCGGGGTGTTCAGGACGAGGACGCCGCGCCAGGGCGTGACGACGACATGCGGCGCGTCAGTTGCTTTTTCGAGCAGCGACTGAACGAGATCGGGAGCCAGAGCACCGTCCTCGGCTGGCACGTGAGTGCCGCCGGGCACCGGGCCATACGGCAGCGGCGGTGCCGGCGTGGGGATGCGAGGGTCTGCGTCGACAGGTGGTTGCAGCGGCCGAGCGAGCTCGCGGATGTGCCACGGTGCGTCGGCGCCCGTTCCCCGGGCGTCGAGGAATTGCGACGCCAGCCCGGCCAATCGGTCGGCGACCTCTGCCAAAGGAGCGACGTCTCCCCAGTGACCGCCGACACGCAACTGAGCCACGTCATCGCCGAGCGCCACACAACCCAGGTCGGTTCCACGCCTGCCGGCTCCGGTGAGCCGGTCGAGCAGATCACCACGGCCGTCGTCGAGCGTGAAGAGGAAACGCCCCGGCAGCCAACCAAGATGCGGATTTGCGCACAGCAACGTGTCGAGGTGGTTGATTACCGGGCGCAGATCGGCATAACCGCCGGCTAGGCCCGTCTGCGGTGAGGCGAGCACATTCCGCACGAGTTCATGTGAGCGCGTGGGGATCAGACCGGTTGAGTCGAGCGCGGTCACGGCGGCCGCGGTCAGCTGGGGTCCGTCGCCTGGGAATCCACGCAATTGCAGATTGGCGCGCCGAGTCAGGTAGATGCGACCGTCGGCATGATGCTGGCTGACCTCAGACAGTCGTCGCAGCGCCGCCGTGGGCAGCACGCCGCCCAGCAGCCGGATGCGGACCAGCAGCCCGTCGTCGGCCTGCCACGGTCGCCACACGCCGGGGCACATGTCTGCCCGGGTGCGAGTGTCCGTCGTCATCAGCCGCCTTCGCTTCGTAGTTGCACTCCTTAGCTCAGCTGAATCTGCTGACCCTGTCCATCATCGCCCGGGCGACGTCGGTGGCACTGGTGTCCGGATTGCCCGTGCCCGGATCGGATGACCGCCGATCGCCGAAGAACACGACCTCGACTTCGACGAGGCAGTTCAGCCGGACACCGATCGCCCGCGACTGCGGGGTAGGTTGCAGGGCCGGCATGTTAGGGAGCGTCGCAGTCGCGGTATTCGTCGCTGCGACAACGGAATCAGCGACGTGGATGTCGCCGATCACGGTCGTCGTACTGATCGGGCCGGTCTGTTCGGTCGTCGTCTTGCCCGCGCATTGCTGCCACTGCGGGGGGAACTTCGCGAACAGCTCCTGAGCTTGCGCGGCCGAGCGCAGCGCGACAACGCCCTCCATCACGCTGATCACCTGGGCCGGGTCGCCGTCGTTCCACCACGATTCCGACGCGACGGTCTGGACATCGGCCGACCCGTAGACGCTCTTCTGCAGCATCGCCGTCACACCCAGGCAATCGGCCGACTCCGCGGGCGCGTCTCGCTGGTCGAGCGTGTCGGCGCCACCGAACTGTGCGGGTTGACGTGCGACGAAAGGCTGGCCGAGCATCCGTGCCAGCCTGACGTCGTTCAGCAGCACCTTCTTGACGATCTGGCCGGACAACGGTCGCGGCTTCAGGTTTGGTGCCGGCTTCGCCGTGCCCTCGACAACCGGACCGCAGGCCACCGTGACTGCGGCGATCACCGCGCATGCCGTGGCCAGTCCGACTGTCCTCATGGCTATTTCTTGCTGCCTTTGTCTCCCGCGGCGTCGGTGGACAGTGCGGCGACGAACGCCTCCTGCGGCACGTCGACGCGGCCGATGGTCTTCATCCGCTTCTTGCCTTCCTTCTGCTTCTCCAGCAGTTTGCGCTTGCGGGTGATGTCACCGCCATAGCACTTGGACAGCACGTCTTTGCGGATCGCGCGAATGTTCTCGCGCGCAATGATTTTGGACCCGATCGCGGCCTGTATCGGCACCTCGAACTGCTGACGCGGAATCAGCTCTTTCAGCCTGGTGGTCATCTTGTTGCCGTAGGCCGCGGCCCCGTCCTTGTGCACGATGGCGCTGAATGCGTCGACGGCCTCACCCTGCAACAGGATGTCGACCTTGACCAGTGCGGCCTGCTGCTCGCCGGCTTCCTCGTAGTCGAGGCTGGCGTAGCCGCGGGTGCGCGACTTCAGCGAGTCGAAGAAGTCGAAGATGATCTCGCCCAGGGGCATGGTGTAGCGCAACTCCACCCGTTCGGGCGACAGGTAGTCCATGCCGCCCAGTTCGCCGCGCCGGGACTGACAGAGCTCCATGATGGTGCCGATGAACTCGCTGGGCGTGATCACGGTGGTTTTGACGACGGGCTCATAGACCGCGCGAACCTTGCCTTCGGGCCAGTCCGACGGGTTGGTGACGACGACCTCGGAGTTGTCTTCCTTCTCGACGCGGTAGACCACGTTGGGTGACGTCGAGATGAGGTCGAGATCGAATTCGCGTTCCAGGCGCTCGCGGGTGATCTCCATGTGCAGCAGGCCCAGAAAGCCGCAGCGGAAACCGAAGCCGAGCGCCACCGAGGTCTCGGGTTCATAAGTGAGCGCGGCATCGTTGAGTTGGAGCCGCTCCAACGCGTCGCGCAGGTTTGGGTAGTCGGAGCCGTCGACGGGATACAACCCCGAGTACACCATCGGCTTGGGTTCGCGATACCCGGTCAGCGCCTCGGTGGCGCCGTGCCTCGCGGTGGTGACGGTGTCGCCGACTTTGGATTGGCGGACGTCCTTCACCCCGGTGATCAGATAGCCGACCTCCCCCACGCCAAGGCCTACGGTGGCCTTCGGCTCAGGCGAGACGATGCCCACTTCCAGTAGCTCGTGGGTGGAACCGGTGGACATCATCGTGATCTTCTCGCGCGGCGTGATCTTGCCGTCGATCACCCGGACGTAGGTGACCACACCGCGGTAGATGTCGTAGACGGAGTCGAAAATCATTGCGCGGGTGGGGCCTTGGGCATCTCCCTGCGGCGGTGGCACCTTGTCGACGACCTCGTCGAGTAGTTCGGACACGCCTTGGCCGGTCTTGCCGGACACCCGCAGCACATCGTCGGGCTCACAGCCGATGATGTGCGCGATCTCGGCCGCGTAGCGATCGGGGTCAGCGGCGGGCAGGTCGATCTTGTTGAGCACCGGGATGATCGCCATGTCACGGTCCAGCGCCAGGTACAGGTTGGCCAACGTCTGGGCCTCGATGCCCTGCGCGGCGTCGACCAGTAGCACCGCACCCTCGCAGGCGGCCAGGGCCCGCGACACCTCGTAGGTGAAGTCGACGTGGCCCGGGGTGTCGATCAGATGCAGGACGTGCTCTTCACCGGCATTGGGGCCGGCGGAAACCCGCCACGGTAGGCGCACGTTTTGCGCCTTGATCGTGATGCCGCGTTCGCGCTCGATGTCCATCCGGTCGAGGTACTGCGCCCGCATATCCCGGTCCGCGACGACACCGGTGAGCTGCAGCATCCGATCGGCCAGCGTGGATTTGCCATGGTCGATGTGGGCGATGATGCAGAAGTTCCGAATCTGCGCCGGCGCGGTGAAGGTCTGGTCGGCGAAACTGCTGATGGGAATCTCCTGGTGAAGCCGGGCTTAGGCGCTTCTAGGGTATCGGCGGACAGGCGCTGCAGCACAATCGCGGGGCGGGTCGGGCAAAACGAAACCCCCGGAGTCTTCCTCCGGGGGTTCGTTGTTGGAGCTGACTAGAGCGCTGGAGTCAGAGGTACCCAAACAGGTCATTTAAGCCGTTCACGAGGAACACGCCGATGGCTAGCGAGAAGCTGACCTCGCCCAACGCAGTGGTGATGGTGGGCTCCGATCCGAATAGGTCGACGGATGGAATCGAGTTGACCGCGGCGTCGGGGTTCGCCAACGAGTAAAGGTCGAGGTTGTAGGCGTCGGCGAACTCGGCCAGCGCGCCGTCCAACACATTGTAGGAACCGGGGTCAGGGACGGCACTGGAGATCGGGTTGATCCCGTACACCTCGTAGTCGAGAAGAGTGGGGGTACCACTGTCTGGTGCGTACTGCAGCGTGGTGGTGTCGAATGTGTTGGCCCCGTGCGTGATGATTTCGCCGCTGGCGGGGCCACCTGAGATGGCGACGTCGCTCACGAAGATGGAGTTCATCGTAGAAATCTCACTGTCGACAGCGGTGGTGAGGTCATCGGCCGACGCGAGCGGCGCAGACGTCAATGCTGTCGCGACCGCGAACCCGCCGACCACGGCAATTTTACGAATCTCCATAGTGAAGCCTTTCAATGCTCTCCGCCGACGACCCGTGCGTACCGTCAGAGGCCCCTGGCAGAAACCTGAGAAGACCTTAACAAACAGACGATCAATAAGTGTTTTCCTACACTTTTAACTCGCACGTGTCCCTTTGCCCGGATGCCTCCGTGCGCTGGCCAGCAGTGCCGCACCGGCATGCCGAAGCCGACTCGTCCTATGCTGCGAACATGGCGTCACAGTGGAGGACATTGCAGCGCCTGGCGGAAAATCTGGTGTTCAGCGAAGCACCGAAATTGATCCGGCAGCTGCAGCAATCGCCGACTCTCCAGCGAGGCATCAAGATCGGAATAGACGCGATCATCGGCGCCGCGGCCGAACCACCGGCCGAGATCACCACCGGCCGGCCGGTGACCCGCAACAGCGCTCCCACCGCGCATCGGGCCCGCAAGCTGGTCTATTCACCCGACCTCGATGGTCGCGCCGACCCAGGCGAGGTGGTGTGGACCTGGGTGACGTACGAGGAAGATCCCACCCGCGGCAAAGACCGACCGGTGCTGGTGGTCGGCCGCGACCACGCCACACTGCTCGGCTTGATGCTGTCCAGTCAGGAACGGCATGCCGCCGACCGGGACTGGGTCGAAATCGGTAGCGGCAGCTGGGATTACGACGGCAGGCCGAGTTGGGTGCGGCTGGACCGGGTGCTCGACGTGCCTGAAGAAAGCATCCGCCGCGAGGGCGCGATTCTGGAACGCGCAGTCTTCGACGTTGTGGCCGCGCGGCTACGCCTGGACTACTCCTGGAGCTGAGTCAGCCCTGGGTGATGTAGGACTGCAGCTGCTCGTGCTCGCTTTCGAGCTCTTCCATCCGCGTCTTGACGACGTCGCCGATGCTGACGATGCCGATCAGCTTGCCGTCCTCGAGCACCGGCACGTGCCGGACCCGGTGCTCGGTCATCAGCAACGTGAGACTGTCGACCGTGTCTGACTTCGTACAGGTCGAGACCACCGCGGTCATGATCTTCTCGACCGGCAGCGAGAGCACCGCCGCTCCATGGGCGTGCAGCTGGCGCACCACGTCACGCTCGGAGACGATGCCCTTCACGCCGTCGGGTCCGACCACCACCATGGCGCCGATGTTGTGTTCGGCCAGCCCGGCGAGCAACTCCGAGACCGTCGCGTCGGGGTTGATCGTCACCACCGCGCCGCCTTTGCCGCGCAACACATCTGCAATCCGCATTAGGCCTCCAGCCGAGTGTGATCAGGTTCACATCCAGGCTACGGCGAGAACTGTCAGCGTGAAAGGAGGTCACAAAAATCAGGTGAACAACCAGGTCAGGTAGCCACGGTCGAGTCGCTGCGGCGTGTCGGCAGCCGTGCGCCCGCCACCAGCAGCCACGCCAACGCCGCGACCCGTGCCACCGGCAAGGCCGGTCCCAGCTGCTGCCAGGCCAGCACCAGCATCGTCAGCTCACAGAACGCGGCGATCGCTATCCCCACCCACCCCACCGCTCGCGGCAGCAGCCCGAGGGTCAAGCCGGAAGTCGCGATGCCCGCGATGAGAACGCCAAGCGCCACCACGTGCGCAGCGCCACCGACGAGGAAGGTCAGCAAATACAGCGCCCGGACCAACGTGGTGTCCCCGGTGATCTCCGGTCGTGACAACGTCCAGCCGAGCAACCCCGTAAGGCCCAAGCTGCCGGCCGCCAAAATCCCGCCGGTCAACGCGATCGTCGGTCCCGCGCCGGTGTCACCGAGCCAACGCAGCCGGGCGCTCACGGTCCCGACGTAGACCGCCAGCAGCACCGACGAGCCGAACACCGCCACCGCGATGATGTGCACCGCCAACGATTGGGTTTGCACGTAGTGCTGGACCGGACCTATCGGCCCGTATGGCAGCGGCATCAGCCCGCCGAGCGCGACGCCGATCGCCAAGCCGCCGAAGAGCAGCGCGATGCACATTGCGGCGAGCAGCACCAGCGACGGCCTATCGTGTGGCCGCGAATCAGCCATGCCGAAACGATAAGGCGGAAAGCTATGCCAATCGGGTGATTTCGACGACGACATCGAGGTCGGTGGCGCCTTGCCCGTGGTAGATGCCCTTCAGCGGCGACACGTCGGCGTAGTCCCGCCCGACGCCGACGGTGACGTACTGCTCGTTGATCTCGCTGTCGATGGTGGGGTCGTGGTCCCACCAGCTTCCCGTCCAGGCTTGAATCCAGGCGTGGCTCTGGCCATCGACGGTCTCCCCGATCACTGCGTCAGCGTCAGGATGGTGATAGCCAGACACGTACCGCGCAGGAATTCCCATGCTGCGCAACACCATCAGCGATAGATGAACGAAGTCCTGACAGACGCCTTTGCCTTCACGCAACGCATCTGAACCTGACGTGTGCACTCCGGTGCTGCCTTTGACGTAATCCAATTCGCTGCGTACCCAGGCGGCTGCCGCGATGACGGCGTCCGCGGGCTCGTGTTCCTTGGCGATCCGCTTGCCCACGGCCGCAATGCGTTTGCTTGTCGGCGTGTAATCGGTCGGACGCAGCAACTCGTCGTACCGATCGATCACCGCCTCGTGCGCCAGATCAGACCAGGACAGCTTCTCGGTCACCGGATCGGGCTGTTCTGTCTCGACCACCGACGCCGACGTCACGGTCAACTCGGTGTGCGGTGCGTGCAAGTCGAACGCCGTCACGGCGGTGCCCCAGTAGTCGACGTACCGGTACGACCTTGTCGCAGGAACGGTCTCGACCCGGTTGAGCACGACGTTCTGTCGGGAGTCCGATCTCGGTGTGAGCCGGGCTTCGTTGTACGAGGCCGTCGCCGGCGACGGGTAGGCATAGCCGGTCGCATGCAGAACACGTTGACGCCACATCAGTTCTTCCCCTGCTTGGCCGGCAACGGATCGCGGTGGCCGGCGTCAGACCAGGCAACCCACGGTACAGCGTGAAAGTACTGCGCCGACAACGCTTCTCCGACGTCGAAACACGATTTCTGCAAGCCGGCAAGCCGCATCTCCAGCGACTCGAGCAGAACCCCCGGCCGCACGAATTCAAGCTCGCTGCGCGCCCGTCCCAACAAACGCTGAGCCTCCGAAACGGCGCCGACCCGGCTGTCCCGGCTGTGCAGCAGCTCATCGAGGCTGTGCTCGGCCAACTTCAGCGAGTAGAAAATCGACCGCGGGAAGAGTCGGTCCAGCAGGATGAACTCGACGACCCGATTGGCGTCCAGCACACCGCGATAGGTACGCAGATAGGTGTCGTGCGCGCCCGCGGAGCGAAGCACCGTCACCCACGCCGGGGACACCGCGCTGTCGCCCACCCGCGACAGCAACATGCGCACGGTCATATCCACTCGCTCGATCGCGCGGCCCAGGACCATGAAGCGGTAACCGTCATCACGTGACAGCGTCGAGTCGGCAAGTCCGGCGAACATCGCCGCACGACCCTCAATGAACGACAAAAACTCATGCGGGCCAAGGCGTTTGGCGGCACGCTCACGTTCGCCCAGTGCGTTGAAGGTGGTGTTGAGGCACTCCCAAGTCTCAGTGGAAGTCACCTCGCGAGCCGACCTCGCGTTCTCCCTCGCGGCCGAGATGGCGTCGACGATCGAGGAGCCATCGCCCGGAGGGTCGTGGCTAAATGCCACCAGGTCGGTCAACGACCACACGTCCAGCTCGGTATCGGGAGCCTCAATTCCCAAGACCTGCAACAGCACTCGCGAAATATGGTCGGGGTCGACGCTGGAATCCTCCAGCAGCTGGTGCACCGTGACGTCGAGGATGCGCGCGGTGTCGTCGGCACGCTCGACGTAGCGTCCGATCCAGTACAGCGCTTCGGCGTTGCGGGCGAGCATCAGCGAATCACCGCCTGTTGTTGTTGTTGCTGCTGACCCGGCTGCGGTTCCTTGACCGGTTGCGACTTCGGCTGTCTCTGCTGCTGGAACTGCTTCTGTGACTGCTGCGGCTTTTCACTGTCCGAATCGCCGTTGGTCGCCGCTTTGGGCAGCTTCTTGACAACCTCGGCGGCACCGAGCTCGCGGTCGGCCCCCGACGTCCGCGACGCCAGTACCCAGGTGTCCTTGGACCCGCCGCCCTGGCTGGAGTTGACCACCCGCGACCCTTCGACCAGCGCCACCCGGGTCAGGCCACCGGGTAGCACCCACACGTCGTCACCGTCGTTGACCGCGAACGGCCGCAGGTCGACGTAGCGGGGCGTCAGTGTGTCGCCGATCTGCGTCGGGACGGTCGACAGTTGCATCATCGGCTGCGCGATCCAGCCTCGCGGGTCATCACGGATGCTTTTGCTGATCGCGTTCAGCTCTTTGTTGGACGCTTCCGGACCGAAGACGATGCCGTAACCGCCCGAGCCCTCGACGGGTTTGATCACCAGCTCGTGGACTCGGTCGAGCACCTCTTCGCGCTCGTCGTCCATCCAGCACCGGAAGGTGTCGACGTTGGCCAGCAGCGGCTTCTCGCCCAGGTAGTACTCGATGATGGTCGGCACGTAGGTGTAGACGAGTTTGTCGTCGCCGACCCCATTGCCGATGGCGCTGGAGATCACCACGTTGCCCGCGCGGGCCGCGTTGAGCAGGCCGGCCACGCCCAGCACCGAATCGGGACGGAACTGCATCGGGTCCAAGTAGATGTCGTCGATGCGCCGGTAGATGACGTCGACCTGGACCTCTCCTTCGGTGGTGCGCATGTAGACCTGGTTGTCCCGGCAGAACAGGTCGCGGCCTTCGACCAGCTCGACACCCATCTGGCGGGCCAGCAGCGAATGCTCGAAATATGCCGAGTTGTAGACGCCCGGCGTCAGCACCACCACCGTCGGGTCGGCCTCGTTGGTGGCCGCGGAATTACGCAGCGCCCGCAGCAGGTGGGCTGCGTAGTCGTCCACAGCGCGCACCCGGTGGCTGGCGAACAGGTTCGGGAAGACCCGCGCCATCGTCCGCCGATTCTCCATCACGTACGACACTCCCGACGGCGACCGCAGGTTGTCCTCGAGGACCCGCCAGGTGCCCTTCTCGTCGCGGATCATGTCGATGCCCGCGACGTGGATACGCACGCCGTTGGGCGGCATGATGCCGACAGCCTGGCGGTGGAAATGCTCGCAGGAAGTGATCAGCCGGCGCGGGATGACGCCGTCACGCAGGATCTCCTGGTCGCCATAGATGTCGTCGAGGTAAGCCTCGAGGGCCTTGACGCGCTGGGTGATGCCACGCTCCAGCCGCGTCCACTCGGCGGCCGAGATGACTCGCGGGACCTGGTCCAGCGGAAACGGCCGCTCCTGACCGGACAGCGAGAACGTGATGCCCTGGTCGACGAAAGCCCGGCTCAGGGCCTCGGCGCGGGCGTCGAGGTCGGCGGAATCCGATGGCGCCAGCTCTCGATAGATGCCCTTATAGGGTCCGCGAACGTTTCCCTGCGCGTCGAACATCTCGTCGAAGGCCTCAACGTAGCAACCACCCGCGGTGTTATAGCCGTCAAAGATCTGCTCGTAGGGCGACTGCGGCTTGCTGCGCTGTTGCCGTTTGGGTTCTCCAGGCAAGGTTCGAAGGGCCACTGTGCCATGCTGCATCAGATCTGCCTGCTCCGCAGGCCCATGGCCTTGCTTTGGGTGAATGCATCCGGGACTGATACCCTAGGCAGTCGCCGCTTAAGCGTGAGATCGCGCTACGGCAAACCGTGACACCACAAGCCGCTGAGATTTACGAAGGAATATTACGCGTGGCCAACATCAAGTCGCAGCAAAAGCGCAACCGCACCAACGAGCGCAGCCGACTGCGCAACAAGTCGGTGAAGTCGTCGCTTCGCACGGCTGTCCGCGCATTCCGCGAGGCCGCTGAGGCGGGCGAGAAGGACAAGGCCGCCGAGCTGCTGGTCTCCACTAGCCGCAACCTGGACAAGGCAGCCAGCAAAGGTGTGATCCACAAGAACCAGGCGGCCAACAAGAAATCAGCGCTGGCACACGCCCTCCACAAGCTCGGTAGCTAGTCCGCTACGAGCTCGGCAACCTTTCTCACCGCCGCTTCCAGCGCGTAGTCCGCGTCGGCGGCCGCGCCTTTCACATCGGCGTTCAGCGCGGCCACCAGTCGCATCGCAGTAGCCACCGAGTCGCGCGACCATCGTCGCGCCTGCTTCTGCGCCTTCTGCACCCGCCACGGCGGCATTCCCAATTCGGCGGCGAGCCGGTAGGGGTCGCCCGAGAGCGACCCGACCCGCCCGATGCTGTGGATGGCCTCGGCCAGCGCGTCAGCCAGCACCACATGCGGCTCGCCGCGCAGCATCGCCCAGCGCAGCGCTTCGACGGCTCCCTCGACATCGCCTACCACGGCCTTGTCGGCGATATCGAAACCTTTCACCTCGGCCCTGCCGCTGTGGTAGCGCCGCACCGCGGCGGCGTCGACGTGCCCGCCGGTGTCGGCCACCAATTGTGAACAGGCCGAAGCGAGTTCGCGTACATCAGAACCGACCCCATCGAGCAGCGCTGTCAGTGCGTCGTCGTCGACCTTGACCTTGAGTGCGCGAAATTCCTTGCGGACGAAGTCCACGCGTTCGCCGGCCTTGGTGATCCGCGCGCAAGGATGCACGTGTGCACCCAGCGCGCGAATCTGATTCGCCAGCGCCTTGGCTCGCCCGCCACCTGAATGGACGACCACCAGCTCAGTGCCCTGCGGGACATCCGCCGCGGCTTTGGCGATCAATTCGGCGGCTTCTTTGCCGGCTTCTCCGGCGGCTTCCAATACGACGACGCGCTCGTCGGCGAACAGCGACGGGCTCAGTAGTTCGGCGAGCTCGTAGACGCCGACGTCACCGGCCCGCACCCGGTTCACCGGGACCTCGTCGGTGCCGGCTCGCCGACGTGCCGCGCGCAGCACGTCCGCGACGGCGCGCTCGATCAGCAGCTCCTCATCCCCCAGTACCAGATGCAATGCCGAATCCTGCTGGCTCACCGGTTGATCGTGTCACGTCCGGCCGACAGCGCCGCCGGCCCCTGTCAGCAGACCCGACAATGACCAGGCCAGCAGCGCGCAGGCTGCCAGCGCCAGGCCCGCCCGGAACCACCGCCACCGCCAGAGCAGCACGCTCAGCAGTCCTGCGGCGCCGACGGCCAGCACACCGGCGATCCCGGCCGGTACCGGCACGCTGGCCGCGGGGATGTTCGCGGCCCAATGCGCGATCCGCAACAACCACCACAGTTCGGGGCCGGTGAACCGGATTAGCAGTTGCGCCCCGGACGGCCAGAACAGGCACAGCGCGGCCGCGGCGGTGCCGAGCACGGTGATCGGCGCGATCAGCGCCGCGACCGCGAGATTGGCTGCCGCCGACACCAGGCTCACCCGGCCGGAGATGCCGGCGATCAGCGGCGCCGTCACCAACTGCGCGGCGCACGCCACGCAGACGGCGTCGGCCAGCGGTTTGGGCCAACCCGCTGCGACCAGACGGCGAGACCAGATCGGCGCGATGACCACCAGCGCGGCCGTCGCCACCACCGACAAAACCAGGCCCACGTCGACCGCCAACTGCGGCGCGACCACCATCAACAACAGCACGGTGCCGGCCAAAGCCGGAATTGCTTGCCGGCGCCGCGAGGACAGCACACCCACCAAGGCGATCGCGCCCATCACCGCCGCCCGCAACACGCTGGCGGTCGGCTGCACCACGATGACGAACAGCACCAAGGCGATGCCCGCCAACGCCACCGCGGCGCGCGGGCCGATCAGCCGCGACGAAAACAGCACCGCTCCGCAGACGATCGTGACGTTAGCCCCGGACACCGCGGTGAGGTGGGTCAGACCGGCCGTGCGGAATTCCTGCCCGGTCACCGGGCTGACGGTGGACATGTCGCCAAGGACCAGCGCCGGCAGCATCGCTGCCTGGTCTGCCGGCAGCGCGCGACGAGCCGTGTCCGCGAACCCCGCGCGGACCGCGTAGGCAGCCCGATGCATCGGCCCGGCGCGGCCTGTGGTCGGAGTACCGATCGCGGTGATCACGGCCACCGTCAGGTCGTGACGGGTGGGCGGGGTCATTCTGGCGCGAAACCGGATCGGCTGGCCGACCATGACCCCGCCGAAGTCGCGCGCGGGAGCGAAAACGACTGCGCGGCCATAAGTCTCGCCGCTCCCCAGTTGACGCATCACGGCGCGAAACAGCAGCCGTCCGTGACCGACTGGTATGGCACTTTCGGTGGGCGTGACGGCCACCTCCACGCTGGTGCCAAATGTCGCGACGATCGGGTGGTGAGCGACTGCGTTGGCGCGCAACGCGATCGCGAACCCGAAACCCGCACCGACGACGCCCGCGGCGGCCAAGCCGATGCCGATGGTCCGCATCCGGGACCGCTGCGCGCCAGCACGCCACAGCAGCGCGCCGGACACACCGCCTGCCGCACACAGCGTCCCGACGATGTTCCCGATCGGCCACAAGATTCCTGCGGCCGTCACCACCCAACTGGTCACCGCGGCCGGCACCAGACGCGCATCCAGCCGCGCCGTCGTTGGGTCGGCGCCGGATGATTGCGCCACCTGCCTCAGACACGGACCAGTGGGCGCAGCTTTTCCAGCCGCCCGGGACCGATGCCGTCGACCTCCCCCAGCTGGTCGACGCTGGTGAACTTTCCATTGGCGTTCCGCCAGGCCACGATAGCGGGCGCCCGCACCGGCCCGACGCCGGGCAGGGTGTCCAACTGCTCCACGGTCGCGGTGTTGAGGTTGATCAGCCCGGTCGGGGCGCCCTTGGCCGGCCGAGGCGTGGTGCTGGACGGGCCGGGAGCCGCCGACCCGGGACTCACCGAACTACCCAGGACCGCCGGCTGTCCGTTGACCGGCGCTATCCCGACCACGATCTGCTCGCCGTCATCAACCTGCCGAGCCATGTTGAGCCCGCTGGTGTCGGCGCCGTCGGTGCTGCCACCGGCCGCCTTCAGCGCGTCGGCGATTCGTGCGCCGGGCGCCAGTGTGACGAGACCAGGCGTATGCACCAGGCCCACCACGCTGACCACCACCGGCTGATTGGGCCGACTTGAGGGCCCGGGGCTCGCTCCGCGGCCCGCCGTGGCCGCCATGTCGACTGGAGGCAGTTTGGCCGACATCACCGGTGCGGGCTGCTCACGCATCAGCGTGAAGACGGTGACCAGCACCGCGATCGCCGCGATCGCCGCCAAAGCGATAGCGCCCGCGCGGCCGGGATCGGCACGCACCTTGTCCAGCCAGCCGCCGTCATGCTGCGTCGAACCGTCCGGGACCCAGCGTGGCAACAGCGAGTTGGGGTCGGTATCGGCATCGCTGTCGTCGTCATCACGCTCCGATGGCGCCGCCGCGTCCGGGCGAGCGCCCAGTCGCCGGTGCAATCGTTCGGCAGGCAGTTCTGTTCGCATGGGCCGACGGTAGGGCCGCCCGCTGCCACCGCGACGGCGTCGCGGTGCTCGTCACGCGGCCGCTGTGTATCGACTGACGACTGTGCATGAACGATTCAGCATCGAGCCGCCTGACTGGTTGGTTGGGCAGCCGGATAACGTGCAACCTAGGACCGTCAGATCCAGCAGAGGAGACTGCCATGCAACTGGCGCTCACACAGGACGAAGCCGCCTTCCGCGACGAGCTGCGCGAGATTTATACGACGAAGATCCCCGCGGAGATCCGGGAGCGGACGCGCTCAGGCGAAGGTCTCGACCGCGACGACATCGCCACCAGCCACAAGATCCTCAACGAGCACGGCCTGGCGGTGCCCAGCTGGCCCGTCGAATGGGGCGGCAAGGACTGGACGCCCGCCCAGCATCAGATCTGGCTGGACGAGATGCAGCTGGCATGTGTGCCGGAGCCGCTGAACTTCAACGCCAAGATGGTCGGCCCGGTGATCGCCGAGTTCGGCTCGCAGGAGATCAAGCAACGGTTCCTGCCGCCGACGGCCAGCCTGGATATCTGGTGGTGCCAAGGGTTCTCCGAGCCCGAAGCCGGCTCCGACTTGGCATCGCTGCGCACCACCGCATTGCGTGACGGCGACAGCTACGTCGTCAACGGGCAGAAGACGTGGACGACGCTCGGCCAGTACGCCGACTGGATTTTCTGCCTGGTTCGCACCGACCCGCAAGCGCCCAAAAAGCAAGCGGGAATCTCGTTTCTGCTCATCGATCTGGACACCCCCGGCATCACGATGCGACCGATCAAGTTGATCGACGGTAGCGTCGAGGTCAACGAGGTGTTCTTCGAGGACGTTCGGGTACCGACCGATCAGCTTGTCGGAGAAGAGAATCAGGGCTGGAGCTACGCGAAGTTCCTGCTGGGTAATGAGCGGACCGGTATCGCCCAGGTCGGTCGCAGCAAGGTTCGGCTGGCCGATGTGAAGAAACGTGCCGCCGAGAGCGGCCTACTCGACGATCCGCTGTTCGCCGCGCGGGTCGCCGAAGCCGAAAACGATTTGCTGGCCCTCGAACTCACCCAGATGCGGGTCGCGTCCGGATCGAAGGGCGGCAAGCCCAACCCCGCGTCGTCGGTGCTCAAGCTGCGCGGCAGCCAGTTGCAACAGATCGCCACCGAATTGCTTGTCGAGGTCGCCGGTCCGGATGCACTGCCGTTCGAAGCCGGCGAC
>Ga0302326_10010326_pt1 | contig 20249 bp, 13 predicted proteins | sample Palsa_T0_3_FD_202264 | JGI IMG/M metagenome (GOLD analysis project Ga0302326, IMG submission 202264) | Peat permafrost microbial communities from Stordalen Mire near Abisko, Sweden - Palsa_T0_3 | ecosystem: Environmental > Terrestrial > Soil > Palsa > Peat permafrost | place: Sweden: Abisko...
CGGCGCCGAGGAGCGCGGCAAGGTGACCATCCTCTTCGGCGGTCTCACCTGGAAGCACGAGCGTGTGATCCAGGCGGTCTTTCAGGGCTGCGGATATCGCTGCGAGGTCATGCCAGTGCCCAACGTCTCGGCATTTCAGCTGGGCAAGGAATACGGCAATAACGGGCAATGCAATCCCACCTACTTCACGGTCGGCAACCTGGTGCAACATCTCCAGACTCTGGAGACGACGCGCGGCCTCACCAAGCAGGAGATCATCGACAACTACATTTTCTTCACCGCCGGCTCCTGCGGGCCGTGCCGCTTCGGCATGTACGAAGCGGAATATCGCCTCGCACTGCAGAACGCCGGCTTCGACGGCTTCCGCGTGCTGCTCTTCCAGCAGAATGACGGCGTGAAGGCTGCCTCGGGCGAAGCCGGACTGAAGTTCACCGTCGACTTCGGCATGGGCATGTTCAACGCTCTTAACCTGGGCGACATCATGAACGAGATGATCTATCGCGTCCGTCCTTATGAAGTGGAAAAGGGCAAGACGGACGCGGTTTTCGAGTCCTCAGTTGACGCGCTCTGCACGTTGCTGCGCGAGCGCAAGCCCTTCGAGGACCACGAAGACCTGCCGGAGTGGATGGCGAAAAAGGTCCGCGCTAATAAAGGCAAGAAGTGGGAGGTTTGGGTCAACTCGCTGCTCAAAGTCCGCGAACAGCTTTACGGCAATCCGTACAAAGACGCTCTAGCTGCTGTCCGCGAGCAACTGAACACCATCGAAGTCGATCGCCTGCGGGTGAAGCCGGTGGTGAAGATCATCGGCGAGTTCTGGGCCCAGATCACCGAGGGCGACGGCAACTTCCACATGTTTGAGTTCCTGGAGCGCGAAGGCGCGCAGGTGCTGGTTGAACCGATCGGCACATGGGTGATGTACATGATGTATCAGGCCAAGGCCCGCGCCGCGGCCCGCCGCTCGCTCGACGCTCCCCACAAGAAGGTGCAATGGTACCAACTACAGAAGCTGGCGGTGAACGAGCTCAAGTTCCGCCAGAAGCAGTGGCTCTTCGGCATTGGCGAGCGCATCTACGCGCGGCAGTATCAGCGCGTTGTGCAGGGGCTGGGCAATATCGCCCACGAGCTCGTGGACCAGAAGGAAATGGCCGACATGGCGAATCCCTTCTATAACCAGTTCGCCCGCGGAGGCGAAGGACATCTCGAAGTCGGCAAGAACGTCTACTACACCAAGAACCAGCTTTGCCACATGGTGCTGGCGTTGAAGCCCTTCGGCTGCATGCCTTCGTCGCAGTCGGATGGGGTGCAATCGGCCGTCGCCAATCACTTCAAGGAGATGATCTTCCTTCCCATCGAAACTTCCGGCGAGGGCGAGATCAACGCTCACAGCCGTGTGCAGATGGCGCTGGGCGAAGCCAAGGTCAAGGCCCGCATGGAGTTCGAACAAGTCCTGAAGTCCACCGGCAAGCGCCTGAACGACATTAAGGATTACGTAGCCGAACATCCCGAGTTGCGCAACGTCTTCTATCCCGTGCCGCATCGTCACGGGTACGCAGGCATCGCAGCCAACTTCGTGCTGCATGTCAACGATCTAATGAACGGGAAGGCTCGTCTGAAGCGCGTCCCGCCGATACCGGCGCCCAGGCTGGCCGCGGCCGCCGCATTCGGAGACTAGTCCGCAAAGAAGATTTGGGAGGTCAAGTGAGTCATTCTCACCAACACGGATCGTGTGAGCACGGCCCAGAGAAAGTCGACGTTCAACTCGACGCTCTTCTGAATCCCGCGCCAGTGGCGGAGTCGCTGCCCGCACGGATCCTCGCCAAGTCCCGTGAGGTTGCCGCGCAGTCCGGCCGCCTGGCCGTCTACACGGTCGGCATGGACGTTGGCTCGACCACCGTAAAGGCCGTTGTCGTCGCTACTGAAACCGATCAGATGATCTGGCAGGACTACCAGCGCCACGAGACCAAGCAGCCGGAGAAGCTGCTGGAATTCCTCAAGCGCATGGAGGATGAAGTCGGCATCGCGCCGCACAACTGCCGCATCTTTATCACCGGCTCCGGCGGCGGCGCGCTGGCCAACTTGGTCGGGGCAAAGTTCGTGCAAGAAGTCACGGCAGTTTCCCTCGCCGTCGAGAAACTCCATCCGGAAGTGAACTCCGTCATCGAGCTGGGCGGTCAGGACGCGAAGATCATCGTCTTTAAGGAAGACGAGAACACCGGCCGCAAGAAGAAGATTCCGTCGATGAATGACAAGTGCGCCGGCGGCACGGGCGCGGTCATCGACAAGATCAACGCCAAGCTGAAGATTCCCGCCGCGGAGCTCTGCGACCAGGGCTACATCGGCATCAAGCTGCATCCCGTAGCCGGCAAGTGCGGTGTCTTCGCCGAGACCGACATCAACGGCCTGCAAAAGCAAGGCATCCCGCCCGATCAGCTCATGGCGTCGCTCTTTGACGCGATCGTCCTCCAGAACCTGACAGTGCTCACCCGCGGCCACACGCTGCGGCCGCACGTGCTGCTGCTCGGCGGTCCGAACAGCTTCATCCGCGGCATGAAGGAAGCGTGGCAGCAGAACATTCCTCGCACCTGGGAAGAGCGCAAGGTCCAGCTGCCCGAAGGCGCGAAGCCGGAGGAGCTGATCAAAGTCCCCGACAACGCGCAATATTTCGCGGCACTGGGCGCGGTCGAGTTCGGCAAGGACGAAGAGAACGAAGTCGGCATCTACATGGGCACGGAGTGCCTGGAGGACTACATCTCCGTCGGCCGCCAGGCGGAGAAGGCGAAATCAGGAGCTGCCGGCCTCAGCACCTCGGAAGAAGAGCTGGCGCAGTTCAAAGAGAAATACCGGGTTCCGAAGTTCATCGGCGCGAAGTTCGGAGTCGGCGAAACCGTTCGCGGCTTCGTTGGTCTCGACGGCGGCTCGACCTCCACCAAAGCCGTGCTGCTATCCGCGGGCGGCGACGTGATGTGCAAGGCCTATCAACTCTCCGGTGGCAATCCCATCCAGGACACCATCGACATGTTCGTTGCCCTGCGCCAGCAGGTGGAATCGCAGGGGGCGACGCTGGAAGTCCTGGGCGTCGGCACAACTGGCTACGCCAAGGACGTCCTGAAGGATGTGCTAAAAGCCGATGTGGCGCTGGTGGAAACGGTTGCGCACACCGAGTCGGCAATGAAGTTCTACCAGAATCCACACGTCATCGTCGACGTCGGCGGCCAGGACATCAAGCTGATCGTGCTGAAGGACGGGCGCGTCAAGGATTTCAAGCTCAACACGCAGTGTTCGGCGGGCAACGGCTATTTCCTGCAAGGCACGGCCGAGTCGCTCGGCTACAAGGTCGAGGAGTACGCCGACATCGCCTTCTCGGCGGGGACAATGCCGATCTTCGGCTACGGCTGCGCGGTCTTCATGCAGTCCGACATTGTGAACTTCCAGCGACAGGGCTGGCGCGGTGAAGAGATTCTCGCCGGACTGGCCAACGTTCTTCCCAAGAACATCTTCTTGTATGTCGCCGGAATTCCCAATCTCGCCAAGTTGGGTTCGCGCTTTATCCTACAGGGTGGGACACAGAAAAATCTGGCTGCGGTTAAGGCGGAAGTCGATTTCATTCACTCGCACTTCCACGGCGCGGGTCACGAACCCGAGGTCATCGTTCACGAGCATTGCGGCGAGTCGGGCGCGATCGGCGCGGGTGTTGAAGCCATCCGGCTGTACAAGAACGGCCTCCGCACGACATTTATCGGTATCGACTCGGTGCAGAAGATCGGGTACAAGACCACGCGTAGCGAAGACACGCGCTGCTACTTCTGCAAGAACAACTGCCTGCGCACCTTCATCGACGTCAACGTCGGCGACGGCAAAAGCGACCAGCTTGAGCCTGCTTCGCCGCTTCCGGTCTTCAAGTCAAAAGTTCCGCTGCAAGCGGGCGAGCGCCGCCTGATCATCTCGACCTGCGAAAAAGGCCAAGTCGAGGACGTCGGCGCGATGCGCGGCATCAAGGCCGGCCTCGACGCAATCAAGAAGGAAAACCCGAACTTCGTCGACATCGCCGCCAACGAGGTCTGGCGCTCGCGCAATCCGGAGAAAGTTGCTGACCCGCTGCCCACGCCGGGCCGCTGGGATTTTGGTAAGGCGAAGGCATCCGTCCAGCAGCGCATCGAGCTGATGAAGAAGCGCGCCACCCTGCGCATCGGCATGCCGCGCGTGCTGAACATGTATCTTTTCACCCCGCTGTTCAGCGCCTATCTCGAGAGCCTCGGCCTCGAACCCGAGAACCTCATCTACTCCGAATTCACCGGCCAGGAGATGTACCGCCAGGGCGCGGGCCGCGGCGCAATCGATCCCTGCTTCCCGTCGAAGATCGGCATTCCCCACGTCTACAACCTGATCTTCCAGAAGCACCAGAAGAAGCCGCTGGATGCCATCTTCTTCCCCATGATCGACACCATGAATCAGCCGCTGAAGAACTGCAGCGGCGCCAACGCCTGTCCCACCGTGACCGCGACGCCAAACGCCGTGAAGGCCGCGTTCATCAAGGAAGGAGATGTCTTCAAGGAAAACGGCATTCAGTACCTCGATCCTATCTTGAACATCGACGACAGGAAGCTGCTGACGTTGCAGATGTATCAGACGTGGGCTCCCATTCTCGGCCTCTCTGAAGAGGAGAACGAGCGCGCTATCGAGGCCGGTTTCAAGGCTTTTGAGGACCATGATCGCAACATGCGCAAGCGCTCGCGCGAGGTGCTGGACACGCTGGAGCGCGAGAACCGCCTGGGCATCGTCATGCTGGGCCGTGTCTACCACCACGATCCCGGCCTCAACCACGAAATCATGGAGGAGTTTCAGAAGCTCGGCTACCCGGTCTTCTCCCAGAGTTTCCTGCCCATGGATGAGGACATCCTGGACCGGCTCTTTGGCGAAGAGGTACGCTCCGGCGCCATCACGCACGCGCTCGATATTCGCGATGTGTGGAAGAACGCCTACTCCGGCAGCACCAACATCAAAATTTGGGCGGCGAAGTTTACCGCGCGTCATCCCAACCTGGTGGCGCTGGAGATCAGCAACTTCAAATGCGGACATGACGCGCCCATTTACAGCGTGATCGAGGACATCATTGAGAAGTCGGGCACGCCCTACTTCTCGTTCAAAGACCTGGACGAGAACAAGCCGACCGGCTCCATCAGGATTCGCGTGGAGACCATCGACTACTTCCTGAAGCGCTATCGCGAAGACCTGCTGAAGAAAGCCGAGACCGGGAAGAAACTGGAAGAACAGCTCGCCGAGTATGAGCGCTCGCTGCGCATGTCTTTGACGCACAAATCCGTGGCGCGAGAAGGTGTGCTAATTCCCTTCCCGCAGGCCGATGTCGAACCGCACGCAGCAACGGCGTCAGGCGACGACTAGGTTGGTAGAGCTGGCCTTTAGGCCAGCGTCCAAGCGCTTTTTGTCATTCCTTGCGGACTTTAGTCCGCGAGGGATCATCAGCTTCCTTTTCATGCCGGGCAGGAGCTTCTTTCTCCGGCTGAAGCCTGCTCTAGAGTTAGAAACAACGCTTGACGCTGGCCTAAAGGCCGGTTCTACTGAGAGCAATCGAGATCCAGGCCCATGCCCCTCACTACCGACACCAAGAAGGTAATGTTCGAAATCTACCGCGACGCCGATTTTGGCGGACGCTACAAAGTCGTCTACTTCACCGAACTCGGCGAGCACGACAAAGAAACCGAGATCGAGAACGCCATGCGCGGCCAGCACATCTTCGACGGCTTCCTGTTGCACCGCGAACGCAATCAAGCCAAGCAGGTGGTGGACGAAATCCTCGACCGCCTCAATCGCGGCGAACAGGTCGACGAAGCCCACATCAAGCAGACCCTGGAGCCATTCCTCGCCTGACGCCCTCCCATCGGGCACCTAACCTACGAACAAGCCACCTCCGCATGATAAAGTCCAACACAGCGGGCTTAGGGCGGGACCTGACCGGGTTCTTGCGCAGCCTATCGAAGGCGAAACTATGATCGTGGCGATGTGGGAGACAGCGAGCGAAGACCAGATCCAGGAGGTTACCAACCACCTGGTAAAGATGGGCTTCGCCGTTCATCGCACTACCGGCGCGCGGCAGAGCGTGCTGGCCGCCGTCGGCAAGCGCATCGACTTCGACACTCGCGAACTCGAGGTGCTTCCCGGTGTGCAGACCGTGCACCGCATCAGTGCGCCCTACAAGCTTGTAGGACGGCCGTTTCGGCCCGAGGGCACAATCGTCCGTCTGCCCAACGGCGTCGAGATCGGCGGCAAAGAAGTTGTGGTGATGGCCGGCCCGTGCTCGGTGGAATCGCGCGAGCAAATTTTCGCCAGCGCGGAATTGGTCAGCAAGGCAGGTGCGAAGGTCCTGCGCGGAGGAGCCTTCAAGCCCAGAAGCTCGCCGTACACGTTTCAAGGCCTCGGACTCGACGCTCTGAAGCTGCTGCGCGAAGCCGGCGACCAATTCGGCCTGATGGTGATCAGCGAGGTGATGGAGATCTCGCAGATCGAGCTTATGCTTCCCTTCATTGACATCTTCCAGGTGGGCGCGCGCAACATGCAGAACTTCAACTTGCTGCGCGAACTGGGCAAGGTGCGCAAGCCGGTACTGATGAAGCGCGGCATTGCGGCAACCATCGAGGAGATGCTGCTCTCGGCCGAATACATCATGTCCGGCGGCAACTACAACATCATCTTGTGCGAGCGGGGCATCCGCACCTTCGAGACCTACACTCGCAACACGCTCGACATTTCCGCAATCCCAATCGTTCACAAGCTGTCGCACCTGCCCATTACTTCCGACCCTTCGCACGGGACGGGCTTGCGCGACAAGGTGGCGCCCATGGCGTGCGCCTCGGTGGCAGCGGGAGCCGATGCTTTGCTTATCGAGGTACATCCCTCGCCCGACGACGCGTTGTCCGACGGCGCACAATCGCTGTTCCCCGAACAGTTCGCCGAATTGATGGACCGGTTGCGGATGATTGCGCCGGCGGTGGGACGCACGATCTAAGCTGCGTCGTGTTGCAGGGGCGCTGCTTCAGCTGCGCCGTGACCGGCTGGTCCATCTCGGCTTTAGCCGCTGCGGAACCTCGGCTATTATTCTTGCTGATTCCATAGAACGGGTAGGGGTCGCCTGTTGCGGGCTGAAGCCCGCTGGACACAACAAAAAGCAGATCATCCGGCGCAGCTGAAGCTGTGCCCCTTCAAATCATGCCCATTCAGCAATTCACGATTGTCGGAACCGGCCTGATTGGCGGCTCGCTTGGCCTTGCGCTGCGGCAGGCAGGATTCAGCGGCACTATCGTGGGCTGCGACAAGCGCGCGGTGCTGGAGATCGCCGAGACGCGCAAGGCCATCGATCGCGCGGAAGCCGATCTGGAGCGCGCGATTGCGGGCAGCGATGTCATCGTGCTGGCCACTCCCGTAGGCTGCATTCTGTCGCAGTTGGAAGCCATCGCGCCCCTGCTTGCGCCGGATCAAGATAAAGATACGCTGATCACCGACACCGGCAGCACCAAGGAGCTCCTGGTTGAACGAGCGCGCCTGGTGCTCGGCGACCGGGCCGCTTCCAGCGTTCTCCCAGGACATCCCATGGCCGGCAAAGAAGTCGGGGGAATCGAACATGCCGATGCCAATCTGTTTCGCAATGCCGTGTGGCTGATCACCCCCATTGACTCCGGCGTCCCGTATACGTTGCGACAGCAGGAGTATCTCGATTTATTGAACTTGATTGGTGCTCGCGTGATAGCGATGGATGCGCCTCGGCATGACCGCCTGTGCGCCTGGATCAGTCACCTGCCGCAGATGATGGCCACAGCGCTGGCGTCAGCGCTGCGGGATGAGTTCGGCGATGATGAAGTGGTGTCGCAGATTGGCGGCCGCGCCTTGCGCGAGATGACGCGAATCGCGCACAGCCCGTATTCGATGTGGCGCGACATCGCCATGACCAACACCCAGAACATCGAAGAGGCAATGCTGTACTTCGAGCAACAGATGGCCCATCTTCGCGAGAACCTGCGCGGGCCGGAGCTGCGTGAAATGTTCGAGAGGGCGAATCGGTTTGGAAAGCGATAGCCAGCGGTCAGCGGTCAGTAATCAGTGGTCAGTGGCTAGCGGTCAGTGGTCAGTAATTATGAATTGTCATCACGAGCGAAGCGAGGGATCTGCTTTTTCGGGGATTGGTGGGAAAGCAGCTTCCTCGCGCCGGAACCGGGACTCGTAATGACAATTCACGGGCTTTTGCGCCGGGATGACTCTCCTCGGTACAATCGCCAGTCGGAATCAAAACGCTTATGCCAATGAACAAGGTAGTTGCGAACGCCGATGAGGCCGTCCACGACATTCAGGATGGCGCCGTCATCATGGTCGGAGGGTTTGGCCTGTGCGGCATCCCGGAGAACCTCATCCGCGCGCTGGTCAAGAAAGGCGTCAGGAACCTGCACACCATCAGCAACAACGTTGGCATCGACGACTTCGGCCTCGGGCTAATGCTGGCCGCCGGACAGATCACCTCGCACAAGGGCAGCTATGTCGGCGAGAACAAGTTGCTCGAAGAGATGGTGCTGACCGGGCGCATCGATCTGGAACTGGTTCCGCAGGGCACGCTCGCCGAACGCATTCGCGCCGGCGGTGCAGGCATTCCGGGGTTCTACACGCCGGCGGGATTCGGCACGGTGGTCGCGGAAGGCAAGGAAACCCGCGAGTTCGACGGGCGCCCGTATGTGCTGGAGCGCGGGATGACCGCTGACTTCGCGCTCATCAAGGCGTGGAAGGGCGATCGCTGGGGCAATCTGGTTTATCGCAAGACCGCGCAGAACTTCAATCCCATGATGGCGACAGCGGGGAAGGTGACTATCGTAGAAGTTGAGCACCTGGTAGAGCCGGGCGAGATCGATCCCGATCAGGTACACACGCCCAGCGTGTATGTACAACGCATCTTCCAAGGAACAGATTACGAGAAGCGCATCGAGCGCAGGACGCTGCGGAAGGCATGAAAACGGAGCCGGCAGACTCGGGCATGGGGGCTCATGAATTGATCGCAGTCCCTATTCAGGGATTCCCTGAAGGAGCACTCCGTTGAATGCGAATCCACTGACTCTTCCCCTTGCAATAGTGCTGGTCGCGATGTTAATTGTCGCGCTTTCCATCCGCCGCATTCGCACTCTGCAACGCGCTCCATATGGCAAGTGGCGTCGTATTACGGAGCGTGTATTGCTTTCGTTGGTCATCTTTCTTTGCGTGATGGCTGCTGGCAGCACCATCTTCAATGCGGCTGCCCTTCGCTATTACCGCGCGATCTATCCGGCTCCCGGTAAGATGTATGTTGTTAATGGACACCAGATGCATCTCTACTGCACGGGTGAGGGCTCTCCGACGATTGTCCTTGATGCTGGATTAGGAGAGGATTCGTTGGTATGGGGCAAAGTGCAACCGTATCTTTCAAGAACTACGCGAGTTTGCTCCTACGACCGCGCTGGGATGGGCTGGAGCAGTCCGGGGCCAGACCCACGAGACGCCGACACCATTGCCGGCGAATTACATGCTCTATTGCAGCAAGCCGATGTTAGTAGTCCTATGGTCTTAATGGGACACTCGCTTGCGGGCCTCTATATACGAGCGTACGCCACCCGCTATCCCGAGGACGTGGCTGGGCTGATCTTCGTTGACGCCAGTTCGCCCTTGCAGGAGGACCAAGGATCTGCCGAGCTGAGAGCGCACATGTCTCTTTCTAAGTACCTCTACTATTCTTTAGTTGCGGCCTCTGCTCTTGGCGTTCCACGGCTTATAGGCTACTGCTCGTCGGAGCCTGGTTTTGATGAGCCCAGTGGAAAAATGGCGGTGGAACTCCAATGCGGCGTGTTGTATAGCGAACTATGGAGAGAGTACACGAGCCTGCGGCGGTCCGGCGAGGAGACCATCAACACAGGTCCGTATGGGAGCCTACCAGTCTTGATCTTTTCGCAAGATCCTCAACAGGTGAAGCAGACTGCGGACATTCCGCCTAAGTTGGCGCCTGAACTGTATGTGGTGTGGAACCAGGACCAGGAAAACTTAAAACGCTTGTCGACCCGCAGCCGTAGAATCATTGCAAAAGGAAGCGGACACCTTATACCGATCGACCGGGCCGATCTGATAAACCGGGAAGTTGCGATCTTTATCCGGCAAATCCGAGACAACGAGCTGCGGACCGACTACGGCTCGACAACAACGGAATAAGGCGTTAAAGACCTCACCGATGCTGCAAGAGTGAACGCGTTGGCCACCGAAGATCAGCGGCGGCCTGACCGCAGTCGATGGACACAAGAGAAGGAAATGATGGCCGAAGCTAAACTGGAAAAGCAGAAGGACACCGAGAAGCGCGACCGCATTGTGCGGCGCGTGGCGCGCGAACTGCGCGACGGTTACTACGTCAACCTGGGCATTGGCATGCCGACGCTGGTGGCGAACTGCGTGCCGCCCGGCGTTGAAGTCGTCTTGCAAAGCGAGAACGGCATGATGGGCGTGGGCCCGTATCCGCTGGCAGGCGAGGAAGATGGCGACCTGATCAACGCCGGTAAAGAGACGATAAGCCAGTTGCCGGGCACGGCTTATTTCTCCAGTGCGGAGTCGTTCGCCATGATTCGGGGCGGCCATATTGACCTGAGCGTGCTGGGCGCAATGGAAGTGGACGAGGACGGCAATCTGGCCAACTGGATGATTCCCGGCAAAATGGTCAAAGGCATGGGCGGCGCGATGGACCTGGTCGCCAGCGCCCGGCGCGTAATCGTCGCCATGGAGCACGCCACTCGCGACGGCGTGCCGAAAATCCTGAAGCGCTGCACGTTGCCCATCACCGGCTTGCGCGTGGTGAACACCATTGTGACCGAGATGGCATACCTCCGGGTAACGCAAAGTGGGCTGGTGCTGGAGGAGATTGCGCCAGGACTGACGGTGGAGGATGTGCAGCAGGCGACTGAGGCGCCGCTGATCGTCAGCCCGGAGTTGAAAACCATGCTGTTCTGACGCTGGTTTCGCAATTCGCGGCGATACGGCATCGGCTTCGAGTTTGCCGCCGCTCAGATCACAATCGCCCACGTGGCCCGCGGCTCGCCCCTCAATGATTCGCTTAGTGGAAAATGAGTTGAGAAAAGCAGTTGCCTGGCTTAAGATTCGCCAGCCTGCGGAAAGCCGTGGTCCAGGTTCGCTTAGGCCGGACGCGGTGGAGGTAATAGAAAAGTGATTATGTCGCACGTCTTTCGCGGTATGTACGGATTCGCACTTCTGCTGCTGGCCACAATGGTGGCTGCGCAAGAACCACTCCAGAATCAGCCGCCCGTATGGAACGCCAAACCCGGCATCGCTGCGTTCGAGACGGTGGAGAATGGCCGGATCGCGGCCGCACAGCAGGCGATCGATCAAATTGTTGCAGTCAAAGGTCCGAGGACGATCGAGAATACCCTGGTTCCGTTCGATGAAGCGACCCGGCAACTGAATGGGGCCGCCTATTTTGCCGATTTGGTGCAGAAGGTAAACCCGGATGCGGCGTTCCGCGATCGCGCCACGGCGATGTACGTTAAGGTCAGCGGAGTGGCAACTTCCCTGTCGCTGAATCGGGACGTCTACCAGGCGCTATCGGCTCTGGACGTCTCCAAGTCCGATTCCGCAACCCGTTACTACGTCCAGCGACAACTCCTGGAATTTCGTTTAGCCGGTGTGGACAAGGACGATGCCACGCGGGCGAAGCTGAAGAAACTTCAGGATCAACTGACGGAAGATCAGGCGATGTTCGATCGCAACATCTCCGACGACCAGAGGAGTGTCATGGTCGCCAGCGCGTCCGAACTTGACGGTCTGCCGCAGGACTACATCGACAATCACAAGCCGGGCGCCGACGGCAAAATTAAAATCACGACCAACTATCCCGACCTTTTCCCGGTGATGGAATACGCCAAGAGTGACGCACTTCGCCGCAGCATGTGGGAAGCATGGAACGCGCGCGCCTATCCCAAGAACCGCGAGGTCCTCATCGACATGATGCAGACCCGCTACCAGATCGCAACGCTGATCGGATACTCGTCATGGGCCGATTACAACGCGGCCGACAAGATGATGCAGAACGGCAACAACATTGCGAAGTTCATCGCCGACCTCAATACCGCAGCGCGTCCGGTGGCGGAACGCGAGTTCGCGATGCTTCTGGCCGAGAAGCAGAAAACCGATCCGAAGGCGACGGAAATCGCAAGCTACGAAGGTTTCCGCCTGGGCGAGTTAGTCCGCCGTTCGCAGTACGACTTCAACTCGGAAAGCGTTCGTCCTTATCTGCCTTACCCGGAGGTGAAAAAAGGAGTCCTGGACACGGCTGCGACTCTCTTCCACGTTACCTTCCGCCAGGAACTGAACGCGCCGGCATGGGATCCCGCGGTGGAGACCTGGGACGTGATCGACAACGGCAAAATGATTGGCCGGTTCTATCTCGATATGCATCCCCGGCCGGGTAAGTACAGTCATGCGCAGATGGCGCCGATATTGGATGGGACCCGCGGCAAACAACTGCCGGAAGCAATTCTGATTTGCAATTTCGCGCAGCCAACCGCGACCGATCCGGGCCTGATGAACTACGGCGATGCGGTGACCTTTTTCCATGAATTCGGCCACCTAATGCATCACATTCTGGGCGGACAGCAACAATGGGCGGGAATCTCCGGTATCACCATGGAAGCCGATTTCGTGGAAGCCCCTTCGCAAATGCTGGAGGAGTGGATGAAGAGCCCGCAGGTACTGGCTTCATTCGCCAGGAACTACAAGACCGGCGAGCCGATTCCCGCTGAACTGGTGGCGCGCATGAACCGGGCCTCGGCCTTCGGACGCGCCAACAGCGTGTCTTTGCAGAACGCGCTGTCGGCTATTTCCTACGATCTGTACAAAGAGAATCCCGCTAAGATCGACGTGGACGCGGTTTGTCCGCACGATTTTCGGCAATACACCCTGTACGTTCCTATACCCTCTGACGCTCACATGTACGCGTCGTTCGGTCACCTGGCAGGCTACTCATCCGCCTACTACACCTATATGTTCGACAAGGTCATCGCGGAGGATTTCTTCCAGCAGTTTGACCACAACAATCTGCTGGCCGGCGAAGCGCCCATGCGCTACCGCCGTACGGTGCTGGAGCCGGGCGGATCGATGTCCGCCAATGACCTGGTGAAGAACTTCCTGGGACGTCCGCAGAACACAGTGGCCTTCCAGAAGTGGATGGAAGAAGAGTTCCAGCCCGCACCGCAAGGCAACGGGTCAGGCTCGCACTGAGAAAAGATTCGGTGGGCTCAGACGAAAAAAAGGGCGCAATCGCTGCGCCCTTCCCAGCTGTGTTTGAACTTGCGTTACACGGTCACGCTCACTGGCTGCTTCACTGGAACAGGGACCGTCGTCAACCATCCGAAGCGGTCTTCGGCAACCCCGTTCACAATGCCGTAGAACTCTTTGCGAATGGACTTGGTAATGGGACCGGCGATGCCGCGACCGACGATGATCTTGTCGACCGAGCGAATGGGTGTGATCTCGGCGGCCGTGCCGCTGAAGAACAGCTCGTCGCAGATGTAGAGCATCTCGCGCGGGATGATCTGCTCGATCACCGGAATGCCCAGCTCGTGCGCAATGTGCATTACGGAGTTGCGCGTTATGCCCGGCAGTACGCTATTGCCCAGCGGCGGAGTGTAGATGCGCTCTTTGTGCACGACAAAAACGTTCTCGCCTGACCCTTCGCTGACGTAGCCGTTGACGTCGAGCGCAATGCCCTCGCTGTAGCCGTTCACGATGGCTTCCATCTTGATGAGCTGCGAGTTCATGTAATTGGCGCCGGCTTTAGCCATCGTCGGGAGGGTGTTGGGCGCCAGACGCGTCCAGGAGGAGACGCAGACATCGACGCCGTCGTCGCATTCGGGGCTGCCCAGATACTTGCCCCATTCGTAATTGGCGATGTAGACCTCGGTAGGCGAATTAAACGGGTTGACGCCGACCTGCCCATAACCGCGCAGCACAATGGGACGGATATAGCACGGCGCCACTTTGTTGGCAGCCACCAGGTCTATCGTGCCCTGGACAAGCTCCTCCAGCGTATAGTCCAGCTCGATGCGATAAATCTTGCACGACTGCAGCAGCCGAAGGGCGTGGTCCCGCAGACGGAAAATGCCAGGCCCTTTGGGCGTCTGATAGCACCGAATCCCCTCAAACACCGACGAGCCGTAGTTCACCACATGGGCCATCACATGGATCTTGGCGTCATCCCAGGGAATCAGGCGCCCATTGTGCCAAACGTGTTCACTTTCCTTAATGGCCATTGTGAGGCTCCTTCAAAAGCGGAGTGAGTAGCGATTCTGTTTTGCTGCCGCACCGAAGATTCTGCAAGCAGATGGCACTGTTTCCTCAATCGTGCTCTACGGCGATTGGACGAATCGAAGCATTCGGGATTTAGCTTAACCCGAGATTATATCTGACGGTCAGCGCTCCAATGCCAGCGATTTTTGCCTTTTTCCACGTGTGCGTGACGAAATCTACCCGAATGGATGCGCGGCGCGCCGGAATGGGTTCCAAGAACCCGGCAGAAAGTGGCGAACGCCCAAATTTGGCGGATTCCATCTGCCCCTCTCTCCCCGCGGTCCAACTTCCCGGCTCACGTTCCCTTGCTTCTGCCGTCTGTTAGGAAGGCGGGAAACTAACGGATTTCGCACCTTTCTTTTTCGGATCAGCATCCAAAAAGCGGCTGAATTGGGCGCTGGGGACGGCCGGACTGCATGGTATACTCCGGATAAGTCTCACACCGGTGCGCCAGTCCTAGATTGAAGATGCATTTCCGGCCGAGTTGAGGCCCCCTGTAAGGCGGTCTCGCGCTTGTCGGGGTAGTAGTCGAAGGAAACGCACAATGGCACGTAGTTCGCGGCGCTCTGCTGTTCTCATTCTCTCCATCGTCCTTGCTTGCGGCTGTCTGGGCATGCTGTTTGGCCAGCGGCTGACGTCCCCCGCCTCTTCCAGCAGCGGCGACAGCGATGTTCGTGACAGCTTGCGGACCTTCAGCGACGTGTATCGCGTAGTACAAGACAACTACGCCGAGCCGGTCAGTCCCGACAAGTCCATTTACAATGGCGCCATCCCGGGAATGCTGCGCGTGCTCGATCCGCACTCGAACTTTTTCGATCCCAAAGCCTACGCCGCTTTGCGCGAAGAGCAGCGCGGCAAATACTACGGCGTGGGAATGCAGGTTGGCCCACGCAATAATAAGGTCATCGTGATTGCGCCCTTTGCCGGCGCGCCTGCCTACCGGGCCGGCATCCGGCCGGGCGATATCATCATCGCCGTCGATGGCAAACAAACCGACAACATGAGCACCAGCGACGTAGCCGAGCTGCTGAAAGGACCCAAGGGCACCAGCGTCAAGATCACCATGCTGCGTGAGGGCTCCGACAAGCCGCTCGATTTCACGGTCGTTCGCGATGAGATTCCCCGCTATAGCGTCGACGTGCATTTCATGATTCATCCCGGCATCGGCTACATCCACGTCTCCGGCTTCCAGGAGACTACGGAAAAGGAAGTACGTGACGCGCTGGACGAGTTCGGCGACATCCACGGCCTGATCCTCGACCTGCGGCAGAATCCCGGCGGCCTGTTGAGCGAAGGGGTTGGCGTGGCAGACCAGTTCCTGAAGAAGGGTCAGGTCATTGTCTCGCATCATGGCCGGGCGTCAGCCGAGAAGGTCTACAAGGCGACCCACGGCAACGGCGGCAAGGACTATCCCATCGTGGTGCTGGTGAATCGCGGAACCGCGTCGGCGGCGGAGATTGTCGCGGGCGCGATTCAGGACCATGATCGCGGCCTGATCGCCGGCGAAACTACGTTTGGCAAGGGGCTGGTGCAGACGGTTTATCCGCTGTCGGAGAATACCGGACTAGCCCTGACCACCGCCAAGTATTACACCCCCAGCGGACGGCTGATTCAGCGCGAGTATAACGGGGTCTCGCTCTACGACTATTACTACAACGACCGCGAAAACGGCGACAGTGCCGTCGGCAATCATGAAGTCAAGATGACGGACAGCGGCCGCACAGTCTACGGCGGCGGCGGCATCACGCCCGACGTCAAGATCGCCAATCCCAAGACCAACAAGTTCCAGGACACCCTGCTGGAGAAGTACGCGTTCTTCAATTTCGCCAAGCATTACGTGATCAATCACACCGTCAACCGGCAGTTCGAGGTTGATGATGCCGTGATGCAGGAGTTCCGCAAGTTCCTGGACGAACAGAAGGTCACCTTCACCGAAGCCGACTTGGCGGAGAATAACGACTGGATCCGCTCCAACATCAAGGCCGAGCTGTTCATCAACGAATTCGGGCAGCAGGAAGGCATGAGGGTCCACGCCGAAACCGATCCCGAAGTGCAGAAGGGGCTGGATCTGCTGCCACAGGCCAAGCAGTTGGCCGACAATGCCAAGAAGACGATTGCGCAGCGCAACAGCGCGCGACTCACTGCACAGCAGAGCGGAGCCACGGCAAACAGCAGCCGGTGAGAAAACATCCATCCTCTAAGAACGAAAAGCCCGCTCAAGCGGGCTTTTGCTTGCCTCGGCTTGTCACACAGGTGTGCCGCACGGCTCACTGACGGGACGTCCGCAGCGCATATTTAATTGGTGAGTGTCGGCTCCTGCGGTTGCAGCCGGTGTCTAAGCCAGAGTTCCAACCGCACTCTACGGCGGCCTTCCTCCGCCGTTTCTCCTCTCTCGCCGAATTGAACGACTCTTCGGCGACTTCTCAAGGAGGTCTCTCATGATTGCCACTCCTCGTTCGCAACTCAACTCTGCGCAATCAATTCGGGCGGCAGTCGTGGTGCTGCCGTTGGCACTCGTGTTCGCTCTGGCAATCGTTGGCACGCAGGCAGCACATGCGCAAACGTTCACGGTAATTCACTCGTTCGCGGGGCCCGAAGGGGCGTTTCCTGAGGCCGGCTTCACCATCGACGCCGCGGGGAATCTCTTTGGAACAACATCCGAAGGGGGCAGCAACGATGGCAACATCCTCGAACTAACATATGGCAGATCTGGCTGGACGCTAGCTTCACTCTACGTCTTTGCTGGAGGAAGGGACGGCAACTATCCCGAGGGCGACGTGAGCATCGCTGCAGACGGTACCCTGTACGGCACTACCAAGATGGGAGGAGCCAGTTGCGTCAACGATCCCTATGGCTATGGTTGCGGCACAGTCTACCACTGGGCGCCTCCCCCGCGAACTCCCCGAGCACCCTACGTAATTTACCGCTTCCTGGGAGGGACCGACGGAGCATTCCCGCAGTCAGAGCTCACCTTCGATGAGTCTGGAAGCATTTACGGTACGACGTTCGGTGGGGGCTTTGAGGGTAACGTAAACTGCCTCGTCGGCGGCTGCGGAACGGTTTACAAGCTGACCCCCTCGGGTGGGGGTTGGAAGGAGACGATCCTTCATTCGTTTCGCGGTGGGGATGGTGGCCAAAATCCTTGGGGCGGTGTTGTTTTTGACAGAGCCGGCAACCTCTACGGCACAACCGCCCGCGGCGGCGGCTACCAAAACTGTGATCCAGACTGCGGCGTGATCTATGAACTAACGCCCTCAGGATCAGGCTGGGTGCAGCAGATCCTTCATATTTTCACCGGCGGAAGCGACGGAGCAAGTCCGATAGGAGGATTGATTCTCGACAGTTCGGGTAATCTCTACGGAACCACCTCGACTGGCGGGTCTGGCGGGGGCGGTACAGTCTTCGAACTCACGCCCACAAACGGTGGCTGGACTTTCACGACTCTTTACGGCATCCCTGGAGGCGGGCTGACCTATGGGGGTGTCAGAGGAACCTTGGTCATGGACAATGCTGGCAACCTCTACGGGACAACTAACGAGGGTGGCACCTATGACAGAGGCTCCGTTTTCAAACTCACGCCTTCGAACGGAGCTTGGAGGTATACCTCACTCCATGACTTTGACTCTGGTGACCCTGCCAAGGGATGGTTTCCCGTTCCTGGGGTTGTTCTTGATTCCCAGGGCAACGTCTATGGCATGACGGATTCGGGCGGTACTAACAACTTAGGCCTTATCTTTGAGATCACACCGTAGTACCTGGGCAGGAGCAGAAGCTGTGCCTACTGGGCGGTCTCGAGATCGCGGTGGCTTCCGGTGGAGCACAGCTTCAGGCGTAGAGTCCGCTAGTAGGCGTTCTTGTGGAACAGGCTGGAGGCCGTCCGGCAAACAATCCGCAGGTCAAACCAGAAGCTCCAGTTCTGCAGATAGTAGAGGTCGTATTCGAAGCGCTTGGCAATGGAGGTGTCGCCGCGCCAGCCGTTGACCTGGGCCCAGCCCGTGATGCCGACCTTCAGACGGTGCCGGGTGTCGTAATGCGAAATCTCTTCCAGAAATTTCTTTACGAAATGGGGCCGCTCGGGACGGGGTCCAACCACACTCATCTCGCCCTTAAGAACGTTGAAGAATTGCGGTAATTCATCGAGGCTGGTCTTTCGCAGGAACCTTCCCACCGGAGTACACCGGGGATCGTTGGCCGTCGTCCAGCGGGTCGAACTTTCTGACGACGCATCGGCCTTCATGGTGCGGAACTTATACATTTTGAAGTGCTGCCCGTTGAGGCCCACTCTCTCCTGACAGAAAAGCACAGGGCCCCTGGAAGTGATCTTGACGATCGCGGCGATCGCCAACATCAGCGGCCCTCCCAACAGAACGACCAGCAGGGAAAAGACCGCGTCGAACACCCGTTTCAAGACAAAATACATTGGCGATTCTGCCGGCGAATTGGCCAAGTCCAGCATCTGCAGGTCGCCGAACTGGAACAGTCTCTCGCGCAGCACGGGTATATCGCCGATGTCCATAATCGCCCGCACCGGAGTGCATAACGGTTGCAGAGTTCGGAACAGATCGGACAGGGACGACAGGCGGTGTGCGGGCAGAGCGATCACCACGTCATCGAACGGGATGCCGATTCCGCGCTTGACATCGCAAAGCTCGAAGACGGGCACGTCCACTACGGCAACTTCTTCGTCTTCGGGAACCCGAATGTGGGCCACGACCTTCGAGGCGGCAAACGGTATGCGGACGAGCCGGGCCGCGACCCGCCGGGCATAGATGTCAGCGCCCACTACCAGAATGCGCAGCGGCCGGCGTTGCTGCCGCCAGCCTCGCAATGCCAGCCGAAAGAGGCTGCGACTCAGAATCGTGCATGCCAGCAGGATGATGGCGCTGACCCCAAAGAACACGCGCGAGAAATTCTGCTGCCGATAGAAGAACAGGATGCAGGAGAGGACAACGTAGGTGGTCACACACGCCGATATGGACTTCTTTAGCCCCGTGTATTCCTGGAACAGTTCCTCGATATCGCAAAGCCCATAGTTTTCCGCCGCGATGGCCCACACCAGGGTTGTCAGCAATAGCACCACAAAGTAGAAGCGGGGGTCATACTCCTTTTGTGAGAGTACGGAGCGAAGGGGAACAAATCTGACATAGGCTGCGGCCGCGAACGCCGCAAGGGGCATCAGATAGCACGACAACCGCAGGTAGAACCGCAGAGAATTCAGACGCAAGGTCATGGCGATCGTCTCCCGGACACCTCAAACACAACTCTTCTCTAAGCTTGGCGCCGACGGCATGCGAAAAAGGTGCACACGATTCGCCAAACCGTAGTTATGTGTCTAACCTTGGGAGCGCGAAAGGTCCTTCTGCCAACCCGTTCGCCACTATTGCCGGCGAATTTCCCCGATATATGACAAGGATGTGCCCTGAGAAGGACAAACCCGACGGCCATTTGCTTGTTACTTGCTTTGGATGAGTTGTCACAAAGCTTAGGACATCAGAATCTGTCCGTCAAGCGAAAACTGACTCGGCCAAACGCGTCGCCAAGGGCTATCCAGCGTCCGGTTGCAGGAGGAAATCGCCGGCTGACAAAAGCTATAATGGATTCTCTCATGAAAGCCTACGTTTACGTCTCGCTCAAGAAAAGCGTCCTCGATCCCCAAGGCAAAACCATTCACGGCGCGCTGAAGAAGATGGGCTATCGCGGCATCGACGACCTGCGCCAGGGCAAGTACTTCGAGATCGCGCTCGACAACAGTGTGAGTCGCGAAGAGGCGCAGGCGGAGATCGAACGCATTGCGCGCGAAGTCCTCACCAATCCCGTGATCGAGGAATACAGCTTCAAGCTTGAGGGTTGACGCGGCAGCCCGAACGGAAACTGCCATCCCTGCG
>Ga0302326_10010330_pt1 | contig 20244 bp, 18 predicted proteins | sample Palsa_T0_3_FD_202264 | JGI IMG/M metagenome (GOLD analysis project Ga0302326, IMG submission 202264) | Peat permafrost microbial communities from Stordalen Mire near Abisko, Sweden - Palsa_T0_3 | ecosystem: Environmental > Terrestrial > Soil > Palsa > Peat permafrost | place: Sweden: Abisko...
CGCGTCCCAGACCTTGGCAGCAGGCTGCCGACAGTTCAGCAGCAGCGTCGCGTCCGGGGCAGCCCGACTGAGTACGTCGATTTTGTCGAGGAACCGGAACTGGTGGCAGCCAACGAAATTGGCGCCGCTGACGAGGTAGGGGGCACGGATCGGATCTGGCCCGAAACGCAAGTGCGACTCGGTCTGCGAACCCGATTTCTTCGAGTCGTAGACGAAGTAGCCCTGGGCGTGCAGGCCCTCTTCCGACCCAAGGATCTTGATGGTGTTCTTGTTCGCGCTGACGGTACCGTCCGAACCCAGCCCGAAGAAGACCGCCCGGAACGTGTCGGCTGACTCGATGTCGAACGCCGGGTCGTAGTCGACACTGGTACCGGAGACGTCGTCGTCGATACCGATAGTGAAACGGCGCCGTGGTTGCTCGCGAGCGAGTTCGGCGAACACCCCGGCAACCATGGCGGGCGTGAACTCCTTCGAGGACAGGCCGTAGCGTCCGCCGGTGACGCGCGGCATGACTGGCCGTTCTCCGTCGGCATGCGCCTCGGCGAGCGCCGCCACAACGTCCAGATACAACGGTTCGCCGATCGACCCAGGCTCCTTGGTGCGGTCCAGAACGCCGACCGTTCGCACCGTCGCCGGCAGCGCTTCGAGGAGCGCTCTGGTGGGAAATGGGCGGTACAGCCGCACCTGGACCACGCCGACCCGCTCGCCGCGCTCGGCGAGAGCGGCGACGGTTTCCGCGACGGTCTGGGCGCCCGAGCCCATCACCACCAGCACTCGCTGCGCCTCCGGGTGACCGGTGTAGTCGACGGTGTGCATCTTGCGCCCGGTGCGCTCGCCAAGGCGGACCATGAGGTCCTCGACCACGCCCGGAACCCGTGCGTAGAAAGGGTTCACCGTTTCACGCGCCTGAAAGTAGACGTCTGGGTTCTGCGCGGTGCCGCGAATGAAGGGGCGCTCGGGAGACAGCGCCCGTCCGCGATGCGCCCACACCAACTCTTCGGGCACCAGCGCCCGCAGGTCGTCGTCAGAAATCGTCTGAATCGTGTTGAGCTCGTGGGACGTTCGGAAGCCGTCGAAGAAGTGCACGAACGGGACACGGGTCGCGAGCGTGGCCGCCTGCGCAACGAGTGCCAGGTCGTGCGCTTCTTGCACCGAGGCCGCCGCGAGGAGCGCGAATCCCGTCTGCCGGACGGCCATCACGTCGGAATGGTCTCCGAAGATCGATAATCCCTGCGCTGCAATCGATCTGGCTGCCACATTAATGACGGCCGACGTCAGTTCGCCGGCGATCTTGTACATGTTCGGGATCATCAACAGCAGACCCTGCGACGAGGTGAAGGTCGTGGTCAATGCGCCGCTCTGCAGGGCGCCGTGCAGAGCTCCGGCCGCTCCACCCTCGCTTTGCATTTCGACCACTGTTGGGACGGTGCCCCACACATTGGGCCGCCCGGCGCTGGACCATTCATCGGCCAACTCGGCCATCGGCGATGACGGTGTGATCGGGTAGATGCAGCACACCTCGTTGAGACGGTAGGCGACCGAAACGGCCGCCTCGTTGCCATCCACCGTGGCGCGTGTCATCTCGGCTCGGGGAACATCTCGATGGCGTGTACCGGGCACTGATCGAAGCAGACGGCGCAGCCGGTACAGCTGTCGTAGTCGAACTCGTAGCGGTGCCCAACCCCGAGTTTGATCACCGCATCCTCCGGGCACGCGCCGAGGCAGCCGTCGCATTCGAAACAGTTACCGCACGACAGGCAACGCCCCGCCTCGAAGGTTGCCTCCTCGGCGGACAACCCGCCGACGACCTCCTCGAAACTCTCGACGCGCGTTGCCGGCTCGACTTCGGGCTGCTGACGTCGCGCGGCGTCACCGAAGAACCAGAGATGCAACGAGTCGAACGTTGCCGTCGGGTGTTTCGCCGGGTGTGCGCTCGTCGCGTCGCGCAGCCAGGCATCGATGTGGTGGGCGGCTTTTTTCCCATGCCCGACACCGACTGTGACGGTGCGTTCGCTGGGCACCATGTCGCCGCCGGCGAATATGCCCGGACAGCCGGTCATCAATGACTCCGAGACCCGCACGCTGCCGTCACTATCGAATTCAACTCCGGGCAGCGTCCGCATGAACGCCGATTCCGTTTCCTGACCGAGTGCCATGATCAGGGTGTCGGCGGCCAGCGTCTCAAAGCGACCTGTTGGTTGTGGGTAACCCGAATCATCGAGTTCCATTACCTCGACCCGCAATTCGGGACCGTCGAAGGTGTTGATCGTCCGCAGCCAGTTGATGCGTACGCCCTCGCGTTCAGCATCCTGGGCTTCCTCCTCGTGGGCGGGCATCTGCTCGCGAGTGCGGCGGTAGACGATGACCGCGTCCTCGGCGCCGAGGCGGCGGGCCACGCGGGCGGCGTCCATCGCGGTGTTGCCGCCGCCGTAGACGGCCACATGGCGCCCAATCGCCGGCCTTTCGCCGGAGGCGACGTTGCGCAGAAAAGACACCGCGTCCACCATCGTGCCGGCGTCACGAGCGGGGATGTCGACTCGTTTGGCCAGATGCGCACCGACCGCGACGAACACCGCATCAAAGCCGCCCTCGTCCCGCTCGGCCGCGAGGTCATCGACCCGGTGATCGCTGGTCAACTGAACGCCCATCGCCGCGATCCGGTTCAGCTCGACATCCAGCACCTCACGCGGCAGCCGGTAGCTCGGAATGCCGTACCGCATCATCCCGCCGGCCACCGCGCCCGCGTCGCGGACCTCGACCTCGTGGCCGAGGCGTGCCAGATGGTAGGCGGCGGACAGTCCGCTCGGCCCCGCACCGACGACCAGGACTCGCTTCCCGGTGCGGGTGGGCGGCGGTTCGAACTTCCAGCCGCGCTCGGAAGCTAGGTCACCGAGGAACCGCTCGACCGAATGGATCGATACGGAGCTGTCGAGATGGGCACGGTTGCAGATGGTTTCACACGGGTGGTAGCACACTCGTCCGTGGATCGCGGCGAATGGGTTGTCCGTAACGAGCTGACGCCAGGCCTGTTCGTGCCGGCCGGCGGTGGCATGGGCAAGCCAGGCTTGGATGTTCTCTCCGGCCGGGCAACCGGCATTGCAAGGTGGAAGCAAATCGACGTAGACGGGTCGGCGCTCGCGCACCGGTCCGGCCCGAGACTGCCCGTGCAACAGGTCTGCAAGCGGCGTGAGGTCACTCGAAGTTCCCGCTGCGGGCCAATGGAATGCGTCGCTCGTCATGGGGCTGGTACGAGCTGTTTCTCCACTTGGAGGACCTGACGGGTGGTCTTTATCACCGTGTCGGGGTTCAGGCTCATCGACTCGATGCCGATCCGGACTAAGAACTCGGCCATGTCCGGGTAGTCCGAAGGCGCTTGTCCACACAGGCCCGAGTGAATTCCGTTGCGGCGGCAGCCCTCAACGGCCAGGCGAATCATCTCCTTGACGCCCTCATCGCGTTCGTCGTAGTCGAAGGCCACGACCTCGCTGTCACGATCGACGCCCAGGGTGAGCTGAGTCAGGTCGTTGGAGCCGATCGAGAAGCCGTCGAAACGCTTGGCGAATTCATCGATCAGGATCACGTTGTTGGGGATCTCGCACATCGCGTACACCTTGAGCCCGTTCTCACCCCGGCGGAGACCGAGGTCGGCCATCGTCTGCAGGACGAGGTCCGCCTCGGCGATTCGACGGACGAACGGGAGCATGAGAATGACGTTCGTCAGCCCCATCTGTTCGCGCACACGCCGCATCGCGCGGCACTCCAGCGCAAAGCCCTCCGCGTAGGCGGGATGCGCGTAGCGCGAGGCACCTCGAAAACCGAGCATTGGGTTGCTCTCGGTCGGCTCGAAGGCTGCTCCGCCGATCAGGCTGGCGTACTCGTTCGTCTTGAAGTCCGACATCCGTACCACGACGGGCTTGGGCCAAAAGGCAGCGGCGATGGTGCCGATTCCTTCGGAAAGGCGTTCCACGAAGAAGGCGCTGCCGTCGGGATAATCCTGCGTGAGCCGATCGATCGTCCTGCGCGCTTCGGGGTCGTCGACCTTCTCGGGGTGCAGCAGGGCCATCGGGTGGACCCGGATGTACTCGCTGATGATGAACTCCATCCGAGCGAGTCCCACGCCGTCGTTCGGCAGGAACGACGTCTTGAATGCGAGATCCGGATTCCCGAGGTTGATCATGATCTGGGTTCGCGGCCGGGCCAGATCCGCCACCTCGTCACGGTCTACACGGAAACCCACTTCGCCCCGGTACACGCTGCCCGTTTCGCCCTCGGCACACGACACCGTCACGACTTCGCCATCGGGCACACGACTGGTTCCGTCGCCGGTGCCAACCACGGCGGGGATGCCGAGTTCGCGAGCGATGATCGAAGCGTGGCAGGTGCGACCGCCGCGGTTGGTGATGATCGCCGCGGCGGTCTTCATGATCGGCTCCCAGTCGGGCGTGGTGGTGTCGGCGACCAGTACCTCGCCGGGCTTGAACTCGGACAGGTGCTTGGGGTTCTCGATCCGCTTCGCCACGCCCGAGGCGATGCCCTCGCCGACCGAGCGACCCTCAACGAGTACCTCGCCTCGGCCCTCGAGCCGATAGCTTTCCAGCGCCGTTGCGCTGTGCTGGGAGGCCACCGTCTCTGGGCGGGCCTGGACGATGTAGAGCTTTCCGTCCAGACCGTCCCTGGCCCACTCCATGTCCATCGGCCGCCCGTAGTGCGCCTCGATGGTGCATGCGTAGCCGGCCAGCTCCAGGACGTCCTCATCGGTGAGGCAGAACCGAGCACGGTCGGACTTTGGTGTGGGGATGTTTCGCGTCGTGTTCTTCGTCTCCCCCTCGACGAGGATCATCTTCACCGCCTTGTCGCCGATGAGGCGGCGCAACACGGCGCGGTGGCCGGCTAGATAGGTCGGCTTGTGGACGTAGAACTCGTCGGGGTCGACGGCGCCCTGAACCACATTTTCGCCAAGGCCGTAGGCGCCCGTCACGAGGACGGCGTCGCGAAACCCCGACTCGGTGTCGATGGAGAACATCACACCCGATGAAGAGATATCGGAGCGCACCATCTTCATCACGCCGATCGACAGCGAGACCTTGAAGTGATCGAAGCCCTGGTCGAGCCGGTAATGAATGGCGCGATCAGTGAACAGGCTGGCGAAACAACGGCGGCATGTGTCGAGCAGACTCTGTTCGCCTTTGATGTTGAGATACGAATCCTGCTGGCCGGCAAAGCTCGCCGTCGGCAGGTCCTCGGCGGTCGCCGAGCTCCGCACCGCGAGACTGACCTCCTCGCCGTACTCCTGCTGAAGCTTGCGGTAGGCATCCAGAATTTCCGCGGCCAGATCGTCGGGGAGCCCGGCGCCGTAGACGATCTCACGGGCGCGCTTGCCTTTACGCGCCAGCGCGGCGACGTCTGCGGGGTCTAGATCGTCGAGCTCGGCATGCAGACGGTCCCAAGCGCCGGCCTTGTCCAACATGAAGCGATAGGCCTCGGCGGTGATGGCGAATCCGTGCGGGATGCGGACGCCCTGCCCGGACAGCTTCTGGAACATCTCGCCCAGCGACGCATTCTTTCCGCCGACGAGCGGCACATCGTCGATGCCGAACTCCTCAAAAAACCGGACGAACCTCGATGTACTCATGACCTGTCCTCTCATAGCGCGTCAAGCTGTCGGCAGCGCCGAGCCCGACGCCCACGTCATGCGGCGGCGAACTCGCCCGATATCGTTGCCCGACAACGCCTGCGATAGCGCCACAAATGCCAACCTCCCACGGCGGCACGTACGGTGCCAGGGCCGAAGGTCACTCGATTGGCTAAGCAGCCCGGACGCATGCTCACCAGCCCACTGCGGCGGCAGGATTCGCCCACCCCTTCGGCCGGAGCAACGTTGAGTACGAGACTCCGGATCATGAACTGGGAAGAAGGGCGGGCAGGAAAGCGAGGACCTTGTCCTCTGCTGCTCGGCCACAAGCGTCGTCAGACTCAAGGTGGCGTGCAACCGATGCAGCAGCGCCCAGACCACAGAACTACGAGGAGATCACTATGACTATCCGGGTGGGCGTGAACGGCTTCGGTCGTGTCGGCCGAAACTTCTTCCGTGCGGTAGATGTACAACAAGCGGCAGGTACCACCGACATCGAGATCGTCGCGGTGAACGACCTCACGGACAACAAGACTCTGGCGCACCTGCTCAAATACGACTCCGTCCTCGGACGCTTACCGCACGACGTGTCGGTCGACGACGAGGACCTTGTGGTGGGGGAGCAGCGGATCAAGGCGTGGTCCATCGCCGACGGGCCGGCGGCGGTGCCGTGGGGAGATCTCGGGGTGGATGTCGTCATCGAGTCGACCGGTCGGTTCACCGCCGCGGAGCAGGCGCGCGGTCACCTCCACGGCGGCGCGAAGAAGGTGGTGGTGTCGGCGACGTCGAAGGGTGCGGACCTCACCGTTGTGATGGGTGTCAACCATCGCGACTACGACGGCACGCAGACCGTCGTCTCCAACGCCTCGTGTACTACGAACTGCCTGGCGCCGATGGCGATGGTGCTCGACGAGGTGTTCGGAATCGAGCGCGGGCTCATGACCACCATCCACGCGTACACCCCGGACCAGAATCTGCAGGACGGTCCGCACCGCGACCTTCGGCGGGCCCGCGCCGCGGCGATCAATGTGGTGCCCACGTCCACCGGGGCCGCCCGCGCGATCAGCGTGGTGCTGCCCCAGCTCGAAGGCCGGCTCGACGGGTACGCGCTGCGGGTGCCGGTGCCAACCGGTTCAGCCACCGATCTCACCGTCATCGTCCGCGAGCCGGCAACCGCCCAGGCAGTCAACGCCGCGTTCGCGGCCGCCGCCGACGGTCAGCTGAAGGGCTTCCTCACCTACACCGAGGATCCCATCGTCTCCTCCGACATCGTGACCGACCCGTCGTCGTGCATCTTTGACTCCGGGCTCACCAAAGTCACTGGTGACCTGGTGAAGATCGTCGGTTGGTACGACAACGAATGGGGTTACTCTCACCGCCTCGCCGACCTGACAGGCCTGGTGGCGTCCACTCTCTGAGCCTAACTACAGTCGCGGTCGGGCGCGCGCAAACCCAATGCTGAACGTGCGGATGAACCGTCGCGTGTTTCATGCCGGCTTCATAGTTGAGACGCCGCCGGTTGGGATGCCGGGGTGTAAGCGAACTAGGCGGCCACGTATTCTTCGGACGGGGCGCAGTCGACCAGGCTGCCCAGGCGACGGCGAAACCAGTCGGCCCCATTCCATCGTTGGATATTCGATAGTCCGATCGAGTCCGGCCAGACTGTAGGTGTTGAGGTGTGTTTGAGCACTGGCATCGAGTTTGGTGGTGGTATCCGGCCGGGATATGCCTGGACCCCGAACCGGTTCACGGGAACCGGTCCGGGAGTCATTTCATCCGACCCGATGGATGGTCAGGCAGCGCGGGGCAAATCGCGCGGTGGGCGTGCCGCACTGCGTGATGTCGGCCGGCTCGCGGCGGGGATCCAGCCGACGACGGTCAGATACAGCCCGACCAGGGCGACGATCACCGTGCTCACCTGCCACCAGGGCGCGACGCCAACGGCGTTGTTCCCCATGGACAGATAGGCGTGGGGGAATGCCATCAGCGCCAGGCCCTTGAGGGCGGTCAGCCATCCCAGTAGCGACACGATGGTCGCGGCAGCACCGCGCCAGTAGGGGTGCAAGACAATGACGATTAGGCCCATCGGCAGCACGAATGCCCCGGTGACCCATGGCCACACGGAGTCTGCGTCGAATTGCGCCAGCAGTGTGCGCATGTAGGAGGCACGTGCGACCATCGTGAGCGCGGCAACGATGAGGTAGGGTCCGAGCACACGGGCGAACAGGCCTGTGCGGGCTTGGATCTGCGGTGACGAACTCATGGATGTATCTCCCTTCGGGGGGCGTCATCGGAAAGCGATGACACTGGTGTTGACATCGTTGGGATCCTGAAATCCCATGAGTTATTCGACCCGCTCACCGCGGCCCAGCGATAGGGACTGACGTCACGCCCGCGTGGGGCGTTGGTCACTCGCCTGCGGGACCTTCTCACCGACGTTGGCCGCGGCGTACGAACCCCTGCAAGAGCGGGGGCGGGGGCGCTCGCCGTGATCGTCAACGAGTTTCGCCGGCTCGTGGCCCTAGTACGACATTGTCGGTTAGTAGATTCAATGTCCGCTCAAGGTTTTCGCTGTCGTTGACGATGAGGTCGAGCATCTCCGCGGCCAGAGCATCATTTGCCATGTTCGCCATGCCGTAGAGGCAGGTCGCCATGATGACTGCGTCCAATGAAGCATCCGGGGTCTGATGACTGGCAGACCGGCACTATCTCGGCCGCCTTAACGATCACCAGCCGGATGATTCGCAATTGCCGCCTGCACCGAAGCGAATCGTGACCGAGCCCGCTCGTCGGCCGCCTGCTGCTCTGCCTGTGTGACGACGACCGCGTCAGGACCCGGAAACACCAGAGCTTCGTGCCCAGTGTCGAGCCACCGCACCACGTAGGGCGGTGAGCCGTCCGCAGCATGCATTTCGGTGATCATCCCGCGCTGCTCCGACTGTTCGTTGGTCCTGCCCTTGAGCACCAACCAATCTCCAACATTGGCTTTCATCACCAACCTCCTTTCGTTCGGGTCGGTTTCGATCGTGCGGTCAGCACCGGAATTCCAAGACGTCGCTCAGCGGACGGCGGGGCGTGGCGGGAACGTGTCGCTCTACCGCCGGTGCCGTGCCCACCCGGATCAAGAGCTGCGGCAGCCCGGGCTGTCCGCTGAGCGCCTGGATCAGGTCTCGGGCCGGGGTTATTTCGGTCATGTGTGTGAGGGTGCACGTCGCCATCCCGGCGATTGTGCACTCGAGCAACACAGCGGATAACACCTCGCCACAGCGCAAAACCTGCGGGCGGGTGTCATCGCGCGTGGACAGCACCAGGATCTTGGAGTGGTCGACGTCGATCGTCGCGCGTCGGTTTTCATAGCCGGTTGTCGGGAAGGCTCGTGCCACGTCGACCCGGCTGGCTTCCGAAGCGGACACTCGTGCGCTCGGCGGGACGCCCTGGTCTAGATCGAAAGGCGATGTCCACCAACGTAATTCGGATTGATAGGAGGGGTCATTGTGCCGGATTGCTTCGGTGAGCCGAGACGCTTCCCCTAACTGCTGGCGAGCGTCCTCGGGTATGACGCCGAGCATCACAGTATCTTGGTCGATCTGGCTACGCAGCTGCCGTTCCAGCGAATCCCAGCGGCGGGGTGCGGCGAACGGTAACCGGTCGGTGCGGCGGCGCAGGATGGCCCCGGCCCGCTGCCGGTCTGCATCGCTGTCCGACCCCAGCGGACTGAATTCGAGCGTCGCCAAATGATCGGCATCATGGGAATCCGGGAATCGGTCGACGGCGGTATCCCAGCCGGCGACTGCCATTGCCACCCGCAGGTGATCGAGCATCGCGCCGCAACTGAGAATCATCTCCCTACCTGAGCGATCGATGGTGTGCACCACCGCTTTAGGATCCGCGAACAGGTGAAGCTGCCCGCGCTCGGCGACCCAATGCCAGGGCTGACTGTTGTGTAATGAGGGCGCGCGGCAGGCCAGCATCACCGCGTCGCGGATCGCTTGGGGCTCCAGCATTGTCTGCGTCATACCAACCACCGCCTACCTTGGTCTCGACGCTAGAGGTTTCCCGATGAATCGACAGGGCCGTTGGTCCTTGAGGAAATGGGCCTTCGGCCCCAGCCTTCAGCATCGCGAAATAGATACGCTTCCCGACATGACATATGTGATCGGCAGAGCGTGCGTGGATGTCATGGACAAGTCGTGTGCGCAGGAGTGCCCGGTGGATTGCATCTACCAGGGAGCTCGGTCCATGTACATCAATCCCGACGAATGCGTGGATTGCGGTGCCTGCAAGTCGATCTGCCGGATGGATGCGATCTATTACGAAATCGATCTGCCGACAGACCAGCACCAGCACCTCACCGACAACGCCGCCTTCTTCAGCGAGACCTTGCCGGGCCGCGATGGACCCCTCGGCTCACCCGGTGGCGCTGCCAACCTCGGGCCGGTGGGAGTCGACACGCCGTTGGTCGCCGCACTGGCACCGCGCGCGTGATCACGCGGCTTGGAGTTCAAGACCACGCCAGAGTCCTCCTCCAGGAGTGGGTAAATGGATAACTTGACACGCGAAGGCCGTGTTCAATGTCGAAGCTGCACTGCGGTAATCGAAGTGGGCATCCATCTCCCAGACCACAACGCGACAGAACACGACAACGCCACTGAGAAAGAGTCGCTCGACGAACTGCTGGTCGATTACGGCTGGCTACCAACGTCCAAGGGGTCTTACTGCCCACAGCACGCCCGGGAGGCACGGGTCAGGTTTCGACACCCCTAGTTGCCCGATCGATTTCAACCAGAGCAGCGGCGATCACGTCCGGCGCGCGGCTGACACCTGCGGCGTCAGTCCGACACCGTGGGCTACCAACGAACCCACAATTGCCAACACGATGACTCTCCGGCACGCGTGCCGCTCGTCACAGGCCGCAACCAGGCGGGGCACGACCACGTTGTGACCAACGGCCGGCAAACCAAGGACCAACGGCCCCTGAAGACACCCGCGAGTTATCGATAGCCTTGTCGCACGGCCGTCGGCTACCGCCACGCCGGCACGGTCAAATACCGGAGTTGACGATGAACGGTTCGCATACACAGCCAGCGGTTGTGATTGGCGTCGACGGTTCGGCAGCGGCCCTGCGTGCTGCCTTGTGGGCTGTGGACGAGGCATCCAGCCGGGACATCCCACTACGCCTAATTCACGCGCTCGACGACGGTGATCTGGACCGCGACGACGCCGCCCACAAACTCGCCACCGCCGAGAGCGCCGTCCGTCATGTGGTGGCCGCCGTTGAGGCCGCCGATAAACCAGTGAAAACAGAAGTCGAGATCACGCGGGGGCGAGCAACCCCCACACTGGTCAACGCATCCCGCCATGGGGCGATGGTCTGTGTCGGCGCCGTAGGATCCAATCACTTCCAGCCTGGGCGGATTGGCTCAACCGCCACCGCCGTGGCTGGCTCGGCGCACTGCCCGGTCGCCATCGTCCGCGGACGTGGCCGTCCAACCCGACCCCATGCCAACTGGATCCTTGTCGAAGTCGACGAGTCGCCAGATGACGGAGTTGTACTGGAAACCGCAATAACGGAAGCACGCCTGCGCGACGCCCCACTGCGGGCGATCAGGTGCTGGCAACCTCCCGACGCGGACCGGGAGGCTGCGGTCGAGGGGGATCGCCGGATACGCGCACAGCTGGGCCGCCGACTGGACCGGTGGCGGCGACGCTATCCCGACCTTCAGGCGGAGATGGTTGCGGTGCACGGCAGCATTTCCGACTATCTGGCGATACACGCTGCAGAACTGCAGTTGCTTGTCGTTGGTGCGCGCGGTCCTGGTCATGTAGGTGAGGTTGTCGGACCGGCAGGCAATGCTGCTCTGGGCGATTCCGACTGTGTGGTGTTGGTCGTCGATCACCAACACCTGTGACAAGGATCGAGCATGATAAATGCCTACGCGCCGACGCCCGGGCTGGACGGTAATGACCTCAGGGAGGGTTCGCCATGGTTGTGAAGGTCTTTTTGGTCGATGACCACGAGGTGGTTCGTCGCGGGATCGTTGAGTTGCTCGGATCGGATCCGGAGTTGGAAGTAGTCGGCGAAGCGGGTTCGGTCGCCGAAGCGATGGCGCGGATACCGGCGGTGCGGCCCGATGTTGCCGTGCTTGATGTCCGCCTGCCTGATGGGACTGGGATCGAGTTGTGTCGGGATTTGCTGTCGGACATTCCCGAGTTGCGTTGTCTGATGTTGACCTCGTTCACTTCCGATGAGGCGATGCTCGACGCGGTGTTGGCCGGCGCTAGCGGATACGTCGTCAAAGACATCAAGGGCATGGAGCTGGCGCAGGCCATCAAAGACGTTGGTGCCGGTAAATCGCTGCTCGACAATAGAGCTGCTGCGGCACTGATGGCTAAGCTTCGCGGTGCTGCCGAACGCACTGATCCGCTGGTCGGGCTTACCGATCAGGAGCGGACACTGCTCGGGCTGCTCAGTGAGGGGCTGACCAACAAGCAGATCGCTGCGCGCATGTTCCTTGCCGAGAAGACGGTCAAAAATTATGTTTCGCGGTTGCTGGCCAAGCTGGGAATGGAGCGGCGGACCCAAGCGGCGGTCTTCGCGTCGAAGCTAGACACCACCAACCAGCCGGGCAGCTAACTGAGGCGAAAGGTCTTGTCTGGTGCCACCATGGTCGTGTGACCGAGGCAGTTGATCCGGTAGGCGGCGCCCATCCCCTACGCGATACGTTGTCGCAATTGCGGCTGCGGGAGCTGCTGGCCGAGGTCCAAGAACGCATTGCGCTGATCGTCGATGGGCGCGATCGGCTTGACGGTTTGGTCGAGGCGATGCTGGTGGTCACCTCGGACCTCGACTTGGACACCACGCTGCGCACGATCGTGCACACCGCCATCGAGCTTGTCGACGCGCGTTATGGGGCGCTGGGCGTGCGGGGGAGTGGGCACGACCTGTTGGCGTTCATCTATGAGGGCATCGACGAAGAAGAGCGTGAGCGGATTGGGCATTTGCCCGAGGGCCGTGGAGTGCTCGGTGTGTTGATCGACGACCCGAAGCCGATCCGGTTAGACGACATCGCTCAACACCCGGCGTCGGTGGGATTTCCCTCGAACCACCCGCCAATGCGGGCGTTCCTCGGTGTGCCCGTCCGGATCCGGGGCGAGGTGTTCGGCAACCTGTATTTGACGGAAAAGGCTGACGGGCAGCTGTTCAGCGAAGATGACGAGGTGCTTGTTGGGGCGTTGGCCGCCGCTGCAGGGATCGCGATCGAAAATGCCCGCCTGTATGAACAATCCAGGGCTCGTCAATCGTGGATCGAGGCGACCCGCGATATCGCTACGGAGCTGCTGTCCGGCGCCGACCCGGCGAGAGTGTTCCGGCTCATCGCTGATGAAGCGCTGAAATTGACTGAGGCCCAAGCGACTTTGGTTGCGGTGCCGGTTCTTGATGGCAAACCGCCCTCCGATGTGGATGAACTGCTGGTCGTCGAAACCGCGGGAAAGCTACCCGCGCTTGGTGGGGCACGGACAATACCGGTCCGCGGAACACCGGTCGGAGACGTTTTCCTGGACCGAACTCCGCGGCGATTCGACAATCTCAACCTCCAGATCGGCGACGTGGAGATCGGTCCCGGATCCGCGCTGCTGCTACCGCTTCGCGCCACCGACAAGGTCGCCGGTGTGCTAGTCGCACTGCGGCATGACCAATCAACGCCGTTCAGCCAAGATCAAGAAGAGATGATGGCCGCTTTCGCCGACCAAGCAGCGCTCGCCTGGCAGCTGGCGACCTCACAGCGCTTGGCGCGCGAACTCGACGTGCTGGCCGACCGCGACCGTATCGCTCGGGACCTGCACGACCACGTCATCCAACGCCTGTTCGCCGTCGGGCTTGCCCTGCAGGGGACCATCCCGCGGGCACGATCGCCCGAAGTGCAACAGCGACTGTCGGAGTACGTCGACGACCTGCAAGCGGTCATCCAAGAAATTCGGACGACGATATTTGATCTCCATGGGCCCGCTTCGGGAGCGACCCGGCTGCGTCAGCGACTCGATGAGGCGATCGCCCAATTCTCGGACGGGACGTTACACATCACGACGAAGTTCATCGGACCACTCTCGGTGGTCGATGCCACCCTGGCCGATCACGCCGAAGCCGTTGTGCGCGAAGCGGTCAGTAACGCTGTGCGACACGCCCACGCGACCACGCTCGCAGTCACCGTCAAGGTCGAAGACGACCTGTCCATCGAAGTGATGGACAATGGCCGCGGCATGTCCGGACGCACCAAACGCAGCGGCCTGGCAAACATTCATGATCGCGCACAGCAGGTGGGCGGCACGTTGACCCTTGACACCCCGTCGATCGGAGGCACGTTGCTCCGGTGGTCGGCCCCGTTGCCCTGACCGACTTGCACGATGTACTTACGCGCGCGACTCGCGTGCCACGATGACCGGCATCCGCGCCAGCTGGGCAACGGTTTCGCTGACCGAACCCACCAGCATTTCGGCGAATCCGCCGCGGCCACGACTGCCGACCACTAGCAGCTGGGCTTCCTCCGAGCGTTCGACGAGCTCGCGTGCCGGCTGATCGCGGACCACCACACGGTGCACGGTCACATCGGGGTACCGTTCTTGCCAGCCCGCCAGTCGCTTGGCCAGGACCCGTTCGCCCATCGACTGCGTTGCCGGCCAATCAACGCCGGGCCACTCGGATACATCAACATCGCTCCAGGCGTGCAGAGCAATTAACCCCACGTTTCGACGCGAAGCCTCTTCGAATGCGATCGCAGTCGCCAACTCGGAAGCCGACGAGCCGTCAATGCCGACCAACACCGGTGCCTGAACTGGATTTGGCATCAACGGATCCTCATCGTGGATGATCGCGACCGGGCAGTGCGCGTGCCGGACCAGCGCGGTACTGACCGAACCGAGAACCCGGCCGGGCCACCCCCCACTGCCGCGGGATCCGGCGACTAACAGCTCGGCGTCTTTGGACAGGTCAACCAGTGTGGGAATGGCTGCCGACGACAAGACCTCCGTGTGGATCTGAGAAAGACCTGGGTGTTCGCAAGCGTTTTCAGCGACCTCGACCGCGTCATCAAGCAGTCGGCGCCCGTGTTCTTTCTGCCATTGCGCCAAGCCCGGGGGCAGCGGCGTGTTCCACCACGTGGTTAAGCTCGGCGAAACCGCGTGCACGAGCGTTAGCGAGACATTACGTCGCTCGGCATCGCGCGCCGCCCAATCCACCGCTACCTTGGCAGCCGGCGAGTCGTCCACACCGACGACGATCCCCAAATGCGCGTTGCGCGAGGACATGGCTTCTCCTGTAGGACCGTGGGTTTTCAAAGGGCGCACCAGCAACGGTATTGGCGGTGGGCATGGCGGGTCAGGGTCATTCGTCACCAGCGATGTGGCCATAGGGCCCGCAAGCGTGCAAGGTCAGGTGCCTGCGGCTGGCAGGAAGTCCTCTGCACTGGAGTCTTTCGGCTCTGGCGGCTGCCACCTGTGCCGGGCGACGCTGGATTCACATTGTTAGCCCACAGAAAGCGGTGTTCCGATGAGCGCTCACTTCCCGGATCACGACACCGTCTGCACGGCCTTGTCGCTGGCAACCCGTGCGCCGTCGGTGCACAACACACAGCCGTGGCGGTGGCGGGTGGGCTCGGACAGTCTGCACCTATATGCCGAGCGCGGGTTAAATCTACCTAGCACCGACCCTGACGGCCGTGACCTCATTCTGAGCTGCGGTATTGCCCTGCATCACTGCGTGGTGGCACTCGCGGCACTCGGGTGGCAGTCGAAGGTCCATCGGCTACCCAACTCCGATGAATCCGAACACCTTGCCGCTGTGGAAGTTTACCGTAGTCCAGCTAGTGAGGTTGACATCACGCTGGCGGCGGCGATCCCGCGGCGGCGCACCGATCGGCGCCATTACAGCTCCTGGAGCGTGCCTTCCAACCATATCGCCCTGATGGGTGCCCGCGCAGCGCGCGCCGGGGTGATGCTGCGTCAAGTCGAGGCGTTGCCCCGATTGCAACATATTGTGGCGCAAGCGGTTTGGCGACATGCGACCGACCACGATTACTTGACGGAGCTGACCACCTGGAGTGGACGATACGCTTCGTTGGCCGGCGTGCCGGCTCGCAATGCACCGCAGTCCGATCCGACCGCGCCGATACCGCCTCGGCTGTTCGCGGGTCCCGCACTGGCGCAGCCACCCGACACGGACTCCGTCGATGACAATGCCGTTGTGCTGGCACTGGGCACCAAAGAGGACAGCACGCTGGCGCGGCTGCGCGCCGGCGAAGCCACCAGCCTGGTGCTGCTGAGCGCAACCGCGCTCGGCTTGGCGAGCTGCCCAATCACCGAACCGCTGGAGATCACCGAGACGCGCGATGCCGTGCAGATCGAGGTTTTCGGGATCAGCGGGTTCCCACAGATGCTGCTGCGCGTCGGCTGGGCTCCGGTCAACGCCGATCCGTTACCGGCGACTCCGCGCCGCCCACTGAACGAGATCGTCGAATATCTGGACGGATCAGCCTTCTGCTGATGCCGCTATGGTTCAGTCAGACCTCAGGTTTGAGGTCAGCCCAAATCGACGTCCAGGTGCACGACCCCGTCGTCGAACCGTTTGTGCTGCGGATGCAGGCCGGCGTCGTGGAGCACCTCGAACATAAGATGATTCGTAACCAGGACGTCCGCGACCAAGTGCTGAATTCCCTTATCGCGGGCAATCTGTGCGAGCCGCCGAAGCAAAACGGTTCCTACTCCGCGCAGGTGATCGTCCACGACCCTGCTTCCGGTCATTGTCGGACCGCCTGGGTATTCCGCGTGTAGCTACTGGGATCGGACAATCAACACCGAACAATCGGCGTGTCCAAGGATGGGATGGCTATGTGGTCCAATGAGACTCGCGACTTGATCGATATCGCTGTTGCCGATCACAGCGAGCTGTATCTGTCTATCGCTCACATCAAGAAAATCGGCGATGCCGGTTCGGGTGGCGGCAGCGTGGATTTTCACACTCGGGTAGCGCTGATTCCAGGACTGTGCCCGCCGGTCCAGCTCGTCATGGGGCATCTCACCGAGGTCGTCTCGCCACGCGCCGAGGGCAAGGACCGGTGCGTGACGCAGCTGGGCCTCTACCATCGCCTGTTCGACGACGTTGTCGTTGCCGGGTGAATCTTTCACCGCGACTACAATCAAAGCGCTGTCGGGCTTCGGCCGGCTGTGCTGTGTGCGGATGATCGCGACCGGGCAAGAGGCGGCTTCGGCGAGCTCTGCGACTGTGGAACCCAATAATGCCCGCGCAAAGCGCCCGATGCCCGTCGAACCTACGCAGACCATCTCGGCGTCGCGGGATTCGGCGATAAGGGCTGTTGCGGGATCGCCTCGCAGAATCGCAGTCTCAACTTTGACAGGTTTCCCGTCGGCTGCCACCGCAGCGGCGGCTATCCTCAGCGCGGCCTCCGCGTATTCAACTTCCATCCGCACATTGCCGACTGACGCGAACGGGGCCGGCGCGACCTGTTCAGGGATCACTTCGACAAGGCGCAACGGGACCTCTCGGCTGACAGCTTCATCGACCGCCCATTCCGCGGCTTGGATCGCGGCTTGAGAGCCGTCGATGCCGACGACGACAGAGGGTTTTGGTGTCTTCGAATCGCGCATTGCCGTTTCCCGTTCAACCCTTGAACCGTAAAACTTCGGAGAGCGGTCGCCGGGGTGTTGGTGGCGGCGCTTTTTCGGTGACCGGCACCACGCCCACCCGGACCAGGACTTGGGGAACGGCGTCATGGTCCATGAGCGACTTGATCAGTTCGCGGGTGACGGCGACCTCGGTGAGGTGCGTTACCGGACAGGTTGCCAGGCCGGCCATCGTGCATTCCAACAATGTCGCGGAAAGCGCTTCGCCGGCAGCCAACGCGTCAGCGCGGGTGTCGCCGTCGGTGGACAACAGTAAGACCTTGGCGTGGTCTTCGGGAATTTCGAGGCGTCGTTCAGGTCGGCGAGGGACAGGGAATACCCGCCCGACTCCGACGCGGTCACCCTCGGCCGCCGAGACGAGGGCACTATAAGGGATTCCCTGCGATGCCTCGAATGGCGCTGTCCACCAGTGCAGTTCGTCATGGTAGGGAGTGTCGTAGAACCGTAACGACTCCGCGGTCTGGGCGGCCTCCTCGAGGCGCGGTTGCAAATCGTCGGCGATGACCTCCAGATGTACGGCTTGCCGGTTGGCGCTGCTGGCCACTACGGCTTCGATGGACTGCCAGTCTGTTGCCGCGCTAAACGGCAGGCGGTCGGTGCGGCGTGCCCCGATGGCGCTGGCGCGCCGCTGATCTCGGTCGGTCAAAAATCCCAACGGTGTGAATTCGATCGATGCCAGATGATTCGGGCTGTTGGGATTGGGAAACCGGTCGATTTGCGACTGCCATCCGGCCGCGGCCATCGCTACCCGCAGATGGTCGAGCGCAGCGCCGCAACTGATGAGCGCTTCTCGCGCGAACCGGTCGGTGTCCATTACTCGACTTGGATCGAGGAATAACCGGAGTTGCCCACGGTTGAACACCCACTGCCAAGGTTGGCTGTTGTGTAGTGACGGCGCGCGGCACGCTGTCCGCACCACATCCTCGATGACTTCGGTTTCCACTGTGGTAGTAGGCATCTGTCGACCTCCCGATCTTTACCTCCCTCCAGGGTTCTCCGAGACGGCTGGCGGCAGCAGGGCCATAGGTCCCTGATGCGGGCGCCATTGGGCCAGCCTGGTGCTGCTGAGCGCAACCGCTTTCGGTTTGGTGAGCTGCCCAGTGACCGAACCGCTGGAGATCGTCGAAACACACGACGCAAGGTGCCAAAGCGAGGTTTTCGGGATCAACGGGTGTCCGCAGATGTTGCTGCGTGTCGGCTGGGCACCGGTTAACGCCGAGCCGTTACCGGCGACTCCGCGCCGCCGACTTGAGCCCTGTCTCGAAGCGTCGAGGCAACTACGTGGTCCACAACTTCGTGCTGGTCATTGTCAGCCGCCCGGGTTCGGTTCGTCCGCATTAGGACCGGACGATCAGCTCCGAGCAATCGGCGTGTCCGAGGATAGGGTGGCGATGTGGTCTGATGAGACGCGCGACTTGATCTGTATCGCTGTCAGGCTTCGGCCGGCTCTGTTGAGTGCGGATGATCGCGCCTCGCTGTTCCCGTCAACTTTCCAGCCGCAAAACTTCGGAGAGCGGTCGCCGCGGTGTGGGTGGCGGCGCTTTTTCGGTGACCGGCACGATGCCCACCCGGACCAGGACCTGGGGGACGGCGTCATGGTCCATGAGCGACTTGATCAGTTCGCGGGTGACGGCGACCTCGGTGAGGTGCGTTACCGGGCAGGTGGCGAGACCGGCCATCGTGCATTCCAGCAAGACCGCTGAGAGCGCCTCGCCGCAAGCCAACGCGTCGGCACGACTATGGCCGTCGGTGGAGAGCAGCAGGATTTTGGCGTGGTCTTCGGGTATCTCGGCGCGTCGTTCGGGCTGATGGGTGAGGGGGAACACCCGATCAACACCGACTCGGTCACCCTCGTCCGCCGAAATCAGCGCACTATACGGGATGCCCTCGGATGCCTCAAATGGTGCTGTCCACCAATGTAGTTCGTCATTGTAAACCGGGTTGTAAAACCGCAGCGACTCGGCAATCTGCGCTGCCTCCACGAGTCGCGGACGCAAATCGTCAGGGAGGATGTCCACGTGCACGCCTGCTCGGTCGACCGTACTGCCCACCACTGGTTCGAGGGATTGCCGTTCTGTTGGTGGGCTGAACGGCAGCCGGTCAGTGCGACGCGTCCAGATGGCGCTGGCGCGACGTCGATCTCGGTCCGTCACACAATCCATCGGGGTGAATTCGACCGACGCCAAGTGGTTCGGGTTGTTGGGGTCAGGAAACCGGTCGACTTTCGCCTGCCACCCGGTCGCGGCCATCGCTACCCGAAGATGATCGAGAGTTGCGCCGCAACTGATGAGCGCTTCTCGCGCGGACTGGTCGGTGTTCGTTACTCGACTTGGATCGAGGAATAACCGGAGTTGGCCACCGTCGAACAGCCACTGCCAGGGTTGGCTGTTATGCAGTGACGGGGCGCGGCAAGCGGACGACACCGCATCCTTGATGACTTCGGTTTCCACTACGGTGGTAGGCATCTGTCGACCTCCCGATCTTTACCTGCTTCCAGAGTTCTCCGAGACGGCTGGCGGCGGCAGGGCCATTGGTCCTCGGTCGGGGCGCCATCGTCCCATGTTTCGCCGATCTTCCGGTCGTTTCAACCCAACGACCCGTGCCGCCCGAAGCGATGCCTCGGCCGGGTTCGACACCGCGGCGGTCGTCCTCCGGGCAGATCGCAATCGTCGCCTGCGAACCGTCAATACCGGCGATTACCGGAGAAACGTTGCACGCTTGGCCGAATAGCTTTTTATATCTTGGTTAGTGGCGGTGGTCGGTATGAGCCATGCCGTTCCACCTGCACGGCGGAACGGCATGGCTTTCTCATTCGCGCTCAGTGCTGCCGGGCGACGATAACGGGTACGTCGGCGGCCTGTGCCACCGTCGTGCTCACCGATCCCAACAGCATGCCGGCGAATCCACCACGGCCATGA
>Ga0302326_10010331_pt1 | contig 20243 bp, 13 predicted proteins | sample Palsa_T0_3_FD_202264 | JGI IMG/M metagenome (GOLD analysis project Ga0302326, IMG submission 202264) | Peat permafrost microbial communities from Stordalen Mire near Abisko, Sweden - Palsa_T0_3 | ecosystem: Environmental > Terrestrial > Soil > Palsa > Peat permafrost | place: Sweden: Abisko...
CGCGTCGAGAGTGCCTCGCACGCCGGCGGGAAGGCCCTTGTCGCGCGCAAAGCGGCAGAACTCGACAATCGTTCTGGTCATGACGCTCGGCTGTTTGGTGGAATCCATCATTCTTTCTTGCTCTTAGCTCAGTATTGTCGGAAGGCACATATCTCCGGGCGAAAGCCCGCAATCTTCTAATCGCCAAAGACACCGCTAAAGCCGTGCCTTACCCACAACCAATCTGAGAAACGCGTCGTCAGACCTCTTCAGCTGCCTCGCACCAGAAGTTTCTCCACCCCAGCATCCCTGATCTTCACGCCATCTTCGACGGATTTGGAAATGCAACCGAGCGTCTCGTCGATGGCAGCCTCATCCATTCGCAGCTTGCCCAAGGCGAGCAGAGCTTGGGCACAATCCAAAGTCTCCGCCACTCCGGGAGGCTTACTCAAGGTGAGCCCCCGCACCGACTGCACATATCCAACCACCTGCCGAGCTAACTCTTCCTCAATGCCCGGCAATCGGGTGCGCACGATCTTCATTTCCTTTTCCAGACTTGGATAGTCAATCCACTGGTACAGGCATCTTCTCTTGAGAGCGTCGCCCAGTTCGCGGCTGCGATTGGAAGTTAGAACTATATGGGGCACATGCGTCGCATGGATGGTGCCCATCTCTGGAATCGTGATCTGATAGTCTGAAAGCAATTCGAGCAGGAAGGCCTCGAACGCCTCATCCGCGCGATCGATTTCGTCGATCAGCAGGACGGGCGCAGCGTCTTCGACAAGAATGGATTGTAGCAAAGGCCGTTCCAGAAGAAACTCACGGCTGAAGATGTGCTTCTCTTTCTCCTCGACGGATTTATTCGATCCTTCTTCGATCTTGATGGCCAGCAGTTGCTTCTGGTAATTCCACTCATAGACCGCCGAACTGACGTCGAGCCCCTCGTAACATTGCAATCGGATCAGGCGCGTCCCCAGAAATAAGGCAAGCACCTTGGCGATTTCCGTTTTCCCAAGGCCAGCGTGTCCTTCGACGAGAATTGGTTTGCGTAGCTTGGTGACTAGATAAAGCGCTGTGGCCAGCGACCGGTCGGCAACATAGCCCAGGCGTTCAAATCCCGAGACAATCGCGTCGACACCTTGGCTTGCAGCATCGGGAGGAGGAATTCGGGACGCGCCCATGGCTGTAACTTTGATCGCGGCTTTACTCGCTCAAGAACCACTCTCAGGATTCTTGCCGCGAAATAGCCCCTTGGTGGCTTCCCAAGCCAGCGAAGTGGCCTTGATGGGCGCGACCTCCGCGCCGGCTACTTGCGCCGTGGCATTGTCAGAGGCTTCCCGCAGCCGAGCCTGAAAATTCTTGATGAACTCTCCGAACATAATATTTGAGACCTCTGCAATTACGCGGGAGCCCATCTGCGCCAGAATCCCGATGACATTGATCTCGGAAACACTCGTGACTTCTGTGCCGCCATTTTCGAGAGCACGAAGCTTCCCCGACATACTCATGGAGGCGCTGCCGCGGCCGCGCACATCCTGCCCTTTGCCTAGAATCTCGATCTCATGGTTCTGTGCATCCAATCGCAGAATCTGGACTTCACCGTTATAGTCGGTGACGCTGGGCCCGACCTTTACCTTGATCGCACCTTTATATGTTTTCTCATCCACCTGCTCGGTGATTTGCGCGCCGGGCACACAGGTCGCGACCTTTCGTGGATCACTCAGGAACATCCACACGCTCTCTACCGACCCCGGTACCTGGAACGTCTTTTCAATTTTCAACGCCATCGGCTTAGCTTGTAACGCCTTTCTCCTGCAAAACCTTCCACACTTTCCAGGGCGTGATCGGCATATCGATGTGCTTTACCCCGAGATGAGAGAGTGCGTCGACAACAGCATTTACAAAAGCGGCCGGAGAACCCACGTTCGGCGACTCTCCCACTCCCTTGGCTCCAAACGGATGATGCGGAGACGGCGTGCAGGTTTTGTCCGTCTCCCAGTGCGGAGTTTCGACCGCGGTCGGAAGGAGGTAATCCTGAAAACTTCCGCCCTGAATGTTGCCGCTCTCGTCGTAGTCGATCTGCTGCATGAACGCGATGGCCAGCCCCTCGGTCAAGCCGCCGTGAATCTGGCCTTCCACGATCATGGGATTGATGATGTTTCCGCAGTCGTCGACGGCGACAAAGCGCCGCACTTTCACTTCTCCCGTGCCCTTGTCGATATCCACCACGCACACATAAGTGCCGAACGGGAAAGTTAGATTCGGTGGATCGTAGTAATCGACCGCTTCCAAGCCCGCCTCAAGGCCGGGGGGAATGTTCGTGTACGCAGCGAATGCGATTTCCTGAATCGTCTTGCTCTTGCTGGGAGCGCCCTTCACAAAAAACTTGCCCGGTTCCCATTCCAGATCGTTCTCGTTGCATTCCAGCAAGTACGCTGCGATCTTTTTCGCCTTGTCGCGAATCTTGCGGGCTGCGATCGCAGTGGCAGCTCCCGAGGTTGGCGTGCTCCGACTGGCGTAGGTTCCCAGGCCGTAGGGAGCGGTGTCGGTGTCGCCTTCTTCGATGGTCACGTCGGCGGCAGGAATTCCCAGTTCCTGCGCCACGATCTGGGCGTACGTAGTCTCGTGTCCCTGGCCTTGGCTCTTGGTACCCATGCGGGCCATCGCCTTGCCTGTGGGGTGAATGCGAATCTCGCAACTGTCAAACATCTTGATGCCGAGAATATCGAAGGTGTGCGCCGGACCCGCGCCCACGATTTCCGTGAAGCTCGAGATCCCGATACCCATCAATTCGCCCTTTTCCCGTCTTTCTGCCTGTTCTTTACGTAGTTGCTGGTAGCCGATCTTCTCCAGCGCGAGGTTCATCGCAGCTTCATAGTTGCCGCTGTCGTAGGTCCAGCCCAGCGACGACTTATAGGGAAACTTCGCCGCGGGAATAAAGTTCTTGCGGCGAAGTTCGGCAGGATCCATCTTCAACTCCAGCGCGAGTACATCCACTACTCGCTCGATCAGGTAAGCTGCTTCAGTCACGCGAAACGAGCAGCGGTACGCAATTCCGCCCGGCGCCTTGTTCGTGTAAACGCCATCGACTTCGCAGAATGCCTGGGTGTATTCGTAGGAGCCGGTGCAAATGCTGAACAATCCCGCGGGAAACTTGGTGGGCTGGGCTGCGGCGTTGAACGCTCCATGGTCGGCGAGCGTTTTTACGCGCAATGCTTGCATCTTACCGTCGCGGTCGGCGGCGATCTCGGCGGTCATGTAATAGTCGCGGGCAAAACCGGTTGACTGCAAATTCTCGGAGCGCGTCTCAATCCACTTCACCGGCACACCGAGAGTGAGTGAAGCCACGATGGCGCAAACGTAGCCGGGATAAACCGGAACCTTGTTGCCAAACCCGCCGCCGATATCCGGCGAGATCACGCGAATATTGTTCTCTGGAATGCCCCCAACCAAAGCAAAGACGGTTCGGTGCGCATGTGGCGCCTGTGAAGTCATGTACACCGTGAGCCGACCGGTGGCTCGGCTGAAGTCTGCCACGCAGCCACAGGTTTCGAGTGGCGCGGGATGGCATCGCGGGAAAAAGGCGTTCACACTGGCCTTTACTGCGGCGTTCTTAAAAACCTGTTCGGTCGCTTGCTGGTCACCGACTTCCCAGTGGAAGATGTGGTTATTCTTCTGCTCGCGGTCTTCGCGCAGAAGTGGGGCGTCGGGATCGAGAGCTTTCTTCGGATCAACAAGCACGGGCAGCTCTTCATATTCCACTTCCACCAGCTCAGCCGCATCGGCGGCGGCGTAGCGATCTTCCGCAACGACGAAAGCCACCTCTTGCGATTGGAAGAGCACTTTGCCGGTTGCCAGCACCATCTGCTTATCGTAAGAAAGCGTCGGCATCCACGCCAGGTTAGCCTTGGCAAGATCTTCCCCGGTTATGATGGCCAGCACTCCGGGTACCGCCTTGGCTTTCTCCGTGTTTATGCTCTTGAGACGTGCGTGGGCATACGGACTGCGCACAAGTTGGCCATAAACCATGCCAGGCAGATGCACGTCGTCCACGTAGTTGCCCTTGCCCTGGATGAATCGCAAGTCTTCTTTGCGCTTGATGGAATGGCCCATACCGCCGATTTCAGGAGATGTCTTGTGGATCACTTTGCCACTCCTTCCGCCACGCTGGCTTCGCTCGCGGCCTTAGCCATCTTGGCCGCTGCATATTGCACCGCGCCCACGATGTTCTGATACCCCGTGCAGCGGCAGAGGTTGCCGGAAATTCCCCTGCGAATCTCTTCCTCGCTGGGATGGGGATTGTTATGCAGCAGCGCGTACGACGACATCAGCATCCCGGGGGTGCAGAAGCCGCATTGCAGGCCGTGCTCCTGCTTGAACCCGTCCTGCAAGGCATGCAGTTCGCCGGCGCTGCTCGCCAGGCCTTCGACGGTGAGAATCTCGGCGCCATCCGCCTGCACAGCAAACATGGTGCACGATTTCACCGTTTTTCCGTTGAGCACAACCGTACACGCGCCGCAGTGGCTGGTGTCGCAGCCGATGTGAGTACCGGTCAGTTGCAAACTTTCCCGGATGAAGTGGACCAGCAAAACTCGCGGTTCGACCGCCGCTTCCCGCTCCCTGCCGTTCACTTTCACGGTAATCAATTGTTTCTTTGCCATCGCCAGTTCCTCGTTCGAGTCCAGAGACTACGTTGGAAACTACTTGCCAGCTCTTTCGGCGGCGCGGGCGAGAGCTCGTTTCGCCAGTTCCTTGATAAGCCCCTTCTTGTATTCCGCGGGGCCACGCAAATCAGAACTTGGTTGCGCGTCATCGGCCGCCAACTGCGCAACCTGGCGGATGTTCGCCTCGTCGAGTTTTTTCCCGCGGAGAAAGTTCTCCGCCTTCTGCACCTTAATCGGCGTAGGACCAACATTAGTCAAACCGATGCCGACTTTTTGAACTGAGCCGCTGCTATCCAGGGTTACCTGCGCGGCGACAGCCGCGGTCGCGAAATCTCCCACCTTACGTTCCAACTTGAAGTAAGCGCCGCCGCTGTGCGGCAGAGCCAAGGGGATTCGAATCTCGGTGAGTATTTCGTCTGGTTCGAGCGCGGTGCTGAACAGCGACAAAAAAAATTCCTCGATGGGTATGACTCGTTCGCCGCGGGATCCAGTAGCCACCACCTGCGCGTCCAAAGCAAGCATGGTTGCGGGATGATCGTTGGCAGGATCGCCATGCGCCAGGTTTCCTGCCACCGTGGCCAGGTTGCGCACCTGCGGATCGGCGATCACGTGAGCGGTATCAATAAGAATGGGATATTTCGAGCGAATCAGCGGAGAAGCCTCCAATTCGGCTTCGCGCGTGAGCCCGCCGATCCTCAGAAAGCCGGCCTCTTCCTTGATGTACGACAACCCGGAGATGCGATTGATGTCAATCAGGTAACCGGGGCGGGCAATCCGAAGCTTCATCATGGGGATGAGGCTTTGTCCTCCACTGAGAATCTTGGCGTCATCGCCATGTTGCTGGAGGAGCGTGATCGCTTCTGGAATTGTCTTTGGGCGCAGGTATTCGAAGGCTGGTGGGATCATTGCTTAACCCTCGCGGGTGCGAAATCCAGCCCCGCATCGAGGCGAGGATTCTGGAGTAGGTGTTCAGCAAACGCGGTTAGTACATTACCACACAAAGGGCATTCGGATAAACCGGACAAACCCTGCGCCACCCTGCGCCTTCAGCGCCAAAAGAGAACTCAAAACTGGCTTTACTTGGGATGCATCGCTATTTCCGCCGACCGCGACCTCCAATCCTCAATCGCCCTCCGAATCGCTTCCGGAGCTAGGTTGCTGCACCTCATCTTGTAATCCGGGATGCCGCCCAGCGCTTCGGCGACCGCTTGCTCCGATATCTGGGACGCCTCCTCGACGGACTTGCCCAGAACCATTTCTGTGGCCATTGAGGAACAGGCAATGGCGACGGCGCATCCCATGCATTTGAACTTCGCTTCCTGAACAACGCCCTGCCCGATCCGCAGCGTGATCAGCACTGTATCGCTGTCCACCGGACTCTTCACGACTGCCTTGCCCGAAGGCTCGGCGATGCTGCCTACGTTTCGCGGCGCGGCATAATGGGCTCGGACTTGTTCACTGTACATCGCGCTGGACACTACGAAATCCCCGCCCTTTATATTGCACTCCCGGGTTCCCGGGAACTATCATACGTGATGGCATGTCCTCGGATCTCTACGCCAAAGCCGCCGAACTGACGGCCCAAGGGAAAACTTTTGCCGTAGCCACAGTGGTTCGGGTGGAGGGGTCTTCTTCGGCACGACGCGGTTCGAAGGCCATCATTGACGCTCAAGGGAAGCTGGTTTTCGGCTGGGTGGGCGGCGGGTGCGCCGAAGGAGCCGTTCGTAATGAAGCGCTGCGCTCCATCGAGGTGCGACACCCCCTCGTTATCACTCTCGACATGACCGACGAACTCCTGGGTGTTGGGATGCCCTGCGGAGGGAAAATGGAGGTTTATATCGAACCGGTGTTGCCTCAACCCGATCTGCTCATCGCCGGTCATGGGCGGATCGCCGAGGCCCTGGCCACGTTCGCGCACCTGCTCGGCTTTCGCATCATTGTGAACGACCCCGGCGCCGACCAGACTTCGTTCCCACAAGCCGAGCAAGTGATTGCCGAAGATTTTGACCTGGTTCAGACACCCATCGGGCCAAACACTTATGTCGTGATTGCCACACAGCACAAGAATGACCACCTTTGGCTGCAACGGGCTCTGCGAGGGGAAGCCGCTTACGTGGCTTTGATCGCCAGTCACCATCGGGCCAAGCTCGTACTCGAGTACCTCGCCGCAGAGGGAGTGCCGGAGGACAAGATCGCGAGAATTTTTGCGCCGGCAGGCCTCGACTTGGGGGCTGCAACTCCAGAGGAGATTGCGCTCAGTATCGCGAGCCAGATCGTAGCCTTGCGGCGCGGCGGCTCCAGCCGCGCCTTACACCTGACAGAGCTGGATATGCCGGAGAGCGACGTCTCCGAAAAGGTAATCACCCAGTGCGACGCGCACACGGCAGACTGAGCGCGGACCATCTTTACTACTATCCGAAGATTCCCCCATCATAGTTATCTGGCTTTGGTGGCCGGATTTCGAGCCTCACTCACCCGCTTCTGCCTTTCAGAAACGATTTCCGCCATAATGCTGAGTGCGATTTCCTCTGGAGTCTCGGCACCTATCTCCAGTCCAGCGGGCACCCGCACGCTGGCCAGTTTTTCCGCCACAACTCCCCTCATCTGCAGGCTGCGAACGACTTCATCCCCCCTCTTCTTCTTAGCCACAAGTGCGACATAGGCGCTGTTCGCAGCCAGCGCTTCTTCAATCGCCTCCTCATCACAGGTGCCGCGGCTCGCCACCACCACGTTCCGATCGGGATTCGCCCCAAGCACGGAAAAATCGAGCGCGTGAAGCACCCGATCTGCATCGGGCAAGTCGCCAGCGGACAGCAGCGGATCCACCACGGTCACCGTGAATCGCATCAGCTTTCCCAGCTTCGCCAAGGCAGCTGCCATCGCGTCCCTGCCGACAATGACCAACTCGGGCTGCGCAGACGTTGCGCCGGCAAGTTCTCGTCCGTGAAAATTCGTGGTTTCAAGCAAGGCGTTCTCTCTCTCTGTGCGACCGCCGGCACGGCGCAGCGCCTCGAAATCGCTCTGCCGGTCAATGTCCAGCAGGATTCCCGCATCGTCCACAGGCAACTTCACGATGCCTTCGAGATGGTCGCCGAAGATTGCTCGGCATCCGATATCGCCGTTGAGGGCCATCACCTCGGCGAAAACCGAGCGGTCCAGGAGCACCGGGTTGCCGCGAAAACCCCGGTAAGTTGGAATCACGATCTGCGCTTTGGAACGATGATGCTCCGCCATCAACAGGGTGAGCGTCGCAGGCCGGACAAACGGCTGATCCGCCAAAACGATGAGCGCACCTGCGCATTGTGGATCCACTGCCGAAAGTCCAGCCTTCAACGAGGTTCCCATGCCCTGCTGATAACTCTCATTGAGAACTACGCGCGCATTCTGCAGATCGATTTCCTTTCGGATCTCCTCCGCCGCGAATCCAAGAACTAGAACGATTTCCTGCACCACGGATGCGCGCACGTGATCGAGCACGTGCTGCAATAGCGGACGATCATCGAGCAGCAGCAGTTGCTTTGCTGTTCCCATCCTTGTTGAAGTTCCTGCCGCCAGAATTACCGCCGCAAAGGGGGAAGCGATGTCCGTCATTTAACACCACAATTCTTAGTTTAGTATCAGACGACCTTGGCGTGAGCATCCACATCCCCGCCGTTTACACAAAAGTCTCGACACACCTCGATGCACCTACCCTTCCGGGCACAACTCGCGCCCCTCGAACCTATGTAAAAGTTGCCGCGGCTTCGGTCCCAATGCCTGCAGAGTCAGCCGATCTTTCCATCCAGCAAGATGGCCAGCGGCCATCGTGCCTCAGGCACACCCGCCTGCGTCTCTATCCACAGCGCCCCGGCCTCGAAATACCATTGCTCGGGACGCCTTAAGACACTGATCTGCAATGAGTTGCCAGAATATTTCAAGTTGAGAGTGTCCTGAGTCTTCATCAGAGATTTCCCCACTATGCCACCTGAGACCGCCGGCACGCCGGACAGAGTCCCGTGCTCTCCGCAACCATCTGAAGCCACACAAGTTAGACCGCAGGTGATGTGGTTGAAGCCCTTTAAGAGCCATCGGCGAAACCGGTCATCGACCTTTCTCGGAGGGTCTGTCGAGATTGATAGGGGTGCGGCCAAAGGGTTGCGATCCCGCTCGACCTACGGTTAGGGCCGATTGCGCGATTTCGCAACCAAAATGGTCCGCCGAGAAAAAGTTGGACCGAAAGCAATCCGATCCGTCTTCATGTCCGTACAGGATCAAGAAGGCAGGCGGGACGGCGGCAAGCTCTCCAGGGATGGACAGTCTACCTTGTACGGCATTCACTAAAATCGATTCTTTCAACGGCAGCGAGGCTGGAAATGATGAAGTGGGGACTGTTTCTTCTGACTCTGTATGCCTCGGCATCTTGGTGTCAGGCCGAGCCATCGAAATCAGGCCCGTTGACTCGTTTCAGCTCTACCTCCGCCACGGATCAGCAGATTCAGGTGCTCCAAGATCGTGTAAAGCAATCTCCGACGAACTACGCGGCATACGACGAATTAGGCTCTGCTTTTTTTCAGAAAGCCAGGGAGACCGGGGACATTGCTTACTACGACCTGGCCGAGCAAACCCTCAAAAAAGCTCTCGACTCTTCGCCGCAAGACTTCCGAGCCGCAGATCCTCTGGTTCATATGGCGCTGGTTTGCATGGGAGAACATCGTTTTGCGGACGCACTCGCCTTCTCGCAAAAGGCGCTGAGTCTAGGCTCCGGCAACCTTCCGGCGTTCGCCGTCGAAGGCGATGCTTATATCGATATCGGAGATTACGATGAGGCAGCGGTGGCTTACAACGCCTTGCAAACGCTTGGCCGGGCAAGCGCATCGCCGCTGGCACTCGCCTACATGAGTGACAGTCGCATGGCCTACCTGCGCTTTTTGCACGGCGATTCTGCGGAAGCCATCCGATTGATGCAGAGTGCGATCGCGGCGGCGCTTCAAACTAACGTGCCGCGAGAAAATCTTGCGTGGCTCTATTTCGAACTGGGAGAGCGCTACTTTCAATCGGGCGACCTGGCAGATGCCGCTTTGTCTTATCAGTCGGGCATCTCAGCTGATTCCAATCACTATCGCTCGCTGGCTGGATTGGCGAAGGTTCGGGCGGCGCAGGGGAAGCTGGAAGAATCAGTTCACCTCTATCAGCGATCGATTGCCATCATTCCGTTCCCCGTTTATGTCGAGGAGATCGGCGATGTTTACCGGAAGATGGGACAGGAGATAGAAGCCCAGCAGCAATATGACCTCGTCGAATACATCGGACACCTGGGCGCATTGAATCGAGTTCTGGCCAATCGGGAACTAGCCCTGTTCTATGCCGATCACGGGATCAAGCTGCCGGAAGCCCTGGAGCTTGCGCAAAAAGAGTTTGAGGTGCGGCACGATATCTATACCTGGGACACTCTGGCATGGGTTCTCTACAAGAATGGGCGATTTCAGGACGCGGCCAAAACCGTGAACAAAGCGCTTGCGTTGCATACGAAGGATCCCCTTCTTCTCTTTCATGCCGGCATGATTTACCACGCCCTGGCTGAGGACGCTGAGGCCGAAGACTTTCTGACCCGCGCTCTGAAGACAAACCCGGACTTTCACATCCTCCACGCCGAACTTGCTCGTGGAACTCTCGAAAGCATCTGGCAAGCGCGGAACCGCGACTTGAGGTCAACAAGTGCAAAACGATAAGCGCAATCATGGCCGAAGCGGATTGGTTTTGGCTTTATACTTGCTGGTTTTGAGCTCGCTGCCCTGCTTTGCCCATCCGATGGGAAATTTCAGCATCAATCACTATTCGAAGATCAAAATCGGCCAGAAGTCAGTTGAGATTCTATATCTGGTGGATATGGCTGAAATCCCCACGTATCAGGAGATTCGAGATTTCGACCTTGCGCCTAAGCCGGATGATCCCAGCGCCTCTCGCTACCTCGATCATCACGAACCAAGTTTAAGAGCAGGACTCTTGTTGGAGAGCGATGGACAGCCTGTCCAATTGGAGACCTTATCGCGCGTTCTAACATTTGCCGACGGCGCCGGCGGTCTGCCCACGATGAAAATCGGGTTCGTGTTCCGGGGCAAGCTTGAGGGCATCGCGGGTGCTCACAAACTCTCCTATGCCGATAACAACTTTCCCGGGCGCGCGGGTTGGAAAGAGATTGTGGTTCTCGGCGATCAAGCCGTGATTGTGACCAGTTCCGCTCCGATCGTCGATCGCAGCCAGGAGTTGACCAACTACTCGAGCGATGCGTTAAACAGCCCACCCCAGCAACTGTCGGCTTCGGTCAACTACAGGACCCTAGCTGCAGATCCGGAGAAAACTGCTTCAGACTCCCAAGCTACAACGCCTGAGAACCGAATCTTTCAAGCAACAACCAGCTCACGTAGGACTGCCGCCGCGCACGCCCCGTCACCTCAAAGACAAGGATCATTCGCTGCTATTTCTCCTTCCGGTCTTGATGGGGCCAAACCACCGCTTCGCGCTGTTGTAGCCGCCCCCGCCTCTCAGCACTTAGCGTCGGCTCAGGCGCAGAACACGCCGCGAAGCCGCTTTACTGAGCTTATCTCGACCCAACGCAAGTTGAGCTTTTGGTTTCTGTTTTCGGCGACACTGATCGCGGCAGGCCTGGGTGCGCTTCACGCGCTGGAACCGGGGCACGGTAAGACCATCGTTGCGGCATATCTGGTGGGTTCGCGCGGTACCGCGAGGCATGCCGTGTTGCTCGGCATCGTCGTGACCGCCGCGCATACTTCGGGCGTGTTCCTCTTGGGCGCCGTGACCCTCTATGCATCACGCTACATCGTTCCCGAGAAGCTCTATCCATGGCTTGGAGCAATTTCTGGTCTGAGCGTTGCCGGACTTGGTATTTTCATTTTCCTGAGACACTTGACCGGAGAAACCGGAGAACATGCACATGCTCCGGGAGAGCGGCATTCCCACTGGTTTCTCTCCATGTTCAAGCAAGCTATGCCCCTGCAAACCGAGTCGAGTCGCGGTGCGGGCTCCTCGGATTCGAAGCCGGTCGGGCGAGCTCTATCATTGCGCGAACTCTGCATCTTGGGTATCACTGGAGGAATCGTGCCTTGTCCGGCGGCACTGGTGGTGCTGCTCAGTGCTTTCTCCCTGCATCGGATCAGCTTCGGGTTGTTCTTGATCGCTGCCTTTAGCCTGGGCCTGGCGAGTGTCCTGGTGATTGTTGGCTTAACGATGGTCTATGCCAAACGCTTGATATCGTCGCGGGTGCAGACTGGCAGCTCAGCTTTTCGCTATCTTCCCCTCCTGTCATCCTTGTTCATGGTGGCGCTAGGAGTGGGCATAACCGCCTCGGCGATTGGATCCGTCCAGCTCGGACATAGTCTCTTTTCCAAGGACAAAATAGTTCCGTTCGCGACAGTCGTTTTGCTTGGACTGTTCCTGGGAGTGCGGCATTCGACCGACCCCGACCATGTAGTGGCGGTATCCACGATTGTGAGCCGTCAAGGCTCGATCCGAAGCTCGGCTGCCATTGGGTTGCTATGGGGGTTGGGACACACCCTGACCATCTTCTTTGTCGGGTCCGCCATTATTATCTTTGGCGTTGTGATACCGCCCCGGCTTGGGTTGTCCATGGAATTTTGCGTTGCGTTGATGCTCATCCTACTGGGGTTACTAAATTTGACTGGTGTGACGAGTTGGATCACGGATCGCCTGACGCCGAAAAAAATGGGTCTGGGGACGACTTCCGAACCGGACACTCCTCTGAATCACAGCTTCGCAGGTCCGGCCAAGAAAAAGCTGGAGGTTTCCGGATGGATTCAATCCGTCGTTCACCGGACAGTCGGCAAGATGGGCCTTTATCAGACCATGCGACCGTTAGTGGTCGGTCTTGTACATGGTTTAGCGGGCTCAGCGGCGGTTGCCCTATTGGTGCTTTCCACTATCAAGAGTCCGTTCTGGTCCACGGCCTATCTGCTGGTGTTCGGGTTCGGCACCATGGTGGGAATGATGCTGATGACGGCAGCGATTTCGGTGCCTGTGGTTTACACGGGGAAGAAGTTTTTCAACGTGAATCGTCATCTGACGGTCGTTTCGGGAATGGCGAGCGTTGCTTTTGGCATGTTTCTGGTTTACCAGATCGGCTTTGTGGAGGGGCTATTTACTTCCCATGTGCACTGGATTCCTCAGTAAAGCAGTAAATCAGGATGTGGGCTAAGGCCGCCGCGGTGCGACAGGGCCGGGTTGCGCGGCCTATTCCATGATTCAACTTCAGCTCGAAGATAGGTCTACACTCCTAAGGTTTCTCAGGATCATCTCCCTCCGCAAATAAACCGCACTGGGATCAATCCATTTCCTGGTTACTACCGTACCTAAGTCACGTAGACGAATCCCGTCGTCGTTTCCTCCGGCGAAGCGTCGTGCGCGGGGAAGATTCTAGGCCACGGTGGGCGACGTCCGCGATGTTAATCCAACAGAGGAGAAACCATGAAGAAGTTAAAATCAATCGTGGCCCTCGCGATGTCGCTTTTCATGCTGGTACCTTCCAGCATGTTCGCGTCAAGCCATCGCGAAGCGCCGATTACCGCATTGGACCATAGCGCGGACGTCACCGACTGGTACGCCTTTGTCAGTTATGACGATCCGAGCAAGGTCACATTCATTCTGAATGTCGACCCGTTGCTTGAGCCCGCGAATGGGCCCAACTATTTTCCCTTTGATCCCAGTGTGCTCTACGAGATGCACGTGGACAACAACCAGGACGGACTGGATGACGTTACGTTCCAATTCCGTTTCAACACCGAAATCCGCCAGCCGAACCTATTTACAGGATTCGTCGGGGGCATCGCCGGCATTCCAGAGATCACTTCATTGAGTGGATCGGGCTCGGAAGGTTTGAGCTTGCGCCAGACCTACACCGTGACCATGATCAAGAATGGTAAATCAACCTGCTTGAACGGCGGAGACACCCTGTACGCGGTGCCCTCCAACGTGGGTCCACGAACCATGCCCAACTATGAATCGTTGTTTCATCAGGGCATCTATCGCCTGGGTGACGGCGTTACCGTATGGGCGGGGACGGCGGACGACCCATTCTTCATCGATTTGGGAGCCGCATTCGACTCGCTGAATTTCCGCAGAGGAGTCGGTCCGATCCTGACCGAGGCAGTCGATGATGACAATACGCACAACTATGCGCCTGACGCCGTGGGTGGCTACAACGTCAATTCCATAGTGCTCGAAGTTCCCATCACGATGCTGACGGTGGACGGCCAACGGCACGGTGCCGGCGATAAACGAGCGGTCATTGGAACCTATGGCAGCACATCGCGACATGAGATCACGGTGCGGCGCTCTCCCAATCCAGACCAAAACGGCGGTCCTTTCCAGCATGTAAACCGTGAAGGGAATCCGTTGATTAACGAACTGATCATTGGTACGGGCTTTAAAGACCGCTTCAGCATGGACTTTCCCAAAAACGACTCGCAGTTCGCGAACTTCGTCTTGGAACCCGTGCTGGCGTCTGTATTCAGCTCCTTGGGCGTTCCGGTTGCACCGAATCCGCGGAAAGACTTGCTGATCCTGGTGCAGTACGAGGCCCCGATCTGTCCCGGTTGCGGACCTGGGGATGGAGGTCCAATTGCCGATCTGCTGCGGCTTAATACCGGCATTCCCCCGACCCCAGTGGGCAGCCAACGGCGGCTTGGCTTCATCGCCGGCGATGTGGCCGGCTACCCGAACGGACGAAGGCCGGTGGACGATGTGTTTGACATCTCCGCCCGCGCCGTAGCCGGCATCCTGGTCAACCCCGTGACTTTCGGGACTCGGCTCGGAGATGGCGTACAAACCAAAACCGAAGGTTTCAATGATTCCTTCCCCTATGTCAGGCCAGCCAATAGTGGACGCGATGGCGCCCACACTGGGCCCGGGCAGGCGGGCTGCACCGGACAACCCGGCGGTATTTGTCCCGTGATGTAATTACCCCCTGTGGCCGTCGTGCCTCGAGCGGCGGCCACACTTTTCTTAAGGAATGAGGTTTCCCATGAACCATCGATTTTCGGCATTGTTAATGATTGCTACTACTGTCACGGCTGGGCAAGTCACAACCACTCCTGTAACAGCTCCTTCACCGGCCGTGCAAAGCGTCGCGGAAGCCAGAAAAGAGATCGTTGAGAAGCCCACACAATATGCGGGCTACGACCTTCTCGCGATGGCACTCGTTCGCCGCGCGCAAGAAACGTCCGACCCCGCCTACTACACTCAAGCGGAGGATGCCTTGAAGAAGTCGCTGGAACTGGCTCCCGACAATTTCGACACCGAGAAGATAAAGGTTTCGATCCTACTGGGCGAACACCAGTATCCGGCGGCTCTCGAAGAGGCCAAAGCGCTGAATAAGAGAGTACCCGATGATGTGATGGTGTATGGCTTGCTGAGCGACGCGAACATCGAACTCGGCAACTACGGCGATGCCGAGAATTCAGCCCAGTGGATGCTCAATCTTCGTCCCGCTAACCTGCCCGCCCTGACTCGGGCGGCCCATTTACGCGCACTCTTCGGAGATGCTGAGGGCGCTTATGAGCTAATGGATTTGGCGTATCAATCAACCCCGCCCACTGAAGCCGGAGAGCGCGCCAGGATCCTCACGCAGATGGGCCATCTTCGGTTTGCCTCGGGCGATACCACCACCGCGGAGAAACTTCTACTGCAGGCGTTGACGGCTTACCCGGGCTATCCCGACGCGCTCGGCCATCTAGCTCAGCTGCGCCTCGCGCAGAAGCGTTATGGCGACGCGGTCGTCCTGCTCCAGCAACGCTACCAGTCCGCGCCTCGCGCCGGCAATCTGTACGAATTAGCCGAGGCATTGCAGTTGGCAGGACGCGCTGACGATGCTAAGAGAAACTTTATCGAATTTGAAACGAAAGCCTTGCTGGAATCGGGAAACAAGGATAACTCCAACCGCGAACTGGTTTTCTACTATGCCGATCATCTGGGGCAGCCGGCCCAGGCTCTAAAAGTGGCAGAACTGGAATATGCTTGGCGTCATGACGTGTACACACTTGACGCGTACGCTTGGGCTCTGCACCTCAATGGTCGTGACATGGAGGCACGCAAGCAGGTTGAGACCGCCTTGGCGGTCGGCATTCGCGACGCAAAACTGTTCCGCCACGCAGGAGTTATCGCGCTGAAATCAGGAGACCGGGCGGCAGGCGAACGCTACCTGAAGCAGTCATCCGACTTGAACACCTTAGACTCAGAGCAGGCACGAAGCATCTTGGCGGGACTGATGCCAGAACCCGCACGTTAGTCGTATCGGCCGTTTAAGCCGCATGGCGTCACCATTGACTCTGAACTCTTGGAGCGGGTTGACCTTTCATCGCTGGCCAGGGTAATGAAAATCGCTCTGGGGCGCATCGAAATGTGATCCGCGAACGGCCTGTATCGCGCCAGCACTGGCTGCGCCCAACCTGGACGTCGTGGGAGCCGTTGACCAATGTTCACCACCATCACCACAGAAACATCATTTCGACGGGTTCATTCTCATCTCGACCACGACACGCGTTGGAAATCGTCGTGGTGAAGGGCAAATCCCAGCCGGCTCAAGAACTCGGCGATTTGCTTATCAGTCGCAGGGGCGTCCGTCGTTGCCGGCTGGTGTTAAGGTGACCGCTCCTAGCCGTTCAGCGGCGGGCAAACCCCTACCCAGAAATAGTCGGAGCAGCAAATCCGTTTTATGCACCGGTTCGTACCACTGAAGTAAGCCTGAGAACTTCTCAAGAACAAAGCGAAAAGAGCGCGGCTACGCGTCCCGGTAGCACGACAATGAGAGAAAGTAATAAGCCAAGGAACGAGATTGCCCTTTCCCTTCTCAGTAGTTGGGGAATTGTCGGTGTGGTTTGTTTGCCAATCTCGTTATGGGCAGCCGCCAATGGCAGCCTATCAGGAACACTCAAAGACCAGAGTGGGGCGGTTGTCTCTGGAGCGGCAATTACATTGGTCAACACCGCCGTTAAATCTGAGTATAAAGCGATTTCGAACGGACCGGGATTCTATTCATTCCCGACCCTTCCAGTGGGCCACTACGATCTGGCCATCGAAGCCACAGGCTTCAAAACCCAGAAGAAAACGGACCTGACCATCGATGCCGACGCAGCGCTCAAACTGGACGCGGTGCTTATGATAGATCAGCGCTCGGAAAGTATTACGGTAGTAGCCGAAGCGGCCTCAGTCGAGGCGCAAGTCGATACCGTCGCAACTCATCTGGGCGAACTCGTAACCGGCGCGCAAATGACGGCACTCCCCTTGAACGGACGAAGCTATACCGATCTTCTGCCGATCCAGCCTGGAGTCGCACCCGTCTCAACCTTACTTCCGAACTCGGTGATCATGGCAGGAGTAACCGGAGGTCTCTCACCGTCTGGTGATTTGAATCCGGGAAATTTATCGATTGACGGTCAGAGGGAATCGTCGAACGGTTTCTTGGTGGACGGAATCGATGTGCAGGAGCACATGAATGGCGGAACATCCATTGTGGCGAATCTGGATTCAATCGATGAATTCCGAGTTCTGACCAACAATTTCGACCCCGAGTATGGCAACTATAACGGCGGCATGGTGACCGTCATCACCAAGTCGGGTAGCGATTCGTTTCATGGGAATGGCTTTGAATTCTTGCGCAACACGGATTTAGACGCCCGCGGCTACTTCGATCCGAGCCGGCCTGTCTTCCGGCAGAATCAGTTTGGCGGAACCCTTGGCGGTCCCGTCAGGCGTGGCAAGGTTTATTTCTTTGCGGATTATCAAGGCACTCGCACCAACCAAGGTGTGGAAACGGGAAATATTTCGGTGCCTTCCCTTGAGGAAAGAGCCGGTAACTTCTCGGACTCCCCAACCGCATTCAGCACCAACATCAACAGTAATGGGACTCCGATTGCGTCGGTTGTGAACAGCGCCTGTTCGAACGACCAATGCTTGGCGGCGGTCCTGCAGACTTCGTTGGGATATGCGGTCACCAGTGTTGAGCCGTTCTACTTCACCGCATCCATGATCAACCCAGCAACGATCACCCCCAATAATCCAAATGGAACCGCCTATGGTTACAACTGCACCAACAGCACGCAGTGTGTTTTTCCGAACACTACGGGAGGTCAGGGTGCGGTCATCCCTCGATCAGCTTTTTCCGCGCCCGCACAGGGCTTGTTGCAATACATTCCGATGCCCAGTGGTGGTACCGATCAGTTCTCCACTTCGGCTTATGCGCAGACGGTGCGCGACGATAAGTCTTCCGGACGAATCGACGCCAATCTAGGACGATGGGGCCAGCTATCCGCCTACTACTTCTTTGACGATTACCGCCTCGACAATCCCTATCCGGAGCAGCAAGGTGGAGCAAGTGTCCCGGGCTTCGACGCGCTGACGTTCGGACGCGCCCAGCTTGTCAGCTTAGGAGACACGAAGGTTTTCGGCAGCGGCACGGTCAATGAGGTCCACGCGGGTTATCTCCGTAACGCCAATGTAATTGGGCAACCCAAGGGCGGCCTCGGCGTAAGCCAGGCGGCGCAGGGCTTCTCGGCCAACACCACGGCAGGGGGATTCTCGATCCAAGCTCCGCGTTTTGAAGGCGTGGAAAACATGGTTTTTCCCTCCTTCGTAATGGGCGTCCCCATCACCAATGAAACCCAGACAAACAACACTCTGTATTTAAGCGATACGCTTTCGAAGGTTATCGGAACGCACACCTTGAAATTCGGCGGCCAGTTTCATTGGGATCAGGTGAACGAGCGCCCCAATGCGACGTTTAACGGAACGTTCAACATCGATGGCACGGAAACCGGCTCTGCCTTTGCGGACTTCCTGATCGGCGTGCCCAGCAATTTCACGCAATCCTCAGGTCAGCCCTTCTACCTGCGCAATCGATATGCTGGGCTGTTTGCCGAGGACAGTTGGCGGGCGCGAAGCGATTTGACGATCAATGTCGGCCTGCGCTGGGATTACATCATGCCGTTCTGGGAGAAGTACAACAACATCCAGACCATCATCCCAGGAAGGCGGTCGGCGCTCTATCCGGGCCTGCCAAAGGACTTGGTCGTTCCCGGTGATCCCGGAGTCCCCAGTACGCTCTCGCCATCGAAGCCAGACAACTTCGCCCCGCGAATTGGTCTTGCGTACGCGCCGAGATTTGACCGCGGAATTCTGAAGGACCTTTTTGGCGACAGCGGCAGGAGCAGTATTCGAGCGAGCTACGGAATTTTCTACACCGCATTTCCGGGGTTGTCGGCCGGGGTCATGTATGGCGTTCCGCCATTTGGCGACAACTACCTCACTTCCGGGCCGCCACTTTTTGCCACGCCCTTTATCAACGCGGCCGATGGCAGACAGAACATCAATCCGTTTCCCCTGGCGTTCCCGCCGCATAAAGTCTCGGCGAAGGATCCGGACATGCAAAGCTTTGCGAGTCAAATTCCCATCTCCGCCGACGTTTCCTTTTACTATCACGATGCCGTTCCCTACACCGAGAATTACATGTTGTCATTCGAGCGGCAGATTACGAACAGCATGCTCATGACCATGAGCTATGTGGGGAATGAGGGGCACCACATTCCCGCTGTCGTGTCCAACAACCCAGCCAACCAGGCTCTTTGTCTCGGTCTCAGTCAACCCAGTCAAGTCGCCCCTGGTAGTCCCACCTGCAGCCCCTTTGCTGAGGATGCCCTCATCACCAGCGCCAGCGGACACGTCTATCACGGAGTGCGAGATGGCATCGGCTCCAACTATCAGGAGGATACCTGGCAACAAACGATTGAGAATTCCAGTTTCGACGCGCTGGAGACGAATCTGCGCTACGTCGGAAAGAGATCCAATTTCCTCCTCGGATACACCTACGGCAAATCCATTGATCAAGGCTCGGATCTGGGCGAACAGCTGAATCCCTTAAACCACGGTGCGACGCGCGCGCTTTCGGCTTGGGATATGCGGCACAACTTTGTGGGGAGTTTCCAGGTGAATCTTCCTTTTGATCTCCTTTCTGGGCGTAACCATCGCTGGACCGAGGGATGGAGCATTGCCGGCATTGTGCGCTTCAGTACCGGACTGCCCGTGACCCTGTTAGATGATTCCGATAACTCGCTGCTCGGAACTCTGGGGAATGGTGTTAACAACTACCTGCTCGATACACCGGAGTATCACGGCGCGCCGCTCGACCTCAATACCAATCCCAGAAACGGGCGACCTGAGTTCAATAAAACGCCCGCAGCGTTCACCACGGAGGCGCTTGGGCAATTGGGAAATGTTCCCCGACGATTCTTCTATGGTCCTGGAATCAATAATCTTGACATGACGCTGACCAAAGTGTTGAAAGTAACCGAATCGAAATCGTTTGAGTTCCGGCTGGAGGCGTTCAACGCGTTCAATCACGCACAGTTCTATGGTCCGGCTGCAGTGGACGGAGAAGTGAACGATCCTCATTTCGGGGAAGTCGTCAGCGCGGCTGCTCCACGTCTGGTCCAGATTGCCGTGAAATTTTCGTTCTAGAACGGAGTGCGGAGAGGCCGCCGTGGTGGGTTGGCCAAGAGATCTTCGCACTGGGGCTTCCCGACTACCTGAGCGGGGCCA
>Ga0302326_10010332_pt1 | contig 20243 bp, 19 predicted proteins | sample Palsa_T0_3_FD_202264 | JGI IMG/M metagenome (GOLD analysis project Ga0302326, IMG submission 202264) | Peat permafrost microbial communities from Stordalen Mire near Abisko, Sweden - Palsa_T0_3 | ecosystem: Environmental > Terrestrial > Soil > Palsa > Peat permafrost | place: Sweden: Abisko...
CCAATGCCGGCCAGGTAAAGCCCGCCGTCGACGAGGCGGTCAACGAATTTGCGGTGCGCGGCTTTCGCTCGTTGGGTGTGGCGCGCCTCGAGGGAGAAGGCCAATGGCAGTTTCTTGGTGTGTTGCCTCTGTAACGTGATCTAGCAGAACTCCTGAAGCTCCAGCCAAGGATTTCGGCGTAACTCCGAAACTCTATGCTCCCAAATCATCTTTAGATAGAAGAAGGCAGACGATCCTCGTTGTGCAGCTGTCAGCACTTGGTTGACCTTTGCCTCGTACCGCGCTACCTGGGTGGACTCTTTACTGAGCGCACTCGCCAACTTTGTTGCCTTCGTCTGAATATCTGCGGCGTTTTCCGGGTTCGTCAATATTGCCAGGTGTAACGATACTTGCGCTGTCTCGACTTGCGCCCAGGCAGAACGGAGACTGTACTGACCGACCTCACGGATCTGTTTTAGCTTCTCTTTTTGATCATCGGTTAACTGGAGATTTTGCCAAAAGCGGTGTTGCATGGAATTCTGAACCCGCTGAGTTTCGATTTTGCTTTGCCCTGTAGGGCTTGGCTCAGCGACTTGGGCGAACAGACAACTGGCGTATGCCAATGCTAAAAGGGTGATAGCAATTTTCTTCATACGGTTTTTCTTGTCAGGGTTGTGAGATTCCGGGTTGGACTTCTGGCGCCTTGCAATTTTCAACTTGCCGCAATGACGACGGTGCTGCTTCTATCATCGCGAGGTTACCACTTCCAAATCTCGCACTATTTAATCAGCCTCCACCATACTTTCCTCCACGAGTTAACCTTATCTCGAAGTATGGCGATGGGTAGTCGAAGCAGACACCCAGTTCGAACGGCTACCGTCGGCTGCGAACTCATCGAACCAAGACGCTGCAATGGACGGCATTTTGACCAAGAAATCAGAGAGCCGGTGTGAAACCTCGGACCGGGGGGACTTTGACGCACAAGCCGCCAAGGAAAGCCCGGATGAATTCGTCTTAATCCGCGATCTGAGAAGACATCTTCGTGGGTCAACAGTTTGCGCCAGAACCCTCACTACCTTGCTCAGCGGATCCATCGGCTTCTCCGGACTCGAGGCCGAGCAACAGCGCGTCCAAGTCTGCCAGCAACTTCTCCTGGACGGCTTGACTGACAAATCCGCGGCGAAAGGCGTCGATCACCACTCCTTTTTCCACCAGCAGCAGATGGCGCCTCGCCCATTGCAATTCCTCGGCGTGGAGTTGCTTCCTCTCGAGATACAACTCGTTTAGCGCTGCACTACTGCGCTCAATCTTCTCCTCATACTCGCGACGGAGGCTCGCTAGCACAACTGAATTGGTGAAATGGACGTGCGACATTCGGTCGAGCTCCTCCAAAGCGGCGTAAGCTGCTTGCAACTTGCCGCGCATCAACTCGTACTCGACGCGTTCCTCGTATCCGCGCACGATGCCTAGCCATCGCAGCAGGGGCGACATCGTCAAACCGTGGGCAAGGATCGAAATAATAACTACCCCGAACGTCATCGAGACCATCAAATCCCGATGCGGAAAATCCTTTGGGAGAGCGAGCACCAATACCATGGGCAATCCGCCGCGTAACCCGCCCCAAGTCAGGATCACGCTCCACGCCCAAGGAATCCGTTCCCGAGTTCTGTGCAGCAGCGCCGACGCACCGGAAATGATGAGCGCCCTGGTTGCGGTGACCACCAGATACGCGACCAGAATCATTTGCCACGAGTCCAGCAACGCCTGGAAGTGAACTTCAAAGCCGATCAGAAGGAAAACGATGGAGTTCAGAGCAAAGGCGACGTATTCCCAAAACGTCTCCACGGCAATCCGGGTCGATGGCGACATGCCGACACGGGCGGCGTAATTTCCGCAGATCATCCCGGCCCCTACCGTGGCAATCACCCCGGAATAATGAAACTGTTCAGCAGCCACGAAGGAGCCGTACGCGGCAATCGTCGTTAGAGTGATTTCGATCATCGGATCATCCACCAGTTTGATGACTTGCGAAACTGCCGCACCGACTCCAGCTCCAACGAGCGCACCGATGCCGACGATCTTGATGAACTCGAGGATCAACCCACCGGCCGTCACCTCCGTTCCCGTCACCAGAGCCTGGCTGAGCGTAAAGATCACGATTGCGACGCCATCGTTTAAGAGGCTTTCCCCATCGAGCAACACTGCCAGACGCCTCGGCACTCCCAAATTTTTGAAGATCGCGACGACGGCGATGGGATCGGTGGCCGAAATGAGTGCGCCAAACACCAGTGCGTGCTCCCAGGTAAAACCTTGCACAAAATGCAATCCGTTGACGACCGGTGTCAAAATAACGACCGTCAGGGCGACCGCCGCCACCACACCCGGGAGGGCGAGCGAAGTGATGGCGAGGCGGTTTCGCCAGAATTGTTTGAACTCGATGTGAAACGCGGCCTCGAAGAGCAATCCCGGCAGGAAGACATTGAACAGGAGCGCCTTGGTCAGATGGGGCGCTTCGAAGGCATGCAGCAACCCCAACACGAGGCCAGTAATGACCAAAGCCACCGTGTACGGAACGGCTAGACGCTGCACCGCAATCGCCACGACGGTGGCCACAACGAAAAGCAAAATGAAAACCGGATCGCTTGGCATTTTGGCAACCGACACGATCAAAGCTTAGAAATCCAAACAAAAGCTCCGTGGTGAAGCTTTCCCCGGGGGTCTCCTTCAACTCGCGCGGGCGCTCGCCTCCATCCCTCTTTGCCATAGCCGAACCCAATCATAACACTTCGAAAAGAGTATGAGAGAGGGTCAGAACTCGAGGTAGGTTTAGTGCGTTTTTATGTCTCAGGAATTCTTTTAGCCGCTGAGCTAGTGCGCCCCGCTATCATCGAAACGACCGCGCTCGGCGCAGCATACCTGGCGGTTGGATTCTGGAAAGACATGGGCGAAATCAGCACGCTGTGGAAGGTGGACAAAGTTTTTGAACCAAAGATGACGCGGGAACGCGCCTCGGATCTCCGGGGGCGCTGGAATGAGGCCCTCATTCGATCGAAAGGCTGGGAGCCAAAAGAAAAATCCGAGCTCAAAGTAACCGAATCCAAATAATCTATGAATCGTAAAACCATGCTGAAACAGGCCACGGCTCGCAAGGAGCCTTGGGACATCATTATCATCGGCGGCGGCGCAACTGGAGTGGGCGTGGCCGTCGACGCCGCGGCGCGCGGTTTTGCAACGCTGCTTCTCGAGCGAGGTGACTTTGGCAAAGGCACTTCCAGTCGAAGCACCAAGCTAGTCCATGGCGGCGTACGCTATCTCGAACAGGGCAATGTTTCGCTAGTCATGGAAGCATTGCGTGAGCGCGGTCTGCTGCGCCAAAACGCGCCACATCTGGTCAGTGATCTTCGCTTCGTCGTCCCCAGTTACTCATGGTGGGAGGGCCCATTTTACGGCGTAGGGCTCAAGCTATACCAGTTGATGTCTGGCAAGTATGGATTCGGAGCGTCGGAGTATCTATCCAGCGCAGAAACGGCGCGCCGGCTGCCGAATGTGAAGACAGAGGGTCTCAAGGGAGGCGTGGTTTATTTTGACGGCCAATTTGACGATACACGACTGCTTATCCAGCTTGCCGCGACGGCGGCGGAGCATGGCGCCACGCTCGCCAATTATGCTCGCGTCACGGCGTTGCAGAAGACCGAGGACGGAATGGTGAACGGCGTGGAATGGGAAGACTCCGAGACTGGTGAGAAAAGCGTCGCGCATGCTCGTGTGGTAGTAAACGCGACGGGGCCGTTTACCGATTCCGTTCGCAAGCTGGCCGAGCCAGGTGCGGAGGCGATGATCTCGCCAAGCCAGGGCGCCCATCTTGTGCTGGATCGTTCCTTTCTGCCCGGAGATACCGCGATCATGGTGCCGCATACCAGCGATGGGCGCGTGATGTTCGCCATCCCGTGGCACGGGCATACGCTCGTCGGCACCACGGACACGCCGATGGACCACATCCCGGTCGAGCCCGTAGCGCTCGACCAGGAGATCGATTTCATGCTTAGCACGGGCGCCCTTTATCTGGCGAAGGCGCCGACACGCGCGGACATCCTCAGCGTCTTCGCCGGCATCCGTCCGCTGGCGAAGTCGGGAGAAGGTAAAAACACATCCAAGCTCTCACGGGACCACGTGATCCATATCGACCGCAGCGGCCTGCTGAGCATTGCCGGAGGCAAGTGGACTACCTATCGGAATATGGCACAGGATTGCGTGGACCAGGCTGCCACACTAGGTGACCTGCCAGATGTGGCGTGCAGCACAAAGACCCTTCACGTCCACGGCTATCATATCGACGCCGCGGTGTTTGGCTCCCTTTCCATTTATGGGACGGATGCCGTCCCAATCCGGGCTCTTATAGCGGAATCTCCCAAGCTGGGCGAGCAACTGGATGGCGATCTCCCTTATGTGGCTGCGGAGGCAGTCTGGGCTGCGCGCGAGGAGATGGCCCGGAGCGTCGAGGACGTTCTTGCCCGCCGCACCCGCGCGCTGTTTCTCAATGCAAAAGCTGCCGTCCGTATGGCCCCGCGCGTGGCGGAGTTGCTAGCACGGGAACTGGGTTACGATGCCGAGTGGCAGACGCGGCAGGTCGCCGCGTTTACCGAGCTGGCTCGTGGCTTCCAGGTATCCGCCCAGAAGATTGCTTAACCATTTCTTTAGTATAATAAACATGAACACTGCACCGCTTCAAAAAATCGAGGACCTCAAGCATCTCGGCCTCGAAAACATCGGCAACGTCTATTGGGACTTGCCTGCGCCCGCGCTCTATGAGGAGGCCATCCGCCGACACGAGGGCCTGCTTAGTCATCTCGGGCCGCTCGTCGTGCGCTCTGGGCAATACACCGGGCGTTTGCCGCACGGATGCATATGACAAGAAGGCGCGGGAACTGGCTGGAATGTTCGAGCGCAATTTCACGGAGAACGCTAGCGATGCTCCTATTGAGGTACGTGAAGCCGGGCCGGGCCGTGTCCCAAATTCTGGAGTGCAGGCGGTGCGTACCGCCGCTCCCGTGCTGGAGCCCGGATCCACTAAAAATTGAATTGCGCAAGCCATCACAAACCCGAGCAACCGGAACATGAATAGAAAAATAACCGCCGTTCAGGCACAGGAAATCCTCGATTCTCGCGGCAACCCAACCGTGATCGTTGGAAATGCTAGCACCACAGGAACCGGGCCTGGCCTTACTGGGTTGGCGGCGACAGGCGAACAGTCATACACAAACGCAACGGTAACCCGTTCAACACAGTATGCCGGGAAACAATCGATTTGAGCGATGTTGATTGAGCGAAGCTGGACTAGCAACGCTGAGGTGACCCTGATGCTTACTGAACAAGTTAAAGACGACCTCCGAAAGGCGGCCTGGACACGGAAAAAACCGGCAATTCCTTTCACTGGATTGCTCGGCAGAACAATGGAATCACGTCTCCATTACCAGCCACGTCTCAAAGTTTTGAATGGCTTCGCGCTCCTGCACTCGATGAGGGCGGTTCGGTGGCAAGACTGGAAGCAGTCCTCCAATTGTCGTGGCGGAAGCGGTTCTTGATGTCTTATGGGCCGAGAAGCCTCCGGCTCGCAGGCTGGTCGGAAAAGACGCTCTTTTCCTTAAATTCATTGCCCGGGCAATCCAAGATTAGATTACGCGTCAGAATCTTGCCCAACGGGATGTTGTGCCGAGTCACGAATTTTTCTCTTTCTCCTCACAATGCCCCGCCAAGCCGGGCGGCAGCGGCCAACTGTGTCCTTGCCCTAGCAACCCTGGACGTTCTCCGGCCCCCATGTGCCGGCGGCGTATTTGGGAAAATCAGTCGGGGCGATTGGCCGTGCTTTCAAAGCGCCCGTGGATGCTTTCCCGCTCGCCAGTGCGCTTCAATCTGTTCGAGGGTTTTGCCCCTGGTTTCCGGCACCAGGAAAAATGCGAAGAGCCATGCCCCGATACTAACGACCCCATACAACCAGAACGTGGGAGCTTTACCCAGAACGTGCGTGAGCGTCAAAAAAGACAAGGCTACGATCAAGTTGGCGCCCCAATTGGCGATCGTCCCGACGCTCATGGCCCGGCCGCGGATGCCCAACGGGTAAATCTCCGAAAGGATCAGCCAAAAGACGGGGCCCAGTCCTACGGCGAATGAACCGACGTAGACCATCAGGCTGGTCACCGCGATCCATCCCAGGCTGCCGGACAATTGCGAAAGCGAAAAAGCCAATCCCAACACGAACAGACTCAGGGCCATTCCCGCCAGGCTGACCAACAAAAGCGGCCGCCGCCCGACCCGGTCAATCAGTTGCATCGCCACCACGGTTAAAACGACGTTGACGACCCCGACTCCGACGCTGGCCAGGATCGCCCCCGATGCGGAGGATAACCCGGCAAACTTGAAAATAGTCGGGGCGTAATAGATGACTGTGTTGATGCCGGTTATTTGCTGCGCGACGGCCAGTCCAATGCCTACAATCATAGCTGGTCGCAACAGCGGGCTGAGCAGTTCGGACCAGTGCCCCTTCTGCTGCGCCACGCTGTGCTGAATCTCGCCAAGCTCGCCCTCCACTTTCTCCGGGGCTCGAATCCGCTTCAGCACTGCCCGGGCTTGTTCCGGGTGTCCGCGAGCAGCCAGCCATCGAGGGCTGTTAGGAATGAACATCAGACCGATTCCAAACGCGGCCGCCGGTATCACCGCCATCGCGAACATCCAACGCCACGCCCCTGACCCGGCAAAGGCGTAGTCAATTAGATAGGAGATGACAATACCGCTGGTGAGGGCGACTTGGTTGATCGAAACAAGCTTTCCACGGATATCAACCGGAGCGATCTCGGAAATGTAAAGGGGCGCGACAAACGAAGCGATGCCGATGGCAGCGCCGGCAACGACGCGGGCGGCAATTAGCCATGCCGTGCCCGGCGCCAGAGCCGCACCGACGGCGCCCAAGCCGAAAACAACCGCCGTGATAATCAACAATCTCCGACGCCCAAGGCGGTCGGCCAAGATTCCTCCGATTACTGCCCCGACGAGCGATCCCAGCAAGACTGAACTGACGACGATCTCCTCGAGGCCGGGAGAAAGAGATAAATCTTTCTTGATGAAGAGGATGGCGCCAGAGATGACACCGATGTCGTAGCCGAAAAGCATGCCGCCCAGCGCCGAGATAGCGGTGGCGAGATAAACGAAGTGCTTACCATCCGTATTGGCTTTATTCTCCATCAGTCTCACTCCTCCCAGCAGAGGCAGACCCATCCCGTCGTAAAGAGCCGACGTGAATGGTGAAGTCCTCACCTTCCCAATGACCGGCGTCCGGCCAGAAGAAGGTGAATTTTACCCGCCTTCCTTCAGGAAGCGCTTTGGTCGATAGATCGGCGATGTGGATTCCCAGTCCCGCATCGTGTGTCGTCGCATCCTCGACTGTGTTCCAATCATCGGCGCTCCAGTGAATGACGCCGGGCGCCAGCGTCTCGATGCGCAGTAATTTCCCGGGAGGCATCGAGCGAATCTTGTGGTTAAACCGCCACACCATGCGTGGGGACACGGTTTTTTCCGTCAAGTACCGTTTCACGGTTTGTGGCGGCAGGTCGAACACCCGTCCGTCGAGCAGTGAGCGCCGCAGCTTGAGGTACTCGGCGTGCGCCCATACCAGCGGCATGGCCGAACCGGAGGGCCGTCCTAAATGAAGGCCACGTTCCGGGACGTCCGGTGAGTCCCAGACTTGCTCCGAAATCAGGCCGCCTTCGTTGGCAAACGATTCCAACGCGGCCAGGAGTCGCTTAGCGATTTCGAGTCGGCCTGCCGCCAGTTCGTAGTGGGCGCGTTCGCCGGTGAGCAGCGGCCACCCACGGCCAATCCCGGTTCCGTCAAAAGGCGCACCATCCTCATGTTCGCCGTAGCCATCGTCGTTGTAGCGATGCCAGGTTAGGCCAGACGGCGTCTCCACCTTGAGCAATGCGTCAATGACTTTTGCCGTGTCGCGAATCCGCGCGTCGTCAGCAGCGCGCAGTCCAAAACGCACCAGGGCCAAGGCGTCGGGACTCACCAGATGACTGGCGAGGCGGGTATCCTCGGCGGCCAGAACGTTCTTTACATGCACAGTCTTCTGGAAACGCGACACGACTTCCCCTGTCTCGATGCGGACGTAATACCCTTTGACGTTAAACTTCCGGCACCAGTCCGTGCCGGACGCGTAGATCCAGCGTTCGATGGAGGTGTTCCAAACATCGGCGATCTCGCGGAGGTAGGTTGCGATGGACGCTTCGTGATTCAAATCGGCCAGATCGGCCGCCGCCAGGAGTGCAGCGATTTGGGCCGCAACTGTGAACGGCGAATAGCCGGGATCTTCCTCCCATCGATCCTGCGGACTCACCGGACCGTTGCGGACCAAGTAGCCCGCAGCTCGCCGCACCATCGGCCAAAACCCCTCTACGTCGCCCTCGGCCAATGCCTTTTCGCGTTCGGCCTGGTCCACCAGGAGAATCGGCAAAGCCGTCTCGTCCATTTGGATCCCGGTCCAATACGGTGAGCCATCCAACCACATGTTCTGCGACCAATGCCCATCCGACTGCTGAGTTGCCTGCAAATAGGAGAGCACGCGGCGGACGTCCTCATGCGCGCCGGCAGCGAGTAAGGCGCCTGCGGTTTCCACCATGTCGCGCGACCAGACGAGATGGTAGCCGCCCAGATCATTGTCCCCTTTACTGAATCCCCAAGGAATGGAAAGGCTGGCGATGAGTCCACCGGGTGCTGTCTTGGACTCGTGGGTGCGCAGAACAGCGAGGCTGATCAGAGAAAGATCCCCCGGGCCGAGTGCGCTCTGCTCGAGCGAGGCGTGCGTCTTCATCCATTCCTGCCAGCCGGCGATATAATCATGCTTTGCCTTGTCAAAACCTTCTCGAAGGCTGGCGATCGCGTTCCGGGCCGCTTCTTCAGGGTTGTTTCCAAAACCAAGCGCCAGCACGAAGTTTCCCTCCGACTTCGAAAGATCGATCTCGGCAGTCAGGGCAATATTGCCGTTCTCGGCGCGCGTGTATTGCCAGGTCATTTGTTTATGCGCCTTCAGGTCCTGCCAGCCGTCAGACGAACCGACGTAGCCGACAGACCGCTTCAACCACGGAGCAGAGCATGCCAGCGCCAATGCATTGCCTCCCCGCCGGGCAAAGAGGAGCGGCGTACCCTCAAACCCGTCCACCCAGGCGGTATTCTCTCTTCCTTGATTCCCAAGGTGCGGCGCGAGCAGGACATGGAGGTGATAACTGGAGAGTGCGCCCTGCTGCGGAATAAAATGGACCTGTTGTAAGACCGTGTCTCGCTGCGGGTCGGTCACAATTTGCTTCTCGATGCGGTAACGGCCATCTCGGGAGGTATTGACCAGCCGAAACGCCGGCACACCGTTGGCCAGCCAATGAACTTCGGACTCGGCGTCGAGTTGCTCCTCAGAGAAGAAATCCGTTCCGTCCGTGACAAGCAACCCCATGTCGCGGACACAGGCCTGGTCAATGCGCGGATAATAGATCTCGTTGAAGATTCCGTGGCTGAGAGTGAACCAGACGCGACTCTTGTTGCTGAGGGCTGTGCCAACCCCGGTTTTCGCGCTGGAAGTCCAGCGTGGCTCAATGCCAGGAGATCCAGGCGCTTGATGATTGGATGCTAGCATAATGTTTTCGTTGTTGGTTCTCTGCGCCCTTCTACACTTTTGCTTCCGGAGAGTCGGCGACTCCTCCCGGTGGCAGAATTTCCGGGAGGTCAAGCCGCGCCACACCGATCCGGCTGTCTGCCATCCCGTAATAAACGTCAAAGCGGTCTGGCATGCCGAGGTCGTTGCGACGGTCGATGCCGGTTGGGAACACGACGTCAGCGATCGTTCCACGAAGTTCGTCGGGCGATTCCGGCGTAAGCACCGGTTCCGCCGATCGATAGCGGATCACCCGCGGATGCTCCTTCGAGAGCACCATCACCCCGGCCGAGTAGCGTAGCTGGCGTCCTCCGTTGCCCGGTTCCGCGATTTTGCTCACGCCGTGATAAAGGATCAGCCAGCCGTGCCGGGTGAGGATGGGCGGAGTCCCGCCACCGATTTTGAGCCGCTCCCATGCCGAGACCGGAGTCGCCAAGCGGTGATGAGAGTTAAACAAGCCGACCTGATTCGGTTTGAGACCCTCCAAGGCCATCGGGCAATAGGAGATCCAGATACTTTCATGAGCGAGATCCACCATCCGGGATTCGGCTTGTCTGGCAGTTTCCTCGGGGCGGGTGCCAGGGAAAAGCGGCCGGTGAATGAGGGCGAGTTGCATTTTTCCCGCATGGTTGGGAATGGCGACCGGGAAGAGACTGGCGTCCTTGTTATCCACATGGACAAAATCGATGCCGTCATACGGTTCGAAGGTCACCAGCCCCAGCCGTTTCCAGTGAAACAAATCCTCCGATACCGCCAAGGCGATCCGTGGGCCGATCGGAGAAAGGGCCGCGTAAGTCATCACATAGCGTTGGAACCTTTCCACGAAGGTGACACGCGGATCCTCGCAACCGCCGCCGCCGTCCGGCCGCAGTTCGTAATCCGCTTCCGGCTCGAGCGCAATGCCGAGTCGTTCGACTCCGCAGGGATCCCCCGTCTGGTTGAATTTGACCCGAGCGATGCCGATGCGCGAATAGTTCCCTTTCGCGACGAGCCGTGGAAATAGGTAAAGATGGCCGTCCGGGCCGCGAACCGCAGCGGGGTTCAGGGTGCCTTCGACTTCGTGCGGATTACCCGGTTCGGGCTCCATGATCAGCCCCAGGCGCCGCAGCTTAAGTCCAATCATAAAAAAAACACCCTCACGCGGCCACGCTCACTCCAACGCCATCTAAACAAGCGATGATTGCTTCGGTGACCCGCTTAGTCTCATTAGGACCTCGAACCGGTATACTCGCCACACCTGCTTCTTCGGCCGGATAGTCGTTCCCTCCCACGAACAAGGCGTCGCCAACAAAAATCATCTCCTTGATGGAAATGCCGAGGAGGTCTCTCAGCTTTCTGATCCCGTAGGCTTTATCAATGCCGGGTTTGGTGACATCAATCGAAGTCGAACCGCCCATGCGGACAGAAAACTCGGGAATAAAAGTATCAAGGATTGCTTTGATCTTTTTCCGCTTGGTGTAATCGGGATCCCATTTGTCCTTTTCTTCCAAGGGCGCCTGCTGACCCAAAGCGGAGAATGTGATCTGGCTTCCCCGGTCTTCGATTTCCTTTCCCCAGATCTTTTCGACCTTGAAGCCCGCGGCGGAGAGCGCCTTGGTCAGAGAACTAACAATTTTATCTTTTTCAGCCGGCGTGAAATCCTCTTCATAGATCTTTTTCCATTCTCCTGCGTATTGGTAGAACTTTGTTCCACAGGTTGGAAGAAGGGAAAGATTCACCAGGCGTTTGTCATGGGGAAGATTGGAGAGCAGTTGCTTTTCAAACTGCGGCCAACCGCCTCCGGAAATCACGGCCACCTTGACGATGCCGAGAAGGTCATGGAGCAGTGCCGACATTTCGTTATCGAGCGACGATTTACTTTCGGCAAGTGTACCGTCCAGATCATAAACAATGAGCTTTTTCACTATCTTTCCATTTCTGGTTTCTGACGATCCAATGAGAGTTTTCGGCCCGAGTCACCCCGCCATTGCCCAGTGGTCGCCTATTCCGGGAGCGCAATCTCCAATATGCTCAATGGACGGACTGGCCGAATAGCACACGCTCCGACCACCGCCGGCAAAAGCCAGACGTCACCCTTTCCGATGGGGTAAGCGACGCCGTCGTGCTCGACCTGCCCCGCACCCTCGATGCAAATAAGAACGCGCGGCAAACCCACGGCACCGACCGTAAATGGTGATTCTCCGCACCAACGCCACAACCTAAATTGCTGACATTGAAAGAGTCTCTGACGTGCCGCCGGCGTCGTGGCCTCGACCACGGGTGTCACCGGACCGATCTCACCTTGCGCAAAATCAATGCAGGCCAGCGCCTGATCGACTTGGAGTGCCCGTGGCTGCTTAGTCTTGGCGTCCACATGATTCCAGTCATAGAGGCGAAACGTCACGTCGCTGTTCTCTTGAACCTCGAACACCACGATGTCACCGCCCAAAGAGTGAACTGTCCCAGCCGGGAGGAAGACGGCGTCGCCGGGCTTCGGCGTGAAGCAGACGAGGTCGTCCGCCACCGACCCGTTCGTGAGCGCACGTCGCAGATCGGCTGAATTGGTACCGGATTTGAGGCCCGCATAGATGCGGCTTTCTTTGCCTGCCTCTAACACGACCCAGGCTTCGGTCTTCCCAGTTTCGCCCGGCGGAATCAGGTCCTGATGCGCATCCGAAGGATGGACCTGGACCGAGAGCATTTCCCGCGCGTCGAGGAACTTCAGCAGCAATGGGAATCGACGAAAACGTCCGGCCAGTTTGCCCAGCAATTGCTCCGGAGACTGCTCCAGCAATTCACCGATGGTGCGCCCTTGGAGCGGTCCATTGGCCACGCGGCTCTGGTGGTCTTGGCGGTCGCTGAGCACCCACGCTTCGCCAAAAGGGCCGTCGCCCGGTAACGGCACGCTGAGCAGATCGGCCAGACGCCGGCCGCCCCAGAGTCGATACTGATAGATTGGTTCGAATCGCAGGGGATACAGGCGTGTTTGAATCATGCTAAGTTTCTTGAATCTCCCCCGTCGCCGACCAGTTCTTGGAGGTGACATACTTTGTCACCGCCGGTGAATACCGACGGCGCGCGACCATTGCTCCGCTCCGGCATCGCCGCCCGATCTTCATTGACAAGGATCTATGCTTTTTCGCTTTTAACGGGATCGCCCAAATCAGTGAACTTCACTAATACATTTTCCGAAGCGTTCCTGATGCTTTTGCGTATGACAGATGGTGCGAACCGAACCGCTTTGATGATTCTCTCAACAGCCCCGACGCGTCGGTTGTTTTGGTTTTGGTCCCAGTGTACCGTCTCCTGAGAAAAACAGCCAACTGACCTGCGGCGAAACGCAAGGGATTTAGGAGACGGTGCCCTAGGTTCGAATCTCTTAATGTCTGGCTAAAACATTATGGATGAAGCAACGGATTTTGAAGATAAAGAATCGCTCGGTCATCCGAGGAGCCAGGTTTACGCCACCTTTCACGATGCGGAGACGGCTCGGCGGGCGGCAAAGGAGCTAAATCAGATCGGGATTGAACCGGCGGCCATCGGGCTTCTGGTAGGAAACGAGGACGCCGCAAAACTGGACGCGGCAACCGGTGAATACGGCTTTTTAGCCAAAGTTGAGCGGATGGGTTTGGAGATGGGAGACACAGATACCGATTATCTGGCCTATTATCGTCGCGCGTTACTGGAAGGCTACGCAGTTATTGCCGTCGTTACGCACGACCATGCCTCGCGGACGAAAGTTCGCACCCTGCTCAAAACGTACGGCGCGCACGCCATGACGTATTTTGGTCAATTTGGCACCGAGATTTGGGAAGGGTGAGTCTTGGTTGAGAAGCCAGGAGACAGGAGTCGCAGAAAGGAAAGGCCTTACGGCCGGGAACAAATACTGGCGTGGAATCGACTCCTAGCCTTTCAAATTCTTTTTCGCTTAGTTAGAAGCGGATGAATTGCCATCCATGCTCCGGAGCTGCCTTCCCATTCTGCAACTCCTGACCCTGAAATCTTACTTGAACCGTTCGAGCGGGTGATCGCCGATGCGCAGCGCGTGGCCATCGCGGTCAGCGCTGGGTTGACCGCGCCGGAAACGCGATGCCGATGGAATCAAAATCTGCTGGCCAACTGTCAGGGCCGAGATTAGTGATGCCGGGCAGCGATCACGGAGTTTGCCCGAAGGGCTTAGGTTGACCGCGCTCGCATCCCAAACCCAATCCTCGTTAATCCAGGTCGGACAAAGACGGCGATTTTCCGAACAAGACGTTCCAACAAATTCAGGCAGCAATTTTTGACCGTTGATTATGCGAAAAAACAAGATTCCAAAAACAGATTTACAGGCTTCGATGATCGTCCTCGGAACCGACTACTTCGGCAGTACCGTCAGCCGCCAAGAGTCGATGCAGCTGATGGATTATTACCTTGAGGCAGGCGGCAATGTGCTCGACACAGCTGAGGTATACGCCTCCTTTGTCCCGGGCGGGGAACATCAAAGTGAAACGGTCATCGGAGAGTGGCTACGCGACCGGCAAGTGCGCGATCAAGTCATTCTCTCGACAAAAGGCGCCCATCCAAAGCTGGCTTCCATGGATATCCCTCGTATGTCTAAAGCCGAAATCCAGTCCGACCTCGATTCGAGCCTCAAACGACTAAGAACGGAATACATTGACTTGTACTGGCTGCATCGTGATGCACCGGGCTACCCTGTAGAGGAGATCCTCCAAAATCTGGAATCTTTCCGACGAGCGGGTAAAATTCGATACATCGGCTTTTCCAACTGGACTCAAGCTCGTGCGGAGGAAGCTCGCCGAGCTGCTCAGCACCTAGGCATTCAAGGATTTATTGCGAGTCAAAACATGTGGAGCCTAGCAAAAGCGGATTTGTCGCATTCCGATCCAACCTGGGGTTACATTGATGAATCGTTCGCTCGGTGGCATTTGAAAAATGGCTTAGCTGCTTTTCCCTTTATAAGTCAGGCCGGCGGTTACTTTCGACGGCTCGACCAAGGCAAGCTAGGTCAGCTCTCGGTAGACAACCGCGTGAGACGCATGTTCGACCACCAGGAAAACCATGAACGGTTTCAGAGAATCCGCCGCCTGCAGGAAAAACTGAAGCTTTCAGTATCGCAAATCGTTCTTGGATATCTTACCAACCAGCCATTCCCGGTATTTCCGCTGATTGGTCCCAAGACTCTGCCCGATTTGCGGGAGAGCATAAGCAACGTGGGAGCAACACTGTCTCAAGCGGCGCTTTCCTACCTGGAACACGGCAAATCGTTCACTGAGTGAAACGCTGGATGAAAAAGCGTCCGCGTGGATCGGCTACAAATGGCAGAAAATTATCTTGTGTGTCGGAGAAAATTAAACGATTAAATTTTGCGGAGCTTGTTTCCCCCCCAAAAAGCTGAAGCGGCTCTTCGTGCGTCCATAAAGCGTTCGAGACTCCAACGACTCTGTTTCCGTTTTTCTGATGAAAAAGACTCATTTAAATCCGCTGAAATTGCTCATTCCGATCTTCTGTGCCGCTGTAGCGTTATATTCGCAGGCTCAAGAAACCGATTGGAGCAAGGAACTACAAAAGGCTGACGGCAAGACTTTGCGCGTCATCATGATTCAGGATCCCTGGGTTAAGGGGTTCGACACGATCGACAAGGAATTTCAAAAACTGACCGGCGCCGAGGTCGTCGTCGACTCCTACAGTTACGATGATCTACATCAAAAGGAAGTCTTGATGGGCAACAACAAGAGCGATTCCTATGACGTGGTGGTACTGGATTCGCCCTGGGTCGGAGAGTTCCAACAAGGTGGATACGTCGAAAATCTTAAGCCCTCTCTGGAGAAGGACGCCAAGATTGTGCAATGGGACGATTTTGTGGCCACCTTCCGGCAAGTTGCAGACTGGAAAGGATCTATCATCGGGGTGCCATTTGGTGCTTACTTTGTGCTTTTCAATTATCGCGCGGACCTCTTCAAAGAGGCTGGATTAAGTCCGGCAAAAACGATCGAGGACCTTAAGACAGCCGCCAAAACATTCACCAACAATCCGAAGTTCCCTGGTGGTTACGGCATTGGAATGAATAATCAGCGTGGCTCCGCCGTCGGACAGGCCTATTTCGAATACATCTACAATTTCGGGGGTAAGCCGTTCGCCAGCATGTATCCGGGTTCGGCGGATCCGTATGCCGATATGACTCCCCAGTTCACCTCACCGCAAAGCATCGAAGTGGTGCAGTTCTTCAAGGATTTGCTGCAAAACGAGCCTCCGGGTGCGCTCAATATGGCGTGGGATCAGCGAGCGAATGCTTTCGCCACCGGGCGTCTCTCCATGGCCTGCCTTTGGTCGGTGCGCGAGCCGCTCTTGGAAGATCCGAGTCGGAGTAAAGTGAACGGCAAATTTGGCACCTCGGTCTTTCCAACCAAGGAAGGGACCAAACCAGTCCCTCCGTTGGGTGGATGGGTCATGGGTATCAACACCGCTAGCAAACAGAAGGATCTGGCGTGGGATTACATCAAGTGGTTCACGAGTCCGGAAACGCATAAGAAGTTCGTTCTTTTGGGCGGGCCGCCCAGCCGCATTTCCACGATGCAAGATCCGGATGTTTTGAAAAAATCGCCATGGATTCAGACCGTATTCGAAAGTCAATCGCAGACCTTTGCCGATTGCCGTCCCCGAATTCCGGAATCCTTCCAGATTATTGACAAGGTTGGACTCCACGTCTCAGAGGCATTGCAAGGGCAGGTGAGCATCGAAGCCGCTATGAAGCAAGCTAACGAAGAAATCGGTGCACTGCTGAAGAAAGCAGGGTACAAAGTCTCGGATACTCCATAAGAAGAAAACGTTTCTTGGGGAGAGTCTGCGGCAATCCCCTGATGATTGCCGCGGACACCCGAATATCCGAATCGGAAGTCGTCATGGCCCGTTCTCTTGGTAAATTCCTCGCTCGAAAATCGGATATCAGTCTTGGATTTTTGCCCGGATTCGACTTTGGCTGGCGAAGGTTTTTCAGGCATCCGGCGACACCATTTCTTCTTCCGGCGGTCATCTACCTCTTTGCCTTAACCATCTATCCCTTTTTTTACTCGCTCGGCACCAGTCTCCTGAATTTCAGTTTGACCAGTCCGCGCCCTCCGACCTTTGCCGGGTTGAGTAATTACAAGAACCTATTTTTGGATGATCTCTTCTTTACGGCGCTGTTAAATACCGGATTGATCACCGTAGCATCTGTGGTGATCGAATTTATCATCGGGTTCAGCATCGCCCACCTGTTCATCGCAATTGCGGATATTCGCGCCTCGCATCTGCTCCGGACAGTTTTCATTCTTCCGATGATGGTCACGCCGGTGGTCGTCGGGCTGCTCTGGAGTTATATTTTAGACCCTCTTTTCGGGATCATGAATTTCCTTTTGAGCTTGGTGGGAATTCCTGCGCAGCCCTGGTTCTCGGACGCAAACACTGCGCTTTGGGCTATCGTCTTTGTTAACGTCTGGCAGTGGAGCCCGTTCTTGATGTTGATCTGTCTGGCGGCTCTCGTCTCGATCCCCCGTGATCTCTACGAAGCTGCGCGCATTGATGGTGCGCGATGGTACCAGATTGTCATGCGGATCGAATTGCCGCTGGTTCGTAACACCGTTTTAGTCGGTATCATTTTCCGGATCATCGATAATTTTCGGATGTTCGACATCGTTTTTGCTTCGACGCGCGGCGGTCCCGGCCGCTCCACAGAAGTCATTAGCCTCTACGCCTACCGACAGATCTTTCAGTATTTCAACGCCGGCTACGGCGCAGCGGCGGCGGTGGTGGTGCTACTCATTGCCATGATAATCACGACTGTCGCGGCCAAACTTCTACAAAGTGAGGCCTACCATGCGTAAAAAAAGTCTGCGGAAAGCGCTTCTTTTCATCTTCGCTGCGATATTAACCCTGCTGAATATTGCGCCTCTACTCTGGGTGGCGCTTTCGAGTTTCAAAACCAGGCTGGAGATCTTTTCAAGTCCTCCATCGCTCTTCCCGGAAAAATGGCAGGTCCAAAACTACATCGATTTAATTAATGTTAATTTGCCATATTTACTCAATTCGATCATCGTAACGCTCCTTTCAACCCTTGGGGTCTTGCTTTTAAGCGTTCCAGCAGCGTTCGGTCTGACCGCCTTTACATTCCCCAAAAAGCGTGATCTGGAAATGTGGTTTCTTTCTGGACGCATGATGCCGCCAGTCGCCGCGGCAATTCCATTCTATCTCACATTGCGACAGGTTGGTCTGATCGATACCCATATCGGCCTGATTCTGTTGTATGTCGGAATTGGCATCCCGCTTGCTGTCTGGCTGATCACTTCTTTCATGCGCTCCATTCATCCAGCTATTTATGAGGCAGCGCGCATCGATGGTTGCAAATGGCGGGATATATTTCTGCGCATCACGATTCCTCTCTCTTCCGGTGGTATTGCGACTGCGACCATTTTCATCACCATCTTTGCCTGGAACGAGCTTCTCTTGCCCTTGTTCCTGACCAATCGATTTGCGAAGACCTTTCCGGTCGTTCTCACCTCGTTCCAAGGTCAGACAGAGATCGCCTGGGAGTTGATGTGCGCCGGCGCTACGATTCAGGTATTGCCCGTGATAGTTTTAACATTTTTTGTCCAGAAGTACATCGTTTCCGGCCTGACCCTTGGTTCAGTAAAGTGAGTCGATTTCTGATTTCCGTTCGCCGAGCGCGGCCTTCTTACAGTTGCGTAGTTGATTCACGTTTAATCAGGGTGCAACAAAGCTGGCAGGCAAGGTTTTTCCCCCGTTTTCCTTCGATCCTCTCTTGTAGTGTCCGCCAGGCTTGCTGAGCGATTACGCCAATCGGCTGACTGATCGCAGAAATGCTGGGTCTAGTCGCAGCCATCCAATCAGTATCGTCAAAGGCGAGCAAAGAAATGTCACCAGGCACGGTGAGGCCAGCCTCTGAAAACGCGCGCAACGCGCCGAGTGCGAGGTAATCAGTAAGCGCGAACACGGCGGTAGGCCGGTTGCCTGTCATGAGGAATTGGCGCATCGCCAGATGACCTTGCTCGAGTGTGAGGCCAGCATTAATAATCATCCCGGCATCGTCACAACCAGCTTCCTTCATCGCGGCACGATAGCCCCGGATCCGTTGCGAAATGTTTCGCAGACGCGGTTCGCTGATCAAGAGCGCGATCCTGCGATGGCCTAACGAAATCAAATAAGTACAGCCTTCCGCGGCGGCCTTAGCATTTTGTACGAATATGCTGTCGAATTCTGTTCCCTTCTCTACGCGATCGATAATCACGGTGGGAATTTCGCTTTTCCGCAAGTCCTCGAGAGTCTCAGTGTGATCACGACAGGGAACCAAAATGAGTCCGTCCGGCCGACGCCGGATTAGCGCTCGGACCCGTTCCCGCTCACGAACTGGATCCTCCTGCGTATCAGCAAGAAGGATCTGACACTTGCTCCCGCTCGCCAAATCTTCAATCTGGCGCACGATCTTCGAAAAAAAGCTACTGATGATGTCCGGAACGATGATTCCGATCACCGCCGAGCGCCGAACCCGGAGGCTAGCCGCCACCTGGTTGGGGCTGTAGTCAAGAAAATCGATAGCTTTCAAGACTCGTTCCCTACGAATTTGTCTTACCACCCTGACTCCACTCAAGACATGGGAGACAGTCGCTGTCGATACTCCGGCGGTTCTCGCGACATCGACCATTGTTGGGCGACCTTTCCGGCGGTCCTCCTTCTCGCGCGGTGATTTCTTGGGCATGTTTGGCCTACCGATCATTTTTGTTTGCTGTCGCCGATCGCGTGCTGATGTAGAAGGAAAATCCAACGGCATCAAATCCCGGAGGTACTGGTATGAGAAGCGACGATCTTCCAGCCATCGTCAAACTTTTCGAGGTCCACCGTGCTGTCTCCTACTACCGCACGGGTGGAATTTGGAAAAGAGGCCGACCACCAGGTGAGTGCCATTGCGAAATCAGGCTTTAGCAGTCGGACTTGGATTCGTATGGGTTGTATGAACCCCATCGCATTACGATCCAGATACCCATTAATGTAGGAATCATGGAATTGTTGCCAGCCGATAAACTGCTCAGAATCAACTACAACCAATAATTCAGGCGATTTCCAATACGCCTTCAGATATCCCTCGATGTCGTGGTCATTCCAGCGATCTAGCCTTTTAACCAAGACCTGATAGATCTGCTGGGTATCCGGCTCGGAAACACTTGAACTCGCGTGGAGCGAGTCCAATTGCCGCCCTTTCCGTCCCTGTGCAATCATTGGCACGCTAAACGAGAATTCCAGCATCGCCAAAGTCGTGATGAAGATCCCGAAGCGTTTTAGCCCGAGCGAATTGGGATTATTTACGCCACTTATGTGCCGGCATCCGTCCATCACCCAAAATCTACAGGAAGTCTGCCCTTATTGCGCGACCAACGGGGAATATTCTTTGCGGTCCAATCCCCCCACAAATCTGCCGGGTGATCAGCGGCCGCGCGACTGACCGGATGATTACGTTTGGCCGCTCGTCGCAAGCGAACCGCGATCGATTGATCGCTGAAGCGTTTCGGCGTTCGGGTGTTGGAGCCGAGATTTTCAGGAAGGC
>Ga0302326_10010337_pt1 | contig 20239 bp, 16 predicted proteins | sample Palsa_T0_3_FD_202264 | JGI IMG/M metagenome (GOLD analysis project Ga0302326, IMG submission 202264) | Peat permafrost microbial communities from Stordalen Mire near Abisko, Sweden - Palsa_T0_3 | ecosystem: Environmental > Terrestrial > Soil > Palsa > Peat permafrost | place: Sweden: Abisko...
TGCTTTGTTATCAGCGAGATACGGATGTCAGGTGTGGCGGTGTTGCGGTTTAGGTTTTCTCTCCCTTTCGCCATCCGCGGGCGTTCGCTGCTGGGCATCATTCGTATCATTGGTGAGTAGCATTGCTGCGCGAGGCTAGCATGTTATGCGCGAAATCTACCGGCAACAGCGGGAGCGAATTGTGTGCCTTCGTTTTTATTTTGACTCGTGCTTGGCACTCTGCTAACTAAGGCCGCTATGAAAAAGCCGGCGCTTTCCGAACAACCGATCGTCCCGCGTCGTGATTTTCTGAAGTTCGGTGCGGTCGCCGGCGCGCTCGGTATCGTTCCGCTATCGTCGTCACTCTTGCATCGTCTCCCAATCCGCGTCGCCAACCGGGAAGTCGAACTGCAAATCGCGCAAGTCACAGCACACACCGTGCGCCTGACGTTGATCGACCCGCCACGGCAGGGAGATGCGGGGGGAGCCACAGAGATTCCGTCGGATGGCTCGCTGCTCCGGGAAAGTTGGCCAGGCAAGGTTACGCGACTGATTGGCCAACCGGCGCCGGACACGATCACTGCAGGAAATCTGCGGATTGGCGTCACCCTTGAGCCTCTCACGGTGGTGATCAAAACGGTGGATGACGCGCCGGTGCAAACTCTGCACATCGACAAGGAAACGGGAATGGTCACGTTCACACTCGGCGCCGATCCGATTTTGGGGATGGGACAAGGCGGCCGGCAATTCGACCGCCGCGGGAACGTCGACGCCATGCGCAGCGGGCAAGGCGGATACCAACTCCACACCCACGGCGCCCACGTTCCGATTCCCTGGCTGATCGGCACAAGCGGCTGGGCGATGTTCGTTCATGCGCCGTTCGGCACGTTCGACCTCACCGGAAGCGAGGGCAAGCTCCTACCCGCGAATTCCGAGGCGGCACTGCCACTGGATCTATTCGTCACCGGCAGCAGCGCGCCCCAGACCATCATGGCCGAGTACGCCGAACTGACCGGGCACGCGGAGCTGCCACCGCTGTGGAGTCTTGGCTATCAGCAATCCCATCGCACGCTCGCCAGCCGTGAGGAGATACTTCAAGAAGCGAAAACATTCCGCGAAAAAAAGCTTCCGTGTGACACGCTAATTTACCTCGGTACCGGCTTCTGCCCGTCCGGATGGAATACCGCCAACGGCTCTTTCGATTGGAACCGCCATGTATTTCCCGATCCGCAGGCGATGATCCACGAACTGCATGCCGCTCACTTTAAAGTGGTACTGCACGCGGTGATCCTCGCCGATCGGCTGCGTGGCACAGTGAAAGATTCCTGCGAGCTGGCGCGCTTCGATGAAGAATCCGCCAGTTGCTACTGGGATATGCACCGCGGGGTCTTCGCCACCGGGGTCGACGGCTGGTGGCCGGACGAAGGCGATCCGCTGGACATTCCTTCGTGGCTGACGCGAATCCGCATGTATTGGGAGGGCGCGCAAATGGATCGTCCGAACGAACGGCCATTCGCGCTGCACCGCAATGGCTATGCCGGGATGCAGCGCTACGCGCCATTTCTATGGTCGGGCGACGTCTACTCGACATGGGAAACCCTGCGCACCCACATTCCCATCGCCATCAATACCGGCCTCACCGGTATTCCCTATTGGGGCACGGACATCGGCGGCTTCGTACCAACCAAGGAACTCACCGGCGAACTCTATACCCGCTGGTTCCAGTTTGGCGCGTTTTGCACTTTGTTTCGTTCCCACGGACGCACGTGGAAATTACGGTTGCCGTGGGGATGGAACACCGGCGACATGGCACCCGAAGAAATTCGAGGCTACAACGATGTCGCCGATCCCGATCCGAGCGAGTTGCACAACGCGGAAGTGGAACCGATCTGCAAAAAATATCTCGAATTGCGATACCGCCTGCTGCCGTATGTCTACAGTGCCGTGCGTGAGTGTTGTACCACCGGGCTCCCGGTGATGCGTGCGCTTTGGCTGCACTATCCGGATGACGGGATAGCGGTGGCGCGGGGCGACGAATACACCTGGGGCCGCGACATACTGGTAGCGCCGGTAACCGAAAAGGGAGCGGCGAGAAGGAACGTCTATTTGCCGCGAGGGAACTGGTACGATTTCTGGACCGAGGAGCGCCTGGGAGGCGGAAAAGAAATCACGCGCGACGTGGATCTGGCTACGATGCCGCTGTACGTTCGCGAAGGTTCCATTATTCCGCTCGGCCCGGTGAAGCAATATACCGGGGAGCAGGTTGACGCGCCGCTGAGCGTTTCTATCTTTCCGGGCGCCGACGCCGCGTTCACGCTTTACGAAGACGACGGAATTTCGTTCGACTACCGTCACGGCGAGTGGATGGGAATCGCGATGTCGTGGAAAGACCACGCGCGGCGCTTTACGATGCGGCTCGCCGATGGTTCAAAATTCCGCGGGCCGTCGCCGCGCAAGTTCGCCGTTCGCGTGTGGCCGGTCAAAGAGTCTCGCGAAATCCAGTTTGAGGGACGCCCGTTGGACCTTCATTGGGAAGCATGACGGGCGCCGGCAGAGGCGCGGGGCTTACAGATTTCCCGAAGGCTCGGCATTTTTGGGCGCCAATGCAGTGGAATTTCGCAGCACCAATTCGGTGTGCAGCAGGTATTCGCTGCCGTTGGGCGAAGGTGTTTTCCGCCGGACTTCGGTGATCAGCGCGGTGAACGCCAGGCGCGCGATTTCGCTCTGCGACATGCGTACGGTGGTGAGTGGCGGGATGATGAACTGCGCCAGCTTGATGTCGTCGAATCCGACCACCGAGAGATCCCGGGGAATGTGAATGCCCACCTCGTAACTTTTGCGCATGACCCCCATGCCGGTCATGTCGTTCGAACAAACCACCGCGGTCGGCGGCCGGCGCAGCTCCAGAATCTTTCCCATGGCCTCCATACCGCCTTCCAAGGTGTGCGTTCCTTCCACCAGGCATTCCGGTTCCACCGCCAGACCAATTTCTTCCATCGATTGCAAGAACGCGCGCTTGCGAGCCATCGCTGATTTCAGTACCAGCGGACCGGAAATGAACGCGATGCGTTCGTGGCGGAGCGCGGCGAGGTGCTGAACGGCTTGGCGCAGGCCTTGCAGGTAATCGATGCGAATGTTGCTGATGCGCGGCAGTTGCGGACCGACGTCAATAAACACCAGCGGAACATTGCGAAATTTCAGATCGTCGAACAGCCCTTCTTCCATCCCGAACGTCACCACCGCCACGCCTTCCACGCGGCGTTCGATCATGCGCCGCACCGAATGGGCCATACGCTTGGGATCCTTGCCGGTGGAGGCGATCAATACTTCGTAATTATTTTCGACCGCAATCTCTTCAAAGACCTGGGCGATCTCGGGGAAAAACGGATTGGTGATTTCCGATACGATCAAGCCAAAAATGCGGCTGCGGCCGGAGACCAGCGCGCGCGCCTGGGTGTTCGGGTAATATCCAATTTCCGCCACCACTCGCAAGACCCGTTTGGAGAGGCGTGGGGCCACCGTGGGCACTCCATTGATGGTTCGCGAAACGGTGGCTATCGAGACTTTCGCGCGCTTGGCAATCTCACGAATATCCACGGCAACTCCGGAAAGTTTAAGGACGCGTCGCGACCACGGGCCGGCCGGACTGACACTCCGAAGCCAGGCTGTCGCAACGGCGCGAGCCAGGCAACGATGGCGAACAGATTACCACAGCACTCGGGATCGACGGTAAGAGGCCCGGCAAACTCTCGGAGGGTCCGCCGCCGCGCCTTCGATCTTGATTTTTGATTTAAGCCCGGTTCCGCCATTTGCAATCCACAAAGTAAGAGGCTCGCACTTGCCCGTTGGCCCGTTGTTCATCACCGGGAGACCGGGTCAACCTCCAATCGCGCCTCTCCGTTCACCGCACCCAAACTGCGCGTGCTCACCGCAGGCCCACCAGCTCGGTGACGGATTGAATCAGCTTCGCAGGATCGAAAGCCACGCCATCTTTGAAGACCAGCTCAACCTTCTCCATGTTTTCAATCTTCTCCGCCGGATTGCCGCCCAACACCACCAAATCGGCGGCCTTGCCCGGCGCAATCGATCCGATGCTCGCGTCTCTGCCCATGTAGACTGCCCCATTCAGTGTGGCAATGCGGATCGCCTCGACCGGTGAAAAGCCGGCCTCGACCAGCAATTCAATGTTGCGCTGGTCGCCGAAGCCCGGCACCACGCCGCCGTAGCCGCTGGGATCGCAGCCCGCCATCAGCAGTCCGCCCGCGGCCGCAAACTCCCGCTCAAAGCGCATCTCTTTTCCCAGCATCGGCCCGCCCATGTCGCGCTCGGCCATATGGGAGCGGCCTACCAGATACTCCTTCGCGGCTTGCGGCGAGAGCGTCTGGAGAGCCGCGCTCTCCCGCTCCATGGGCGGGCGATTTGAGCCGAAAGTCTCAATCACCGCGAGCGTCGACGTGATGGCCACATGGTGCGCTACCAGGTCGCGGATCGTCTGCCGCACCTCAGGCCCCTGCACGTCCACGCTTTTCTCGACATATGTCAAATTCGCCAAAAAACCAGGACACTCGTCCGGCTTCTTCCCCGGGAAGAATTCGGTATCCACTGACAGGCCATGTTCCAGGTTGTCGATGCCCAGCGCGGCCGCCTGCCTGAATCCGATGGAGCAAAGATGCCCGGTGATTTTGAGCCCGTGGGCGTGGGTGTGGTCGATGGCCGCCTTCAGCTCATCCGCGGTGAGGTAGTTGTATGCCTTGAACGAGGTCGCCCCCTCGGCGGCCCAATAATCCACGGTGCGCGCAGCGTCGTCCGCATCCGCAAGCGTGTGCATCTGGACCGCGATGCTGCCTTTGCCCTCGAGGTAGGGGCCAGTCACGTCGAGCTTGGGTCCGGGCAGCAACCCCGCGTCGATCTCTCGCTTCAATTCCAGGTCGGTGTACGGCTCCAGGCTGCCCGCAGTCCGCGCCGTCGTCACGCCGCCTGCCAGGTAGAGACGCGGAGCGGTGTCCGGTGCTTCGCCATAGATCGCTACGCCTCCCTGGGGTTCCTGCGGCGTGGGATAGAAGAGATGTTCGTGCATGCCGACCAGGCCGGGGATCACGGTCTTTCCCGTCATCTCCAGCACCTTGGCGTTGGGCGGATAAGGGCTGTGCGCACTGGCGGCTTGGACAGCGGTGATCTTGCCGCCGGCGATGTCGATGCGCATGTCTTCCTGGGGTGCAGAGCCTGAGCCGTCGATAAGGCGCACATGCTCCAGCACCAGCACTGGTGCATCTTCCTTCACATAGGGTGAAAGCGGAGAAGACTTCTGCTGGGCTGCTGAGGTCAGGCTCAATGACAAGGAAATGCACAGAATTGTGGTTCGTCTCGCAATCAGCATGGTTGGGACCTCCCGGAATGGGAGTGGATTCAGTTCTGACCGGAATTTCCATTTTGCTTGCCCGGCCACGAGAGAATATATCCCCGAGTGCTCGGCTCGCCACCTTTTTCGCATTCGTTCCAACTAAGGATGCCTGGTTAGTTGGCTGGATTGCTCGGGACGGATGAAAACGCGGGGCTATCGGAAGTTGGCTTGGCAAACTTGGCGGGGTCAATCGGGACGTTCTGGCGCACATCCTCAACTTGAACTGTCGAACGGCTACCCGGCTGAGAAAGAGTGACGCGAAACGGGACTTGCACGCCGTCGACATCGCGGTAATCAGCAAAGTCCATTTGCACCGGATCGAGACCAAGCGGGGACTCGGCGTAAAGTACCAGCCGCACCAGTAGGCCCGATTGTTGTTCGAAATAAAGCTTGGCGGGCAGTTGGTTCTCGCGGACGCCGACGAGCACATAGGCCTCGCGATCGCCAATTGTTTCGGGATATTCGACGCGCAGCTCGGGGAACATCTGCTGGATGTGCAGAGGAAAATGCAGGTCGGCCTCGATTCGAGCGGCTTCGATATCCGCACCTTGCGTTTCCCGTGTGGGACGTCCCGCAACGCTGACCCAGCCTGTTCGCTGAATCCGATGGTCTAAAGGCGGTGTGGCCGCCGTCCTTGGCGTCGCGGCGTGGCAGCCCAAACAGTCGCTGTCCCTTGCAGGATGAGAAGCTGGGAAACTTGCGGTATGGCAAGTCGTATATTGATCTTAACTCAAATCAGTATACGTTTTCCCAAATCGCGGGAAGAGGGACCGTACAATGACTTCGGGATCAGGCCCCCAAGCCTTGCTTCTTCATCAGTTCTGCGATTCCGACGGCGGCCGAATCGGTGGACTGCCCCAGGGATTCGATCACTGCGGCTTGGTCTGCCTTGGTGCGATTTTGACTAATTTTGAACTTGGCCTCGATCCGGGTGGCGACCATCTCAAAACCGACGATCTGCTTGAGCATCCCGTAGCGAAACTTATCGCTGAGGCTGCTCCATTGAGCGAAGTAGGCGGGATCAAATGCATGGATGATTTCGCGCATCTCTTCCAGAAGGCGCGCGGCGTCAGTCACTACGCGGGCGTGACCGTACACGTGTACGGTAGCGTAGTTCCAGGTGGGCACGCTCTCGCGGTGCTCGTACAGGCTCGGCGAAATATAGGCGTGGGGCCCGTGAAAGATCGCCAGAGACTCCTGACCATTTTCCAACAAACGCCAGTGTGGATTCGCTTTGGCCACGTGCCCGTGCAAAACGACCTGATCACCCGCGTCCCGGGCGAGGATGGGAATATGAGTGGCCAGCGGACCGGTGTCCGAAGCGGAAATCAGAATGGCGAACGGATTCGCCTGGACGAAAGAGACGGTGTCCGCGCGATCACGAACCCGGTTGAACTCAGGGATGTACATGCTTCGAGTCTCCTGTGATCTCACACCCACGGTCTGAGAGCGATGATCTACAGATCCGCTACCACGATTCTATCTCACTACGTGAATCCCTTCGTCGGCAGGTTCAGTCAGCAAGAAGGGCGGCGGTTCGGAAATTACAAGGGGCCGCGGGCTCGCGATACGGTGCGCCCAGTGGTTCTTTGGGTCTACGGTTCTGAGACGGCAAAGGCGAAGAGTGCGGAGCCTGCCGGAATTACAACGTATTGCTTACCGTTTACTTGATAGGTGACAGCCGCAGAGTAGATGGCGGCGCCTAGCTGGACGTGCCAGATGTCCCGGCCGGTCTGCGCGTCGAGGGTAATAAAATTGCCATCCGAATCACCAGCAAACACCACACCACCAGCGGTTGAAAGTGCTCCGCCGTTGGGACTGTTGAAATACTTGAACTCCCACTTCTCCGCTCCGGTAAATGGGTCCAGAGCCTTGAGCGAACCCGAAGGCGTCCTGATCGGGTCGGGGACCTCGACGCTTCCTACAAAGTCATGCCCGGCACGGTACTGTTGCTTCTCGCCGGTGAAAATATCGCATTCGTTTGAAGTAGCGACATACAGGAGCTTGGTGACGGGATCGTAGGATGGCGAAAACCAGTTGGTGAGGCCGATTGCGCCCGGACACACTTCCGTTCCGCTTGCAGTTGGTACCGCCGCCGGATCTTCGATGGGTCTACCGGTTGGCCCAATGGACTTGGCCCAGGTTACTTTCCCGAATGCTTTGGCCGATAGAAACTTTCCATTGGTACGGTCCAGGACGTAGAGGAATCCGTTGCGATTGGCTTGGATCAGCAGTTTGCGGGGTTGGCCATCCCAATCTGCGTCGATCAGTACTGGAATCTCAGTAGAGTCATAGTCGTGCACATCATGCGGCGTGAATTGAAAATACCATTTCAGACTTCCGGTGTCCGGGTCCAGCGCTAGCATGCAATCGCTGTACAGATTATCCCCATTCCGATCGCCGCCATAGTTGACTGGGGAGGGATTCCCCGTGGGCCAATAAATCAGGTTCAGTTCGGGATCGTAGGACCCGGTGAGCCAGGCCGGTGCGCCGCCAGTTTTCCAGGAGTCCCCGGTCCAGGTTTCGTGCCCCGCCTCGCCGGGCCCCGGCACAGTCCCAAATCGCCATACGCGCCGGCCAGTGGCTGCGTCGTAGGCGTCCACGAAACCGCGAATACCGTACTCGCCGCCGGACGCGCCTAGAATTATTTCGTTCTTCACTGCCAGCGGAGCAACCGTGAAAGTGTAGCCGAGGCGGTAATCGGCAGCGGTCACGTCCCAAAGCAGATTCCCGGTTTTGGTGTCTAAGGCGATCACATGGGCATCCAATGTCGCCATGAAGAGCCTGTCGCCGAGAATCGCGAACCCGCGGTTCACCATGCCGCAGCAGGGCAGAATCTTGTCAGGTAGATTTCTTTGGTATCGCCAGATGGCCCGGCCGGTGCGCGCATCCAGCGCGAAGGCCCGGTTATTCTGCCCGGTTCCGTACAGCACACCGTCCACAACGATGGGGGTAGTCTCGAATTGACCGAGGTCAGCAACCTGAAAGGCCCATTGCATGGTGAGACGGGACGCACTGGAAGTATTGATCTCGTTGAGCGCGCTGTAACGCCAGCCGGAGTAGCCACCCGAATAAGTGAGCCAGTTCTGGGGCTCGTGGGCGGCGCCTAGTACGCGCTCGTAGCTTACTTGCGACTGAGCACTGGCGCACGCGCCCAGGAAAAGTCCCAACACCAGCACAGTCTTCTTCATCAACCCTTCCTTGTTGCGTTCTCCGAGTTACGCGGTGGCGATGGTGCGATCGAATACACGTTCTCAGTCGCCTCGCAAACTCTCCAGATAGGCGAGTAAGTCCTGAAGCGCAACGGCGCTCAGCATCTGCTCGGAGTAGGGCGGCATAAGGGACTTTCGCTCGTGTATCACTTCCTTAATATCCTTCTTCAGGAAGAATTGAAGGTCCTGGCCGGTATCGAGCAGTTGGACGGAGAAAGTGTCCTCGTTCTTGGCTACGCCGGTGATTCTCCGCCCGTCGGCCGTGACCACCGTCACTGTGTCATAAATCAGCGGGAGGACCCCAGTATGGTTGTTGGGGTCGAACAAGCCGTCGCTCAGATCCTTGCTGGGCTCGCGAATGGAGTCGATGAGATAAGAATCCGAGCGTGACGCACCTACGCGCGACAAATCAGGACCAAGCAGGCCGCCATGTCCTTTAACCATGTGGCATTGGGAACAGCCTCCGCTTCCCGAAAAGATCTTCTCGCCCTTGACGCGGTCACCGGAGACCGCCTGCTTGGGAGGAGTTAGCGAACGAAGGTAAGCAATGATGGCCCAGACTTCCGAGTCTTCGAATCCGTTGGCCGGCATTTCTGTTCCCGACACTCCCTGGGTGATGGTGCGAAAAATATCCGCATCGCTCGATCCGTGAGCCCATCGGTTGGCGCTGAGATCCGGCCCCCGACCGCCACCTTTTGCACTTAACCCGTGGCACGGCGAACAATTGGCACGAAAAAGCGAGTCGCCCTCGCGGATCGCCGCCGGGTTTCCGGCTACCGGATTGGAGGGAGGGTTTTCCTGTCTCGGCGCGGCCCAAGCAAACAGGGACCCCGCAAAGAGTGCTGCGGTTAAGAGCAGCATAACGAAAGGAATTAGTTTTGCAGACCTACTCACTGCCGGTATCACCGATTGTTCCTTGGGAAGAAACTGCACCGCGCCACCGATAACCTTAGTTCTGGTAAGGACCCCACCGAATGCCGGCGGACCGCGCAGATTTGTCTCAACGAGGGACGCCGCGGAAAACCTATTGGTCACGCGCATCCTACCGAACGCTAAAATTGGCTGTCAAGTATTTGTTTTTTCGTTCCACTTATGAAACATTATGTACCGCGGAAACGGCCTCCCCGGAGACCGAGGGGCCGCATGGCCTTAGCGGTGCAAACTTTTTTGAGAAGGAGAATCCTGTGAAACGAAGTTTAGCGGTTATGTTGCTCGCTGCGGTGGCTGCATTGTTGGCTGGAGGCCAGACCGGAAATGGTCAGGAAAAATCGAAAGCCGAGAGTAAGGCGAGTATTGAACAAGAGTTTCGAAAAATCGAGAACATATGGGCCGACGCAGACAAAAACAAGGACCCGGTAGCCCTCGGACCATTGCTCGGCGATGATTGGCTCTACCTGGGCCCCCTGGGCACGGAGACGAAAGCTCAGCATCTGGCTGGACTCAAGACCGGGGACGACAAGCTCGAATCCATTACCATCCTGGACATGAAAGTTCGCGTGTTCGGAAACATCACGGTGGTGACCGGTCACGAGCATGAAAAGAGTTCGAACAAAGGCAGAGACACCAGCGGAGACTACCTCTGGACTGATGTCTTTGTGAAGCGCGACGGGCGTTGGCAGGCGGTGAATTCCCAGGACACTCCTCTCACGGTTAAGTGATTTCAGTTCGGGATCCGGACGCTCGGCGACCGTCAGAGAGGGAAAGTTTCGAGTCGTAAGGGAAACTATCGGGTCGGGCCAGTCATAATCCATATGAAGGAACTCAAACAATCAGGGGAAAACGACAGGGAAAACATGGTACGAATTCTTTACCCATGGAACCGCGGGAAGCGATGACAACATTATTTGGGCGGCGTTGGACGCGCGCCGAGTTAGAGGCACGCTTTGGCTCCCTCTCGCAGGTTGCCGGGGTATCCCTTGTAACGCTTTCGGATGGCGCGGAGCGCGGCGTAAGGGCTGTGCTTTTTCAGACCGGTTCAGGGCTCGAGTTCTGGGTGCTAGTGGATCGTGGGTTTGACATCGCCAAGTGCCGGTTCCGGGGAGTCGAACTCGGATGGCAGTCTCCTGTGGGGATACGCGCGCCATGGTTCCACGAAGTGAATGACGAAGGTGGCGCCAGCTTCCTCCGATCGTTTTCCGGTTTCATGGTGACCTGCGGACTCGATCACGCAGGTGCGCCGTACCGCGATTCTGCCGGCCGGTACTTCGCTCCCGATAGAACCGCAATCGATCAACCGCTGCACGGCCGAATTACCGCGTTGCCCGGGCAGTTGGTCGCCTACGGCCATGAATGGCGCGGCGATCGCTGCGTATTGTTTTGCGAAGGCGTAGTGAAACAAGCCGCGGTATTTGGCGAGCACCTGGTTTTAACGCGGCGCTACGAAACAGAAGTCGGCGCGGATTCCTTCACCGTTCGGGACCACATTCGAAACCATAGTTTCTTTACCACGCCGCACATGCTCCTGTATCACATCAACCTCGGATTCCCGCTGCTGGATGAGGGCGCGGAATTTGTCGTTCCGACTCGAGGTGTGCGATGGGCGTTCCGCGACTCCACTCGCGAAGGCATCGGCTACCGTTTCCAAGCGCAGCCGCATTACGACTGCGTCGAGCAAGTCTACGTGCACGACGTGGCTGCGGACTCCGAAGGAGCCCTGCGTGCGGCACTCATCAATAGGACTTGGGAAGAAGGGGCAGGTCTCGGTGTCGCGGTAGAGTTTAATCGGTCGCAGCTCCCCTATCTGAATCAATGGCAGAACTTCCAAGCAGGTTCGTATTGCATGGCGATCGAGCCTAGTACGTGCCACGCGCTTGGGCGCCCTCACGCTGAAGCGCACGGGGAACTTGCGTGGCTTAAGCATGGCGACGAGCGCACTTATGAATTGCGCTTCTCCGTGTTGAAAACTCAGAGTGAGATAGCGAGGTTCGAGGCCGCGGTACGAAACGCTGCGCCTGAGATTTTGGATAATTTTGCAGCGCCACGGGAAGGTTTTGGACAGAGTTGAGTCGATCGTCCTTTTAGGAAAATGGGCCAAAACACAGATCCACCAATCGCCTCAAAACTCGGGCACCCTCCCGACAGCCCGAGCTCTGGCGCTCAGTTCTCTTCGCAGCAGCTGCGGCAGAACACCATCAGCCAGATTGGCTTGATTGCTCTTGCCGTTGGAATCATCTCCCCGGCGCTCGGTGTGTATGCGCTCTGGGCTCCGATCCAAGCGGCGGCCGGGCCCGTCGCGCCGCTCGTTTTCCTCGCGGCCATGCTGGTTGCTTTGCCAACGGCCGTCTCCTACGCCAACTTGAATAGCGTGGCGCCGTCCTCAGGCGCGGCCGCCACTTGGCTGACCAGTGCCGGATACCCGCGTATCGGATGTTTTATTGGCTTGTGCATGGCCACTTACTTCCTGATTGCGGTGATCGCGCAGCCGATTCTCTTCGGGTTGTTCTTTTCCGATTTGTTGCGATTCGTCGGAGTCACTGCCTCGCCGACGGTGGGCGTCCTGATAGGCGCTGCACTGGTCACCGTTCCGGTGATGATGGCGACGTATTCCGGAGCCAGCGCATCCACGCGCGTGGCAGTGGTGCTCATGACCATTGAAATCGTCGTGGTGCTGGCACTCGCCCTCACCATCGTCGGCGTTCGCGCAGGCAAACCAGGCGGGCTTGCGCTTTCCGCATTTAATCCGGCCAGCGCCACCGCGGGTTTTCGCGGCTTCCTAAACGCCTTGATGCTCGGTGTCTTGGGTTTTGCAGGTTTTGATGTTGTATCGGCGGCCGCTGAAGAGACCAACGCGCCAAAGGAATCCGTTCCGCGCGCAATTCTGATCACCATTCTCACCATCGGTGTGTTTTGGGCTTTGATATCGTGGACTTTCACGTTATCGCTGCCCGACGAAGCGGTGCGACGCTACTCTCAGGATGGCCTCACCGCAGTGACTCCAATGGCGCAGCTCTACTGGGGCCGAGGAAACATCCTGGTGATCCTCACCGCACTGGCGGGCTGCGCAGCCGTCTATGTGTCGAGCGCTCTAGGTACGTCGCGGATTCTTTTTGCTTTGGCGCGCTACGGCTGGCTTCCCGGCGGCTTACTGTACACGAACGCGGATGGTTCCGTCCCGCTGAACGCTATGCATTTTGTGTATGTCGTAGCGATCGTTGCGGTGGGTGTATCTGTTTCTCTCTTCGGGAACGCGATAACCGCCTTCGTGTGGTGGTCGAATGCGCTGGTATTTTTTCTAGCGATCACGTTCATGGGCGTAAATCTCGCAGCGTTTCTAGTTTTTGGTAAGGGCGAAACGCGCGGCCGAGTCTGGTCGGCGCGAGTCATTCCAATTCTTGGCGTCGCGATCAACGCTTATGTTCTAATTGCCGCCTTTTTCGGCACCTTGCTGGTGCAGCCATGGGCAACCGGCAGAAGCCTCGTCGTTCTATGTTTGCTAGTGAGTGCCGCCCAGGTCATGTACGTTTTTCGCGTAGTCCACCGTTGACCGTACTGGAGGTTGTTGAATGAGATTCCAACGCTTCGCACATATCCTCGGGAGTCTTGCTGGCGCCTTGATGATCCTTGCCTTAGGGGAATTACCTGCAGGCGCCCAGACATACTTGAATGCGCAGATGCCTTGGCATGAAGTTGTGCTGGATTCCCAGGGGCGGGTAGTGTCTTGGTACCATCCCGAGAAAAATCTGGGCTACGACCAATTCCTACGATTGGATTGGGATTTCTTGGAACACAAAGTCCCAATCGACACGGCCACCGGCGTGAAGGTATACCTGACCGCCTCAATGTTCGACGGAACGACATTCCAGGGCATCAATGCGCAGACCAATCCCGCCGGCACCTTTGCTCATTTCATGGATTTGCTGTTGGGTTGGTATCCATACTCGGGTGACAGTGAATCGATCGGCGTCATGCGGGAAATGCTGGACTATCAACTGGCGCACGGTCTAACTCCAGCGGACTGGGACTGGGCCAGCGTGCCTTTTGCAACCGCATGCCTTCACGACAAAGAATACGGCCGCTGCATTCAAGATATGCCGGAGAACTTCTACGGCGGAATTGAAACCGACAAGGTCGGAGAGCTTGGACTAAGCTTCGTTGAGTTTTATGAACTGACGGGAGACCGGAAGTACCTGGAAGAAGGAATCAAGTGTGCCAACCAACTTGCCAAGCACGTACGTGCCGGGGATGCGGTCCGCACCCCGTGGCCCTACCGGGTCGACGCCCATTCGGGCCAGGTCATCGCGGGAGAAGAATACGGAGGAATGATCGTTGCGCCGGTTCGCCTGTTCGACGAACTGGTGCGGATTGGTGAGGGCGATTCAGCATCGTACAAGAAGACCCGTGACTTGGCATGGCAATGGATCCGCGACAACCTCTTGAACAAAGAGAGCGAGGCTTGGAGCAAGTGGGTGGGCTACTACGAGGACGTTCCGAAAACTACCGTCGATCAGAATGATATGACTCCGATGATGACAGCGTATTACATCCTATCTCACGATGATCCCGCGGTACTGGATCCGGCCTGGAAGGAGGATGTGGGCTACCTGCTTGATCGCAGTCGGGAATTACTCGGGCGAGGTCCGTTCTTCGGAGCATGGGCAATCGATGAACAACTGAGACCCGACGGTGGCCGCCTGGAAGCCGCTTCGGAAGAGGTAACCTTCGCTCCTCCTGGGGGTGCTCTGCTTCGCACTTTCGGCCGTGGCTGCTGTTCGCGAGCGGGTCTGGTATGCCGGACGTCGCAATGGGGCGCGATCAATGCGATGTACTACGAGAAGACCCACGATGGCCGGGCGCGCGAGGACGCCTTCCGTTCCTTGAACTACGCAACTTACTTCCTCGAGTCGACCGGCAAGATCAATTGCTGCGGAGCTCGTGTTCTTCCTTCCTACTGGTTCGAGGATGGTTATGCGGATGCGGGACGCAGCTTCACGTGGGCGATGGGCGCCGTTCCGGAATTTGCTCCGATCGGGCAAGATCATCTTCTGCGCTCCTCCTCCATCGTTCGAAAGGTGAAGTACGGAAACCGGAATATCGAGTATCAGACGTTCGATAAAAGTGCGACGGAAGTTCTTCGCCTGAGCTTTAAACCGGAGCACGTAGCGGCCGGAAACACTTCCCTGACGGAGCGGAATGATCTGACGCAAGACGGGTACACGATCCGGCCGCTGTCCGAAGGTGACTACGAACTTCGTGTGCGCCACAGCGGATCAAATGAAATTCATGTCACCCCATAACGAGTCTTTCGCGCTAACGCACGCCGGGCTCACGAATCTCTAATTGTTCCCGATCTTGCTTGTCCGAGCATCGCGGTATGGTCCCGTTGATCGTTATTGCAATAGAGGAACGCAGCTGCAATACGGAAAAAACGCTTGACAGGTCAAGCCGACCCTTGATAGTTTCCGCCGTATGATCCACGGCGCGCCAGGACGGTCCATCCCGGCGCGGTTCAGGCAGGTTGAGAGTGCTTTGGAAGCCGGTGGTGATTGTTGCCCCAAACGCACTCGGAGAGAGCGGCAGGGGGCGGAGTGGCTAAGACAGAAATGTTCCGCGGATGTTCGGGCGGAACTGCCTTGCCGCTGTTCAAACTCCATCACCGCGGGCTCTACTACCGCGGGGTTTCGGGAAAATAATCGGAGAAGAGCAAACGCTATGTTGTGGTTTCTTCGAACCAGCGACAAACCCCCTTCTGTGGTCCAGCCATCGTCTGGGCAACAGTTTTATTGCACCGGGAGCTCTCATGCTTCCCAAAACGTGAATTATGCCGGGTTATGCCCGGCGAGCTTGGGTTAACAGAATTCGCAGATTTCGCGCGCGCTGCTGGGTACGGATCCTCAGGAGGTCACGATGAGACCGCACGTCCTATCGGCAAGGCCCTTCATTGTGGGTGTGGTGTTGTTTTTCGTAATTCTGTGCCAACCGCTGTTGGCGGATGTGACCGGCACCATTCTCGGAACGGTGGTGGATTCCTCGGGTGCAGTCGTTGTCGGTGCAAGCGTCATGCTGCGAAATCCCGATACGGGCTATATCCACTCCGTGAAGACCGACGCCACCGGCAGTTTTCCTTTCCTTTCCGTTCCGATTGGTAAAGGTTATGTGGTTGAGGTAGAGAACCCAGGTTTTGAGAAGATGTTCCAATCGGACATCAAGCTTTTGGTGAACCAGTCCTACCGTGTGGATTTTCACCTGCAGGTCGGCAAGGTGAGCGAAAGGGTCACCGTGTCGGCGACATCCGTGCAGGTGGAGTCTACCAGTACCCAATTGGGCGACGTCATTGAAGACACCAAAATGACGGCCGTTCCGCTGAGCGCGGTTACATTGATCTTATGGGCCTGCAGCCTGGTGTAGTTCCGATTGCTTCCGGCGTCACCGGCGGCCAGCCGGTTTCGGGGAATGGAAACTCCGGCGTGCTGTATTAACGGGAACCGCGAGAGCGGGAACGGTTTCCTGGTGAATGGGGGTGACGTAGAGGAGTCCATGTTCAGTGGCGCGTCGGTAGTCCCAACCTTGGACTCGATTCAGGAGTTCCGGCTGATAATGGGTGCCTTCGACGCCGAATACGGACGCTTTTCGGCTTTGAAGTTTAACTTCTGAAGTATTGAATGTGCCGGCTGCTGGTCCGCGATTAGTTGTGGGTTGGCTTGGAAGTTGTATTTCTGCAAACGTGGTTGCTCGGAAAAGCAATTTAAAGGACGGAGGGCGAAATGAGATTTGAAGGGTCCCCCTCGAATTGGCTGCTGATCGCAGGGCTGGTTGCTTTAGGATGCCTGCCAACCGCCGCAACTCTCTCGGCACAAACCCAGGGGGTGGAGCAGAAATACTTTGTGAATGCTGAGTTGCCATGGCACAAAGCGGTGCTGGATTCTCAAGGACGTATTCTGGCCTGGTATCACCCCGAGAAGAATCTGGGCTACGACGAGTTCATGCACCTGGATTGGGACTTCCTCGAGCACAAAGTTCCTATCGACCATCACACCGGCGTCAAGGTTTACCTCACTCACTCCATTTATGACCCTGACACCCTCCAGGGAATTAACTGGCAGCATGTTCCGGCGACCACTTTCGCGCACCAGACCGATGCGATGCTCCGATGGTACCCGTACTCCGGCGATGAAGAATCCATTCGCGTGATTCGGGAGATGCTCGATTACCACCTCGCGCACGGCATGACGCCCGCCAACTGGAAGTGGGCCGGCGTGCCTTTTACAACCAACTGCCAAGACGACAAGGACTACGGCCACTGCATTGAAGACATGCCGAAGCAATTCTATGGAGGGCTAGAAACCGATAAGATCGGCGAGCTTGGCTTGTCGTACGTTCAGGTCTACGAGATGACCGGGGAGCAGAAATATCTGGACCAAGGCTTGAAGTGCGCCGAGCAACTGGCCAAATATATTCGCCCCGGCGACGCCTGGCACACGCCCTGGCCCTACCGTATTGACGCACAAACGGGCGACGTCCTCGATGGCGAAGAATACGGAGGGATGATTGTCGGCCCGGTCCGGCTGTTCGACGAACTTATAAAGTTGGGCGTCGGCGATACCGCGAGCTTTAAGAAGGCGCGGGACATGGCCTGGAAATGGGTGCAGGACAATCCTTTGAACCTGAACAGTGCGGCATGGGACAAGTGGAGCGGGTATTACGAAGACGTACCCAAGGACACGATCAACGTCAACGACATGACCTCGATCATGACCGCTTACTATATCCTTTCCCATGATGACCCCTCCACAGTGGATCCCACTTGGCTGGTCCATGTCGGCCACCTGATCGACCGTAGTCGCGCCCTGCTCGGGCGGGGGCCTTTCTTTGGGGCCTGGGCCATCGACGAGCAAATGCGTCCGGACGGTGGAATTCTTAACGCCTCGTCCGTGGATACCGAATTTATCCCGCATGGCAACGCTTTGATGGGAACGGACAATCGCGGATGTTGCTCACGGTCCGGGCTGGTCTGCCGGACATCGCAATGGGGAGCGCTCAACGCCATGTTCTACGACAAGACGGGTGACGGCGCGGCATACGAGAACGCTTTCCGCTCACTCAACTACGCCACCTACTTCGCCGGGTCGGATGGAAGGATATCGTGCTGCGGACCCGGTATCGCAGGAGACTATTGGTTCGAAGATGGGTATAGTGACGCGGGGCGCAGTTTTATGTGGGCGATGGCCGCGGTCCCGGATTTTGCCCCGGTGGGGCAAGACCATCTGCTCGGCTCGTCTTCGATCATTCAGAAAGTAAAATACGCCCCGCGACGAGTGGAATACCGCACCTTCGACAAATCCGGGACGGAGACTCTGCGTCTGAGCTTCCTTCCTGCGAAAGTGACGGCTGCTTCATCCGCCCTTTCGAAGCGGGACGACCTTAAGGGCGAAGGTTACACCGTTCAACCTCTCGGAGGGGGCGACTACGAGGTGAAGGTCAATCATGCGAACTCGAACGACGTCGCCATTGATGGGGCCCGGTGAACACCAGTCATTCCTAGCGGCGTGCCGACGAAGTAGGACGCGATGGCGCGGCACGCCGCCTCAATGTTCTCGTAGAGCAAATACCCGATGCGATTGAGCGGAAAAGTAGCCATCATTACCGGAGCCGGCTCGGGAATAGGAAAGGCAACTGCGCAGCTTTTCGCCGAGGAAGGCGCAAAGGTTGTAGTAGTCGACTGGAACAGGGAGAACGGCGAAGCATCTGCTTCTGACATCTGTGGTCGGGGCCATGAAGCGACCTTTTGCTTTGCCGATGTTTCCAAAAGTGAAGACGTGGAAAAGATGGTGAATGCCGCCCTGGATAAGTACGGCCGGCTTGACATTCTTTTTAACAATGCCGCCACTCAGATCATGGCGCAACTCGTCGAAACCACCGAAGAAATCTGGGACCGGATTCACAGCGTTAACTTGAAAGGCGTTTTTCTCGGCTGTAAGTACGCCATCCCTGCCATGATCCGAGGTAGGGGAGGCTCGATTATCAACATGGCCTCCATCCTGGGGTTCGTCGGCGATCCGGACTTGGCTGCTTACTGCGCGGCCAAGGGCGGAGTGATTGCCTTAACGAAGGTAGCCGCGTTGACCTACGGCCCAAACGGAGTTCGGGTCAACTGTATTTGTCCTGGCGATGTCGAGACGCCTCTAGTAAAAGCCTACTTTGACAGTAACCCCGACCCGGCTCATTTCCGGCAGGAAGTCTCTTCCAAATATGCCTTGCGACGCATCGCCACACCGAAAGAGGTTGCCGAGGTTGCGGTGTTCCTGGCTTCTGACGCCTCGTCATTCGTGACCGGCAGTTCGATGGTGGTGGACGGTGGGCTTACGGTGAAATGTTATTGAAGACCCGGAAGTAAGCGCCAAGTGCTACGGCCGAACTCCAGGGATTGTGAGCCGAATTCGATATAGTCCGGTGCTCGCTGTAATGTAAAGAGCCCGAGCATCGGCGTCTCCCCATGCGCAGTTTGCGGGGACTTCGGGAAGTGGAATGGTCCCAAGATGCTTGCCCTGAGGTGAGATGATCCAGACGCCTCCCGGGCCAGTCCCGTAAATATTCCCTTCCTGGTCCACTTTCATCCCATCCGGCACGCCCTCGCCCGGGCTCGAATTCATGTCACAAAAGACGATTCCTGTACCCAGGGTGCCGTCAGGATTCACGGGATAACGCCGGTAAATTTTGTTGGGTTCAGAATTGTCAATATACAGAAATTTCTCGTCCGGCGAGAAGGCGATGCCATTCGGGCGTATCATATCCTTCACCAGCAATTGCACTTTTCCATCTATAACTCGATACACTCCGTTGTAAGGTTGCTCCTTCCGCGGGTCCTGATCCTCCTTGGCGAACCCGTAGGGTGGGTCGGTGAAATATAGAGAGCCATCGGACCGGTAAGCCAGGTCGTTCGGGCTATTGAACCGCTTGCCTTGGTAGCGATCTGCAAGCACAGTGAGGTTGCCATGGCTCTCGAGTCGCACGATGCGGCGATTTCCCTGATCGCAGATCGTAAGCCGGCCTTGCTTATCAAGAGTCAGTCCGTTCGTCCCAGCGACGGCGGAAGTCGCATCGTCTTTCCCGGTGAACTCCCCGGACCCGCGATAAATCGAAGGCTTCCCGCCCGGAACCCATTTGTAGATAATGCTGGGGGGAATGTCACTGAAGAGCAAGAACCCCGTGGGAATCCACACGGGACCTTCCACAAATTTGAAATCACCGGCGAGCTTTTCAACCGTAGCGCTGGCGGGAACAATCTGATCGAGCTCGCGGCTCAATCTTTCCACATTTCCCTTCCGTTCCGTGCCGCCAAGGGCCAAAACAGTTAACGTTCCGATGGTGCAAAGAGACAGGAATCGTTTAGCGTGGATAGTCTTCATCGATTCAATCCTGCCGGTTGGCCTTGCCCCACCAGGCCAAAGCCGCCGTGTCGCACATCCCTGCTATTTAGCCAGCGTGACCACCGCAACCGCAAACCCGGGCAAGTTCAGTTTTTCGCCGTCGAGTTGACGCCTGGCAGGTGGGTCGAATGACGTGGTTTGATCGACCACGTCGACGTGTGCGCCCGCTCCTCCGGCGATCACCACCTCAGAATTCCGGTCCCGCTTGTTGATCACCAGGATTTCGCGTGTCCCGTCAGGCTTTTCAGCACTTTGCACGTAGACGCTGGAAGTGTCGGCTTCTG
>Ga0302326_10010338_pt1 | contig 20237 bp, 19 predicted proteins | sample Palsa_T0_3_FD_202264 | JGI IMG/M metagenome (GOLD analysis project Ga0302326, IMG submission 202264) | Peat permafrost microbial communities from Stordalen Mire near Abisko, Sweden - Palsa_T0_3 | ecosystem: Environmental > Terrestrial > Soil > Palsa > Peat permafrost | place: Sweden: Abisko...
TCGCGCATCTGCGCGACGATCGGCTCGGGGAACGAATCTTCGTGGTCGTAGTGCTCGGCGTTGGGAAGGATCTGCTCGTCTGCGAACTGGTGGACCATCTCGCAGATCGCCTTCTGCTCGTCGGTCTTCTCGGTGTAAGGGGCGGCTACGGCCATGTGCTCGTCAGTACTCCGGTTTCGAGGAACTCAGGTGGTTGAGGATAGCGGCGTGGGGCGCCGCAGGGCGGTCTCTCAACCGCGCGTCAGGCTCGGCGGTGCAGCGTTCTTGGCGCTCCACGGCGATTCCGGTCGCTCCTGCGGGACGCCGTCGAGCTCCACGTCGACGCGCTCGTCGTAGAAAGCGAGCAGTCCCATGACCGGCCTCGCCTCGGGTCGCGGATCGGCGTAGGTCCACACGATGTCATCGACCACGTGGCCGTCGACCACGACCGAGAAGTAGCTGGCAGTGCCCTTGTATGGGCAGCCGGTCACGCGATCGCTCGGCTGCAGCTCCGCGTCGACGTCCCCACGCGGCAGGTAGTAGCGCGGCGGCAAGCCGGTCTCGAACAGCACCATCGCGTGATCAGACTCGGCTAGCAGCGTGTGCTTGCGCAGCACCCGGACCTGACGTGAGCTGGCCAGGATGTCGATCCGGTGGTAAGGGTCGCGCGGGTGGTAGAAAACCTCCTCTTCCTCCTCGAGCCACCGATCGACGCGGTCCCAGTAGAACGCGACCAGTCCCGCAATCGGGGGCGCCCCAGCGAGGGGTTCGGGGTAGAGCCAGAGTGCATCGGTCGCGACGCGCTCGCCGACGCGAATCGAGCGGTAGGAGGCGTCTCCCTTCTTCGGGCAGTGGGTGACGGTGTCGCTTGGCTCGAGCAGGTCCTGGCGCACGTCCTCGGGCGGGAAGTAGTAGACGGGCTGGCTCCCGCTCTCATGCAGCAGCATCGTGCGGCGGCTGTCGGCGACGACCTCATCTCCCACCATTACGCGCACACGCTTAGGGCTCGGCTCGACGTAGATGGCTCTACCCGGCGCCGGCGGCTCGAAGTTGAACTGGCCTGCGGGATGCAGACCGAGCGGACCGGTCCCGGTCATCAGACCCATGGGGCGATTCTACGGGGCGTGCGGGGCTGACCGCGAGCGGGTCGCGCGCGAGCGGGTCGCGGGCGCGAGCGGGGCCGACGCGGGCAGGCCCGGCGCGCGCGAGCGGGTCGCGGGCGCGGGCGGGTCCGGCGCGGGCGGGCGGGTCCGGCGCGGGCGGGCGGGTCCGACCGGGCGGGCGGGTCCGGCGCGGGCGGGCGGGTCCGGCGCGGGCGGGCGGGTCCGGCGCGGGCGGGCGGGTCCGGCGCGGGCGGGCGGGTCCGACCGGGGCCCGATGGCAGCCGTGGTCGATTTTCGTTGATGGTGAACTAAAATCGACCCCGCGCCCCGCCCGCTCCCGGCGCGCGGCCGTCAAACCACTGCCGCGCGCCCCGCCCGCTCCCAGCGCTCGGCCGTCAAACCACTGCCGCGCGCCCCGCCCCCCGGCACGCGGCCGTCAAACACTGCCGCGCGCCCCGCCCGCTCCCAGCCCGCGGCCGTCAAACCACGCCGACCCCGACCCCGGCCGCCTCGAGTACCGCGCGAGCGATCGCGCGGGCCGCGTCGGGGCGGGCGATCGCAGCCGAGGCGTGAGCCATGCTCTGCAGCCGGCCGCGGTCGGCCAGCAGCCCGCCCACTTCCTGGGCGAGCCTTGCCGCCGTCAGCTCCGCGTCGGGTATGACGATCGCCGCCCCGGCGTGCTCCATGTAGCGCGCGTTCGAGGTCTGATGGTCTCCGGTCGCGTACGGATATGGAATCAGGACCGCCGGGCGGCCGGCAGCGGCGATCTCGAAGATCGACCCGCCGGCTCGGGAGACGACGATGTCCGACGCGATCAGCGCCTCGCCGAAGTTGTCGATGTAGCCGCGCAGGTCGTAGCCGCCGTCCGGCGCCTGCAGATCTGGGAGGTCTCGCTCGCCGGCGGCGTGCAGGACCCGGAAGTGCGCGCCCCCGAACGCCTCAATCGCTGCCTCGTTGATCGACCGCGCTCCCTGCGAGCCGCCGAACACGAGCACGCACGTCTCGTGGGCTCCGATCCCGAAGCGCGCACGTGCCGCGTTCCGATCGGTCGCCGGGGCGGGAACCGGGCGACCCGTCAGCAGGTAGCGGGCGTGACCCGCGCGCCAGGCGCGACTCCCGCCCCGCTCGGGGATAGGGCGGTCCGACTTGCCCGGGATCGGGAAGGCCAGACAGACACGATCCGCAAACGGGGCGAGGACGCGGTTGGCGACGCCGAGGTGGCTGTCGGCCTCGGCGAGCACGAGCGGCACCCGCCCGAGAACCGCCGCCATGCCGACCGGACCGGATACGTAGCCGCCCGCGCCCATCACGGCAGCGGGGCGCAGCCTGCGCAGGATCCGCCGGGCGGAGCGGAGCGCGCCGGCGTCGACCACGATGGCCCGCGCGGCTTTGACCGGCGCACGGCGATACAGCGGCTCGACGTGGATCATCTCCAGCTCGTACCCGGCGGCCGGTACGAGGTCGGCCTCGGCGCGGTCGCCGCCGACGAAGACGACCCGGGCCTGCTCGGCGCTCAACGCGTCCGCCACCGCAAGCGCGGGTACCACATGCCCCGCGGTACCGCCGGCAGCGATCACGATCAGCGGCGGCGTCATCCGGCGACGCCCCGTGCACGATGGAGTTGTTGAGCGTCGAGCGACAAGGGATCAGCGAGGCAACCTCGCGCCGGGAGCTTCGCATACCGGGCCGTGCGAGAGCCGTCGTGCGCCCCGCAGGCAGGACCAGCGAGGAACCGAAACGCCCATCAGGGGCGTGTGCTATGACTCCCACGTCAATCTCCGGGGGCCGCACCTGTCATGAGTATCGGTGGGAGCAGGCGGAGCTGGGTGCTCTCTGTGGGTGGGCTGGCCGCACTCGCGGCAGCGATGCTGCTGAGCATCACCGCCGCGGCCGCGAACCGTCCGCGCGCGCATGCCGCCTACGTGAGCGAATGCTCGGACTCTCAGTACCCGGCGACTCGCGACCCGTCGAACCCGCTCGACCTGCTGACCCCGCCCGGCCCGGACCCCCTGCACGGCGCGCACTTCTTCGTCGACGGCCCGAGGCATGGGGACGCGGCCGGCGGGATCGAGCAGCTGCTCGGGCTCAGCCCCACGAGCTACCCGGACGACTACTCGTGGGCGCAGTTCGAGCAGGACCTAGCATCGCCGCCGCTGTCGAGCACGCTCAGCGGTAGTCCGGGGCTCGCGCACGATGTGCAGCTGCTGGAGAAGATCGGCGACGAGGAGGAGACCCAGAACCTAAGCCTCTATTCCGGCGGCGGTGGCCCAGGCGCGGTCTTCGGACAGGTGCAGAAGCTTCTTTGCCACAACCTGACGGCTGATCACACCCCACACACGGTCCCTGTCTTCACCACGTTCTTCGTCTACCCGAAGGGCAAGTTCTGCCCGTCGCTCAGCGCGATCCTCGCCAACGGGCCGACATTCAGGCGCCAGATCGACGAGCTTGCCACCGGCACCGGCCGCCACCCGGTCGTCTACCTGCTCGAGATCGACTCGGTGGGGACATCGACCTGCCTGTCACGCCGGGCGCGCCGGGCGTGGGAAACTGATCTGCGCTACGAGATCGTGAAGATGTCCGCGCTGCCGCACACGGTCGTATACGTCGAGGCCGGCTCGTCCGACGAAGCGTCGGCGGCGTATGTCGTAAAGATGCTCGACGCGATCTGCGTAGTCCGCATCCACCGTCAGCTCGTCAACGTCTGTGCGCAGATGCGCGGCTTCTTCACCAACGACACGCACTTCAACTGGTCGATCAATGAGATCAAGTGGGCAAACCAGGTATCAGCTGGACTACAGAAGCTGATCTTCAAACAGATCAAGCAGCAGTACACGCCGTACTTCGTCGTCAACACCTCGCAGAACGGACGCGGGCCGAAGCTGAATCCCCACCCCCGGACGCAGGGGTCCGAGGATCTCTGCAACCCCCCGGGGCGCGGCCTTGGCCGCAAACCGACGGCGGATACAGCCCCGACGTTCGACGGCCACACGTTCTTCCCGCGGTTGGACGCGTTCCTGTGGACGGGCGTGCCGGGGCGAAGCCACGGCAGCACGTGCCACCCTGGCGATGCGCCGCCCGGCGTTTGGTTCGCGCGCTTCGCGCTCGAGCTGGCCGCGAACGCCAACCAGCAGCTCGGGCCGGCGTACCCCGGCCAGCCCTACTAGCGGCCGACGGGCGGTCTCGAGCTTCGTGTCCGCCGGCGGCGCCGGCGATCCCGATCATCGGCGTAGGCGCCGTCCGGCGCGCCGACAGCCTTCAGTCGCGGTCCTCGCGAGGACGCGATGTTCAGCAGCAGGCCGACGGAGGCCAGCACGATGCACAGGTTCGTGGGCGCGTAGGAGATGAACGGCAGCGGGACTCCGGTCAGGGGCGCGAGCCCGAGCACGACGAAGATGTTGAGCGTCGCCTGGCACAGGATCAGCGAGGTCAGCCCGGAGGCGAGGAGCTTCGCGTAACGGCTGCTCGCACGACGGGCGATCCGGAAGCCGGACCACGCAATCATCGCGTACAGGCACACCAACCCGAAGATTCCGAGCACTCCCAGTTCCTCGCCGATGACCGCGAGGATGAAGTCGCTCTGTGCCTCGGGCAGGTAGAACGCCTTCTGCACCCCCTGCCCGATCCCGACCCCGAACAGCCCACCTGATCCGATCGCGATCTGGCCCTGGAATGACTGGTAGGCCGCGGCCGAGGCCGAAGCCGAAGCCGAAGGATGCAAGAACGCCGTCAGCCTGACGCGTTGATATGGCTGCGCGAGCGCGAGCACGAGCACGCAGCAGACGCCGACTCCGGCGAGGACCGCCAGGTGACGCATCGGCACTCCGGCCGCCAGCAGGAGCGCACCGACGGCGAAGGCGACCACAAGCGTCGTGCCGAGGTCTGGCTCCACCACAATCAGCAGGCAGGCGGGCCCGGCGACGAGCACCACCGGGACGATCGCCTGGCGGAAGCTCTGTACGCGCTTGGGGTGGTCGGCCAGGAAGCGCGCCACGTAGAGCACGATCGCGAACTTCATCACCTCGGAGGGCTGAAACTCGATCGGCCCGGCGGCGAACCAGCGGCGGGCGCCGAGGATGTCGATACCGAACCCGGGAACGAGCACGAGCAGCAGCAGCCCGAACGAGCCCACCAGCATCAGCACCACCATCCGGCGGCCCAGCAGTGCGAGGCCCCGCCGCGCGAGCACGCGCATGGCTATCAGCCCAACCAGGCCGTAGACCAGGTAGCGGATCAGGTAGCTCATTCCGCTCCCCTGGCCGGAAACCAGGTCGCGCGGCGTCGAGGCGCTGTAGACCATCACCGCTCCGAATGCGAGCAGGCACAGCGTCGCGGTCAGCAGCACACGGTGCTCGAGGGGTGGCGCGGCAGCGCGCGCGGCAGGGCGCGCGCCCTCTGAGCGGCCCCGCGAGGAGCGATCCTTCGGCACTCGCTGTCGCGAGACGGGCGCTGCTGCGCCGGCCATCACGCCACCTCGACGAGAGCGCGGAAGTGAGCTCCGCGGGCCTCGTAATCCGGGTATTGGTCGTAGCTGGCGCAGGCCGGCGAGAGGAGGACCGTGTCGCCCGCGCGGGCCGCACGCCGCGCGGACTCGACGGCACGGGGCAGCTCGCCGCACTGCTCCACGGGCAGCCCCGTCCCAGCAAGCGCGACCCCGATCTCGCGAGCCGCCTCCCCGATCAGGTAGACGGCGCGGCAACGCTCCGCGACAACCGGCGCGAGCGGCGCGAAGTCCTGCGACTTGCCGCGGCCGCCGGCGATCAGAAGTACCCCGCCGGCATACGCTCGGAGCGCCACCACGGTGCTCGCCACGTTCGTCGCCTTCGAGTCGTTGACGTATTCGACGCCGCCGTGCCGGGCGACCGTCTCGAGCCGGTGGGCCACGCCGCGGAATGTGCGCAGTCCCGCGCGAACAGCTTCCGGCGGCATTCCACGGGCGAGGCAGACAGCGGCGGCCGCCATCGCGTTCTCACGGTTGTGTGCGCCGGGGAGCCCGATCTCCTTTACCGGCAGAAGTGGCTCCTCATCCCACCACAGGTATCCGGCGCGATCGCTCATCTCGGCGCCTGGCCCGCTCCCAAACTGGACGCGACGTGCGCACCCGCCGAGGTCCCATGTCTCGAGATCCCGCGGCGCGACGGCGACGTCTTCGTTGCCCTGCCGCGCGAAGATGCGTAATTTCGCCGCGACGTAGTCCTCGTAGGTCGCGTGGCGATCGAGGTGATCGGGAGAGAGGTTCAGCAGCACCGCCGCTTCAGGAGCGAACACGTCCGCGTCCTCGAGCTGGAACGAGGATGCCTCACAGATGACCGTTGCATCGGCGGGTAACGAGCCGACCAGCGAGGACGCCGCCGTGCCCACGTTGCCGGCGACCGCCACGGGCAGGCTCGCCTCGCGGTGGATGTGACCGATCCACTCGGTGGTTGTCGTCTTGCCGTTGGTGCCGGTCACGGCGATGAACTCGTTCGGGATGAGCCGCCACGCAAGCTCGAGCTCTCCAAGCACCGCGAGACCGCCACGGCGCGCCGCCACGACAGCGGGCGCGTCCTGGGGGACGCCGGGGCTCTTGATGAGCGTCCTGGCACGGGCGGCGAGGTGCTCACCTGACGCATCCAGGTGAACTTCGACGCCGGCGTCCCGAAGCCTTCCCACTTCGGGCGCGCCCGCATCGCAACCGATCACCTCCTCGCCGCGGGCGCTGAGCGCGAGCGCCGCGGCCACGCCGGAACGGGCGAGACCGACGACGAGGAAGGGGCCGGGAGGCAGCGGCGGCCGGGGCTTCATCCGAACCCGTGGTGCGAGCTAACTCACGCTCAGGTGGTAGACGGTGAAGCCGATCGCGGCGCACGCCGAGGCGACGATCCAGAAGCGCAGGATGATCTTCGTCTCCGACCACGCGAGCAACTCGAAGTGGTGATGAATCGGTGCCATCAGGAAGACCCGCTTGCGGAACAGCTGGAACGAGAGCACCTGGATCACGACCGAGAGCACCTCGATCACGAAGATCCCGCCGAGCAGGATCAGCAGAACCTCCGTCTTGGTCATCACGGCAAACCCCGCGATCGCGCCGCCGAGGCCGAGCGCGCCGGTGTCGCCCATGAAGATGCTCGCCGGGAAGCTGTTGAACCACAGGAAGCCGATGCAGCCGCCGACCAGGCACCCGGCGAGAATTGCGAGATCGCTCTCGCCGGCAATGAAGGTGATTCCGATATAGGCGAGCAGCACGATCGAGACGCAGCCGGCGGCGAGGCCGTCGAGCCCATCGGTGAAGTTGACCGCCGTCGTCGTCCCGGCGACGACGAGGTAGATGAACACCGGGTAGAACGGGCCGAGGTCTACCGACACGTCCACGAAGCGCAGCTGCAAGCTCGGCGGGAGGCCGGCCTTCTGGGTGGCTACCCACCAGAGGCCGAGCGAGATCGCGACCGTCACGACCAGCTTCGTCCGCGCCCGCAGCCCGAGCGAGCGGCGCCTGACGATCTTGGTGTAGTCGTCGGCGAACCCGAGCAGCGCGCACAGAATGGCGACGCCGAACACGCCCATCGCGAGCCAGCTGCGCTTGGAGAGGACCAGGAACGGAACCACGATCGCGGCGAAGATGATGATCCCACCCATCGTCGGCGTCCCCGCCTTGGACTTGTGACCCTGCGGCCCCTCCTCGCGGATGTTCTGCCCGAATTCGCGGTTGCGGAGGAACTCGATGAACTTCGGGCTCATGAAGACGCACATCAGCAGCGACGCCGTGCCCGCGATCAAGACGCGGCCGGTCAGCGCCCCCGCGCTGGCATCCGCCAGGATCGCGAGCCGGCCCATCAGACGAGCCGGCCCATCAGACGGCCACGGGGGCGTTCAGGGCCTGACATACGGCCTCGAGCCGAACGCCGCGCGAGCCTTTGACCAGGACGACATCGCCGTTGCGCACCAGCGCCGGCACGAGGACCGCGGCCTCCCGCGCATCCGTGACCGAATGGACCTCGCGGCTGAACCCCGGCGCCATCGCCGCCGCAAGCGGGCCGACTGTCACGAGCAGGCCGACGCCGATCCGGTCTGCGTGGCGCCCGGTCTCGAGATGAAAATCGGGGGCCTGCGGGCCGAGCTCGAGCATGTCACCCAGCACCGCGACGCGGCGGCGATCCGGTGCGCTCGCGGCGAGGTCATCGAGCGCGGCCGCCATCGAGACCGGATTCGCGTTGTAGGAGTCATCGATCAGCGTGACCCCTCCCGGTAGCTGGCGCCGCTCCCCTCGCCCAGCCGAGATCACGGGCTCGATCCTACCTCGCGGGGTGACCCCGACGGCGCGCGCCGCGGCCACCGCGGCGAGCAGGTCAAGGCGTAGGTGGGCCTGGGTGAACGGGACCTCGAGCGACAGCCGCGTGCCGCCGGCGTCGATCTCGACGCGCTCGCCGTCGGATTCGACGAAGCTGACGTCGCCGCCCGGTCCGAACGTCACCGTGCTCACGTCTGCGCGCAGATGCGGTGCGAGCAGCGGCTCGTCCGCCGGAACGACAGCGGTTCCGTGTGTCGGAAGCGCGGCGATCAGCTCCGCCTTGGCGGCGGCGATGGCCTCAACGCTTCCCAGCAGCTCCAGATGCGCCCGGCCGACGTTGACCACGACCGCCACGTCGGGCTCCGCGATCGCGGCAAGCTCGGCGATCTGTCCCGCGCCGCGCATCCCCATCTCGAGCACCAACACCTCGGTTCCGGCGGGCGCGGAAAGGATCTCGAGCGGGAGCCCGATTTCGGTATTCCGGTTCAACCGTGAGGCAACCGTACGCCGATCGGGAGCGAGCACCGAGCGCAGGAGATCCTTGGTCGAGGTCTTGCCGCTCGAGCCGGTCACCCCGATCACCTTCGCGCCGAGATCGCGCCTCCACGCCCGAGCAAGGCGCTGCAGACCCTCGAGCGGCCGCTCGGCGACCAGCACGACCCCGGGGGGATCGCCGAGTGCCACGCCCCGCGCCGCGTCGGCGTGGTCGGGAGCGACGAGTACCCCCCACGCTCCGGCCGCGAGCGCATCGCGGGCGAACGCTCCGCCGTCGACGTTCACACCCGGCAGGCCGACGAACAGCACGCCCGGGCCGGCTTCGCGCGAGTCGATCACGACGCGCTCGGGGCCGAAGCGAGCCGCGGCGCCAGTCGGGTGCGGACGGGAGACGATCAGCCGAGCCTCCGCGGCCTCGGCTATCCGCTCCGCGGTCCAGTCCTTCATGTCCTGCTCAGCGTCCGGGAACGGAGCACCTCGCGGGCGACGGCGACGTCATCGAACGGAACCTTGCGGCCGGCGGCGAACTCCTGCCCCTGCTCATGGCCCTTGCCTGCGATCACCACGACATCGCCGTCGTCAGCGCCGGCGATCGCCTCGGCGATCGCGTCCCGCCGATCCGTCATCCAGGGCACGTCCTCGCCGGCGCCGGCGAGGATCTCGCGGATGATCTGCACTGGATCCTCAGAGCGAGGGTTGTCGGACGTCACGATCACGCGGTCGGCGAGCCGCCGGGCGATCTCCCCCATCAGCGGCCGCTTACCGCGGTCGCGGTCGCCGCCGCAGCCGAAGACGACGTGCACGCGCCGCCCTCCCAGCTCATGCGCGGCTGAGAGGACGTTCTCGAGCGAGTCGGGGGTATGGGCGTAGTCGACCAGGACCTCAAACGCCTGGCCCTCCTGCACGGGCTCGAAGCGACCGGGAACCTGGCCCGCGGAAGCGATCGCGTCGACGGCGGTCGCGAGCTCGACGCCAACCGCGCGTGCGGCCGCAAGCGCGGCGAGAACGTTGGCGACGTTGAACCGGCCACGTAGTGGCGAGGCGACCGGCACCGCACCGTCGGGCGTCAGCGCCGTGAACTGCGATCCGCGCAACCCCGTCCTGATCTCGGTCGCCACGAAGGTGGCGTCGCCGTGCAGCGAAAACGTGATCGCGTCGCCGAGCTCAGCCGCGAGACGCCGGCCGTACGGGTCGTCGATGTTCAAGACGGCGGCGCCCGGAGCCATCATGAACAGGCGTCGCTTCGCGTGGAAGTACTCCTCCATGCTCGCGTGGAAGTCGAGGTGGTCCTGGGTCAGGTTGGTGAAGACCGCCGCTGCGAAATGGATCGCGTCCGCTCGGTGCAGCTCGAGCGCGTGCGAGGAAACCTCCATCGCGCACGCCCGATCACCCGCGTCGCACATCGCCCTGAAGTCGCGCTGGAGCTCGATCGCCTCCGGGGTCGTGCGCACGACCTCGTGCTCGACACCGCCGATCACGCTCTTGACCGTGCCGAGCAGGCCACAACGAAGCCCCTGCGCCTCGAGCAGCGCGCGGACGAGGAACGCCGTCGTGGTCTTGCCGTTCGTCCCGGTGATGCCGACCACGCGGAGCTCGGACGTCGGATCGCCGTTGAAGCGAGCGGCGACGACGGCCATCGCCGCCCGGACGTCGGGAACCACGATCTCGGGCACCACGGCCTGCACGGGTCGCTGGACGACCAGCGCAACAGCCCCGGCCGCGACGGCCTCGCCCGCAAAATCGTGTCCGTCACGCGTGAATCCAGGCACGCAGAAGAACATCGTTCCTGGGGTCACGCGGCGGTTATCGTAGGAGAGGCTGGTGACCTCGATCCCGCGTGCCGAGGGCGGCGCATCGGGGATGACATCCTGCAGGAGCATCGCTCGCAGAGAGTACCTTCGAGGTCGGCCAGCGGGCCTGGGGCGTCAGTGGCCTGCTGCGACCAGGTCTTGAGCCGGGTCGATGCTCCAGCGGGCTGCGACGGCCTCGAGGTTCTCGTCCAGGGGCCAGCGGTCGGGGCGTTCCTCCCCTTCGTGGTCGGGGGTTCCGCCCTTCAGGGCCATACAGCCCGTGTTGTCGCCGATCGCGCGGATTTCCTGGACGTCGGCCGGTGTGAGGCGTAGCTCGGGTGGGAGGTTGGCCAGCTCCGTGCGCTTGTCTTCGACGGGCCGGGCGGTAGGCCCTGACTCCTGAATCAGGGTGGGGACGACGCACTGCACCGGGTCGTGCGCGAGGTTCCATTGGCAGGCGAGCTGGATCAGCGTCAAGCCTTCGCGCTCAGCGAACGGGCGCATGCCCTCGATCCGCTCGCGTCCCGCCTCGATCCAGCCGGCGGGACGGAAATTGCGGTGATCGTGAGCCGTGAGCGCCTGGCCGGGGCGGACATCGTCAAAGAACAGCCCGCCGTAGTCGACCACACGCGTGATCACCTTTACGCCTGCGGTGGCCGCGGCCGCCAGGCACAGCTCACCGGGCCAGGGCTCGAGCGGGTTGAGAATGATCATCGCCCAGTCGATCACTGCACCGAACCGCTCCAGGCAGCCGATCACGTCGAGCGTGAAGCCGTTCGCAGGCCCGGGTGCGACACCGAGCATGCGCGTCAAACCGCGCTCGCGCAGTCCTGCCATCGCGCGCCACACGTCCTCGCTCGTGTAGCCGATCCGGTCCGGGTTGTGGAGCAGCAGCAGGTCGAAGGCGTCGATCCCGCAGCGCTCGAGGCTTCGCTCGGTAGCCATCGTCAGGTAGTCGGAGTACCCCGACGGACCGCGGAGCCGCGGGTCGGTGAAGCGCGGGAATCCTTTGGGGCCGTCGCGCTCGCCCGTGTAGAAGTCATGGCCGACGGCGCCGACGACGCACATCCGGTCGCGAGGAACGCCGGCGATCGCCGCTCCGAGCATCAGGTCAGCCTCGCCACTCCCATAGACATCCGCGGTAATCACCGTCGAGATCGCGTCATCGGGCCGCATCAGCGCCGCAAACCGCTCATCATCGACCGGCTCCCCAAACCGCATAAACCGCCCCCCACTCCACGTTCCTACGGCGGTACGGCCAAGATCGGGCATGAGGGGTGAGTTTAGAGAGAGGGCGGCGGACGGGCCGATCGGGCGCGAAGCGACCGGGCGGCGGCCCCAGAAACGCTGAGGAGACGCGAGGCGGGGCCCACGGTGGCCGGCCGCCCGAGCAGGGGGCGGGTCCTCGCCACCATCGGGAGCCCATTGTGTAGGACCCGGCACCACGCCCGAGCCCGGCACAGCCATGCCTGGGCGACCAACTGGTGACGAGGCCCAGCCCCAAAGCTACCCCTGGCCGAACCCCCGAGCGCCACGCCCGAGCTCCCGCCGCTCTATGACCCGGTCCACGAGCCCATAAGCAAGCGCCTCGTCGCCGGTGAAATACCGGTCGCGTTCCATGTCGGCGTGGACGCGCTCGATCGACTGGCTGGTGTGCTTGGCGTACAGCTCGTCGACCCTGGCCCGCTGCGCGAGCACCTCGCGAGCGTGGATCTCGATGTCGCTCGACTGGCCCTGGAATCCGCCGGACGGCTGGTGGATCAGGATCCGGCTGTTCGGCAGCGTCATCCGCTTGCCTGGAGCGCCACCGGCGAGTAGGAGCGACCCCATCGACATGGCGATTCCGTAGCAGATCGTCTGCACGTCGGGACGGATGAACTGCATGGTGTCGTAGATCGCCAGACCCGCGTAGATCGAGCCCCCGGGTGAATTGATGTAGAGGTGGATGTCCTTGTCAGGGTCGTCGGATTCGAGATGGACAAGCTGCGCGACGATTAGGTTCGCGATCTCTTCCTCGACGGGTCCGCCGAGGAAGATCACCCTGTCGTTGAGCAGCCGCGAGTAGATGTCGAACGAGCGCTCGCCGCGGGCGGTCTGCTCGACGACCATTGGAACAAGTAGTGGCATGAGGCCTCCTCGATGAGGTGCTAGGGTGCAACCATTCGGTTGCGCAGCTGACGATACCAAACACGCAACTGTAAGGTTGCGCATAGTCTCCAGCAGGAGGACCCGGCCATGACCCATCGCATCGAACGCGAGCTCGAGCTCCCCGCCTCCAGCGAGGAGGTTTGGGAGGCGCTGACAGACCCCGAGCGGCTCGCGGGCTGGCTCGCTGACGAGGTCAGCCTGGACCTGCATCCGGGCGGCGACGCCAGCTTCCGCCACGGCGATACCGTACGGCGGGGCTGGGTCGAGGAAGTCTCGCCGCCGGGCAGCGAGGCCGGCGAAGCGGCGGGCGGCGGGAGGATCGCGTTCTGGTGGGCGACCGGCAACGAACCCGCCACGCGGGTCGAGCTGACGCTCGAACCCGTCGAGGACGGCACGCGCCTCCGTGTGGTGGAGACGCGGCCGCTCGAGCTCGTTGACGCGATCGGGATCCCGCTGTTCGGCCCTGGGAGCACCTCCTTCGGGCCGGAGCTCGTCGCGATCCACTAGATGGACGGCACCGATCAGGCGGGCGCAGTATTCGGCGCCCTCTCAGACCCAACGCGCCGCCAGCTGCTGGCGACGATCGCCGACCGCCCCACGGCGACAGCCACCGAGCTCGCATCCGAGCTGCCGATCTCCAGGCAAGCCGTGATCAAGCACCTGTCAGCACTCGCCGACGCCGGACTCCTCGACCGGCAGCGAGCGGGTCGAGAGGTCCGCTATCGCATAACCCCCGCCCCACTGTCCGATGCGGTCTCGTGGATGGCAGAGGTCGGCGGCCAGTGGGACGAGCGGCTCGGCGCGCTGAAGCAGGGGCTGGCAGCGAAGCCGGGCGAAGCTAGGGCTGCACGAGCGACGTCCCCACGACCTGGCAACACGGGCTGATCCCGAGGTATGGCACCGCCGAGCCAACGATCTGGGCGAATGCGGGAGCAGCGACCCTCCCGCCGTAGATCGAGCCTTGGGGCTCGTCGACCATCACCATGACCTCGAGCTGCGGCTTGCGGGCGGGGACGAAACCGACGAACGAAGCGATAAATGCGGTCTTCGAGTATTGGCCGTTGACGACGACGTTCGCGGTTCCGGTCTTGCCGGCGAGGTCCCAGCCCTGGATCGCAGCGCCGGAGGCGGTTCCCCCGTCAGCGTAGACGCCCCGCAGCATGACGCGCATCTCGGATGCGACGTGAGGCGAGATGATCCGGCGCCCGCGCGGGACCGAAATCGGCTTGCCGCCGATTGACTGCACGATGTGGGGCGTACGGAGGATCCCGCCGTTGGCGATGGCCGCATACGCCGCGGCGACCTGGATCGGCGTCACCTCGAGGCCCTGGCCGAACGGGAGCGTGGCGATTGTCGTGCCCGACCACGTCGAGTAGGGCGGCACGACGCCCGGCTCCTCACCGGGTAGGTCGACGCCGGTCGGCGTGCCGAATCCGAACCGGTGGACCCAGTAGTTGAACCGCTGCGATCCCAGCTTGTTCATTGCGATCTCGTCAGCCCCGATGTTGCTCGAGTACTGGAGGATCTGGGCGACGGTGTAGGTCAGGTCGCCGTGTGGCTCGGCGTCGCGGATCTGGCGGTTGTAGACCTGCAGGTATGGGGGGATGTCGAACTCGGTGCTTGGGGTGATCTTGCCGTCCTGTAACGCCCCGGCCACGGCCACGACCTTGAAGGTCGAACCTGGCTCGTAGTTGAACTCGACCGCGCGGTCCTCGAGGTCCTGCGGCGTGGAGCCGCTGATGTCGTTCGCGTCAACTCCGGGCCAGTTGGCGAGCGCAAGAATCGCACCTGTGTTCGGGTTCATCACGATCGCCGTCGCTCCCTTCGGCGAGTAGGTGGCTCCGACACCCGCGAGCACTTGCTCGACCTGCGCTTGCAGCGCCGAGTTGAGCGTCAGCTTGATCGCCTTGCCGGGCACGGCCGAGTGGACGTCGTTGATCGAGATCGGCTGGCCGAGGGCGTCGCTGACGACGCGGCGCTCGCCGTTACGCCCGCTGAGGACGTTGTTGTAGCGGTACTCGAGGCCGCTCAGGCCCTGATCCTCGTCACCGACCCACCCGATCACCTGGGCGGCCAGCGAGTTCAACGGGTAATTCCGCGTGATCTCGGGGATCAGGCTGACCCCGGGGATGTCGAGGCCGACGACGGCCTTGGCCTGCGCCGTGGGAAGGTCGTAGGCGAGATAGACGAAGCCTCGCTTCTCGGACACGTCGGCGAGGACCTTGGCCTGCGGCACTCCCAGCAGCCGAGCCAGGCGCGGCGCCACGGTCGCCGGATCCTTGATCAGGAAGGGATCGGCGGTGACGTCGTCGGCAGTCTGCGAGACCGCCAGCTCGGTCCCGTTCGCGTCTTCGATCGCGCCGCGCACAGCGGGGACCGGCACGGTCGAGACCTGCTGCGTTGCGGCGTCGGCCCGCAGCGTGCCGGACTTGATCGTCCCGAGATATGCGGCTCGCGAGAGCGCGATCAGCAGTAGAGCCACGAACGCGACGAACAGCAGTCCGATACGGCGGTCGAGCAGCCCCACGACGCGTGATCAGCCCCCGGGGCCCGGGGACGCGGCTCCGCCCGAGTACTGCTGCCCGGTTGCGGGCGCACCGGTGACGCCGGTGACTGCGGGCTGCGTTGCCGTTGCGCCCGAGGGGTCACCGCCAACGGGGGTCGGATCGGTGGCCGCGGTCGAGTCGGCGCCAGTGGCCGCGGTTGACGACGAGGGGGCGCCGGTCGGCGCTGCCTGGCCGGTGCTCGTGACGTCGCCGGCCGTCGTACTCGGCGCCGCCGGTATCGAGCTGTCGGCGCTCGACGCCGTGCTCGCCGTTCCCGTCGCCGCTGTGCCGAGGTCTGAGCCCGACACCGCACCTTGCGTCGCTGCCAGCGTCGACGTGCTCGGAGTGGACATATCGGCGATCGCCCTTCTTGGGATTGCGCTTGACCGCGGAGAGAGGAAGGAGATTTGCTCCGGGGTGGCCATGACCATCCCCATGCCGGTCGCAAGCCGTTCGATCCGCTGGATGTTCCCGAGCGCCGCCACCTGAGCGCGCAGCAGGCCGTTCTCGGTCTGGAGCGTCGTTCCCTGCTCGATCGAGCGTCCCATGCTCGCATTTAGCCGCAGCAGGGACACCTGCAGCGCGACGATGCCGACGAGCAGCACGCCGAGCACCGGGATCCAGGCGCGGCCGCGCACGAGCCGGTCGGTCAAGGCGTGATCGGGAAGCGAGCGAACGAACCCGAGTGCGCCGGTGTCGCGTGTGTGGGTGCTCCCGCGGCGTGCCGGGCCCTGCGGGCGCACGACGGGTCGCGCGGGGCGGGTGATCCGCGGTGCGGGCCGGACGATCCGGGGCGCCACCTCGGCGGCGACGGCGAACGCGGTGGCCGCCGCCGCGCCGGCACTGGCGGCGACGCGAGCGGTGGCACGGGTGGCCGTGGGACCGACCGCCGCGGGAGCGCGCGCGCCGGCGGCAGCGGCGGCTCGCGCCGTGGTCCGAGCGGCGGCGCGAGCCGTTGCACGTGCGGCTGCAGGGGCCGCGGCACGAGCGGCTGCAGGAGCCGCGGCACGAGCGGCTGCAGGGGCCGCGGCACGAGCGGCCCCAGGGGAGGGCGCGCCGTTGGCCGCGCGACCTCGCACAGGCCCAGAGACGCGTCGCGCGTTGGCCGGCGCGAAGCGGTGGCGGATCCCGGTCCGCTTCGGGACCTCGGTGCTCATGTTTCGCAATGTTTCGCGGCTGCCGGCAGCAGCACGTTTGCCGGCAGCGGTGGCGGCAGTTCGGGGAGTCATCACGCTTGGCCCTCCAGCTTTCGCGCTACTCGCAGGTGGGCGGCCTTCGACCTCGGGTTGGCGGCGACCTCGCCGGGCGTCGGCCCTACGGCGCGCCGCGTCAGCAGCTCGGCCTCCGGCTCGTGACCGCAGACGCAGATGGGGAGATCGGGCGGGCAGACGCATCCTCGCGCGCGCGCCGCCAGGAATCGCTTGACCCGCCTGTCCTCGAGCGAATGGAACGAGATCGCAGCCATCCGACCGCCCGGCGCCAGCAGGTCCCACGCCGCAGGGAGAGCCCGGTCGAGCTGCGCAAGCTCGTCGTTGACGGCGATCCTTAGCGCCTGGAACGTTCGCCGAGCCGGGTGTCCACCCGCGAACTGGGCGGGGATTGGGACGGCGGACTTGACCAGGTCGACCAGCTCCTGCGTCGTGTCGATCTCGCCGCGGCGACGGCGGCGCGCGATTGCGCGGGCGATTGGTGCGGCGTAACGCTCTTCCCCGTACTCGCGCAGCAGCCGCGCGATCCTGCGCTCGTCCCAAGTGTTGACGATCTCGTGCGCACTCAGCTCCTGGGTGGGGTCCATGCGCATGTCGAGCGGCGCGTCGTAGGCGTATGAGAATCCGCGCTCCCAGGTGTCAACCTGCATCGATGACATCCCGAGGTCGAGGTACACGAGGTCGCTGCGAAGCCCCTCCTCGGCGAGCCGCTCGAGCCCGGTCACGAAGTCGGCACGAATGAACCGGGTCTCGCAGGACACCTCTTCGGCCAGCTCGGCGAAGCGCTCCTCCGCCGCCGGGTCCCGGTCGATGGCAATCAGCGTCCCGGCACGTCCGATGCGTTCTGCGATCAGCCGCGCGTGACCGCCGCCGCCGAACGTACAGTCGACTGCGCAGTTCCCATCCCGCGGATCGAGCAGATCGATCAGCTCGCCGGCGAGGACCGGGATATGCACCTGTGTCATGTCAAGTAGTGTCGCCAAGGCTCGCTGCGATGTCGGGGATACGGGCGAGGACGTCGTCGCGGTAACTCGAGTACGTCTCGCGGTCCCAAACCTCGAGGCACTCGCCCGAGCCCGTGACGACGACGTCCTTCACGAGTGACGCGTAGCTCATGAGAAAGGGCGGGATCATGACTCGTCCGGCGGCGTCGAGCTCGGTGTCAAGGGAGTGATTGAAGAAGAATCGCTTGAGCTCACGGGCCTTAGGTGAGAGCGGGTTGAGTCCGCTGAGCGTCGATCCGGTGAACGCCTCGTATGCCTCAGCGGTCCAGACCGCCAGCGACCGCGGCTCGCCCGGCGTGATCTCCGGTGATCCAGCGAGAACGACCCCGTCCGCGAGCGCCGTGCGGAACTTGGCCGGGACGGTGAGCCGGTTCTTGGCGTCGAGCGCATGATCGAAGGTTCCGCGGAATGCCAAGGGTTCTCAGTTGATTGACCGAAATCTGAACCCGGGTGGCTGGGTGGGAGGAGCCCTGCCACCCGGGTCCCTCATTCGCCACCCACAATATCCCACGCCTACCCACAATGCAACTCATTTGCCACACCACTCCCCCCCGCCCGCCCACCCCGCGGTGATCGAGGACCAAAACGCCCGTGAACACTGGGGATCGGGCCGTGGGAGAGGTGGGGTGCCTATTCGTCCAGAAGCTGCAAATCGGGATGCAAAGACATCTTCTGGGCGATGCCATGCAGAACGCGACCCGTTCCGTCCGCGTGGTGTGCATATGGCGTCGCCTGACGGGTTCGTGGCATCCACCCCCCGCGGCGCCCCGTTGGCTCAGGCAGGCGGTTGGGGCCGCAATGGCAGCTCGAGGGCGACGTGCGAGCCGTGCTCGTCGCTGCGCGCCACGAGCCGGCCGCCGTGTCGCTGGGCGACCTCGGCGGCGATCGCGAGGCCGCGGCCGCGGCGGCCGCGGCCTCCTCGCGGGCGCACGACTAGGTCGGCGACCGGTGCCGGCAGGCCCTCCCCCCTGTCGGTCACAGTGATCTCGAGCCCGGCGTCATCGGCCCGGCCGCACAGTTCCACCCGTCCCCGACCGTGCTCTATGGCGTTCGCAATCAGGTTCCCCGTCGCCTGGGCCAGGCGGAGGCGATCGGCGGGGAAGAGCCCGGCCTCGCCCCGCCAGCCAAGGTCGAGCTCGACACCGCGCGCGAGCGCGAGCGGCCGGAGCGCCTCGACGGACTGCGCGATCAGCGCCGTCACGTCGACCGCCTCGATCCGCCAGGGCCCGCGCAGCCCGGCGCCGGCTGCGCTTAGATCCTCGAGCGCCACGCCGGCGCTCGCGAGCTCGAGGTCGATCGCTGTGACTGTGTCCGGACGAGCGCCGTCTTCACGCGCGATGAGATCGAGCCCGAGCCTGGCGGCGGTGATCGGCCCGCGCAGCTCGTGACACGCGCGCGCGAGCAGCTCCATCCGCCATGCGAGCACGCTCCGCAGGCGGAGCGCCCACGCCGCAACCGTGAACGCGACGATCCACCCGCCGGCTGTGATCATCATGTCTGGGCCCCGTCCACGGTGCCATCCATCAGTCGGTAGCCGATGCCCCACACATTCACCACGAACCGGTCCCCGCCCTCCCCCAGCTTGCGGCGCAGCCGGTACGCATGCGAGTCGAGCGTGCGGGTCCGGCCAATCGTCGTGTAGCCCCAGACGCCGTGCAGCAGCTCCTCGCGGGTGAACACGCGCGTCGGCTCGGAAGCGAGTGCACGCAGCAACGAGAATTCCTTCTTTGACAGTTCCAGGCAGTCCCCGTTCAGCCAAGCCTGCCGGGCAAGCGGATCGATCTGGATCGGACCGACGCGCAGCAGCCCACGGCTCTCCTTCCGCTCCGTCCGCCTCAGCAGCGCCTCGATCCGGGCTCGCAGCTCACGGTAGGAGAAGGGTTTCGATACATAGTCGTCGCAGCCACGCTCGAAGCCGCGCAGCCGGTCGAGCTCGGATGTGCGACCGGACAGGACGAGCAGCGGGATATGGCGGTCGATACGCCCCGCGGCGCCGTCCGCGTCGCGCACGTCCCTCAGCAGCTCGAGACCGTCGGTGTCCGGCAGGCCGAGATCTACGATCGCGAGATCGGGAAACTTGGTGGCGAGCAGCCGCAGCGCATCCTTCACGCGGTCGGCCACGAGGATCTCGTACCCATCGACCGTGAGGTTGTCGGCCAGGAAGGTGCACGTCGTGCGATGATCCTCGACCAGGAGGATCGTCGGCCGTTCGCGGTTCATGGCCGTCAAAGCCTCTGATCCTGCGAGGATCACCCCCCGGCTCCTGCAACATCGCCTGCACCACCTACGGCGAAGCAGGAATCCCTCATATGATCTCGACGCCGCCATGTACCGCCGCGCCAACTACAGCTCCGGGGAAGACTTCGTGCTCGAATACGGCGAGCTGCGGTTCACGTTCAACGAACGCGACTTCCGCGAGCGCTGCGAACAGGCGGCGCGACGACTCGGGTTCCTGTGCGGCCGGATCGAGGACCACGAGGCCGAGGATCTGATCAACCTGGTCGTCAACGGCGAGGTGACCGACCCGGCCTCGGGCCTCGGCGAGCACGTGAACGACTGCTGGCCAGAGCTCGTCGGACCGTCCGAGCGTTCGCTGGTGCACTGGCTGCGGCGCTTGATCTTTCGCAGCGCGTGGCTCGATCAGCGCGTCAAGGAGGGCGAGCTCGACGTCAGCTTCGACGAGGGCGCGAGCACGTTCGT
>Ga0302326_10010340_pt1 | contig 20234 bp, 18 predicted proteins | sample Palsa_T0_3_FD_202264 | JGI IMG/M metagenome (GOLD analysis project Ga0302326, IMG submission 202264) | Peat permafrost microbial communities from Stordalen Mire near Abisko, Sweden - Palsa_T0_3 | ecosystem: Environmental > Terrestrial > Soil > Palsa > Peat permafrost | place: Sweden: Abisko...
TCAGATCCCCGTCTGGAGCGAACCAGGTCCACTCGGACATGCCCACCCCGGCCGTGCCCCAGACACCGCCCGCGGTCGCGACCAGGTTCCCCGCGGAGCTGGTGAGATCGGTCATCGCCGAGGATCTCACCTCCGCATCCGTGGCCAGGCTGTAGGTCAGCAGCTCAACAGCGCCGACGCTGACGTAGAGCTTGCTTCCGTCGGGCGAGACCGCCACCGAGCCCACCGGGCCCGCGGGCACGCTGATCTGCTTGACCACCTGGCGAGTGCTGGGATTGAGCACCACGACGCTGCTGCCTGCGGCCACGTACAAGTAGCCGCCGGAACCGGTGGCGAGTACCCCGCCGGCCGTGGTGGACACCTGTCCGCTGACCGGGACGGTGACCGACGCCACCTGGGCCAGGGTCTTGCCGTCGTAGCCGTCCAGCACGACGCTGCGGCCGGCGTAGGACGACACCATCCACACGGTGTTCCCGGTGATGATCGGCAGGTTCGCAATCGCTGTGCTGGCGCGCGCCCCGTCTACGATGTCGCCGGTGGCCGGGTCGATCCGGTCCAGGTAATCCCCGTTGATCGCGTACAGCGAGCCGTCGCCGCTGGTCAGCGAGTCCTGGTTGAACGTGTCGTGGGTGATCAGCTCGGCGCCCCACATCCCGCTGGCCACGCGCTCAGGCGGCCAGCTCGGGCGCACCGACGTCGGCACCTGCGACGTGGCCGGGGACGAGGCCGACGTCGAGACGGAGGCCGTGGGCGAGGACCCGCCGGCGGACGAGGCCGGACCGCGGTGTGCGGTCGCCACGGCCGCGATGCCGGCGCTGGCCCCGGCCACCACGAACACGCTGACCGCGGCCAGCACCGGCGCCCAGCCCCCGCCCCGGCCCTGGCCCTGGCCCCGGCCCCAGCCCCGGCCCCAGCCACCGCGCCGCGCGCGGGGCTCGCGGTGGCGGCGGTGCCCGGACTCGCCGGGCTGGTTAGCCAGCCGGAACGCGACATCCTCGACCGTCACCCGGCGGGGCGGCTCAGGAGCGACGCGGCGCAGCATGTCCGCGAGCTGCCGTTCTTCGGTGTTCACGACGCCACACCTCCGGCCATCAGCTCAGCCAGTCCCGGCGCGTCCCTGAGCCGGGCCAGCGCTTTGGACGCATGAGCTTTCACCGTGCCGACCGAGCAGCCCATCGCCTCCGCGGTCTGCGACTCGGTCTGGTCGGCGAAGTATCGCAGCACCACCACGGCGCGCTGCCTGGCCGGCAGCCGGTCCAGCGCCGCGATCAGCGCCTGACGGGCATCAACCTGGGCGAACACGTCGCCGTAGGCCTGCAGCTCGGGCAGCCGCCCGGTCGCCACCTCGCCGTTCCAGCGCCGCCGACGCCACCGCAGGTACGTGTTCACCATGATCTTCCGCACGTAAACTTCGGGCGCGTCCTGCCTGATCAAGCTGTCCCACCGCGGCCAGGCCGCCGCCAGCGCGCTCTGCACGAGATCCTCGGCGCTCGTCCAGTCGCCGGTCAGCAGCCAGCCGGACCGTAGCAAGGCGTTCGATCGCGCCTCGACGAAATCACGGAACCCGTCTGGCTCAGACAGACGATCCCCCACCGGCAACACCTCCACCGTCTGGTCGACCCCTTCCAAACCGTCATACCGGCTCAGCACTATCACGTGTATTAAGAGACGCTGGCTGGCCAGGAAGGTTTACTCGCCGAGCCGGCCGAGTTCGGCGTTCGCGCGCCGCTGCCTGGACTCGGCCCGGTAGGACTGCCGTCTCGCCTCGGCGAGCCGCTGACGTGCGTCAGCGAGCTCGGCTTCCAGGCGGCGGACCGTGTCCTCCAGGTCCTGTTCGGCCAGGTTGGCGGATTCGGCGGTCTGATCGGCTTCAGCCACGGCCCGTTCGGCCGTCTGGATCTTCTCCTGGCGACGACGGTCGCGCTCGGCCGCGGCCTCGGCCGGGTCGGGGGGTTTGGGGGCTTCGGGGGGCGGGGGCTGTGCGGGCTTTGAGGTTCGAGGGCTGGCTGGGGTGGTGGGGGTCTTGCGGGGCGAAGGGGACGGGGCGCCTGCGGGGAACGCGGTCATCGGGTCCAGGCCGAAGCCGGCCCAGTGCGCGGCGCGGACCAGGGTGCCTAGGTTGGCGGCCACGTCGGGATCGGCGATCGCGGCGTCGAGGGTGGCGGTCACCTCCTCGCGCAGCGCCGCGGGCGGTGCGGGCAGGTCCGACACCTGCAGGGCCTGCCGGGTGAGGTCGTCGACCAGACGGCTACGGGCCGCGGTCAGCTCGCGGATCCTGGTGCCGTCCATGGACCGCTCGTCGCGGAGCTCGGCGGCCAGCGCCGCCAGCCGCGACGTGACCTGCGGGTCGGCGCGGACCAGGCGATTGACCACCCAGGCCGAACGGGTCGGTTTGCGCAGCCCGGCGATCTGCTTGGCCACGGCGGGCTCGCCCGCCTCCCGGGCCCGGTCGGCGAGGTCCTGGCGGCGCTGGGTGAATCCGTCCGGGTCAGCCTCGTACAGCTCGGCCGCCGCGGCGGCCAGCAGATCGGTCACTGCGTCGCCCGCTCGCCTGCATTTCGGTCACTCACCCTTGGCAGAATAGGCGGCATGAGCGATGTCGTGCCATCAGGGCAGGGGCACCTGCTGACCGCGCGCGGGAACGTGATGGCGTTCAAGGCCGTCGCCGCCCAGACCGGGGGGGATTTCTCGCTGATGGAGCGGACCGTGCCGCCGGGGGCCCGCACTCCCCCGCCGCACCGGCACGTGAACTGCTCCGAGGCTTTCTTCGTGCTGGCCGGGACGATCACGTTCTCACTTGACGGCGCCGAACTGACCGGCGGGCCCGGGGATTTCCTGCTGGTGCCGCGGGGAGCGGGTCATACGTTCGGCAACCGGGGCGATGAGCCGGCCAGGCTGCTCGTGCTGCACGCACCGGCCATGGACGCCTACTTCGAGGAACTGCACCGGCTCTGGTCCGGCGGCCAGCCGCCGGCGCGGGAGGCCGAGCGCGAGCTGATGAGCAGGTACGGGATGGAGCCCGCCTAACTAAGGGGTAAGTTCCCCGGCCAAATGTCCCGTTAAAATGCCCCGGCAAAATGTCGGAGGACCGACGTAGGGTGGGGGACTATGACGCCGACCGCATCTGCTGAGCTCACCCCGGACACGCTTGAGCAGTATCGCCGGGAGCTGACCGGCTACTGCTATCGCATGCTGGGCTCGGGCTTCGAAGCCGACGACGCCGTGCAGGAGACGATGCTGCGGGCCTGGCGCGCGGCGGACGGGTTCGAGGGGCGGTCCAGCGTGCGGTCATGGCTATACCGGATCGCCACCAACATCTGCCTGGACATGCTGCGCGGCCGCCAGCGCCGGGCGCTGCCGATCGACCTCGGGCCGGCCTCGCCGCCGGTCGAGGCCATGCTCGGGGACTGGCATCCGGACGATATCTGGATCTCCCCGATGGCGGACAGCAACGTCGTGCCCGAGCACGGCGACCCGGCCGACATCGCGGTGGCCCGCGACACGATCAGGCTGGCGTTCGTTACGGCCCTGCAGCACCTGCCGGCCCGGCAGCGGGCCACGCTGATCCTGTGCGAGGTGCTGCGGATGCCCGCGGCCGAGGCCGCCGCCACCCTGGGCACCAGCGTGGCCGCGGTTAACAGCGCGCTGCAGCGGGCCCGGGCCACCCTGGCCGCGTTGCCCGAGGAGCAGCGTCCCGCCGCGGTGGACGCGGACCAGGCGGATCTGCTGGCCAAGTACGTCGACGCGTTCCAGCGTTACGACATGGACCAGCTGGTCACGCTGCTGCACGATGACGCGCTGATGACGATGCCGCCGTACGCCATGTGGGTCAGGGGCGCCGAGAACGTCTGCCGCTGGATGCTCGAGCCGTCGCCGAGCCTGTGCCGCGGCTCGATCCTGGTGCCCGCGGGGCAGGTCAACGGGGTCCCGGCGTGGGCCCAGTACAAGCCGGATCCGGCCGGCGGGTACATGCCCTGGGGGCTGCAGGTGCACGAGGTGTCGGGCGGGCGGATCAGCCGCCTGACGTTCTTCCTGGATACCGAGCGGATCTTCCCGGCATTCGGCCTGGCGCCGCACCTGCCGTGACCGCGGTCTGATATCAAGCCATCGACGACTGACCTCGAGGGAGCGCGATGAGCACTGATATTTCCGGCGTCGGACAGCCGGGCTTCGTGGCCAGGTACGACCTGGCTGACCCGGGGCGGCAGGCCGTGGCCGAGGAGGTCGCGGCCCGGATCCGCAAGCTCGGCCTGCGGACCGTCCGGCTGGCGGTCGTCGACCAGCACGGCGTGCCGCGCGGCAAGATGCTGTCGCCAGAAGCCGCCATCGCCGCGATGTCCGACGGGCTCGACTTTTCCGGCGCCATCTACAGCCTGGACACCGGCAACCAGGTGTTCGTGCCTGCGTTCGCGGCCGGCGGCGGTTTCGGGATCGAGGAGTTCACCGGGTTTCCCGATGTGGTGGTCGTACCCGATCCCGCCACCTTCGAGGTGCTGCCCTGGGCGGACCGCACCGGCTGGATGCTGTGCGACGTCTACTTCGGGAACGGGCAGCCGATGCCGCTGGACGGCCGGGGCCTGCTCCGCCGCACGCTCGCCTCGCTCGGCGACGCGGGCTATGACTTCCTGGCCGGGATCGAGGTCGAGTACTACATCGTCAAGCGCTCCGCAGAGGAGCTGGCCCCGGAGAACGCCGGCTTCACCCCGGACCCGCCGCCGGTCAGCGCGTTCGAGCGAGGCTACCAGTTCCTGTCCGAGGTGCGGCTGGACGGCATGGGCGACACGCTGGAGGCGCTGCGCGACGCGCTCGACGCGATCGGCCTGCTGCCGCGGTCCATGGAGGACGAGTGGGGGCCGGGCCAGCTGGAGTTCAGCTTCAGCCCGATCACGGGGCTGGCCGCCGCCGACGCCGCCGTGCTGTTCCGTTCGGCGGTCAAGCAGGTGTGCCAGCGGCGCGGGCTGCTGGCCACGTTCATGTGCCGGCCCGCGCTGCCGAACTTCTTCTCCTCCGGCTGGCACCTGCACCAGTCCCTGCTGTCCCGCACGGACGGCTCGAACGCGTTCGCCAGCGAGAGCGGGCCGCTATCTGATCTTGGCCGGCACTACGTGGCCGGGCTGCTCGAGCACGCGGTGCCGATGACCATGTTCGGGGTCCCGACGGTCAACGGCTACAAGCGGTTCCGGCCCTACTCCTTCGCGCCCGACCGGGTGTGCTGGGCGGTGGAGAACCGCGGCGCGCTGGTGCGGGTCCAGGGTTCGGCGGGCGACACCAGCTCGCACGTTGAGATGCGGGTCGGCGAGCCCGCCGCGAACCCCTACCTTTACCTGGCGTCGAACATCGCGGCGGGCCTGGACGGGATCAGGCGGGGCCTGGAGCCGCCGCCGCCGGTGTCGGCCGATCCGTACGCCGTCGAGGCGCCCGCGCTGCCGATGTCGCTGGCGGCGGCGGTGGACGCGCTGGACGCGGACGGGTTCTACCGCAAGGCGTTCGGTGATGCGCTGATCGCGTACCTGGTGATGATGAAGCGGTCCGAGATCGGGCGGTACGAGGACGCGCTGGTCGTCGAGCCGGTCCCGGAGGGCCAGGATGTTAGCGACTGGGAGATGCGCGAGTACTTCGAGTTCTTCTAGCGGTACTTCTAGGCCAGGGCGACGGAGTACCAGGTCGCCGGGTCGGTCGGGACGGGCTGGAAGTCGTAGCGCAGGCCACCGTCTTGAGCGAGGGCGACGAGGCTGACCGAGGTGCTCGCATACACCCGGCCGTCGGCCAGTTCCCGGCGCACGATGATCGCGCCTGGTTCGGTGCCGGACGGATCGTCGGCGGCGGCGAGGGTGAGCCAGTCGCCCCAGGCGTGCTCGAGGGTGGCGGCTGGGTCACCTGAGGGCCGGGACGCGGCGAACTTCGGGCCGAACCGGACCGCCTTGGGGTCCGGTTCGGCGGTCTTCGCATCAGCCGTAGCACTGTCGGGCGGGTACATGTGCCCGGCGTTGGTCAGCACGTGGGTGGCCAGCCCGAGCTCGGTGAGCGTGGCCCGCTGGCCGTCCCAGCCGAGCAGCAGGACCGCGGCCGGGTCGGCGCACACCAGGTAGAACGGGTCGTAGCGGGCCAGCATCTCCGGGTCGTCGTAAAGTTTACGCAGGGCCGGCTGGCCTTCTTCGGCGGCCCGCAGCGGCAGTTCGCCGCGGGACCGGCGGCGGTCCGGCGGCGCGAACTCGCCCCGGCCATTGAGGATGCAGGCCACGCGCGGCACATCGGGGTGCACCGCGAGCCAGGTCCCGCCCGCCTGCTCGTCAAGGCCGCCGAGCAGCGGCGAGCCGGGCCAGTGCCGGGCCGGCGGCTGCCACGGGCGGCCGGTGAACTCGTCGCGGATCCCGAGCAGCAGCAACGGCATCTGGTCTTCTGGTGCCAGGCTGACCACTACGGTGCACATGTCGTCTCCGAGTCTTTCATGCGATGATCGGGGCGGTGCGGGTGAGCCACGGATCGTTCGGGAGGAACGGATCGTTCGGGAGGAAAGGTGGGCGGCATGACCGACACGCCTGATCTGGTGGTCCTGCTGTACCGCGCTGACTGGACGCGGCTGAGCCTGGCCGCCGAGGTAAGTCACACGATCGACCATGACCTGGAGGCGCGGCGACCCGAGGCGGGCATGTCCTTGACGGGGACGCCGACCAGGCCCCGCGGGCCGGACGGGCCGGTGGCCGGCTCCGGCCGGCCAGCGCGTCCGACCGGGAACGAGTGGGAGGCGGCCACCGACCTGCAGGGGACCGAGACGAGCCGGTCCACGCTGCTGGTCGCGCCGGGCGGCCGCTGCCGGTATCAGGGCGCCGGGTTCGCCAGCGGATGCGACGGGGACCGGAGCTGGCAAGAGTTCGAACAAGAGGGCCGCCTGGTCGAGATGACCGGCGGGCCCCGGCCGCCGCTGGCGACGCTGCTGCGCCCGTCATGGCTGCTCAACGGCTACACGCTGGAGATCGGAGGATCGGCGGCAGCCCTCGGGCGAGAAGGGCTGCGGGTGGTGGCGACGCCGCGGCGGAGCATCAGGGACGCCGTGGCGCGGTGGCGTCGGCCGGTAGACCGGGTTGAGGTCATCGTGGATGCCGAGCTGGGCATCTTGCTGCGGCACGAGGAGATATTCCAGGGCAAGCCGCTCATCCTGACCGAGCTGGTGAGCGTGAGCTTCAATCCGGCCGAAGCGGGTGACGACGCGCAGTTCCAGCCGCCGTCCGGCTGGGAGGCGGCCGAGAAGAACGCGAAGCTCCCGTCCGCCAGTGGTCCCGGCTGGGAGCTGACCAAGCTCGCGACGGGCCTGGCCTCAAGGGGCATAGGCGCGCTGGTCAAGTCGCGCTATGACCCGTTCGGGCAGGCGACGCGGGAGGAACCCGAGGCGGCGATGCCGCAGGACGAGCCCATGCCGTCCGACGCTTCGCCGGTCAGCGACGAGGTGCTGCACCTGCTGCACGACAGCGAGAGCCGCCAGGCGCCGGGGATCGAGGCCACGCTGCACAGCTGGGCTCACTTCGCCGCGCTGCTCTCGAAGCTCCCGGACGAGCTCCGCGGAGCGGGATTCGGCGGGTTCGGGTCTCTCATTGACGTGGCGGACCTGCGGGTACCCGCCGAGCACGAGGTATCCCGGGTGCGCATCAGCGGTCCGGACAGGTACCGGGTCGATTATGTGCTCCGCGCCGGGAAGGCGACACTCAAGGCCGTCGTCTGCGACGGAGAGCGGTGCTGGAGGATCCTCGACGAAGAGGTGAGGGTCGGGCCGACGGCACCGCGGCTGGTATCGCCGCTGAGTCAGATCGCGAACCTGTTCGACCCGTCCTGGCTGCTGGAATCCCGGCTGACCGGCGGGACCGAGATCGTGATCGGCGGCCGCCGCGGCTACCGTCTTGCCGTCGCCTCGGCTGACCCGCCTCCGGTCTCGGATCCCGCGCGCTGGTGGCAGACCATCTTCGTGCCGGACGAGGTGGTCGTGGACGCCGAGCTCGGCTTCCTGCTGTGCACGATCTCGCGTGCAGGACCGCGGGTCGTGTCGCGGAACGAGCTGCGGGACGTCATCACCGCTTACTCCGGCGAGCCAGGCGATTTCCAGCCCGACCTTCCACCCGGCACGCGGGTGGTCGAAGAAGATCCTGACTACGTCGCTCCGCCGGATCCGGTCAACGCGCCCCGCGCGATAGCCGGCGCCTTCGCCCGGCAAGCGGCCAAGGAAGCCCGGTCGGCGGCCCAGGGGTTTGTCGATTTCTTCCGGGGCGGGGACGCGCGCTTACCGCAGGACGATGCTGACGATCTTGCCGGGGACGATGACGAGGCGGGCCACCTCGTCCTTCGGGTAGCCGGGATGACCGGCCGCTAGTTCGGTGATCTCGTCCTGGCTGGCGCCGGCCGGGACCTCGATGGTGAAGCGGACCTTGCCGTTGACCTGGACCGGCAGCGTGACGGTGTCCCCGGTAGCCAGCGCGGGGTCGGGCTCGGGGAACGGCTCGTAGGCCAGCGTGGAGGCATGGCCCAGGCGCTGCCACAGTTCCTCGGCGACGTGCGGGGCCAGCGGCGCCACCATCAGCACCAGCGGCTCGGCCAGGGCGCGCGGGACGCCGGCCAGCCGGGACGCGTGCGCGGTCAGCGTGATGAGCCGGGCGATCGCGGTGTTGAACCGCAGCGCCACGAAGTCCTCGCGCACCGCCGCGATGGTCCGGTGCAGCAGGCGCGCGGTCGCGGTGTCCAGGGGCTGGGCGGTGTCCCTGGTGACCCTGGTCTCCCCGGTCGTCTCGTCGATGATCAGCCGCCACAGGCGCTGCAGGAACCGGTGCATGCCGACGATGTCATCGGTGTGCCACGGCCGGTCGCCGTCCAGCGGGCCCATCGCCATTTCGTACAGCCGCAGCGTGTCCGCGCCGTAGGCGTCGTAGATGTCATCGGGGCTGATGCCGTTCTTCAGGCTCTTGCCCATTTTGCCGGCCCGCCTGCTCACCGGCTGCCCGTCATGCGTCCAGCGGTCCGGCTGCCTGGTGACCTCGGCGGCCGGCACGTACATGCCGCGGGAATCGGTGAACGCGTCGGCCAGGATGTATCCCTGGTTGTACAGCTGTCCGAACGGTTCGGGGGTTCCCGCGATGCCGTAGTCGTACAGCACCTTGTGCCAGAACCTCGCGTACAGCAGGTGCAGGACGGCCTGCTCGACGCCGCCGACGTACAGGTCGACGCCGCGCGGCGGCATCCAGTAGCGTTCGACGTCGGCGTCGACGAGTGCCGTCTCGTTGAAGGGATCCAGGTAACGCAGGTAGTACCAGCATGAGCCCGCCCACTGCGGCATGACGTTGAGCTCGCGCCGGTAGCGCTTGCGGCCGTCGCCCAGGTCCAGCGTGACGTCCGCCCAGCCGGGCGCCCGGGCCAGGGCCGGCACCGGGTCGCTGGCGTCGTCTTGCGGAACCGGCCGGAAGTCAGTCATCTCCGGCAGCGTCACGGGCAGCATCTCCTCGGGCAGCGCCACCGGGCGGCCGGTCTCGTCGTACACGATGGGGAACGGCTCGCCCCAGTAACGCTGCCGGGAAAACAGCCAGTCCTTCAGGTGGTACGGGCCGCCGCTCGGGCCGATCCAGTTCCGCTGCAGGCGCTTGACGTGCTCCGGCCAGTCCACGTCGTCCAGGTCAGCCAGCAGGCGGTCGGCGAACGCGGTGATGCGCAGCATCCACTGCCGCAGCGGCCGGCGGTGGACCGGGTAGTTGCCGACCGCGCTGCGGCCCTCCGCCGTCACCTCCTCATCGGCCAGCACGGTGCCCAGCCCCGGGCACCAGTTGACGACCACCTCCGCCACGTAGGCCAGCCGGTAGCCGTCGATGACGTCGCGCCGCTCCACGGCAGATAGGTCCGTCCAGGCCCGGCCGTCAGGTGTGCGGCGGTCCCCCGCGACGAACTGTGCGATCAGCTCGCTGACCGGCCGCGCCCGGCCCGCCTGCGGGTCGTACCAGCTGCCGAAGATCCGCAGGAAGATCCACTGCGTCCAGCGGTAATAGGACGGGTCGCTGGTCAGGATCTCGCGCCTGCGGTCGTGCGCCAGCCCCAGCCGCCTCAGCTGCCGGCGCATGACCGCGGCGTTCTGGCGCACGGTCACGGCCGGATGCTGGCCGGTTTCGATCGCGTACTGCTCGGCGGGCAGCCCGAAGGCGTCGAAACCGAAGGGATGCAGCACATGATGACCAGTCATGCGCAGGTAACGGCCGAACACATCCGTGCCGATGTAGCCCAGCGGATGACCCACGTGCAGCCCGATCCCGCTGGGATAAGGGAAAAAGTCAAGCAGGTAGAACTTGGGCCGTCCGATTTCGCGCGCGAAGCCATCCGCCAGGACACCTACCGGGTTCGGTGAGTGGAACGTCCCCTCGTGTTCCCAGCGGTCCTGCCAGCGCTGCTCGATCTGGCTCGCCAGCCGCGCGTCATACCGGAAAGGCGGCGCTTGGTTGTCCATCGGTTCTCCTCGTTTCAGTCCGGGGAAATGAAAAAGCCCCTCACGCATGAGGGGCTGCCGCACTGACCGATCGTGTCAGTGCGGCCTAACGAGAAGCAGGCGAGCTGCGGCCGACATAGGGCCAGGATAGCTTTCGGGCTCACGAAGTCCACCGAATTATCGGCAGAACCCTCCAGGCCCGGTCCGGTAAGCCGGAGCCGGCCTGCGTACGATCATCCTCGGAGAACTGCGGGACCCGACGGGAGCGAACATGGACCTAGACCGGCGGCTGGACCCCGAGATCGCAGCGGCGCTGGCGGAACTGCCCATCATGGACCTGTCCGACATCCCGGCCGCCCGCGTGACCATGCTGGAACGGCGGGCCGCCGCGGCCGCCGACGCTCAGCCGAGCCCGACCGTGGTCCGGCAGGACCACCTGGTCCCCGGCCTCAACGGGGCTCCGGACGTGCGGGTCCGCCACTACCGGCCGATCAGAGCGCCCGGCCTGCTGCCGTGCCTGTACTGGATTCACGGCGGCGGGCACGTCGTTGGGCAGGTCGACCAGGACGACCTGGTCATGGACCACATCGTGGACACGGTGGGCTGCGCGGCGGTGTCGGTCGAGTGGCGGCGCGCGCCTGAGCATCCGTTCCCGGCCCCGATGGACGACTGTTACGCCGGGCTGGCATGGACGCACAAGCACGCGGCGGAGCTGAACGTGGACCCGCAGCGGATCGCCGTCGGCGGGGCCAGCTCGGGCGGCGGTTCGGCGGCCGGGCTGGTGCTGCTGGCCCGGGACCGGGGTGAATTTGGAGTCTGCTTCCAGCTGCTGATCTACCCGATGCTCGACGACCGCAACGCCACCCCGGCCAGCATGGCACTGACCGATCCGCGGGTCTGGAACCGCACCTCGAACCTGATCGGCTGGCGGGCCTACGTCGGCGACGCGGCCGGCACCGACCGGGTGTCGCCCTACGCCGCGCCCGCCCGCGCGGCCAACCTGGCCGGGCTGCCGCCCGCCTACCTGGCGGTGGGCGACCTGGACCTGTTCATCGACGAGGACATCGAGTACGCCCAGCGCCTGCAGCAGGCTGACGTGCCCACCGAACTGCACGTCTACCCGGGCGGCAGCCACGCCTTCGAGACCTACGCCCCCGGCTCGGCGCTGGCCCGGCGTTTCGTCCGGGATCGCGACGAAGCCTTGCGGCGGTCGTTCGGCCTCTGACCAGCATCGGGTTCTGACGGTGCTGGGTTTACATTCCCGCGACCACGATCAGCTGGACCCCAGCGACGTCGCCCGCTCCTGGGTCCCGGCCTGCTCCGCTGTGTCCAGGTCAGTGGAGCTCGGCTCGCTCGGGCCTGGCTCGAAACCAGCAGGTGCGGGCGCAGCGGGCTGGTGCCGCAGCGCCGGAACCATCGGCACCAGGATCTGGGTCATGATCAGCCAGGTGCCCAGGGCGAAGGCGATGCCGCCCAGGACGTCGGTGACGTAATGCTGGCCAAGGTAGACGACGCTGAACCACACCGCCCCACACCAGGTGAAGGCCAGCGCCGCGGCACGGCGGGAAACCGGCCACAGGGCCAGCGCGGCCAGCAGCGGATAAGCGGCGTGCAGGGACGGGAACGCAGCGGCCGCGTCGGGGTCCAGCCAGTTGTAGTACGGGCTCACCGCGCTGGGCAGGGCGATCAGCGAATGCACCCCCGGCAGCAGGTGGTGGCGGTCGGCCATCCACGGCGGGGCCACCGGCACGAGCAGGAAGACGACGAAGGCCGCGAACGACATCCCGAGCAGCGCGACCGTGAAGCGCAGGAACTGCACCCGGTCGACCAGCCACAGCACCATGCCGACCGCGATCGGGATGACGAAGTGGCAGAAGTAGACGACGGTGCACGCGATCGCGAGCCAGCGCAGTGAACCCAGGTGCGCCTGCAGCCACTGGCTGGGGTCCGTCCCGCCGAACAAGGCCTTGTCGATGCGGATCACGTACCCGTAGTGCACCGGGATGCGGCTCTTCCGCGCGATGCCGCGGACCGCCTCGTAACCGAGGAAGAGCGCGATGAACGGCACCCAGTCCCGCAGGAACCTCAGGAACCGCCCGCTCAGCAGGGCCACCGGGACCAGGATCAGCAGCAGGTAGTCGGGTGACACCGAGATGCCGCGCCAGATCATCACGCCCGACACCAGCAGCAGGTAAAGCAGAGACACCACCACCAGCGGACCGGGGCGGCGGAGGTATCCAAGCGAAGCGCGAGTCCTGGACATGCGCAAGGTCCCTTCAGGCAGGCCAACCACTCACTCTACCGATTACCTTTATTACCGGTCTTATTTATAGGTAATTTGCGTCGACAAATCTTTGCTGCCTGTTCACCTGGGCGCCGACCGTCGTTACCGGCGATTCATCCTGGTCGGCGAGGACCCTGTTTAACTTGGCCGGTGATCAGTTCCGATGTCTTCCGTGACCAGCCGGTCCTGACCGGTCCTCGCGTCCGCCTTGAACTCCTGGGAAGCCAGCACTTCGATGCCTACCGGTCGATGCTGGCAGAACCCGAGGCCATGCGCCTGACCGGCACTCGCCAGCAGTTCACCGAACGGTGGATCCGCCAGTGGCTCGCCACCCGGCAGGATCACCATGACCGCGCCGACTGGGCGATCGTGCGTCACGAGGACAGCGTGTTTCTCGGTGACGCGGTTCTCAATGAACTCCACGAGCACAACGCCTCCGCAGCCTTCCGGATCTGTCTCGCTGGCCCTCACGTGTTCGGGCGTGGCTACGGTACCGAAGCGACTGGGCTGGTCGTGGACTACGCCTTCGACGTCGCCGGCCTGCACCGCGTCCACCTGGAGGTCTACGACTTCAACCCGCGCGCCCAGCGCGTCTATGAGAAATGCGGGTTCATCCGCGAAGGCCTGCACCGAGACGCCCTGCTCTGGGAAGGACAGCGGCACGACGTCATCTCCATGGCGATCCTGGCCACTGATCCCCGGCCGGCCTCAACCAAGAGCCCCACCCGGCTCCAGCAATGATTCGATGCCTGCCGTTTGCCTGGTTTCCAAGCGCAGTACCCGGGTTACGAACCCGCCACCATCGAATACGCGCGGTTACCGTTCCGGAAGGAACACCCTCGGCCGGCTCCGTGTTCTAATTACGCATCATCACGCGCCGGGAGCGCGTATCCGAAGGAAGGTCAATGGCCCAGTGCATTACGTGCGGGAGCGAACTGCATCCCGACCGGGCAAAGAAATACGACTACTGCATGGTACCGGAGTGCCAGGAAAAGAACCTCAAGAGCCTGACCATGGTGGCCATCGGGGTGAACAAGTCGGCCGAGCAGTACCTGGTCCTGGACGACAAGACCCGCGACGGACTGGCCAGCGGCAGGCTCCAGAAACCGCGGCAAGCTGTAAGCCGCCAGTCCGGTGCGGTCGAGGGGCGATCAGCTCTGACAATCGCTCCTCCGCACCGCTCTGCCATCGCCTTGGAGCACTTGTCAGGACCTGTGGGTGGGAGCCGTACCGACCCAGCGGTGGTAGGCGTCTGGGTCGACGTTGCTGCCGCACACGATGGTGACGACGTGCCGGCCGGCGAAGCGGTCGCGGTCTTCCAGGATCGCCGCGATGCCGAGCGCGGCCGACGGTTCGACGACGAGGCCAGCGTGGTCCAGGAGCATCCGCATGCCGGCGATGATCGACGCCTCCTGAACCAGGACGGCGTCGTCAGCGACCAGGAGGAGATCCTCCAGCACGGCCGGGATGGGTCGCCGGCCGGCGACACCGTCCGCGATGGTGTGAGTCGAGTCGGTGGTCACGACGCGGCGCTGGCGCCACGAGCGTGTCATCGCCGGCGCGCCCAGCGGCTGGACGCAGATCACCTCGACTCCGGGCGCTCGGGCCTTGATCACATGACCCACGCCGGTGGCCAGCGCCCCGCCGCCCAGAGCAATCAGGACGGCGTCGAACGACGGCGCGGTGTCCGCCAGTTCCAGGCCGATGGTCGCCGCGCCCTCGCAGGTCTCGATGTCCAGGCTGTCTTCGACCAGCCGGATGCCGTCGTGCCGCGCGATGGCCGCCGCCCGCTCGCGAGCCATGTCGAAGTCGCCGTCCACCAGCTCCAGCCTGGCGTCCAGCGCGCGGATGCGATCAAGCTTGGCCGCAGGCGCAAATCGGGATGCCGCCACGGTGACGTCGAGCCCCCGGCCGCGACCGGACCAGGCCAGGGCCAGGCCAAGGTTGCCCGCGCTGGCGCACACCACGGCTCGCGAGCCATGACCGGCGAGCAGGCTCGCGACGACCTCGGTGCCGCGGGCCTTGAAGCTGCGGACCGGGTTCGCCGTTTCGAGCTTGATGCTCACCGTGCACCCCAGGCCCGGCTCCAGCGCCTCGCAGCGGTACAGCGGAGTGTCGAGAAAAACCGGGTCGATGACCCGGCGAGCCGCCCGGATCCGGGCCGTGTCCAGGCGCGTCTGCTGCACGGCACACCAGCGTAGCGGCGCCGGCGCGGTTCCATCTGGGCCAACGCCTGGCGACCGGTGCCCGTACCGGGAGGTGAGTCAGCACCGGCGCAATTTCATTCCGCTTGGGACTCGGCGCGTTCTTCGGCGACCCGGTGCGGGACGCGGAGCAGCCGGATCGAGGTGACCAGGCCGACGCCGCCGATGATGTTGCCCAGGGCCGACCAGGCCATGGCGGACGCCCAGTCGCCCCAGGTGTAGGCGGCGTCGCCGCCGAGCAGGCCGGTGAACATCAGGATCGAGTCCAGCACCGAGTGGAACAGCTGGGCCGCTACCAGCACGAACGACATGACGACGGCGGCGACCAGTTTCGGCCCGAGGTCGTCGGTGGCGTGCTGCATCCGGGTCAGCAGGGTGATGACGACGCCGGCCAGGATCGCGAGCAACAGTGAGCGCCAGGAGATTCCGAGGGTCGCGTAGTGCCGGCCGAGGGTGGCCGCGGTCGAGGCCAGGTCCGGCCGCGCGACCACGATCAGCCCGGCCATGACCAGGCCGCCGGCCAGGTTCGCGGCCAGCGTCACCAGCCACAGCCGCGCCAGCTGGAGCCACGAGCCACGGCCGGCCGCCCGGGCCGTGACCGGGACCAGGAAGTTCTCGGTGAACAGCTCGCTGCGGGCCAGCAGCAGGGCGATGAACCCGATCGGGAACGCGGCGGCGGCCAGCAGCGGCTGCCTGGTCTCGTGGTAGACCACGAGGTAGGCGAGCACGCCGATGCCGACGTCGATACCGCCCAGGAACCCGGTGGCCAGCAGCGGCACCAGCGGCCGGGCCAGCCGGTCGCTGCCCTCGGAGACGAGCCGGTCGAACGCCTCCTCGACCTCCGGCTCGCGTCCGTCGGACTCGGGCTCGGGGACCTCCGACGCCAGCGCACGCATGCAGTTGTCCTCTCATCGCCTTCGCTTGCGACGTGCCACTGCCCACAGTTACGGCTTATCCACCTGCGGCGTCAAAGCGGCAGCTTGAGCAGGGCGTTCTCCACGACCTCGCCGAGGGCGGGGTGGATCCAGTACTGACCCCGGGCCAGGTCGGCCACCCGCTGCCCGAACGAGGCCGCCTGCACCAGCGGCTGGATGAGCAGGCTGGCCTGGTAACCGAAGATGTGGGCGCCGAGCAGCTTGCCGGTCGCCGGATCGGCGTACAGCTTGCAGAAACCCTCGGTGTCCTGCCGGGCCCACCCGTAGGCCGTGTCGCCGTAGGCCTGGACGGCTTCCACGTAGGGCCGCTTGCCCTCCAGGTCCTGTCGGCGGGCGCCGAACGAGGCGATCTGCGGGTCGGTGAACACCGCCGAGGGCACCCAGTCGTGCGGGTACGGGCGCAGGTCGTCCGGATGGGCCAGGTTGTGGGCCAGCGTCCGGGCCTCGGCGTTGGCCACGTGCTTGAGCTCGAACGCCGAGCTGGCGTCGCCGAGCGACCAGATGCCCTCGGCCGTGGTCCGCCCGTAGGAATCGACCTGGATCCGTCCGTCGTCCCGCAGGTTGACGCCGGCCCGGTCCAGGTCCAGGTCATCGGTGTCCGGCCGGCGCCCGGTCGCGACCAGCAGCAGGTCACCGGCCACCGTGGTGCCGTCAGCGAGCAGCAACGCCAACCCGTCAGGCCCGTCGCCGTCGCGCCGCACGCCGGTGATCGTGGCCGACAGGTGGACGTCCCAGCGCTGCCGGGCCAGCTCGGTGAAGCGGTCGCAGATGGCGGGATCGAAGGACCCGAGCAGCCGGGGTCCCCGGGTGACCAGGCGGACGTCGACGCCCAGCGCCGAGAATACGTGGGCGAACTCGGCCGCGACGTAGCCGCCGCCAGCGATGACCATGCGGGCGGGCAAGTCGTCGATCCGCATGATGGTGTCGGAGGTGTGGAACCCGACACCGGCTTCCGCGATGGCCGGCGGCACCACCGGCCGGGCCCCGGTCGCCAGCACGATTCGGTCCGCGGTGATGCGGGTGTCGCCGTCGATGACCAGCTCGTGCGGCCCGGCGAAGCGGGCCCGGCCCTGGAACAGCGTCACCCAGTCCGACTCGGCCCGGCCGCGGCGCCCCCGCGCCGCGGTCTTATCGACCCGGGCGAAGGTGCGGTCCCGGATGGCCGGCCAGTCCACTTCGGTCACCGCGGCGCCGATGCCGAACCCGGGCGCGGCCCGGACTCCGGCCGCCACGTCGGCCGTGTACACCAGGATCTTGCTGGGAATACAGCCCCGGTTGATGCATGTCCCGCCGAAGGGGCCGGACTCGATGATCGCGACCGGACCGGCACCGCCGTCCTTGGGCACCACCACGTTGCCTGAGCCTGAGCCGATAACGGCGAGAGAAAAGTGCTGCACTTGCCCATGTTAGAGAGTCGGCTGGTCACACCCGTGACCGGACAGCCACCCGGGGCTGGGAAGGTGCCGGAGGGACGCAGCAGTGCCGTTCCGGAGATTGAAGATCTTTACGCCGAACGAAGCGGGCTGCTTGTCTCCGCAACCTTGATCGCCGCGAGCAGGGCGCGGGACCAGTCGCGGTAGCCGGCCTGGCTGGGATGGAAGCAGTCCGGGGCGAACTTCCCGGTCCACGGCGGCAGGAAATGGGCGGACACCTCGGCGACCGGCAGGCCCCGCGCGGTCGCCTCGGCGCGGATGGTCCGGTTGATCCGCGTCACGTAGGGCACGCTGGCCCGGCCCAGGAAACCCCAGCAGCCCGCGGGCAGCGGCAGGTCGAGCAGGACGGTGTCCTCCGGGACCGCCGCGATCAGCGCACGCAGGTCGCCGAACAGCTTGCCCGGGCTGGTGTACAGGATGTCGTTGACGCCGATCCCGCAGGTCACGAGGCCGGGTCCGGCCGGGATCCGGGGCAGCTGATCCCGCAGCACGTCACGGGTGAGGGAACCGGACACGGACAGGTTGAGCACCCGCCACGGCTGGCCGGTCCGCTGCCGCAGGTCGGCCAGGACCTGGCCGACGTACCCGCCGTCCGGGCCGGGCGCGCCGAGGCCCTGCGCGGTGGAGTCGCCGAGCACCACCCACAGCGGCCCATCGGCCTCCAGGACCTGGTCGTTGTGCGCGCGCCAGTGGGCGGCGAAGGCCATGCAGTCCTCGCGCATCGCGGTCACGCCGTCGGCCCAGCGCCCGAACGGCCCCGCCCGCAGCCCCGAGACCTGCGCGGCCTGCGTGCGGGTGACGTACGATCCCATCGTCGCGACGATTTCGACCGGTGAACGCCGCGGCGCGCCGCTGCGGTGACCGGGGCCGGACAGGGCCAGCATCCGGGCCGGACTCCAGACCGCGGACATTCGCTGCATGCTGCGCCCCCCCAGAAACGGTTGCTACCAGATAAACGACGCTAAACGACAGGGTAGGCGGGTATCAAAATCCGGGTGTACCAACGGGTGTCAAAAATCCGGGTGTAGCCGGAGTGCGGTATAACGGGCCGGTGAGCTACCAGCCTGCGGACGCGGCCGGCGCGGTCGTCCTTTCCGTCCTGGCCTGCCGGGCCCTGGCCGCGGCCGGCCAGGGCGACATGATCTGGGGACACGCCAGCGTCCGCGACCCGCAGGGCCGCGGCGTCTGGATGAAAAGCGCCGGGTGGGGTCTGGAGGAAATCGACGCCAGCAAGATCGTCCTGGTCAGCCCGGACGGCGAGGTCCTCGACGACCCCGCGTCATCGAGCACCGGGCCCCGGCATATCGAGTACCCCATCCACACCGAGATCATGGCGAGCCGACCCGACGTCGGCTCGGTGGTGCACACGCACTCGCCGGCCGCCAACCAGTTCGCCGCGCTCGGCGTGCCGCTGCGCCCGCTCGACCACGCCGGATCGCTGTTCTGCTACCCGGACATCCCCTGCTTCACGCTGACCGGCGGCCTGATCAAGAGCCGGGCGCTGGGCGCGGCGCTGGCCGAGGCGCTCGGCGACGCGCGCGCGTGCCTGATGCCGCAGCACGGCATCGTCGCCGTCGGCGCGGACACGCCGGCCGCGATCATGACCGCCGTCCTGCTCGACCGCGCCTGCCAGACCCAGCTGGCCGCGATGTCCGCGGGCCCGCTGCAGCGCTGGGGCACCGGGGAGGACACCGTCGCCAAGCGCGCCGACGTCTGGTCGGACCGCCAGCTCCGGGCGGGCTGGGAGTACCTGATCCGCCGCGCCCCCTGACCGCGGTCAGCCCGGCTCGGCCAGGTCCGGGATCTGCTGGAGGGTGGCCTCCATCAGGGCCCTCCACTCGGGTCCGTGCGACCAAGTGCAAAGTAGCTCTGAGTAATCGAAAGAGAGGGTTCCTGCCCACATTCGGTTGAGTGGCCTTTGCTCTCGGCCCGTCAGTCGGTTGCGTCGGGAGAGAGGGCGCGATAGAGGGTGGATCGGCCGATGCCCAGGTGGGCGGCGATGGCGGTGATGGATTCGCCGCGAGCTTGGCGTGCGCGGGCGACAGCGAGGGTGTCGGCGTCGACGGCGGTGGGGCGGCCGCCTCGGCGTCCCTGGGCTGCTGCTGCGGCGAGGCCGTCGAGGGTGCGTTCCTGGATGAGGTCGCGTTCCATCTCCGCGGCCATGGCGGCGACCATGAACAGCATCTTGTCGGCGATGGTCTGGCCGTTGGGCCGGTGGAAGCCGGCGCAGATGCCGGTGAGGATCTCCAGGTTGACCTGTCGGGCGTGCAGTTCGTCCTCCAGGAGGACGAGGAGTTCCTTCATGGAGCGGGCGATCCGGTCGGGCTTGTAGATGACCAGGGTGTCCCCGGGCTTGAGGGCGGCGAGTGTGGCGTGGAGTTTGGGTCGGGCGCCGCGGGTGCTGGCAGTTTCGACGATCACCTCGCGGCAGCTGGCCACGGCCAGGGCGTCGAGCTGCATTTGGTGGTCTTGAGTGCGGCCGCTGACGCGGGCGTAGCCGATCCGGACGGTGTTGGTGTAGACGGGGGCGGTCTGCATGTTCGATCGTCCCGTAATCCGTCCCGGAACTCAACGACCGGAGCCCGTTCCGGGATGGGTTCCGGGACGGCCTGTCCTGGGGTTTCGTGTCGCGATCTTGACCGTCCCGGAATCGAGCGTTTCCGGGACGGCTCTTTGTCTGCCCTACGCCATCTCCCCGGCGCCGGGGGCTCCAACGTGCGAGACCTCGCTAGCCGCCGCGCCGGGTCCTGATCCGTTTCTTGCGCCGGCTATCGGCTGCCTGCTACTCTCATTCCACTAAGCTCTTAGTGGAATGAGAGACTCATGATCGAGTTCCAGCTCGACGAGACATCGGGCGTCGCCACCTACCTGCAGCTCGTGCAGCAGGTCCACCAGGCCCTGCGGATGGGGATGCTCGAGCCGGGCGACCAG
>Ga0302326_10010341_pt1 | contig 20233 bp, 20 predicted proteins | sample Palsa_T0_3_FD_202264 | JGI IMG/M metagenome (GOLD analysis project Ga0302326, IMG submission 202264) | Peat permafrost microbial communities from Stordalen Mire near Abisko, Sweden - Palsa_T0_3 | ecosystem: Environmental > Terrestrial > Soil > Palsa > Peat permafrost | place: Sweden: Abisko...
TGACGCTCGCGAGAAACCCGTTGCCGTCATAGGTGAAACTCTCGCTTGCCGCCGCCGTAGTGCCGGTCGCCGCGCGGGAAATTGACGACACCGCCCCGAGGTTGTTGATCGACGTGAAGTTGTAGGTATCGACGACACCGTTAGCGTTGGTGACGGTTACTGAGCCGTCGCTGTTGTAGGCATAGGTTCTGAGGTTCGGGCCGGGTGTTCCGCCCCATAAATCCCCGCCCTGGGCGCTGGAAATTGCTGCGCAACTGGCGTTGTAAGCCCAGGCCGCATATTCATTGCCGTTCTCATCGGTGATGCTCTTAAGAGCGTTTGGGCATGAGGTGCCATAGGTGGGATAGCTGGTGCTGGGGCCAAAATAGACAGCCCCGACCGCAAATGGCATGAGGTAGTAATACAGCGTGTCGGTGTAGGCGTAGGTCTGGCTTGTGGCCGGACTCGTGTTGTACGAAACCGATGTGAGGTTCCATGTGCTGTTGGCGGAAACGTAACTGTAGGCGTAGCTGAGAACGAGGCTGTCCGGAGTTGTCACGCTAGTGACGTGGTTGTTGCCATCGTAGGTAAAGCTGAGAGTGCGCCCATAGGAATCTGTCACGCCAGTAACGCCGCTGCCCCATGAAAGCGTTTGTGTGTAGCCGTTGCGGTAAGCGATGGAGTTAACAGTCGCGCCGATGCCGTACAAGACACCGTAGGTTTCAACCGTGTCATCGGGATCGGTGAGAACCCAATTCGATCCGGATTGCGTGAGCGTGTAGTCAAGATCGCTATCCGTCACCCATGCGCTGCCGTTCCAGGTGAAGGTGAACTGCGAGCCGTCGGGCCGCTCGGCCATGATCGTCGTCGGCGAAGATGATGAGGGGTTGAAGTGTAGGAACCTGTCGAAATTCGTGCGCCAATTGGTGCCGTATTCCCCCGCCCAGACGGTGCTTCCGCTGAGCTGGCTTTGCAGGCTGTTGTAGTAGCGGATCAGTTGCAGCGGGTTCGATCCGGCGCTTGTGTAATCGGTGACCTGCCAGAACACATTGCCGGTCGCGGGGGCCACTGACTTCTTAATCACCTCTGGGGGGTATGGAACCCCAACCATCTCGCCTCCTCCGCCACCACCTCCGCTGCTGCTACCGCCGCCGCCGCTGCTTTGGTAGGTGGGGAGCGGTCCACCGATACCGCCGCCGCCGATGGTGCGGTATGGGTTGGAGGCGTAGATCTGCACACAGACGAGCCAATCTAAAGACCCGCCTGGGCCTTGGACTGTGCAACTGGGGTAAGCATGTGCCTGCTGTGTGCCGAGCGCGGCCAGGATGAGAAACAGAAGGGAAGGGATCGGGTTTCGGGTTTGGGCTTGCCGGTGCGGTGAACTGTCCGGCGCGGATGCAGCGAAATGACGCCACAACGCGATAGGGTTCATTGGCCTTCCTCAAACGTGCAAAGTCTAGCCTTGCAACGTTGCGAAGGATTCTAGCATAAAATATTGCTATAAATCTATGAACAGACAACGCGAATGTTTACAGAATTCTTCTAAGCCCTTTCCTGTGTTCGGTTTGACCCGTGCTAGAAAACTATGATTCTATTGTTCTGTGAATGAAGATCAGAACCGCGAAGCTCAATCTCCGCGCAAAATCGACGATCCGGATGCCTCCGACACCGGCATTCTGGAAAACAAAATGTTCCGGCTACGGCGTCCCCTCATTCGCGCTTTCGACGTTCTTAAGGCCGAACAAGGGCCGCATTCCGGCCCGCGCCTGATTGCTGAGGCAATCAACCTTCTACTGGTCAAATACGGCAAGGAACCAATCGGCCCGCCGAAATGACCCCTCTGGCGCTCATACTGGCGGCTAATTCTCGTCGGATTGGCCGGGCCGTTGCGGTTCGGGTGGCGGGGGCGGCTGACTGCCGACGGGCACAAAATAAACCTCACCGTCGAATCCTCCGATCGGCAATCGATCAAGGGAAGCGTGAAAGATAATCACGCCGTCGCTTCCCAATTGGCCGATACCGATCTCCAGCCAATGGCTGAATTTCTTGCCTTTGCGCCTCTGAGTAAACGCGGTGTATTTTTGTGGGCCGTCGTCGGTCATGACAATCCTCTCTAGTTTCACGGTTGCGGATAAAAGTTATCGTGGTCGTCGAACTGCTGGAAATCATCGGTGCTGTCATAAACGAATGCCGTGTCGTGGTTCCATAGGTTCAACCAATCGAATGTTTCGGAAAGGAACTCCACGACGCTAGAGGCCTCTGATGGTAATGCGTGTTTCGAACGCGATTTTGCTGCGGAGCCTCCATCGGTCGATGTCATCCGCTTAAGAGTCTGCCTGGGATCTGGAGCATGAGACGTGAGGAAAGATGCGAGCTGCCGAAATTGCTGCCGCACGATGCTCGATAGATTAAGCGCCTTTCGGTAAAGGCCCGGTGTTCGGATTTTGCTGCGAGCTGCCCTGGCCTCCCTGCTCTCTTCCGTTATGCCTTCGGGTTTCTGTTCCGGCGCGATGCCGGCGCCGGGATGGGCTGGCGTGGCCGGCGTGCCGGCGTCGCTTTGTTCTGCGGGTTCGGTGAGGCGCGACGTTGACGGCGGAAATGGTTCTCTCGTGTCCCTGATGGTTTCTTGTGCAGCATCCGCGAATTGATACGCAGGCGATAGCTCGATCACCTCCGGTGTCGGCACATGGATCAAACATTCTTTTTTCCTATTGCCCACGCCTCCGCTTGTCAGGCTCTGTGTCGTTTTTCGTTCTGCCTCGACGCTTTCAATAGCAGCGTTGATGATGGAATCCTGCCATGCCCGGTCGTCACGGTCACGATCCCATGACGGCTCGGGTTGTTGCTGCTTCACTTCCTCGACGAAGGCGCGGGCCGTTGCGACGGTCGGTAAGTCGTCGCCTGAAAGATCGGAAAGTCGGTCGCGGATTTTGGCGGCGGAAACATCAAGGATGCGTTTGCTGAGAACATGCAATCCCCCTGCCCCGTCGATGACGACAAAGCCGCGCCGGTCGCCCTGGGCGAGTGTGAAGCCTTCATGCTCCAATGCGCCCTGAAAGCTCCTGCCGCAATCGGAACGATCCCAGCATTCGCGGATGGTATTCCGCAGCTCGTGAACATCCTGGCCGAGACGCCGCGCCTGTTCATGCTCGGCGCGGGTCGGCGCGAACTTAAACTCGCTGTTGCGCTGGTTAGCGACGGGCGATAGCGCAAATTGCATCTCCAGCTCGCGGCTTATCTTTTTCAGCCGTTCCTTGAAAAACGGCAAAGGCCTCGCGGTCAAGGTGTCTTCGTCGATCCGGCTCCATGCAACATGCATGTGCTCATGATCCGTTTTGCCGTCGATATGGAACGCGATGGCGCGGGGCTGGTCTTTCAATCCAAGCATCGCCTCGATGCGGTCGGCGGTATCTTCCCATTGCGGCCTGGTGAGCGTTTCGCCGTCCCTGTTGCGTATCTGAACGTGGAAGAAAGGCCGCTCGGCTCGGGTGGCTTCGGCCATGACGTGAACCGTGCGGAACGCATCGGTAATGTCGTCCATGCCGAAACCGCGAAGCTGCCACAACTCGGCATGTTCGTTGACCTTGCCGGTCGTCATATACGCGGCGAGCCTTGCGCCGTCACCGTGCGTATTTCCCTTGGAAATCATGGGCGGTCTTTCCGCCCCACAATGTCAAGAATGCCGATAAGAGCGGCGCGGACTTCGGCCATTGCCGCGAAGCATTCCTGGGTGGTGACGCCGGAACCTCCGGTATTAAGGACACGGGCAATCTGATTGAGATTGCCTCCGACTTTGTTGAGCGCCGCTGTTGCTCGCGCAAGTGCCTCGGCATTGACCGAAGGGCTGCGTCTGGCGCGTGGGCCGGGTGAACCAAGGACACTTGCGCGAAGAAAGCTGGCGAGCGTCAGTCCGACCTCGCGGGCTTTCTCTTCGACGGCGGCGCGTTCGTCGGGAAGGAACCTGACCGACACCGGAGCGCCGCGCTGCCGTCGTTCGCTGCCGCTCCGCTTGTAGCGGGACGGCTGCGCGTTGTCGTTCGCCGTCATGGGCGCGTCTCCCATGAGCGAAACGCAACAACGCGGGCAAAGCCGAATGGTGCGGAAACGGGCACGGTTTCCGTTGCGCCTGATGGCGCATGGGAGGGGATGCAATGGGGAGGGGCGAAGTCCTGCCCCTTGCCAAGTTGAGCCACAGCGCCGTCCGAAGGACGGTGCGATGTGGCGTGGCGCGGAACTTCCGCGCACAACTTGCTGTCATCGTTAACCGCGAGAATCATGGCGGCGAATGAATCGAAGAATCAATCGCAGGGCAAATGTTTTTGCATTGCGCTCGCGGAACAATCCGGAAGCGCAATGCTGGGAAAATCAGTCCGACAATCGGACTGATTTTCCCACTGCGGCAAGGTGGGCAATAGGAAAAAAGATGGGTGAGGTTATCGCTCGCGCCCGCCTCGTTCGCGCTGCATCTGCTGAATGCCGAGTTTCTTAAAATCTCCGTCCGAAAGCTCGATGCCAGGGCGGGTGAAGGTGAAGCCGCTTTTCAAGGTTTTCTCGGCGAAGCGGATGGACTCTACATCAAAGCCGATGCGCCGAAGGGCATAGCTCAATTGACCAAGTTTGGGGAAATGAGCGGTCGCACTCGCGCCTCCGGTGCCCTGCATGTCGGCAAGCGAAAGCTGATAGCTCGGTGCGCTTCCCATACCATTCTGGACGGGAATAATGTGCATTCTGACATTCATAAACTCACCCCCTCGAAAGCCTATCGCTCGCGCCCGCCGTCCCGTAATCGTTCGTATTGTTTTTGCTCGGTCTGGCGCTGCTGTACCTGCTCCTGTTGCTTGCCTTTGAAATACTCGTGTTCCTCGTCGTACAGGAATTTCTCAAACGCTCGATCTCGCTCGGCTCCTGCGGCAACCTGGCGTTCGTTTATCTCCCGCATCTCGCCGATAGTTGGCGTCCTCGGCGGCGCTATCAAACTTTCAAAGGCGTTTGCGGCGGCTCCGAAAACCACGGCGGCGGCCCTTACGCCCAACCCAACCCCGCGATCAACTATCGACACCACCTCGCGGATATTGTCCTTCTTTTGCATGACCCGTTCGATGACGTTGAAATTCGTGGCTCGTTCCTCACGGGCTGCAAAAATCTCATCACTGCGAGCCTGACGTTGTTCCTGGCGGGCCTCGATCTCATGCCGGACAACCTGCCGCGTCGCCTCCACGCTCTGAATGCCCTTCCAATCGGCTTTGGCAAGAAAGCTCTGCACGGTGCGCGGATCGTCGCCCGTGTTGCCTCCGGTGAAGCGGTAGACCTCATCGTGGCGGTTCACGCCGACAAATTCGCCCTCCCGGTAGACCTGGGCTTGGTTGCCGACTGCCCTTGCGAATTCGGCCTCCCGGTAGCTCCGGTCGGCGTCATCCTTCGTGACGACGGCAAGCCGGATGCCGTTCTTCTCAAGCGCCTCGGCGAAGCGATACGGATCGCGCTTGCCGGGAAGCCTTAGCTCGCGCTCTCTGACTTCCGTCGTTCCATCCGGTTGCCGCTCTTCCCATTGCTGCGTCCATGACCTGACGTTGTAAGCCTCCCATATTCGGGCGGCGGTGCCGCGAAGCTCGGCAGGTTTATCCGGTGTCGGGGAGGCGGCTGTGATACGGGCCGCGTCCTCAAAATGCAACGCTGTAGATGATCGCTCCCACGCCGGGTGCGTCGTTTTCTCTCTGGTCGCTTCTGTCCCGGTTCCACGGGAGGCGGCGATGAGTTTATCGACCTCGGCAAGCTCGCGTTTCAGCTTCTCCGTTCCGTAATGCCAAGGCGTGATTTCCGGTGCGGCTTCCCGGTGCATCGGAGAGTTCTCCTGGCTCTGTCTCTCACGCATTACTGCGGCAATCAGTTTATCGATCTCGGCAAGCTCACGTTTCAGCTTGGCGGTTTCCTGGGCGGCGGTCATGGTGTCGCGGGCAATTTGGCCGCGCTCGGTATTGATACCCTTCTGCTGCTCCATCGCGTGAGCGTTTGGGCCTAAATGGGTCGTGGGCTCCCGCTCGATGCCCTGGGCTTCAAGGGTGCGCCGGTCAACGCGGGCCTCGTGGCCGTGGCGCTCAAGATAGCGGTTCTGTATTCGCTCCCATCCCTCGCGCCATGTTTCAAGCTGCTCGCGGCTATTCCACTCTCTGACCTTCGGGCCGAACCCGTCCGGCCCGATCTCGCGCATGGTCAGAAGCGCATGGGCATGGTGATTGCGGTCGTCGCCCTTCCCGCTCGGCGCATGGATGTTCACATCGGCAACCATGCCCCGGCGCTGGAATTGCTCGCGGACAAAATCGGTCACGAGCTGGCGGCGCTGCTCGTCGGTCAATTCATGGGGAAGGCCTAGCGTGATCTCGCGGGCGAGCTGCGCGTCTTTCCGCTTTTCGTTGCGCTCGACCTCATTCCAAAGCGCCTCCCGGTCTTGCGCCCAGGCCGGAGCGTCCTTGGGCGCGAATATGCCGGAGAACATCAGACCGGCTGCGCGGACATAGTCCTTCGCCTTGCCGGTCTGCTCGTCGCGCAGGTTGTCGCGGGAGTTGTAGGCGGCTTTGGCAATGGCGTTCTGGCCCTTGCCTCGGGAAACGGTCTTCACGGACAGATGAAAGATCGCCATCGGGAAACCTCGCGTTACCCGCTTTCAATTCCGCTTCGGCTGCCGGATGGCAGCCATGCACGGAAGCATTTCAAATGGAAAGCCGCTCGCGGCTATTCCAATTTGCAACCCGCCTCTGGCGGCGCACACGTTACGAAGTAACGTATAAGTGCGCCCTCAACCTTGTTTCGGGATGTGTTTGACCAACCTTGGTGCTGACACGGACTTACTTATCGTCCGCGACTTTTCGGGCCGTGTCCTCATCGGTGATGAGGACATTGAACAGCTTCGCCTTCAACCCGATCTTGATCGCGGCGAGCTTGTACGGCCCGGCAGGAACGATCACTTTCTTGCCGTCCGCGACCATCTGTTTAAAAAAGCCGAGACCTCTGCGCTTCTCGTCCGCCGCGTAGTGTCCCGCCGAAAGAAAAAACGTCCAGTCATCTCGGGAATTGCCGTCTTTGTCGAAAAGGCAATATGACAAATCCGCAACCGCGCCCTCCTCCATCAATTCCTTGAGAGTGACAATCGACTTCAGAACACTCGTCGTCGTGATGCGATTTTTCTGAATGGGTGGAACATCACCGGGATCGACAAGGCCGATAGCTGCAAAAGCGATGTCGATGCCGTCCATGGCATGGATCACGTCCCGGATCGGGCTGCTTTCCGCTAAAACCCGAAGTTCTTCTGCCACGGATGCGCGTTTATTCCGGGCGTTCTTCTCGATACGGTAGGGTGAAACCGTTGCGTATTCGCAGCGCCCTGGTATTCGTCCCGAGCGGCTCCATAGGATTGAGGCGTTCACGGATGGCTCGATGTGGCTCCCCGATTTTTGCAAACGCCCACGGCTCACAAGCGCAGTCGTATGGATGTAGAGGTTCTTGCGTATCCTCTCGGGAACCGCGTTGACGAATTCAAGGGTCGTTTCGCCGCCGGTGACACCGACGTGGATCGGCTGGTCTTCGGCGTAGTCGAGAAGCTCGTCAAAATACTTGGCGGTCACCGCCGCATATCGCTTGAGCAACTCAGCGTATTGAGCGCCGGTTTCGACCGGATATCCGGGGACAAGAAGGACGCGCTGAACGTGGGGATACAGCTTCTTGATCCTGTGTTCGAGGTCGCTATCGATGGTCTGGTGGATGTGAAAGTTTACGATGCGGTGTTTTTCCGCTTGGGCCAGCAGCCAAGCCACTCCGCGAAGGTCAGTGTGAAGTCGCGAAGCGATTATCTTTCGCGGCGTCTTGTCGATGTAAAACAGTTGTGCCGCTAGCACCATATCCGAGGTCGTCGGGACTTTTTCTGGTCTTGGCATATGCCTCTGTTCTTGCGCCTCCCTCTTTATGGATTAGGTAACACTGATGAATGTAACGCAAGCTGATCGACGCATAGATGCGAATTTTGGCAAAAACCCAGAACGAAATCGGCGCTACATTCTTTGCGTACCGGAGGTCACGGATGAGGCGCAGACGATGGTGCAGAGGAGTAAGGCGCGGCGGCGGCTTTGAGTCTGGCCAGCTCGTCCTTCGAATAATGATCGTGTTTCCGCTTGCGCCGAAAGACTTCGGTGAAAACGGCATTCAGCGCGTTCACGGTGTCTTCGGAGATGACCGGACGATCTGTCTTCGGAAAGCGCGGCTTGAAATTCTCCGAATAGCGCGTCGTCATTTTGAGGGGAATGCGCTTGCTCTCAATGGGCAAACCGAAAGGTGCCTCCCCCTTTGCAGCCCATTTTGCCAATGTAGATGGTGTCGCAGCGTAGTGAAGGTGTTCTGCCGCCGAAGTCGGATCAAACCAGCGTTTCCCATTTTCATCAATAAAAGGGTCGAGCAATTCGGGCATTTGGAAAATTCCATTCCACAAAAACGCGAGAACCTCTCGCGGCCCGCAATACAACGACACCTTGAGACAGATTTCAAGGATGACTTTTTCGCGCCTGACAGGGGCTTTCATACCGGCCCCCACTCGCAGGCGGACGGTTTTTACGAATGAAAGCGAGGTGCAATCTTCCATGACAGGGAACGGAAAACTCGAAGCTCTCCGCAAACGACAGGCAGAAATCGCGGCCCGCATCGCAGAAGTCGAAGCGGGCGAAAAGGCCAAAGGGCGCAAGGAAGATACACGGCTCAAGATTTTGATCGGGGCCGCATTCATCGCCGATACAGACATTCATCCGGAAACACGAGTTGGGGTGCTGTCCGTTTTGCGACGGGCGATAAAGGCTCCTCGCGATGCAGAATTTCTCAAAGCTAAGGGGTGGCTCTAACGAAAGGATGGTAAGCAACATATGGATGCAACGACCGATAGTGTTGTCAACGCTGCCACGTTTTACAAGCTCGTGGAAATGTTCGGCTCAAGTTTTCGCGACGAAGCCAACAAGCTGCTCGGTCTGGCGCTCTCGGATTTGCGGAAAAGCCATAACCTGCTCTGCGACCAATGCGACGATGCCGGATATGCGAAGGCGCGACGCGACGAATGCGCGGGCCTCCGCTACGATCTGAAACAGGCTTTCGCCCGCTACGCCGATGGCGAACTCAACGCCGACGAAGTGCAGGAAATCATCGCTCGCGTCGCCGAACGCTGCGCCGAAATCGAGCAAGACGTTTCCACTACTACCAACGAGCATGACAGCGGCCCGGCCCCTGCTCCACTCGCTCTCTCCTCCCCATCGTTCGCAGAGGATTTTCACGTCCCGGCGCAAACTGCCCATGTCCCTTTCCCGGAACCTGCCGCTGCGCTCGAAATTGAGGATGAGAATGAGGATGAAGATGAAAAGGACAACGTCTGGGCGGCGCTGCGCGAGATATGGGAGGATTTTTGGGATCGCGAAACAGTTGAGGGGCTGATCGGTTTTGCCTGCATCTGCATCGTGATTGCTCTTATTATCCATTTCGGTGACGACCCCGAAGCTCGGAAATCGTTTATAGACTGGTTCCATTCTCCCATTTCCCTTGTGGGTGGGGGCTTTGTTATCGAAACCGTGATAGGCGTCGTGGCGGGCCTCGCGCTGCTGTGGCTGCTGCATAAGACGCTGCCGGATCTTGGCTGGATCGGCCTGTCCCTGAAAGTGGCCCTGGCTGTCGATTGCCTTTTCGCCTGCTACATCATCGGCTTCCACGAAACCCCGTGGAATTTCATGCATGGCGGGCCATTTCCTTCACTGGCAACGCCGGTCTACCCCTTCGTCATCGCCTGTGTGCTCGCGGCGGGCGTTCTCATCATGCCCGAAGTCGCCGAATGGGTTCACGCCAGACCTTCACGGCTTCGCAAGGTATTTTTCACCGCCGCCGTTCTCGTCGTTATCAGCATTTTTGTTATCCGGGATCGCCCCGCCTCCGTGCCCGCGCAAGCTGCCGCACCGTCGCAACCTGAACCGGCAATACAACCTCCGCCGCAACCTCAAGCCGCGCCGGATGCGCCCATACTGTCGCCGTGGCGGGACATACCGCCATCGGCATACCGTTCCGAACGCAACCCGTAATCTTTGGAGGATTCCATGATCTTTCGCGGGCTCCGCAAATACGATGCAAGGCAACAGGCTCGCAACACGCCGCTCGATCCCGGCAATGCCCGGTTCGCCACACGTCGCGAAGCCGAAATAGCGGGCTGGATCGGAGGCGGCAAGAAAATCAGGATCGGCTATTGGGACAAGTCCTGCATGACGCCGCTCTATTTCAACGGCGACGCACATATAACGCTCATAGCGCCAAGCGGTGCAGGCAAAGGGCGTGATGTGCTGATCCCTGCACAGATGGAATATCTAGGTTCCTGCGTCGCTATCGACCCCAAAGGAGAGTTTCTAAGCGTTACAGGCGCATACAAGCAAAGCATCGGGCAAAGGGTGGTTCAACTCAATCCGTTCAACATAGAGCCGCAGTATCTGGGTGGCTTCACGAATGTCGGCTTTAATCCCGTGACCGTGATTGATCCGCTCACGTCTTCGTTCGGTGCCGATTCCGACTTAATCAGCGAGGCGGTTGTTCCGCACGACAACAGTACCGAAGAAAGCCACTGGACAGACAGCGCACGGCAGACTGTTTCCGGCGTCATCATGATGATCGCGGCCTATGCCCGTCCTGAAAAACGCAACCTGGTTACCCTTTACGAATACATAAGCGGTCGAGAGTTTTTCGAATTCGCCAAACATGCCGTACAGACTGGACATCCTGGGATTGCTGGTCGCCTCGGTCGATTTGCGGCTCATGGAGCTAATGAGAATCGCGAGATTGTCTCAATTCTGTCAACGGCCATCACACAATGCGGTTTCATCGGCAACGATGCTATTGCCGCAAGTCTCCGCGCCACTGGCCCGCAATTGCGCTTCGCCGATCTCCGCACCACGCCCACGACGGTCTATCTGATCCTGCCGGTGGAGTATTTTGCGACGTGTGGCAAATGGTTCCGTCTCCTGATCGCTGGTGCCGTCGCAGATTTGCTGAAAAATAACCGGGGCTCTGTGCCTGTGCTGTTTCAACTCGACGAATTCGCACAAGTCGGAAGTTTGAGGGTAATAGCCGATTTGATGGGCATCGGGCGCGGATACGGCATTCAACTCTGGCCGGTGCTTCAGGATCTCAATCAGCTTGAGGAGCTGTATCCCAAACGCTGGCAAACCTTCCTCGGTAATTCAGGGGCACAGATATTCCTCGGCAGCAATGAAACGAAGACCGCGAAATACGTTTCGGAGCAATGTGGTGTGATGCAAAGCCGCTTTGAAAGCGGGTCTGTGAGTGAAGGCCTATGGTCACCTCAAGGCGATGCCGCCCAAGGGGTCAACGTGTCGATGAACTACGGCAGGGAGCTGCGTCCGCTCCTGCATCCGCACGAAATCAGCGCCATGAGCGGCAGGGAAATGCTTGTCTTCGGTCGGGAAGTGGGCGTGATCCGCGCCGGTCGTCGATCCTATCTCGAAATGCCGGAATGCCGGGGCAAATACGGGCCGCATCCACGGCACGATGCGCCGCCGAAGAGGAAACGCTAGGAAAGGAGGCCAGCCCATGACGGATGAAGAGCTGGGTGCGGCTGCATTGCCTCTGTTGAGGGAGCTAATTAAGAGATGCCTTCTGGTTGGCGAAATTCAACAGTCAATCGGCGGCATATGGGTTTCAGTCACGATCATCGGAGTTTCTCGCTCCGATGTGTTCCTGGTGGTCACACTCGAAGACGATGCCGAAAGTATCGCCGATGCAAAGCCGTAATATGCCGTTTCTGGGAGACTCTTGGCAGTAGAACCGGAGACGCCTAATATGCCGAAAAATCGCCGGGCAATAGGAAAAAAGATGTTCGATGCTGAACTCGATAGTTTCAAAAATATCGATCTCAGAGCTTATGCCGCTTCGCACGGCTATCAGCTCGATGCCAAGGCCTCCTGGCGTGGCACCGCCGTCATGCGTCATCCGCTCAGCAATGACAAGGTGATTATCAAGCGCAGCATGGAGGGTCACTTCGTCTATTTCTCGGTGCGCGATGATCGGGACAACGGTTCCATCATCGATTTTGTCCAGAACCGGCAACGTCTGAGCCTGGGCGCTGTGCGAAAGGAACTCCGTCCTTATATTAACCAGCCTCCGGTTTCCATCCCCTCTTTCCCTGCGTTGCCCAGAACTGAAAAAGATCGGATGAAGGTAGAAGGCGTCTGGGCGCGAATGCAGGACGCGGTGAACGGTCATCCCTATCTTGAACAGGAACGCGCTCTACCGGCCTCCCTGCTCGCGCTGGATCGCTTTGCTGGACGCATCCGCATCGATGGCAATCGCAACGCGGTGTTTCCGCATTTCGACGCCGAAGGTCTCTCCGGCTATGAACTCAAGAATGTCGGCTTCACCGGCTTTGCACCGGGCGGAAGCAAGGCGCTCTGGCTATCGAACGAATTGCCTGACGATAACAAGCTTGTGTTTTCCGAATCCGCAATCAATTCGCTCAGTCATGCGGTGTTGTTCCCCGACAATCGCACACGCTATGCGTCTATCGGTGGCAAACCCAATCCGCAACAGCCGGAACTCATCCGGGCGGCGTCGGCGCGTATGCCACTAGACAGCGAAGTCATAGCTGCAATGGATAACGATGCTGCCGGTGTCGAACTGACTCAAGTCGTCCGTCAAGCCGTCGCCCTTACGGGCCGTCTTGATTTGAAATTCTCGGTGCATGAGCCTTTCGGCTTCAATGACTGGAACGATCAGTTACGCGCCAAACCCCAACCGCTTTTTTCCAATCGCCCGGAGGTGCCTTCCGTCGCCTGATGCGAAGCGACTGAATTCATGGAAGGCAGACGAACTCGCTTGAACGCTCTCCAATCAATACCGAGACAGTGTTTGAGCGACACTTCACGCCTAAACAACTGGCCGAACTCTGGCTACTTCACGAAAGCACCATCCGCCGTCTCTTCATCGATGAACCGGGTGTCCTGAAATACGGCCATGCTTCCCGCCGTAACGGTCGCAGGGATTACATCACGCTCCGCATACCTGAATCTGTGGCGAGACGAGTCTATGCCCGGAAATCGCGCTAATATTGGACTCATGTTGACGATCTGGCGGCGGCACACAAAGACGTGTCCTCATCGGACAAAAGGGCGCGATGTCCTCAAATGCTCCTGCCCGCTCTGGGCGGACGGCTATGTGGATGGTAAGCGGGTGCTTCGGCAATCGCTCAAAACCCGCGATATGGCCCGTGCACGGAAACACGCCGTTGCCCTGGAATCGCCGGACGCGCAGACCTTCAAGCCTGTCACCGATGCCGTCGATGCGTTCCTCGAACACTGCGAAAGTGAAGGCCTGAAATTCTCGACGGTGCGAAAGTACCGGAACACGCTCAACCATCTCAAGGCGTTCTGCGAAAAGCGAAAGATAGACGCCGTGGGCGAGCTGACGACGGATCACCTGGACGCATTCCGCGCCGGTCGTGCTTTGAAGCCGATTACCAGTTCAAAAGAGCTTGAGCTGCTTCGCCAGTTCTGCGGCTTCTGCTGTGACCGCAAATGGTGCCCTGAGAATGTCGGCAAGCGCATAAAATCCCCGCGCAATATCAAGCCGAACGATGTCGAGCCGTTCTCGACGGCTGAGGTCAACGCAATCATCAAGGCTTGCGACGCTATCGGTCGCGGCCCTTACGAACGTCTCCGCGCCCGCGCCATGATCCTGACGCTGCGTTATACCGCGCTCCGTATCGGCGACGTGGCCCTGCTCGAACGGAACCGGCTGAGCCGGGAAAGCGGTCGCTGGCGGATATTCCTGCGGACGGAAAAGAGCGGCAAGCCGGTATTTTTGCCAATCCCTGCGGAATTGAAAGCGGCCTTTGACCTGGTGCCCCTGCCCCGTGGATGTGGCGAGAATCCGCGTTACTTCTTCTGGAACGGCATCTCTTCCGAGCGGGCGATGAAGGGCATTGCGGAACGAAGCCTCGCTGCCGTGTTCAAGTCGTCGATGGTGCCTCAGGCTCACGCGCATCGTTTCCGGCATACGCTCGCGACGGAGCTGCTCGGCAGCGGTGCAAGCTTCGAAGACGTGGCCGATATTCTCGGCAACTCGCCGGAGATTGTTCGGAAGCATTATGCGAAGTGGTCGCCTGCCCGCCAGAACCGCATCGACGATCTGATGTCACGGGTGCATTCGGGTGCGAACTGGACAGCCACCGAAACAGCCAAGCGTCTTCAATAGCCTCGTCGCTCCCGGCAATTCGGATAGGGGTGACAGGAAATTGAGTGTTCTCCGCCTTGCATGGTTGCGCTGAAGCTCCGTTTCTGTGGGCAACGGGTTCGCCTATGGATCGCCAACTGCATCCTTTTTGCACCGTCATGGTCGGATGAGCCACCTCGGGGCTTACAATAATCGCACTCATCCAATGGTCTGCTTTTCGTTGCGGGCGGAGAGCACTTCACTAGGCCCAAGATCCCCTAAACATTTTGAAGGAGCCAAATGCTATGGCTGTTCAACAGGTAGACGCCTCATACCAAAATGACGGGAATTTCGCTGAACTCGATCTTCAGGACGTGACAGTCAAGGGTCCGAGATTTCGCATTGAGACTTTTCGATCCAGTCAGCCTTCCGGTACTTACGGAACGACGGCAGCGGGCAGTAAGGTCGAGCATGTTTGCGGGGGAGACCACCTTCTGCCAGAGAGCAATCGGGTATTCCGAAGCGTTGACTCTGTGAGTCGTGGGGATCGCCAAGTGGTAATACTGGAAATCCGTGAGGAGATCGAAACGTCTGGGGCTTTTTACGTCCGCGTGAGAGATGTGGATGCGGATAGCGAATCTTTTGGCGATGTCGTCGTTTGCAGCGCAACTCCGTTGCCAAGAAATCGGTATAAGCTTGCATACGAAATCAGAGTAGCCTCGAAACCAGAATCCCGCGCTGTTCTATCCCCCCTCGAAGGATCGATATCAGAGCTGACAGGATTGGCTGATATTGGAGGCACGCCCGACAGCTTGGGGAAAATTGACGAAAGTCTTCCGGGAAATCCTCTCTCAGCCGAAATCAAATGGAACGGGCTTAAATCAGAAATAAATGCGGCATTCTCGCAATTCGAAAAGATCATTCAGTTCACTCCGCGTTACAAGAAATTCAAGGCGAACATCATTTTCTACCTGAGAATGGGCGATTTTAGGGACAAGTGTATCCACAACGGTACAAATCTGATCGGGCCGTTTCCAGCACTTGCCTCCGAATACGTGTTAATTCGTGCTTATCGGAAATCCCTGATGATGTTGGGGCGTATCGCAGACGTTGATATGTATAAAAATACGCTCGGAGGCATATCCCCCATGATGGCTAGTATTCCCCTAACAACTGATCCTAAGCCGGGCGTCTATACGCCATTCTTGACAGCATACATATCTGGCGTCGAAGTCTATCAACTCGGTTTGGACAAAGTCCACAGCGACTATGGGGGGATACCCATGAAGCTTGCTCCTGGAAGCCGCTTAGAGACTGGAGCAACCCCAATCGTGGATGCGACACGTCTGAATCGTGCTCTGGCTGAAGTAGCCTTTGCCTACTATGTTGTTCCACACCCTAGTGCCGTACATGCGATGACGGCGTTTTTCGAAAGCTAGCGTAGTGGCTGTAGCCACACCTTATTCGAGCACCAATTAGAAGTTTCTCGCCGTCTCGAAAGGGATGGGCAGTTTGTCGCGTCCGCGAGAACCCCCGACTGCTTGGACACTTTGGGCACATTCTGGGCACAAACGAAAATGCCGCTCGTAAGCGGCACATTCTACAGATGTTTATTTGGTGCCGGGAGGGGGGGTCGAACCCCCACGAGGTTGCCCTCGGCGGATTTTGAGTCTGATTTTAGCGATTTTGCAGGGTCTTGCACCGAGTCGCAGAAAGCCGAATAAGTCTATTCATTGCAATAGATATAGCCATAATCTCGATTGCATCCAGTTGCACCCAAAAGCAGAAAAGTCGGAAAGCAACAGCCACCAAAACAGCCACCAGGCAATTCGGCGGACTCACTTGCGGACTTAAACAGCCACTAGGCGCTTGGCGACTGCTTGGTGGCTGTTTTTATGAGGGGCTCATTGCCGTCTTTTTCTAGGCAAACCGTGGTGGCTGTTTGGTGGCTGTTATTGCTCGCAAGATGTTCATAAATAATAACTTATGACTTGAACTATTTATGCGAAAATTCTATCAAATCTGAATCGTAGTGTCCGTCTTTCCGTACTTTCGGCGGATTGAAATACGCTGTGGCAAACGCTCCTTTTCGAGCGAAAGACCGGTCTCATCCGATCTGGCTTCCGCGAGTTCGCGGAGCCTGTCGATTCTGCCGAGTACAAAGAGGACAGCGGCGTAGGTTCCCATAGCAACGCCGGGTTCACCTTTTTCGAGCTTCACAAGAGTAGTGCGCGAAATGAAAGCGCGATCAGCCATAACTGCTGCTGGGATACGCCGCCTCCGTCTCGCATCTCGAATGTCGCTTCCGAGTTTCCGAAGGGCGTTCTTGACCGGAATGGGGAGACTGTCCATGGCGGAATACTTTCTCAATTATGAACGTAATATCCTTTTGCGTCCATAATTATGGACACAATGCGTTCTGAATTGAAGACTCAACCTGCGATCCGTTCGGGATGATCGAACCGGGCGTACTGACGCAGGTCTGACACAGGGATCAGAACCCGTCCACCGATTCGCCTTGCGGCTAATCGCTTCGTTGCCACGAGATAATCAAGCGCGCGCTGACTGATGGAAAGCATTTGAGACGCCTCTTCGCGGCTCACCAACAGCTTGTTTTCGGGTGCTACCGTAACCCGTTGGGGAGGCTTCTTGCGACCGAAGCCTGCCCCAGTGTGCTCCCGCTTTGAGGGCTTGACGCTACCGTTATCACAATCAATGAAATGCTCTGCCGACATATTTCCATCCCCAATCAAGATTCTCGTACTCGTTCCTAAACTGTGCCGCCCTCAAGGGGGCATCCTTGCTGCACACTGAACTCTCCGCATATGCGGTCCTCTGCCTACCGTCAAAGGCTCAATCCGAACCCCATGCTCAGCTCCTTGTCCTGCACTGGCAGAGGCACGGTCTTTTGAGGTAGGCCGATGGCCTGCTCGGGCTTATAGGCGCTCTGGTGGGAAACATCATGCCCCAATGCCTTCGGCAACTTCTCCAGACTGTCGGTAAATATCTGCGCGTCGAATTGACCGCGCGAGATCGAGACATAGGCCATGCGACTGTTGAGCAGATCCTTTGCCGCAAGCTCCGTGTCTACGTGAACCAACACACGCTCCGCCGTCTGGCCCTGGCTGGAGTAGCTGGTTACGGCGTAGCCGTGGTCAAGATGCGGATGCTGCTGTGGATTGAAATCGACGTTGCGCTCATCGTCCAACCGCAACCGCATCGTTCCATCCCGTCCAATGCTCTCCACAGTCCCCAGGTCACGATTCGCAATCTTCAGTTCCTGGCTGGGCGCGGTGAACTGTACCCGATCACCCACCGAAAACTTCCTCTCCTGCTCCCGGTAGACGGAGACTCCAACCTGACGACGCGGGTCATAGGTAGTCTGCTCCCCAGTCGCCCGCGCCACGGTCAGAGTGTTCTCCTGGGCACTCACGGCAACGATGCGCGTGTATTCTCCCTTCTCGATGCCAGTCTCCTTCGATGTGCGCGAGTACCGCAAGATGTCATCGACCTTGTACTGCTGTGCCCAACCGCGATCCGCGCCCGTCATCTCCTGACGCGGAACAAGCGTCCGCACGGAATGCTCTTGCCTGTCCACAAGTCCACGCGATTGGAGCTCATCGTGTATCCGCTGATTGATCTCGCTGCGCGAACGATTATCCGGCGAAACGACCAATGTTCCGGCGGGAGACTTTGCATACTCCCGCGCAATGGCCGCGATGCGTTCCTCGTATCCCTGTACCTGATGTACACGACCCTGTTGGTCAAGGCTTTCGACTGCGGCTCTAACCTGCCCGCTCGCTAGCTGCTCGACGACCTGTTTCAACTCTGGATCGCGCTGGCGAACGATCTCATTCAACGTCGCCATCCGCATACCGGCTTCCTGTAGTTGCGCGAACGGACGGCCAGCTTCAACGGCCTCATGTTGGCGGCTATCTCCCACCAACAGCACACGATCATTTCGATGGAGACGCTCGATGAACTCATGCATCTGGCGCGTGGACGCCAGCGAAGACTCGTCAAGTACATATAAGCGCTTCTCTCCAGTGTCAGTCTGCGTCCCTTTCGCAAGATGACGCTGGAGAGTTGAGGTCTCCATGCCGGCCTCAGCCAGCTTGTGTGCTGCGCGAGATGTCGGTGCAAATCCTTCGACTTTATAGCCCTGGGCTTCGGCACCCTCGCGGACAACGGAGAGCGTCGTGGTCTTGCCTGCACCAGCGACACCATCGAGTCCAACAATCTTCTCGCGACTGATGAAGATCTCATCCACCGCCTTGCGTTGCGAACGATTCAACTCAGGGTGACGATCTTCTGTCCAGATTCGCAACTGTGACGACACCAACATCGGGTCGCTATAGCTCCACTGATTGCCGCGCTGCATATGGCCAACGATCTCTCGCTCCATCCGCATCATTTCGGCAGTCGTATACAGTGACGCTGCCCGGCCATCTGTCCGTGTAATCTCCCGAAACTCCCCACGCGCTACCCGCTGCTCAAACTCCTGTCGCACCTGGCTGTAGGAAGCCTGTCCCATGCTGCGGTCTATCGCTGCTTGCAGGATTGCGCGTTCGTCCTGAACAGCAGAGCGTTCAAAGACATGGTTGCGAGAATACGTCACTGACTGTTGGGCCGTCTTCTCCGGCTGCAATTCATGGTGCTGTCCCTGTGCCTTTGCGACGACACGATCTGCCTGATGGCCGAACCGTGCTGCGAGTTCACGGTGCCGCTGTAACACTTCTTCAGGCGAATGGAGTTCCTTACTATCGCGGGTACGATGAGCGGCAACTTGCGCCGCCCCTGCGCCCTTTCTTCCAATCTCCTGCAGGTGTTCTTTGATCTGCACTCGACGCGGACTCGATGCCTCCAGATACTCCTGCGAATATCCCTTGATCTCAGGCTGCCCATGCTTGCCGCGTTCGATCTCGTAGCCGAGGCCTTGCAGACGCATCGCAAGCTCGGATCGGTATACCGTTGTCGCATACTGTTGCGACTGGAACAAGCTGCGCTCTTGCAACGCGCGCGTCTGCCCATTCTCTCGTTCGGTCACATTGAAGACCACAGCGTGAGTGTGAAGCTGTGGTGCAGCATAGCCGTCTACGGGACGCGCGGTGTCATGCTCGAAGGTAGCGGCGGCGAACTTACCGGTTGTCTCCGGCGCATGGACGTTACCAATGCGAGCCTGTGTGTATCGCTCCAACTCCTGCAACGCCACGCGAACACTGTCGCGATGCGCTTCGCGTACGCGATCATCACCACCCACAAGGGCTGTCAGAGAGACAGACTTTGGTGCAGAAAACGTCGCGTCCCACCCTGCTCGATGTTCTGAACTGGTGATCTGCTTGCCGTACTGATTCTCGTAGGTCCTTGCGGGCTGATGCTTGACGAGCTGCGCGTCGTTCGCTGGATGCCGTCCTTCGCTCAATCGAGCAAACTCTTCAGTCCCTACGTTGCCATGCAAGCCCCACGCCTGCGCGAGGCTCCCTCGCCACTCGCTGTGTCCCTGTTGATCGCGGCTCCAGTAGTTCTGGCGCTCGGAGGTGAACTCGCGCGCGTGATACGTCCGTGCTTGGCCAGCAGACAACGATTTAGAGATGGTCAACATACCTGGGCCCGTGAGACAGCGGATAGTGACTGTCTTGATTCCCATCGTAGTCGAGATTTGTGGATAAGTGGGTCTTTATTGCAAACTATTTTTCTGCTGATGATCGCTAAAACCCTTATGGCTATTGGTTATTTCTATCTTCCCTAACGCTATTAGTGAGGTAATAGACAAGTGATTTGAGTGACAGTTACTCGACCAAAGGAAGAGTTATAGCTAACTCAATAGAAGCTTGAGAACAGTCTCAAATAACACCATTCGTCGTGAGTTCCAACTGCTGTATTCCATGCTCGATGCGGGACGTTCAGCCTCTCAAATAGCTTCTCGTCAAGCAGCCCTTTGAAGCGAATTAAAGGGAGACTAGGGAAGGCTATCTATGCTGTTTCAAGCTGAGTAAAGAGATGCGAAGTTGGTCGGCGATATGACCGC
>Ga0302326_10010343_pt1 | contig 20231 bp, 18 predicted proteins | sample Palsa_T0_3_FD_202264 | JGI IMG/M metagenome (GOLD analysis project Ga0302326, IMG submission 202264) | Peat permafrost microbial communities from Stordalen Mire near Abisko, Sweden - Palsa_T0_3 | ecosystem: Environmental > Terrestrial > Soil > Palsa > Peat permafrost | place: Sweden: Abisko...
TGCGCGCCCGCAAGCGGGGCATAGGCATCGAAATCGATCTCGGCGGCTAGGCCCGATCGCCACATACTTTTCGCACCGTGGGGCGGGCAATTCTGCCCGCAGCCGGCTTTTAGCTAGCCGGCTTTGGCCGCCTCTCCAGAAACTGCTGCCGCTAGCCCGGTTGACGCCCAGGGCATTCCCTGTTATAAATAAGTATGCACTCACATATCAATTTTGGATACGGCTGGCAATGGACCTATGGGTACCTGGTGTTGACGGGTATCGCGCTGCCGCTCTTCTTGCTGGGCTGGAGCCGCAAGTGGCCGAAACTGTTATCGGCTATCCTGGGCGTCGTTATGCTCTGGTCGCTAGCGGCGTTTGTGGTGGTTCGTTTTGGCCTGGATATGAACGGGCGCACGCGGCTGCCCACCGAGTCGTTCCTGGCCTCCGGTACCGGGAGAGTGCTGGACATCGGCGCGGGTACCGGGAGGTCGACGCTTATGGTGCTGGAAGCCCGGCCGCGCGCGTTCGTGGTGGCGCTGGACAGTTTCAGCAGACCGTACGCGCAACATTTCGGGGATGCGGGGAACGGCCGGCCATTAGTGGACCAAGGGCGCGATAGGCTTCTGAGTAATCTAAGAGCCGCCGGCGTGGAGCAGCGCGCCTCCGTGGAGGCCGCGGATATGCGCCAGTTGCCGTTCGCCGCGAACACGTTCGACGCCATCGTCAGCGCCTACACGTTCGAGCACCTGGGGCGCAACGGCATCCGCGAGTCGATGGTGGAAGCGTCGCGGGTGCTGAAGCCCGGGGGCGAATTTCTCTTGATGGTGCTGGCGAAAGATTTCTGGCTCACATTTGTCCAGGGGCCGCTGGCCATGCACGGCGGCCTCCCGCGCAAGGGGGATTGGGAGGGCTTTCTGCGCGATGGTGGATTTCAAGTTGTGGAAGCGGGTACGCGTCCGGCGACATTCTATTTCCTGGCGCGTAAACCATAGGCGGCCGAGGGATGCCACTATGAATGGGAATGGGCAGAAAAAAAATCACATCCGATGGGGAACTATTGGACGCCGCCCGCAGGGTCTTCGTGGAACAAGGGTTCGGAGCTTCCACAAAGGAGATCGCCCGCCAGGCAGGCGTGTCCGAGGGCGTGATCTTTCAGCGTTTTGCGACCAAGGAAGATCTGTTCTTTGCGGCCATGATTCCGCCCTCGGTGGATTTGGATCGGCTTCTCAAGCATTCACGGTGCACGGGGCGGGCGTTACTGGAGAAGCTTACCTTCGCGATGATCGACTACTTCCGCGAGACCCTCCCGGTCCTGTTGCCGCTGATGTCACATCCCGCCTTTCGTTTCGAGGAGTTTGCCAAGCGGCATCCGGATTCGCCGATGCTCTTGTTGCGGCGTCAGTTGGTGGAGTTCTTCGTGCGGGAGCGGCAGGCGGGCAGAATCGGTCCGGTAGATCCGGGAGCCGCAGCGCTGCTGGTGTGGTCCACGGCGCACGCCATTCCCTTCTTTGAACGGCTGGGCGCGCATGGCGGACAGTTTGAGGCCGGGATTGTGCGGTCGATGGTGCGGTGCCTTTGGGATGGGCTGGCTCCGCCGAAGCTTTAGTGGGGCAGCCCCTCGGGCTGCGGCGGACCCTCGGTCCGCCCGCGCTGCCCCACTTCAGTAGCCGTTGTCTTCCGGCAAGTGTGCCGGGATCTGAAACAATCCCTGCGGAATGGATGCCGGCAGGAACGTGTTGGGATCCGGCGCCGTCACCCCGTCGGAAGCGAAGAACCCCGCTACTTGCATTTGCGCCGCCAGCCCGATGAAGATACCCGCCACGCTTGGGAACTTCACGGTGCTGCCCGAGATGCCGAAGAACATCACCAGGAACGGGTGCGGATCCTGCGGCAACGGCAGCCCGTCGGCCAGCGCCAAGTCATGCCGGTACTCCCATGTGGTGGGGTGGTTGGCGGCCTTGATCAGCCGGGTGGTAGCGATGTTGGGTATGGTCGCCGGGCGCTTCCAGCCATTCGTAGAGCTCGAAGGCGCTCTGCCCGCTCAAGGCACTGCGGGACGGACACGGTCGGCCGGAATCAGGGCGTCCAGCTTTATATAAAGCGCCAGCACCGGGTTCCGCACGGAATTCAGCTCGGCATCAATACCGGTGGAGCGCATGGGCCCGCCGGCAGACCCCAGGATCGTGAGGATCTCCCTGGCGTGAAGGAACCACTCGATGCGGTTCTGCTGGAAATCCCACTGATCCAAAAAGGCGAAATACGCGCCGAGGACTGGCTCGCGGGAAGCAGCGTCGGGCGCCACGTCCAGCAGGCTCCGTAGGAGCACGCATTTCTCGTGGAAGTAGTCGAGCGCCGACATGTCGTCGGTAGGCTTCCAGTCAGCGACTATGGAGGTCAGTTCCAGGAGCCTGCCCCTCCACTCGTCGTCAATCAGCTTGCCCCGGAATCCGCGCAGATCCCTTACCTGCCGTTCAAGGCGATTGCTCATCGGATCTGTCCATAGCAGGTCGGACGGACCCGCTCCCTCGATTTTGTCGGGGACCGCTTCGGACTCTGTGATCTCCGGCAAAACCGTATTGCCTGGGAGCGCCGTGGCCCGGATGCCGTCGTTGAATACACGGACGAGCGTCGAGGCACGTCCGCCGTTCGCGGCGGAGTCGCCGCACCGGGTCCCCTGAAGTTCCCGAATGAAGTACTTGCGTGCTGCGCCAAGGAAGGCGACGTTGGAAACACCCCTTAATCGGCACGTATCGCTCAATAGACCGATCTGACGGGCGAGCTCCAAGCCCGATGCGCTGAATGATCGGTAGTCTATGGCGATGCCAGCGAGGGCAGATTCCAGGGCGGCGATGAAGTACTCCATATCGCGACCGGATGCGGCGGCCTCTCGAACCGCCCGGACAATCAAGGGAACTTGGGCGGGAGACACGATACCGCTGATTTCCCTCATCATCAGATCGAAGGGTTTCTCCCCACGCCTTTCTTCGCCAGTCAAAGGAAGGCGTACGATTTCGGCAAGAAGGGAGTAGTAGGCGTCTAAATCAAAGACCAATCGATCCTCGCACGTCAGTGGCCGCGGCTGCGGTATCGGCACATCGCCGAACAAGCGTATGGCTGCGGGCTTATTGACTGGAATGAGCGCGCGGACTGCGCGGCACTTGAGCGATAGCGAGTCGAGTCCTGCCTCGTAGGCCAATGCGAGATAACCGCTGCGCGAATCCACATCGGTACCCGGCAGCGCGTCCATTCTTAGTTGGTTTTGGGCGTTCGAGGCGACTTCGAAGGCCTCCTCGATCACCCGCGCCCTACGCCGCGTTTCCGAGAGCAGCGGAGAGGCAGCGATTCGCGTCAGCACATCCGCTTGAAACTCCGGCGGCACGGCGCGGCTGAGATCCAGCAAGAGTCTGGCTGGCCCTTTCAATTCGTCGTCAACCCGATTGCTTGCTGTCAGGTTGCCGGTCGGCTTTGCGGCGGGCGATTGCGAGTAGACCTGGGCCGGGGGAAGGAGAACGGCCGCGGACAGGAGGGCGGCTAGCGGTTCAAGTCTCACCGTTTCCCTCCTACATCGTCGGGCAGGCGGACCCCGAAGAAGCCCTCTACCTCGGCCTTCACTCTGCCGCCATAGGCGCCCCGCCAGTTCTTCAGGACCCTGCCCGCACCGGACACCACTATCGTCTGGGGCGTGCCACCCAGCCGGTAGTCCACTACGACGGACGGTGGAATTTCCGCTACGATTTCCGCCGGAAAACCACTTGATGCGACGTAGTCGCCGAGGCCTTCGCGAGTGAGGGACACACCCACCACGGTGTACTGCCGGGAGATCCCCTTCGCCAGCTCCCTCAGGTTGCGCAGGTTGCGTCGGCACCAGACACACGTGGGTGTAAAAATGTATAGAACCGTGGGCTTCGCACTCCTCGAGTAGTCGACAACAACTGATTTGCCGCTGAGATCCTTGGCATTTATGGGAGACGCCTTAGCGTTGATAGCCAGAGGCGGTCCTCAGTCAAATACTCGACACGCCCCCTCAGAGAGTGGACTCTCCAGGCAAGCAGAATGTTGACACACACGGACACAGCCAGAACAACCACGGTTAGTGTCGGTCTAAAACGCGACATGCCGCGCGGCCCGCCCAGCCCGTTATTGCGTACAGGCAGACTGGCAGTAGTTTGGGTTAAGCTTACTGCAGTTGGCCTGTCCGAAGCCCGGCTTGCAGCACTTGTCCGCGCCAGTGCAGTCGACCCCGTAAGTACAGCATGTGGCCGCCTGAGCCTGCGGGATCTCTATCGCCTCCCACGCGCCGATAACGGTCACGACCGAGGCCACGATGAGAAAAAGTCGCTTTATCATCCTTCCTCCTAAGCTCAACTCTCGCTTCCGCTCGCCGTCTCCTATTTGTCCAGATCCCAAGCCTGTTCAAGAGACGGTCACAACTACAGAAAAAGTGTACATCAAAAAAAAAAGACAAAGCAAGCACAAATGACAAACAGATGACGGGTACGCGCCAAGCTTCGGGCGGCCTGGGAGGCCGCCGCAGCGCGGGGCGCTACCCACTCAGTAGCCGTTGTCTTCCGGCAGGTGCGCCGGGATCTGAAACAATCCCTGCGGAATGGATGCCGGCAGGAACGTGTTGGGATCGGGCGCGGTCAGGCCATCGGAGGTGAAGAACCCGGCCACCTGCAGTTGCGCCGCCAGCCCGATGAAGATGCCTTCCAGGCTGGGGAACTGCACCGTATTCCCTGAAATGCCGATAAACATCACCAGGAACGGATGCGGATCCTGCGGCAACTGCAGCCCGTCGGCCAGCGCCAGGTCGTGCCGGTACTCCCAGGTGGTGGGGTGGTTGGCGGCCTTGATCAGCCGGGTCGTGGCGATGTTGGGCATGGTGGTATCCATGCGCGCAAACTGGAAAAGGACATTCTTGAAGGACCGGCCGGGCAGCGGCGAATCCGTCAAATGCGGGGCATAATAGACGGGATCGCCGGGCGATTCCAGCCATTCGTAAAGCTCGAAGGCGTTCTGAATGGGGATGGCGCCGGGGACTTCGTTCACCTGGGCGGCATTGTAGGGGAACACATAGTTGTCGTTGAAATCATTCCCTTCGTTGAGCAGCGTGGGTGTACTCGCGGCGAGCAAGTCAGCCGCCAGCGAATGATACGACTGGCTCCAACGGACGATATCTTCGACCGTACCGCCGCCCACGTTCAACACCGCGGCACGCACCTGCGGCTCCATCGCCGAAAAAATCGTGCCATACATAGATCCCAGCGATTCGCCGACGTAATAGATCTTGGTGGCGTCCAGATCCGGCTTTCCGTCGCCATTTACGTCGATGCCGCCCTCGATGGTGCGCACGAGTTCGGAGAGGTCCAGCGCGGTCTGGCGGAGGCAATCGCGCAACGCCACTTGGGCGGGGTTCATTGCGAGGCAGCCTTCATATGGATCGAAAGTGCCGTCGCCATTCAAGTCCACGCTGCGGCCGCCTGCGTTCAAGGTGGTCACGTTGCCCAATCGGTCCGTAATGATGACCTCGCTTTGCGGTCCGAAGCCATGGCCCACCGCATTGATGGCGATGGTGGCGAATCCGGCCTGCGCCAGCTTAGGGGCTACCGCCGAAGGCCCGCCCCATTGGCTGTCGCCGAATCCATGCCCGAAGATGACCACCGGGTATCCGTTGGGCGGCTCGGGCGTGGCCGGCAGAAAGACGTGGAAGGTGATTTCATTGATCGAGCCGGGCAGCGCCACGTCCTGGCCCGTGGGCGTCCAGGGAATCACCTGTTGGCCGTTCAGGAAGTTGGGCGAGGCGAAGGAGCCAAAACCGATGGCGCCGATGCCCATAAACAGCGGATTGTTCAGCGGCAGCGGCACGTCCACGAACTGGGACGGGTTGTCGGCCACCTGCTCGTGGAGGACCAGGGAGGCAATGTTGGCATACTGGATCAGCAGCGGAGGTTGCAGCGGCTGGGGAGGCTGCGTCAGGTTCGGCAGTTGGGCGTAGGCCTTCTCCATCCAGGTGGTGACGTTCATGGTGGTGAACACCGTGGCGCCTACGATGTTCGCTGGTGCGAACTGGGCGGCCACGCTGTTCACGGCTTGCGAGAGTTCGGCACAGTAGGCGGTGTCGGGGGATGTTTGCGCAACGCAAGCCGAAAACCCCGGATCGGGCTGGATCGGGTTGCCGTCCAGATCGTGGATGGTATCGAGCACCACGACTGCGATCTGGCTGTGCTGGTCCAGGTTGCCGTCGGGCTTGCCGTACATGGTGTTGGTGGTGGGGTCGTAGATCCCCTGCGTCAGATAGAGCGTCCCACCGGGCGCCATGATGCCGTGCTCTTCCTGGGTCAGATTCTGCAGCTCCACGTAATAGATAGCGTGGTGCATGGTGGTGATGTCGATGGGTCCGGAGAAGGTCACGCTTATGCGGGGCACGGTTTGGAAGCCGTCCAGTTGATTGATCAGTTGCGTATCCTGGCAGTCGCTGGGAGCCGTCATGCAATCCGGCATGGGCAGGTTCACGCGCATGCCGGACTTCTGGGCGGCATCGGGCGTGGTCAAAAAGTCGGTGGGAAAGGGGCCTATGGTGGGGTCGGCGGGATTCCAGACCACCGTCACGCCACCGGGTAACAGCAGTGGGGCGAATAAGGAAATTGTAAGGGCGAAAGTAACGCGACGCATGGTGTATAGGATACAACACCACTTCGGGGGAGTGAATGCAGATGTGGCGCAGGCACTCTTGCCTGCCGCGATGACACTCCTGTCGTCGCACCGGGCGCAGCCCGGACCAGCGCGCCACGTCAGGCAGCAGCAACCCCACTTTACGATTCAGTCAGGATGGGGAACGGTTCCGGAGTTTCCATCTCCAGCAGACGCGGGTCCAGCAGCCGCTTGGTATCCACATTGCCCATGGCGGAGAGCAAATTCTCCTTCAGGTGCGGATATTCTTTCTCCAACTCCGCGAACAGCCCGCGCAGCGACCGCCGGACGGTGCCGGTACGCAGGGAACAGTCGCAGGGCGTGAGTGGCACGGCGCGCGCCTCGGCATAGGCGCGGGTGATCTCCTCGGTGACGAATACCAGCGGACGGATGAGGCGGAACTGCCGGTCGCGCGAGTGGGTGATGGGTGGCAGGGCGCTCAGCCGGCCGGTGAACAGCGCATTGCGCAGGAGGGCTTCGCAAAAATCGTCGGCGGTATGCCCGAAGGCGATGACATTGGCGCCCAAGCCGGCGCAAATCTCGTAGACCGCCCGCCGGCGGTAGCGGCTGCACAGATCGCAGCCATGCTCCGGCTGCTCTTCCAGGAGGCGGAGCGAAGGTTTGTCCCGAAAGTAGGTCCAGTCGACGCCGCGCTGCTTCAGATATTCGCCCAGCGGTTCAATGGGCCGCAGGAATTTGCCCTGCTCAACCGTGAAGGCGCACACCGAGAAGTCGATGGGGGCCCGCTCGGCCAGCAGCAGCAGAGCTTCCAGCAGGGTCACGGAATCCTTGCCGCCGGAGAGCGCCACGGCCACGCGGTCGCCGTCGCGGATCATCTTAAAACGGTGGATGGCTTCGCCCACCTTGCGCAGCAGTATTTTTTCCAGGTCCACTGACTCGATTATAGCCGTGCTCCAGGACTTCTTTGTAGCGCCGGTCACATTCCGCGCACATTTCTGAGATTTTCGTCTCAATATCGATTACAATAAAATCCGGAGAATTTTGTCCAACATTTCGACACTTAAGTGCTTAGACCGTAGCATAAGTGGGCAGATTTGACGCCCTGGAATGGCGGGTTGCTTCCCGCCGGGTGGACGCGTGTGGCTTCGCGCGGATCGATTTGGAGCAAACTATGCGGATATCGTCTTTAGGTTCCAAGATTTCGCGGATATTTCCGGTGGCATTGTTGTTGGCCGGATCGGTAGCTTTGGTCGGCGGGCCCAAATCGCCCTTCACGCCTCTCGATAAGGCGTTCTGGGCGAGCAAGGCCGTGGTGGACTTCGTGCTTCCCGGCTTGAACATCACCATCAACTCGGCATCCATCACCAGCGGCGGCGTTATCAGCGTCACCTATACGCTTACCGACCCCAACGGATTGCCTTTGGATGCGGCCGGCGCAACCACGCCGGGCGCCATCTCGCTGGCATACGTGGCTGCCTACATCCCCAAGGGACAAGAACAATATACGGCGATCACAACCGGAACGGCCACCGGGGCGGTGCTGGGGACCATCACGCGACCCGACTTCGAAATCTTCGCGAATACGCCCGTGTCATTGGGCGCGGGCCAATACCAATACACCTTCAAAGCCCAAGCGCCCGCGGGGTTCGACCCCACCGTTACCTACACGGTGGCGGTGGACGGGAATCGCGACCTGACGCCCTACAACCTGGGCACCAACTACGCCGGCGCCACCTTCAATTTTGTTCCGAACGGCGCCGCAGTGACGGTCACGCGCGATGTCATCCGCACCCAGAGCTGCAACACGTGTCACTACCAGTTGGCCTTCCACGGCGGTTATGCCCACGGCATGCCGATGTGCGTGATGTGCCATCAGCCGCAGAACCAGGATCCGGTGACGGGCAACTCGCTGGATTTCAAGGTGTTCGCGCATAAGCTCCACATGGGGTCGCAGTTGCCCAGCGTCAACGGCTACACGGCCGGTACGCAGACCATTCCGCCCACTCCCTATCAGGTGGCCGGCTACATGAACATCATTAGCGACTTTTCCACCGTTGTGGATCCCGCCGATCCGAGGCGCTGCGAAGTTTGCCACTCTCAGACCACCGGCGCGGCGCAAGCCAAAGCGTTCCTGACCGAGCCGACCCGGGCGGCCTGCGGCGCCTGCCACGACAATATCAATTTCGCCACCGGCGTCAACCATCCGGGCGGATTCCAGGCGGACGACAGCGAGTGTTCCACATGCCATGTGCCCCAAGACGAGCAGATCTTCGATGCCTCCATACTGGGCGCGCATGTGGTCCCCACCGACACCGCGGTTCTGTACCCGCAGAACCCGGATACCCAGATCAACGGCATCAACCTCGCCATTACTGGCGTAACCAATACCAACGCCGGGCAAGCGCCCACGGTAGCCTTTACGCTGCAGGACGACAGCGGCAACAACATCCCGATATCGCAGGCCTCTACCATACAATTCACCATGGCCGGTCCCACCACCGACTACGGGCTTCCAACCAGCTTTGGAAGCGACACTGCCAGCACCCCGGGTTATGTCACGGAGAGCGCCGCGATGGCGACCTGTAGTGCCAGCGGCGCTTGCACCTATACTTTTACACATGCCATTCCGGCCACCGCCACCGGAACCTACACCATCGGCGGGGAAGCGCGCATGACGGTGACGGTGTATCCCAACACCACTTCGTCGCAGAGCGTCACCGAAGGCGCCGCGAATCCCGTAGTAAACTTCTCCGTGGATGGTTCGCCTGTCACGCCCCGGCGCACGGTGGTCGCGCTCGCCAACTGCAATGCCTGCCACGTCGCGCTTTCGCTGCACGGCGGGCTGCGCAACAACACCGAATACTGCGTGCTGTGCCACAATCCATCCAATACCGATTTCACGCAGCGCCCCAAGGCCGTGGTCGTCTCCGAGCAAACCCAGCCATTCCAGGGCATCAACTTCAATTTGTTGGTTCACCGCCTGCACGATGGCGTAAATGCCGCGACCAACCCCGGCGGGCCGCCCAAGTATCCTTACATCGTCGTAGGCTTCAACGGGAGCTCGAACAACTTCTCCGGCACGCTCTTCCCGGTCATGAGCCCGACGGGAGAGGCCACCTATATGCAGGACTGCGCGATCTGCCACACCAATGGCAGCGAGCAGAATCTGCCCATCGGCCTGAATCCGGTTCAAGATCCCCAGGGCTGGATTCAGGGGGCAACCGGAAACCCGGTGCAGCCGGCCTCGTCGGCTTGCAGCGGATGTCACGTTTCGGAGGGCGAGTCGGCCCACTTCCTGGCAAATACCGATGTGTTGGGAGAAAGCTGTGCCGTATGCCATGCGGTCGGCGCGCAGTTCGCGGTTGACGCCGTGCATGCCCAGTAGCCGGGCACTCGCACTACTGATTCTTTGCTGGCCGGTGGGGGCGCAGTCCCCCACCCCCGCCGCGCCAGCGCCTTCCGCGCCCGCCGCCTATGTGGGTTCGGAAACGTGCCAGCCCTGCCACGAAGACATCTATAACGCGTTCCAAAAGAGTCCGCACAAATTGGTGGATTCCCAAAAGCGGCGCGGCTGGGAAGCTAAGGCGTGCGAGTCGTGCCACGGTCCCGGCGGCAAGCATGCCGAATCCGCCGACAAAGCCATGATCGTCAACCCGGCTGGATTGCCGGCCAGCGAGGCTGATCGCATCTGCCTTAAGTGCCACCTCAACCAGCCGACCCACATCGGCCGTATCCAAAGCAGCCACGCGAAAAACGAAGTGAGCTGCACGGCTTGCCACTCTATCCATCGCCACGGGCCCAATGGGCTCGTGCCCCGAAAAGCGGCCGCCATCAACGAGCTATGCGCAAGCTGTCACACGGCTGTGTGGGCGGAGTTCCAACGGCCCTACAAACATCGTCTGCCCGAGGGCGCCATGTCGTGCGTGGATTGCCACAACCCGCATGGCAGCATCCAGCGGGTCTCGGCGCAAAGCTACGCCGCCAACGAACCGGGCTGCTTCGCCTGCCACGGCAACCTGCGTGGTCCCTTCACCTTCGAGCACGCGCCCATGCGCCTGGAAGGCTGCGGCGCGTGCCACGAGCCGCATGGGTCGGCCAATCCGCGCATGTTGGTGCGCGCGGAGGTCCGTTACATGTGCCTGGAATGCCACGCCAACCTGCCCACGGCGCCCGGGCCCATCAAGAATCCCCCGGCGCTGGGCGGCGTGCCCCCCGCATTTCACGACCTGCTCACTCCGCAATTCCAAAACTGCACCGTCTGCCACATTAAGATCCATGGATCCTACGTGAGCCAGGAGCTGCTGAAATGAGGCTGGCGCTGGTTTTGTTGGCGGCTTTGTTGGCCGCGATTCCCTTGTTGGCGCAGGAGCCCGCGGCTTCTCCCGCCGTCTCGCCCACGCCTTCGACCGAGCCGGTGGTGACCGGCAGCATCGATCTGGGCTACCGCTTCACCAGCGTAGGGGGTGATAACGATGTGTACCGCAGCGTGGTAAACCTGGGCCAGGGGCCGCGGCTGATTGGGCTGGAATTCACCGTGGTCGATCCCAAGAAGCGCCTCTTCGACCGCCTGGAGGTGCGCGCCAACAATTGGGGCGGCGATCCCTATAACAGCGTGACCGTGAACGCCTCCAAGCAGGGCATTTACGATTTTCATTTCGATTACCGGGACATCGCCTATTTCAACCTGCTGCCGTCGTTCGCCGATCCGCTGCTGGGCTCCGGCATCGTGCTGGACGAGGATTCCTACTTCGCGCGGCGCCGCATGAGCGACTTCCAGTTGGATCTGATGCCAGGGCACCGCATCATTCCCTTTCTGGCCTACGGCCGCGATTCGGGCCAGGGTACCGGCATCACCACCTTCGTTTCCGATGTGAACAGCTATCCGGTCGCCGACCGCACGTTCGATAAAACGGACAACTACCGCGGCGGCGTGCGTCTGGAATTCAATCGCTGGCACGCGACGCTGGAGCAGGGCGGCACTACGCTGCGCGACGACCAGCAGGCCTACGACTCCACCGTCAACTACGGCAACAACTATCAGCCGTACTTCGGTCAGACGCTCGACCTTACCAACCTGGCGCAAGCCTACGGTATCCGCGGCGACAGCATTTACAGCAAGGCATTGTTCACCGCCAACCCATTCCCCTGGGTGGACCTCTACGGCCAGTTCCTGTACAGCCAGCCGCAGACCACCGTGAACTATACGCAACTCGATGCCGGCAGTCTGGTGCTGCAGCAAGCCATCCTGTTTTATACGGGAGAACAGGCCCTGGGATTCGCCACGGGCAAGCAGCCGCATAGCAGCGGCAGCTTGGGTTTTGAGCTGCGCCCGCTGAAGCGCGTGCGGGTGATCGAGTCGTGGATGACGGATCGCATGCACACGTCCGCGGCGGGCCTGGTCACGGATATGATCCTGCAGCCCGCTTCCGCCGCCATGACCACGCCGACGGCGCTCGACAGTCTGCTGGCAGTCAACTACAACCAGGAGCAAATCGACGTGCTGGTGGATGTGACCCGAAAGCTGACGCTGCGCGGCGGTTATCGCTATGTATGGGGCGATGCGCAAACGGGCGACATGCTGATCGCGGGACCGGGCCAGGAAACAAGCGAACTGCGCCAGCAGATCGGACTGGCGGGAATCAACCTGCGCGCCAGCCAGAAACTATCGCTCAACGTGGATTTCGAAGGCGCCGAGACCAGTCACGCCTACTTCCGCACCAGCCTTTACAACTATCAGAAGATGCGCGCGCGCGCCCGCTACCAGGTGGCCCACACGCTGTCGCTACAGGCAAGTTTTTCGCTGTTGAACAATCAGAACCCCACTCCGGGGATCAATTACGATTTCCTGAGCCGCCAGAATTCATTGTCGGCGGCCTGGACTCCGTCAAAGCGCGTGAGTATCTTGGGCGAGTACACGCGCTCCACGTTGCGTTCCGACATCGGTTACCTGGAACCGGAATTCCTCACTCCCGAGATGTCTCTGTACCGCGACAATGCCCACAGCGCCAGCGCGCTAGTGGACCTGGTGTTGCCGGGTTATGCGAAACTCACGCCGCACGTGGCCTTCGGCGGATCGCTGTTCATTTCGTCGGGGAGCCGGCCGACAACTTATTACCAGCCGCTGGCGCGCCTGTCGGTGCCGGTGTCGAAGAACCTGGCGTGGAAATCGGAATACCGTTACTACGGATATGGGGAAATCTTCTATCAGTTGGAAGGCTTCCGTGCCCACATTCTGCAGACGGGGTTGACGATTTCGCGGTAGGCGAGCCCCGGCGCGGCTCCTCATCTTACGGTTTCCACGATCGCGATGTCCTTGGCCAGGATGTCGTTGATCAGGTCGTTCAGCGAAACACCTTTCCGCGCCGCAATCGCCGAGAAATATGCATGCAAATCCTCGCTGAGGGCGACCGTCCGGCCATGGAAGAAGTCGCCGCGAACCGCATCGGGCGGAAGGTCCCGTACTTCGGGGATGTCGGATGTATCGATATTTTCCTCCGGCATCTCCATCAGTGCGAGCAGTTCCCGCTTCTGTTGCTCGGTAAGGGGCTTGCCGAGCAGCTCCTGTTCAGAGAATCGCTTCAGCATAGAGTCTCCTTTCGTGACGTGTAGAGCGGCGCGCAAAGACGATGCGTAGCACCTCCAGGGCACCTTCTTCGTAGCGCGTATGAACGACGGTGAGAAACAAGTAAGAGCCCCTCACGGCGCCGATTGCATGCCAGCGTTGCTCGCCACCTTCGATACGCTCGACGAACATCAGTCGATTACGGTCCTCAAAGACGAGAACAGCCGTTTCGAACGAGAAGCCATGCTTCCGGCGGTTGACGTCGTTCTTGTTTTCATCCCACTCGAATCTTACCACTGGCTCGCTTTACATAAGTATATGAAATCGAAGCGCCCACATTCTTGCAGACCGCGATTTCGCGATAGGCGTGGCCAGCGACTCCGGGGACCACCGGAACCATTGTTTCTCGCAAAGGCGCAAAGCACGCAAAGAAATACTCGCACCTCACTATCTTGTTCCGGGCGAGTCTATACTCGATATCATGCTTGCCGCCGATCTCCGCCAAACCGTTCGCTCGCTGCGGCGGCGTCTGGCGTTTGCGCTGGCGGCGATTCTTACAGTCGCGCTCGGCGTGGGCGCGAACACCGCGGTCTATCAAGTAATCTATGCCGTGCTGCTGCGGCCCTTGCCGTTCCACGAGCCGGATCGCCTGATGCAACTCTGGGAGCGCACGCCGGTGCTGCCGCAATTGCAGGCCGCGGTCCCGGACTTCGAAGACTGGCGCAACCAGACGCATGGTTTCGCCCAAATGGCGGCGTACACCTTCCAAGCGATCAACCACATTACGCTGGCCGGGCAGGGCGAGCCGGAGGTGGTGCAGGCCACCAACGTCACGGCCGGCCTGTTTCCCACCATGGGCATCCGGCCTCTGCTGGGGCGCACCTTCGGCTCCGCCGACGACCGCGAGATGCGGCCCGTGGTTTTGATTTCCGAAAAACTGTGGCGGCGAAAGTTCGGCGCCGACCCGGCCGTGGTGGGCCGCGCCATGCGTCTCGAAACCTTATCGTTCACGGTGATCGGTGTGCTCCCGAGCCGGCAGGCGTTTCCCGCTTGGGCGGATGTCTGGATTCCGTTCTCGTGGCTCGATCCGGAATTGCGGACAAGCCGGAAGTATCATCCGCTGGAGGTGATCGCGCGTTTGCGGCCGGGCGTGAACGCGGCCGATGCGGATCGCGAAATTCGCGCGCTGGCCGCGCGGCTGGCGGCTGAGCATCGCGATACCAACGGCACGGTGAGCGCCTATGCGATCCCGCTGGCGCGTGAGATTATCGGCGATGTACGCCCGGCGCTGCTGCTGGTTTGGGCGGCGGTGGGCCTGGTGCTGTTGATGGCCTGCGCCAACCTGGCGCACATGCTGCTGGCGCGTATGCTCGACCGGCGGCAGGAGATGGCCATTCGCGCTTCGCTGGGCGCGGGGCGTGCGCGGCTGGTGCGCTTGGTGTTCACCGAGAGCCTGTTGTTGGCGCTGATCGGCGGAGCGTGCGGTGCGCTGCTGGCATTTGCGGCAAGCGGCGTGCTTGCGCGCATGGCGCAAGGCCGCATCCCGCGCATGGAAGAACTCGACGGCGCGGGGCATGCTCCCTTGTTCGTGCTGGCCTTGTCGCTGCTTTGCGCAATGCTGTTCGCGTTGCCGGCTTGCGCGCAGGTGTTGCGCGTGGAGACTCATCCGGTGGCCGGCCGATCGATGAGCAAGTCGCGTTCGCCGCTCGGCTCCATCCTGATTGCGGCGGAAGTCGCCATGGCGTTCGTGGTGCTGATGGGAGCGGCGCTGCTGGTCCGCAGTTTCGCCGGGCTGCTGAGCGAAGATTCGGGCTTCCGCGCAAAGGGTGTGCTGGCGGTCGAAGTTCCGCTGCCCAGCAGCCGTTATGATGGGCAGAAGACGGCGCAGTTCCTGAATTCTCAACTGCTGCCGGTGGTGCGCGCATTGCCCGGAGTGGAAGCGGTGGCGGCGGCTAATTGCGCGCCCATGACTCTGGGGCCGACCGAGCACACCCGCTATGCCAGCCGATTCGGGATCGAAGGCCGCACTTTTGAACCCGGCCGGTATCCGGTAGCGCAGCTTCGCTGGGTGACGCCCGATTATTTTCGTGTGCTGCAGATCCCGCTGCGGCGCGGCCGCTGGTTGACCGAGGCGGACCGCGATCAGCCGCACTACCTGATCAACGAGACGCTGGCGCGGCGATTCTTCCCCCATGCCGACCCCACGGCGCACCGCCTGATTATGGGGGTGATGGATCCGCATCAGAGCCTGATCGACATCGCGGGCGTGGTCGGCGATGTGCGCGACATGGGCCTGGACGAGGCGGCGCCACCCATCTTGTATGTGATTGGGAATTCGCCGTACATGACGCTGCTGGTGAGAACCAGCGGTGAGCCGATGCAATTGGCCGCGGCTATCCGCGAAGCCGTGCATCGCGCCGATCCGGAGGTGGCGGTAATGAAAGCCGCACCCGTCGCGCAATATGTGTCCGATTCGCTGGCGCGCCGCCGTTTCGCGCTCATGCTGCTGGCGGCGTTCGCGGGTCTGGCGGCGCTACTGACCGCGGCGGGAATTTACGGATTGCTGTCCTATTCTGTGAGCGGGCGCGTGCGCGAGTTCGGCATTCGCGCGGCGTTGGGCGCCACGCCGGCCAACTTGCGGCGGTTGGTGGTGCGCGAGGGCGCCGCGGTGACGATTCCAGGACTGGCCGCCGGTCTGGCGATTTCGCTGGCGGGCGCGCGGTTGGTCAACGGGATGCTGTACCGGTTGTCGCCGTTGGATCCGGTATCTCTGGCGGCGGTGGGCGCGGTGTTGCTTACTATTACCGTACTAGCCTTATGGCTGCCCGCGCGGCGCGCGGCGGCGTTGGATCCCGGCGCGGCTTTGCGGGTAGAGTGAGGGATGACTCAACGGGTATTCTCTCGCTAGCCGATCTGCGTGCGATTGCCGCATCCCTGATGGGTGCGACAACTGGCGCCGCAGCGCTGCACCTGGGGCGGGGCACGCGCGCGTGGGAGACTAGGTCTTCGACCGCCTGAAAAGGTTCGCACAGATGATGCGGCATACATTGAGTTATGGGGCCGCTATGCTCGATGGCCGCAGATTTCCGGTGGTTAGCTTTCGTCGGATGATCTTCGCCTCTTGTACCGGCTTTTTGGGCGCAGTCCACCTGTGTGCAACTCGTGATTCGGGCGGGCTGTGTTCAAGTCCTTTCGCGGTCAGTGGTGGTGGCGGGGCGATTTGTACTTGAATACCTTTCGGGCCTTCTTCCGCGTGAAGTGAACCGCCAGTTTATCTTCGTCCGCTTCTGGTTAGCTCGACGGTTCCAGGCCTTGGTTTCGCGCCGCAACGTCTTCAGATCTGGAATCTGCCGTTTGCCTAAACATTGTCGCGCGTACAGGCTGAGTTCAATTTCCGCCTGATTGAGCCAGCTTCCGTGTTTTGGGGTGTAGTGCACGGTGAGACGGTCCCAAATGTCCCCGCCCTCTGCTCGCCGAAATAATCGGTCAATGATTTACGGGTGTGTATGTTGAGGTTGTCCATCACGAGGTGAATCGTGCTGGCCGCCGGGTATTGCTCCACTACGTGCCCGCCTATACGCGCGAACTCGGCGCCAGAGCGGTTGGGTGTGGCGGTGGTGAAGTGGCGGCCGGTCTTCGGTTCCACGACGCCAAATACATTCGCGGTGCCGCACCGTTCATATTCACTATCCTGCTTGGCTGGTTTCCCCGGTTTGGCTGGTACCGGCGCTCGCACGTCGTCGTGCAGCGAGATCGGTTTCTCATCCACGCAAACGACGGGTTGGTCCGGATCATAAGGCTTCTCGTAGATGCCCAGCGTGTCTTCCATCTTTTCGATGTATTCCGGGGTCAACTCGGCCACGCACCACATTTTTTTCCCGCCACGGCTTCAACTCGTGGCTCTGGAGCAAAACCCGGATTGTTTCGCGGCCCACCTTGGGCACCAGTTTGCGCTTGACAGCTTCTTCCACAATCAGGCGCACCGTCCAACGGGCCCGCCCTTCCGGCGCTTGACTGCACACCATGGCAATGATGCGTTGCTTCTGGGAATCGTCGAGAACCTCGTGGGCCCCTGGCCGCTGTTTGTCGTAGAGGGCGGCATTCAGACCGTTACTGTTGTAGCGATGGGCGATCTGACGGATCGCCTTGGGCGTAAGAGGGACTGTTTGCGCGACACGAGGCTTCGTGACGCCATCGGCAAGCTGCCGTAGCACAATAGCGCTGAGCACGACACGCACCTGCTGAATGCCGCCTCGCAGCAGTTCGACAATTTGACTTAGGTCCTTGGGCTTGACTTTGATTGGGACAGGGCGGCGAGCCATGCCTCAGCATAGTTTAAAACATTCCACTATACAATTGTTTTATAGGACTTTTTCAGGCGGTCTGAGACCTAGCCGAACTATTCGCCGGACCTTATTTCATTTGGGCACTCCTTCGGCTGGAGCCGGCCGCGGCGGCGCTCCTGCACGAGTCACGCTATTGGTTCGGGCCTGTAGCGAGAGGCAGCAAACTGAGTCTTCAAAATCGTTCCAATATAATGTACACGTTGTAAGCGTAGGGAGCCACGGGCGACGCGCCAGAACCCGTCATCATGGAAAATGTTATCGGGGTATTAGCCTTGGCTCGGAAGAAATACACCGCCGAGGCAGAAGCGTTGGTCAGTGTTCCCATAACGGGAACACAGGTATTAAAGTAAGGAAACAAACCTCCTCCAGCGCCGGTCTGAATGGCGCCGGTATCGGCGGTAAAGCCGAGAAAAGGGCAGAAAGAGTCCCCTGTATTCGGGACCGGCGGGTTACCCGCGTTAGTGACGACCACCTCGCCGAAGACATTTGCACGAAAGAAGCCGTCGCTGGCGGGCGTAAAGAGTGTGGTCTGCGGAATCGCGCCGGTTTGATTTAGGAAATTAAACTCCTTTACAATCGTGGCGCTCTTTGGAGCGGGACTGGGCCGTTCATCAGCGGGGGAGCGCATGGCTACAAACACTGAAAGCCCAAGTACCCATAACGCCGTTGCTTTCATTTCCGATCGCCTCCTCGTGATTGTAACAGCCCCAAAGAATCATCCGTCATCTGCCAATTAGATAGGGACGGGGATCTGATGGGTCGCTATGTCTCCAAGCCATGGGTTCACCACAGCCACACCGAGGCCTGCGAAGTCCTTCACGTTGCGCGTGACGAGGGACAGGCCGTACTCCAGCGCCGTGGCTGCGATCATGCCGTCCGTCGCACTCAAGGGCCGTCCGGAGATCTGGCGCATGCCGCCAAGCCTGCCCCATCGGACGGCAATGGACTGTGTTACCGGCAATACGCGCCCCACGAACAGAAGCGCCAGGTAGCGCTCAGGGGATGCCTCCAGACGCGCTCGCCGCGCGGCGTCCCGCATGGTTGCAAATCCCGTTTCCAGTTCGCCGATGCTCACCACGCTCACAAACAGCGTGCCGATATCCTGCGCGGCCACCCAGTCTTGCACTCTGGGCTCTGGCCGGGGACGCATCAACTCGGAAGGGATGTTGGTGTCGAGAAGAAAACCGCCGTTCACGACAGGTCCACGGGCCGGGCGGTCGAGGGATTGCGTCTGAACATCTGGTCAATCTCTTCGTCGGTAAGCAACCCTCGGATGTCCGCGAAAGCGTCGATCAGCACTTGCCCGGTGCGACGTTCCGGCGGAGGCGCGGCCGCCGGCCCGGCGGATACGGGTTGTACGGCGCCTTCAAGCAGGGCGCTGGCGACGGATTCGATCGGGCGGCCCTGAAGCGCTGCCTGGCGAGCGAGCTCGGCTTGCACTTCTGGCCGGATATGGAGCGTGATGGTCATGGGCGGCCCTTCGGAGTCACAAGACCTGCGCTTCCACCCTACACTCGGGTAACAGCCGGCGTCAAGTTCATGACCGGTGGCATTCCCTTCTCGGTCCCTGGAGCGGCCATCGAGGTGGCGCTGCTAAACTGAGCGAAGCACGATGGAGGTGGCTGCTGTGGCATTCAAAGGGTACCCTCGCAGATTGAACCGGGCTCTATTGGTGGCGCTACTGCTCGGATTTCCTCTGGCAATAGGAGCGGAGAGTTCTTCTCCAACGCTCACCGTTCTGTACAGCTTCACAGGCGGCGCCGACGGCTCCCAACCTTCCGGGGGATTAATAGCCGACGGCGGCGTACTCTATGGCACAACAACTTATGGAGGCGCGCTCGGCTGTGGCGCAGTGTTTTCGCTGACGCCACCCACATCTGCCGGCGCGGCATGGATTGAAAAGGTGCTCTACACCTTCACCGCAGAGAGCGATGGAACTTATCCGCTAGGTCTGGCGATCGGGCCGGGAGGCGTGCTCTATGGCGCGACCGCGGGTCCTCTATTCTCGCTGACGCCGCCGGCGGCCAGCGGTGGCGCGTGGACCCATGCCACACTCTACACCTTCACAGGCGGCAGCGACGGAGGCAACGCGATTGGCGCTCCCGTGATCGGCGCGGATGGGACACTCTCCGGCACAACCTCGTTCGGCGGAACGGGCCCGTGCCTGATGGGTTGCGGTACGGTGTACTCGCCGACGCCGCCGGCTACTCCCGGCGGCGCCTGGATTGAGACTATCCTGCACAGCTTCAACGGCGGCGAAGAGGGAGCCTACTATGCTTCGCCCCTGGTAATCGGCGCGGGCGGAGTGCTGTACGGAACCATGGAAGAGAACGGTGCGTACCTTGGCGGATACGTCTTCTCATTTACACCGCCAGCCACGCCGGGTGGCGCGTGGACGGAGACTGTGCTCCACAACTTCACCGCGAAGAGCGGAGTGAACCCCGTGGGTCTGGCGATTGACGGCGCCGGTGTGCTTTACGGCTCGACAATCGGCGGAGGCACGATCTACTCGCTGAGGCCTCCCGCGTCCGCCGGCGGCAAATGGTCTCTTGCCGTCCTTTACAACATTTACCACTATGATTACAATTTGCAGCAGCCATGGCCGCCCGTGTTGGGCGATGGCGTGATTTACGATTCGCTGCTCAACGGCTGGACGGGTGGGGTATCGTTTAACGGGACGGTATTCGAAC